>ERZ791922.344-NODE-344-length-32838-cov-10.874417_pt1 | contig 32838 bp, 32 predicted proteins | sample MGYA00510134_ERZ791922 | MGnify/ENA primary metagenome ERZ791922 (study PRJEB30046, sample SAMN00792101) | human gut metagenome | study: EMG produced TPA metagenomics assembly of the A metagenome-wide association study of gut microbiota in type 2...
GAGTTTGGAGACTCCCCCGCTCAAGCCCGGTCCCGGGAACTGGCCCGCGCGGGAAGGGATAGTTTGTAGTTTGGAGTTTGAAGTTTGATGTTTGACGAAGCCGGTTTGATGTGCTACATCCTCGGACTCAGATACTGGAACTCAGACGATGTAAGGACCCTTCAGTCAGCAGAGCTGACAGCTTCCCTTCACAGGGACGCCATGCTACACGGTTCTTCAAACCGGTATTCTTCGTAAGGATGACCATGCTACACGGTGCTTTGAACCGACTGAAATGAATATGTTTACACGGTGGAATCAGATGACCAGACGTTACAGCAGCAGCTCGATCGGATATGCAGCATGAGGTTGCCCGTGGCTGCGCTCGTTTACCGTAGAGGCAGATTTCTGTACGCCGTTGTACGTATTGAAAAGGCCGATGGTCGTTCGTCGAAAGAGGAAAGGCAGCAGGCTGGGAAGAATAGTCGCAAGCAGTAAGCAGATACCAGTTCGCAGGCCGGTTCGACGTGCTACATCCTCGGACTCAGATGATGAAAATCCGTAGTCCGGGCCCTTTGGTCGTTAATCGAAGAGATAGCTGGCTACGTTGAAGCTATAGTTAGGAAAATGATAAATCTAAATGTAATAAACACCTGCCCAAAACACCTGTCCACATTGGTATATATATAGATATGGACAGTATCACCCTCAAAATTGGCAGCCAGTCCCAGACGGGAAGAGCGGGGAGTTTGGAGACTCCCCCGCTCAAGCCCGGTCCCGGGAACTGGCCCGCGCGGGAAAAGATAGTTTGCAGAAAGAGACAATTTGAAGAAAGGGAAGGGCCGCGGTTCGCAGGAAAGGCTGTTGGTCAGTGGCTAGTGGTTAGCAGGGAAAAGATAGTTTGACGTTTGATATTTGTAGAAAAAGTCGGTTTGCGACGTAGGAAGCCGTCCCCGCGAGGTGGAAGGGGCCTTATTATTATCCAGAGTTCTATTTTGAGTCCGTTTTCCATTAATGCACGAGCCCGAAGAATCCGGTCTTCATCCAGCTTCATATCTTCTTCAATCTTAGTCAGTACAAGATTGCGGATAAAAGAAGAAAATAACAAAATTGGTAATAAAAACAAGAGGGACGCTCAATGAAGTCAAAGAATCATACTGCGAAATAGGGAACTCTTTCTTTATGATGCCGGATATGGGAGACTGTATTCCCGATTCATAGGTATAGCCCATGAAAATACCCTCCTTACGGGATGTCCGGTAAAGAGGGTACCTGTTTTACTTGCATACGCCTTTTTTATCTGAAAATTTTTCTCTTAACATCTGGTTGATTTCGTCTCTTTCTTTTCCCTGTTTTTCCATTTGCTTGATCAGCTTATACGCATGAAACAACGGGGACGGAGCGATTTCAGAGCTGAAGAAGCCGATGCCCATATTCCAGGCCAGTTGTTCAAATACGTCGTCCAGGGCTCTGGAGTCCAGCCCGTTGGCATAGGCTTTCAACAGTTCCCGCATAGCCTGCCGCATTCTCCCGGCACCGACGGCATTGGCCAGAGAAAGAAGAAGCCGGATGTTATAATCGAGATATCGTTTTTCGCTTTTCCAGGTCATATCCCAAAATTCTACAGCCAGCTCGCCCAGCTTTTCATCAATCATGGGATAGTTCGTGATGACTGCCGGCCGTTCTGGCGCATCTTCCACGTTCCCTTTTTCCTCGGTCCGGTAGAAATAAGCGTGATATTCATGTTCCGCTGTTTTTTCTGTATAATGAACATATCCCAGCATTTCCATGATTTCATAGAGAGGGATTGGTTCAAAGCTTTGGATGACTTCCATCCCTTCGCCGACGGGAAGTTTGGCGGCCTGTTTTTTCAGCCCGTCAAGGAAATTACCAGCAATGCCCCGTACGTCAACTTTTTTGAAACTTGCTACTTTATCTTTCCATTCCAGATTTTTCATATTGTCTGCCCCTTTCTGCTGCCTGTTCATGATACAGTCATTACAGGCGTTTTTTATTGTTTTCTTCGTCTTTCTGGAATGAGTATAGCATAGCAGGTGAGACAAGTATGTTGGTTTTATAACATAATTCGATAATAAGCCGCACTCATGCTGAACTTCATTCTGACAAATAAAAAAATAGCCCGGCAAGGATACATCACCTTGCTGAACTATCATGAGGTGCGCCACCTGGCATGGGTTCACCACAAAAAGGGCTTGCCATTGCGACAAGTCCTTTTTGCTTGCCTTTTTTTGGTAAACCTGTTACGCTAATTTTAGTGGCTAATGGTTCGATACGAAAACGGGTAAGCTCCACAGCTTCTACAAACCGTCGTCCGTCTATAACCGCCTCATCGACCGCTTCTACAAAAATATGAAAAACATCTTGGAAAAATAAGGGACGATGAAATTGAACGCAGACCGCAAGTGGCAGGCCGCCGTTTACCGCAGTCCTGAGGACCGCAAAAACACGGCCTGTGTATGTATAATGACAGGCTTTTTACAAGAAAATAGGTGATAAAAATGAATTGCAAAATGCCTATAGGAATAGATGACTTTGGGAAAATCCGCAATAAGGAGTTCTATTTTGTCGATAAAACGGCGTTTATTCGCCAACTCATCGATAGCCCCCGGGAAGTCACTTTGATTACGCGGCCGCGCCGCTTTGGCAAGACGTTGACAATGAGTATGCTGGAATATTTCTTTTCTATTGAAAAAGAAAGCCAGAGCCGTCATTTATTCGATCATCTGGCTATTGAACAAGCCGGGCCTGAATATATGGCTCAGCGTGGTCAGTATCCTGTCATTTTCCTTACACTCAAAGATATCCAGAATCCGTCTTGGCTGACCTGGGAACGAATGCTTTCCTTTATACGGCTGTTTTTAGCGCAAGTCTATGATAGATATCGCTACATCCGTGAGAGGGCAGATATCAATGATGTCCAGGCCCGTCTTTTTGATCACGTCGTCCAAGGACAAGCGACAGAAGATGAATTGGCCTTATCTTTGACTAATTTGATGGCTATGATGCAGACTTACTATGGCCGAAAAGTTATTCTCCTTATTGATGAATACGATGCGCCGATTCAACAGGCTTGGGAAAGTGGATATTATACCGGCTGTATCGGTTTCATGCGCCAGTTTTTAAGCAGCGCCTTGAAAACAAACGATACCTTGGAATTTGCTGTCCTGACGGGCATTACCCGCATCTCTAAAGAAAGCATTTTCAGTGGTCTGAATAATTTGGATGTCTGTTCTGTTTTGCGCAATCAGTATGCTGGGGTCTTCGGATTTACGGAGGCAGAAATACAAGAACTCTTAGAAACCGCACATCATGGGGAAAAGATTTCAGAACTAAAAAAATGGTATGATGGCTATCACATCGGCCACGCAGAAATTTACAATCCTTGGTCAGTCATCAATTATGTGGCCAATGATTGCCAAGCCAGACCTTATTGGGCCCGGACATCGGGGAACAGCATTTTACGACATCTCCTTTCTCATACGGATGAGTTACGGGTTCAGATGATACAAAATCTGTTGCATGGCAAAGCTGTTCGCGTCACCTTAGATGATAGCCTCATCTATTCTGAAATAGACCGGGATCCGGGAGCTCTTTTCAATCTCTTATTGACGACAGGATATCTGACTGTCGAAAAAGTTTTGTCTCTTAGCGATGACCGTTATGCATTAAGGATACCTAATGAAGAAATCCGCAAACTATACAGCACAGAAATCCTGAATTCCTTAGGGGAAAATGTGACGAAGAACACATTTGATGATCTATTTGATTATCTCATCGAAGGGGAGGCTGAAAACTTTGCCCTTCAGTTGCAACAGCTGTTGAAAGCCATTGTCAGTGTCTATGATACGGCTAATAAAGAAAGTTTTTATCATGGCTTCATGTTGGGGATGACCGCTCTATTTCTAGAGAAGGATTATAACGTAGTATCAAATCGGGAAAGCGGTTACGGACGTTTTGATTTGGCAATTTTCCCTAAAGACAAGGACGATGTTGGCGTTATTATGGAATTCAAAGTAGCTGTTAATGAAGTTGAATTACAGGAAAAAGCCAATGAAGCCTTACGACAAATTGAAACCCAGGAATACATCACAGAGTTTCAAACGAGGGGAATCCATGATGTATGGAAATATGGTATTGCGTTTTATAAAAAGAAAGTTGCCGTAGTCAGAGCAGGGGACGGCTCTGAAGGGAATCGTTGTGAGATTTAGTCATAGCTCATTGCATAAAAAGGAGGTTCACAGTCAAAGCGATTGTGGACCTTTTCTTTTTTGGTGCGCCCGGCATGGGCGCACTCTAATGGGTGAAAGCCCCTAGGCCGCCCGGTAGCGGGAAGGCCATAGCCAGAACCAAGGGTGTCCATCGTGAGATGGAATCTGAAGGAAGGTCGAGGCAAATCTCTGGTCTGACGAACAGAAATCACATAAGGCTAGTCATGGGGATAAGGCCGCCAAACAGGTTGAAGTCCTATAGCTACACGGAACCATGAATAGTATATGTGGCAGACACATGGAGAGAAAGAGTGCGTTCTTACCCGGGGAGGTCTCACGGACGTAGCCTACGCCATAAAATATTGGCGGTTACGGTTGAAACAAGATTTGTCGTGAGAAGTCAGCCGAGGTCATAGTACGGGACGGGCTATAGACCGTCCCGGAAGGACCGAACTTTAGGAGATGTCAGTCAATGAAGACAACCAAACAGACGTATACAGGCCGAAAACTTCATCAAGAGGACTGCCCGCAAAAGGCAGCTGCGGAACAGCGAGGATATGCGGGAGTGCCCGTGTCTGTAAGGATTGCGGAACACAACGACATCATCACAGACTTGCCAGCGGACAGTCTGCTGAAGCGGATATTATCGAGGGACAACCTGAATGGTGCCTATAAGAAGGTAAAATCCAATCGGGGTGCAGGCGGAGTCGATAAGATGAGTGTAGATGAGCTTCTACCGTACCTTAGAGAACACCGTGTGGACCTCCTTCAGCAGATACGGGACGGCCACTATAAGCCGAACCCCGTCCGACGGGTAGAAATACCCAAAGAAGAAAAGGGGAAGTTCCGGAAATTAGGAATCCCCACGGCAGTAGACCGGGTCATCCAACAGGCAATCGCCCAGATACTGACCCCAATCTACGAACCACAATTTTCAGACAGCAGCTTCGGATTCCGTCCCAGACGGGGAGCCCATGATGCCTTGAAACAATGCCGGAAGTATGCCAATGAAGGATATGTCTATGTGGTGGATATGGATTTAGAGAAATTCTTTGACACCGTATGCCAGAGCAAGCTCATCGAAGTCCTGTCCCGGACCATCAAGGATGGCAGAGTCCTGTCGCTGATACACAAATACCTGAATGCCGGAATAATCCGGCAGGGAGTATTTGAACGAAGCCAGCAGGGCGTGCCTCAGGGAGGGCCGTTAAGTCCCCTGCTCAGCAACATTATGCTGAACGAACTGGACAAGGAACTGGAACAGCGCGGACATAAGTTTGTGCGCTATGCCGATGACTGCATGATACTCTGTAAAAGCAAACGGAGTGCAGAGCGAACCCTGACCCACATCATCCCGTTCATCGAAGGGAAACTGTTCCTCAAAGTGAACCGGGAAAAGACCCGTGTGGCGCATATCTCAAGAGTGAAATACCTGGGATATGGATTCTACCGATACAAAGGAGAATGCCGGTTCAAGGTACATAAGAAATCGCAGGAAAAGATGATGAACCGACTGCGGGAGATAACCCAGCGGAGCAAAGCGATAAGCAAGGAAGAAAGACCGCGTATCCTGAAGCGATTTATAAAAGGATGGGTAAACTACTTCAAACTGGCGGATATGAAGGGGCTGCTGAGAATGGTGGATGAATGGCTCCGCAGGAAAATACGGGCCATATACTGGAAACAGTGGAAGAAGGTAAAGACGCGATACCGGATGATATGGCAATACAACGTGCCGGAATGGAAGGTACACGAACTAGCCAACTGCCGGAAAGGACCATGGAGAGCGGTACTCATGCTGAACTCCATCCTGCCAAACAAAGAAATAGCCCGGCAAGGGTATATCACCTTGACGAGCTATTATGGGCAAATCTGTGAAAACTAGAGAACCGCCGTGTACCGAACGGTACGCACGGTGGTATGAGATGATTGCAGGCTGTTTTTTCTTTACTGGTTAAAACAAGAAAGTATTTTATCCAAATAAATCACTGTGGCTCCCTGTCCGGGTCAGAGTCAGTGTCAGGATATCTTCTTCGATTTTGTAAATCAGAAGCCAATCCGGCAGGATATGGCATTCCCGGAATCCTGTATAATCTCCGGACAATGCATGGTCCCGATGCCTGATTGGCAGGGGTTGCTCGTTGACCAGGTATTCAAGGACTTTCTGAAAAAGTTCTGGTTTGTGTCCTGGCTGTTGAATCGTCTTTTTGAAATCCTTTTTGAATTGCTTGCGGTAGCGGATCTTAAGCATTCAGATCCTCCATGAGATCCTTTACGGAATCGAAGGTTTTGCTCAGGTTCCGGTGATGATTCACGTCATCAATCGCCTGCAGAGTCTCCAGTTGGTTGGCAGTAAGACGCAAGTCAAAAGGAATCCCTCCATAACGCACTACCGAATGCAGGAACATGTTGATGGCCGTAGACGTAGGGATACCCAGGTCAGAAAAAATCAGTTCCGCCTGTTGCTTCAGCTCCGCATCGACACGAAGATTCAGCGTTTTAGTTTCAGACATGATTATCATCTCCTTTTGCTACTATTGTAACGTTAATTAAGGAAAATGTAAAGAAAACTACTTGATATTGCTGAGGATTAATGAAATATCTTCGATTCTAACGTCGCAGAGACTGCCCGAAGGGGAGCCTGTCCCGGCCGCCGGTTGGGTAGAAAACTTCGGCTTTGGAAAGCCTGGCAGAAGTTATAGAGAAATGAAATTTTCTGAAAATCCATACTTTGCATATATGCATATCTAGTCCGATGATGCCCAGAAAGAAGTGGAACTTGTCCAGAACCGGAACTAGAAGGAGATGAAAACGTATGGTATTGATTCTTTTTGATATAATAAAGGGGGATATTTTTCTACAGGTAATTTGCAGTACGGAAGGAGTTTCACCTTTATGATCAAGATACTTTTCATCTGCCATGGCAATATCTGCCGGTCGCCCATGGCGGAGTTTGTGTTCCGGCAGATGGCGGAACAGGCAGGGCTGGCAGACCGGTTCGACGTGGCTTCGGCGGCTACGACGGATGAGGAAATCTGGAACGGCTGTGGCAATCCGGTCTATCCGCCGGTGGAACGGCTGCTCCGGGAGCACGGTATGAATCCCGATGGGAAACGGGCTGTTATGCTGACGGCTGAGGATTATGATTTTTATGATTATTTCATTGGTATGGATGATGAGAACCTGCGGGATATGAAGCGGATTTTTCACGGTGATCCGGATCATAAATGCTCGCTTCTCATGGATTATACGGAAAATCCTCGTTCTGTGGCCGACCCGTGGTATACGCGGGATTTCCGGCAGACCTGGAATGATGTCGATGAAGGCTGCCGGGGGCTGCTGGCTTTCCTGCAGGACCGGCTGGCGGACTTTCCTGCTTCTTAGGGCCAGCATCTGAATGATTCCGGATGCTCCGGCGGATTCGTTGCTGAGAAATGTAGATAGGTCACGTGACCGAAGCGATACCGGCAAAAAATCCGGTCGTTACCGTGTGCGCTGTCATTTCTGTAAAAGTATGGTGTGTCCATTGAATGAGCAGCATGGATAGGATAATCGAGCCGCTTATAAAGATTATTTATGACAGGTATATGTAAAGGCCGGGGGAAGATTTAATAAGGTGAATCCTACGTTGACCTTGGAAAATATCTGGTGGAAAGTACTATACATCTGCAAAGAATATTGAAAGGCGACAAATATTCCCTGGTCAGAAAGTGTTGTGTCGATGCCAGCTAAAATATTCATGCGGTTTTGTTTTTTTATAACAGTGAAAGGCAGACTGGAAATAATACAATCCGCTTTTAAAAGATTATATTGATGCATCAGATAAGGAAAATTTTCCGCCTGGGAACCAAAGAGTACTTGTGGAAATTTTGCAGTTAAGTATTTACGCATCCGGGTATCTTGTTCAATTACCAAAAGGATACTGTCGGGATGCTTATGTTTGATGACAAATTCCGTGAGTACGCCTGTACCTGCACCTAATTCAATGATGGTATGCAGCCTGTCCCAGGGGAGGGAACCCAGTAATTTTTGAGTTAAATAAGACGAACTGGGAGTAATACTGCCAATTTTTGAAGGATTTAGGATAAAATCTTTGAAAAACAAGATTCGTTCCGTGTCAATGATTTTTTTCATTATACGATCTCCACTGTTAGTATATTGGACAGTAATATTTTACGTGGAAAGCCAATGACGGAATCCTGACTTTTGTATCAGCCATACTGCCGTTTTGGCAATGGCAAATCCTATCAGGATACCTGCCAGAATATCTGTGGGGTAATGGACTCCCAGATATAACCGGGACATTCCCACTAGAGCAGCCATAACCAGTGCTGGTATACTATAGCGTCTGGGTAACAGTTCGTATATGACAAAGGCAACTGCAAACGCAATGGCAGTGTGTCCTGATGGAAATGAAAAGTCTGCAGGTGGTGGAATGATAGGCATAATATCCGTATATGTGAGAAACGGACGTGGACGAGCAATCCATGTTTTTAAAATTCCATTGGAAATCACCGTATCCATGAGAATGGCCAGAGCAGCGGTTACGCCGGAGGTTCTTGTTTTTTTGCGGCACAATAAAATGAGGGTAATGGAAATCCATAAGAGGCCTGTATTTCCCAGGTCGGTCATAAATTCCCAGAACATGGTAGCGGAATCACTACGGATATTTTGCTGAATCCAGAGCAAAATCTGAAAGTCAAGGGTAGTAATTGTTTGTAACATATATATCATCTCTTTCCTTTTTGTGCTCTAATCATAAAACGTACATCTAAACATGAGCTAACATCGTCTTAAAGTATTATAAAAAAATATGTAAAATATTCATCACAATAAAAAATGCATTGAAATCGGCAGTTTGCTTTATAAAAATTGCCAACTTTCATGTTTATATTACAAATAAGGTAAGCGTGAAAGTTGGCGTTTTTTCAGGAGCGGTTCATGCACATTCTTTGCCTGAATTAGTAAAACGATACGAAAAGGTGCAACTACCTTGAGAGAGGGAAATAAATAAGATAAAATAAAAAAGAACACAGAGTGACTATACTTATTAAATAAGATGAATACATGCAGGCTGTGGTCGTTAGCACGATGAACCCGATAACGGATGCAGTGAACCTACAGTTATAGGAATGAACCCCATGGAAAATCAATTGGCCATTATCGATGGAAATGATGTTTTTACGATGGAAGAGCAGGATGCCCTGAATCAGGAAATCGACCGGATTATCAGAGCTCATCAGAACAACAGACAAGGAATCAACCGACTGGTCTTTGAATATACGGCCGTATTGACGGAAGCAGAAGATGATTCGCGCAGACTGAAGAGTTTTTGAAGCCGCTCATCCATGCGCTTTGAAAAACATTTCTTTTTGATATAGGATATAAAGTGCTGCATTACGGATTGATAGGCACAGCCCATGAAAATACCTTTCTTACTGGATGTCTGGTGTTTTACTTGCATATGTCTTTTTTGTCTGAAAATCTTTCTTTCAGCATCTGGTTGATTTCGTTTCTTTCTTTTCCCTGTTTTTCCATCTGTTTGATTAGCTTATACGCATAGAACAGCGGGAACGGGGCAATTTTAGAGCTGAAGAAGCCGAGGAGATCAGGTCGGCTGTAAAGCAGTTCCTGATGTCTGCAAAGTTTAATCCGAGCATGAAGGAAATGATAAGCAATCTAAAAACTGGTCTTCAGATGTCCAAGGATGATTTTGAATCACGATGGTCAGCAGATTAAACATTTTCATTATTGAAAGCGACATCAGGGAAAAACTGCAGGAATGTACAGGTACTGTCTGCGGCTATTGTAGTTGTTAAAAAGCCTTGCGGAACAAATAACATTCTACAAGGCTTTTTTTGCTTGAAGACCCGGACAATGGATATATGCATTTGATCTTTAAGTTAATCTTCTGTAAAAAAGCCTGCAGCGGATATACTCTGATTTGGCTTTGATTGCCTTTTTAAGAATAACAAGTGAGTATCTATTTATTATAAGAAATAGAAAAGCAGATAAAATCGAATACAGAGTAATTGTCCTAAAAATTATGCACAAAATATAGTATAATCAAATTGAGAAAAGGACAGCAGCGAATGGGCAGCAAGAAAATTGGGAGGATAGAGAACAGGCATAGAAACAAGACTGGGTGGAGTTTGAACTGTTTCTGCATGTGTGGTTGATTCAAGAGTCGCAGGAGGCTGTATGGAGATTGAAAAATGTTACCAACAAATAGCTGACACTTTTTCCTGTTTTGGGGGGAAGGATAAGAAAAAAGCTTTTTATGCACTCCAACGGGAGGCAAATGCCCATAATGCATCTGCATTATACATTATGGGACTGTATTTCGAAGGTGGATATGGCGTTGTGCCCATTGATAAAGAATGCGCAGAAAATTATTATCAAAAGGCGGCAGAAGCAGGCGATGCCGTTGCTTTATTACAGATAATGGGAGATCAGTCCAAGGTGGACTCTCGGTTATTCAAAAAAGTTCGAATTTTAGCGTCCAAAGGAGCCTGTCATGCACAAGACTATCTGGGATGGTGTTATTCCAGGGGAGTTTTTGTTGACAAGTCAGTCATTCATGCAATCCAATGGTTCAAACGGGGGGCCGCACAGGGATATGCTGCTGCTCAAAACCATTTAGGGGAAATGTATATTCAATGTATGGGAGGCCCTTTTTATCCGGATGATTCTTTAAAAAAGAGAATGAGGAAAGTTACATGGAGAAATAAGGCATTCATCCAATACCATCGGGCGGCAGCCCAAGAGTATGCACCGGCACAGTGTAATATGGGCTGGCAATTGGTTTTTGGAAATGATCCTTTTTATTTAGAAAACACTCATTTTACAGAGTGGTACCAAAAAGCAGCAGAACAGGGAATGGTTGAAGCCCAGGAATTCTTAGGCACTTGGTTTTCTAACGGGGATGATTTCCCGTTTGAGCTGGCAATGGACTGGTTGGAAAAAGCAGCATTTCATGGAGCAGCATTGGCTCAATGGGCTTTGGGAGTAAGGTATGAAGACGGGGATGGATTCCCCCAGTCATATGAATTGGCAGCCTATTGGTTTCATCAGGCAGCATTGCAGGGAGAACCGTATGCACAATATCGGCTGGGAATTCTCTATGATAAAGGAAGGGGAGTTCCTCAATCTGACGAAATAGCGCTGTACTGGCTGCATAAAGCAGAGACACAGGGCTTTAGAGAGGCAAACGACTATATAGTGAAGAAATCTCGAAATCAGCAGGATATTTAAGAGAATAAAACAATGGAATTTATGCTTATTTTAAGAAAGAAAAATGGATATGGACGCAAAAAGATTTTATGAGAAATTTCTACAAGCAATCGGGCAGAAACGAAACTATGAAGGTCGGGATTTATTCAATATTTATAAACACAATGCAGAATACACATCTGTAATTATAAAAATCATAAATGAAATTATCAAAAAGGAGGGCTATTCGCCTCAAAATGAATACTTTAGGATTGATGCTGTAGGATGGACTTCTCATTACCAGGATATGCAAAAAGAGGCTGAGGCAGCTGGTATTGATTTAAAGCCACACCTGTGGGATCTGAAGATTGCCGTTGAGCATGAGAACGACAAGCGTGATTGGTCAGATGAAGTGATGAAATTAATCCATGTAAAATGTCCATTAAAAGTTGTCATTGCCTATAACTATTCTGATGAGCGAGGAGAAAAAGAGCAAAAAAAGTTAGATTTCCTGGCTGCTCAAATGAAGAAAATCGAGGCTTTTTCCATAGGGGAGCAAAAAGAACAGTACTTGATCATCCTTGGAAATGGATGTAATCATAAAACAGGAAAGGCGGACTACATAGATTTTGGGTATAAGGGATATTTGTACGACTGGGAAGATAAGAATTTCAAGAAGATGGAATTGAGTAATTCTATTGCAAGCACTATAAATACTTAAAGAAGTTCCCTTAAATTCTCCGCCGCGGCGGTATTCCAGATTTATCCTGAGACAGTAGAGATTTACCATGTCGCTTGGGGGTCAGGATTTTAGTTGTATTGTGAAATCGGAAGGGTATAGGGATTTATTCCTGATATGAATAAATATGACTCAAGACAGTTATCACGCGCATATTGTTATTAACCGGAAATGAGATGGATGGTGGCAAGGGTACATTACTTTTGAGAACCAAGGATCCTGAATACTATGAATCAGTGGGCGGAATCGGTCTTGATATGACTGAAGGGGATATTCGTGCAAAATATGGAGATTCAGATACTATTTTGCCTAGAACCAGTAGCGATGGAATTCCAGATAAGGCAAATTACCGCACAGGAGAACAGAGTCTCAGCATAGAGCATGGGCGGACCCTGTATCGCGGGAAAAATCGGAGCTTCTTCATTGAACCGCAGGTACAGCTGGTTCTTGGGCATCTAAATGACACCTCCTATATCACAGAACGGGGAACGCATGTGGAACGGGACTCCCTGAATAGTGCAATTGGCAGACTGGGAATCGTTCTGGGGAAGACAAAGGACAGCGGTGAACATCCCTACGACTACTACCTGAAAGCTTCCCTGCTTCATGAATTCGGCGGCAGCCAATGGAGAAACCCTTGACACCGACCTTGACTATGGGGAAACATGGGTTGAGGTTGGACTGGGAGGAACCTGCCGGTTTAACACCAGCACGATGGCCTATGCCGATATTGAACGGTCCTACAGCAGCAATCTGACAGAAAAATGGCAGATTAATGCAGGAATAACCTGGCAGTTCTGATTATTTCATACAGAATGTGACAGGTATTTCCCCGGTTTTATTTTACGCTTACGAAAGAAGGCTGTAACAAAATGAGCAAAAGGACTCATTTTGTTACAGCCACTTTTCTTTTTCCAGTGAAAGACGGCATTATTTCTGATACAATAGAAAGGAATTTTTACCCCAGAAAAAATTACGGTAATATGAATTTACCGTCTTACTACCAATTTTACTACGTAAGGCAGCCGAGTTGTGCCATGTTATGCCGGATTATGGACGATTTGTCAAAAACATTCCTGAGGGGAAAAAACGCATTAAATCGGCATTTTAAGGCATAATTCGGCATCGGAGGGAGTTAAAAAATATTGATAAAGATACTTTTCGTGTGCCATGGCAATATCTGCCGGTCGCCTATGGCGGAGTTTGTGTTCAAGCAGATGGCGGAGCAGGAAGGGCTGGCGGAACGGTTCGAGGTGGCTTCGGCGGCTACGACGGATGAAGAAATCTGGAACGGCTATGGCAATCCGGTCTATCCGCCGGTGGAACGGCTGCTCCGGGAGCACGGCATGGATCCCGATGGGAAGCGGGCTGTTCTGCTGACGGCTGGCGATTATGCAGTTTACGATTATTTCATCGGCATGGATGACGAGAACCTGCGGGACATGGAGCGGATTTTTCACGGCGATCCGGATCATAAATGCTCGCTTCTCATGGATTATACGGAAAATCCCCGTCCCGTGGCCGACCCGTGGTATACGCGGGATTTCCAGCGGACCTGGAATGATGTCGATGAAGGCTGCCGGGGGCTGTTGGATACATTGAGAAACAGGGAAGATGATGACTGAAATGGACGAGCAGGAATGGGAGCATATACTGGGCATCCGGACGGCTGGCCGCGATGACAGCCGGTCTGACGGGGAGCATCATCCCTATGAACCAACGGATTATTGCGTGCTTGAGCGTCTGGCCAACAGTGGCTATATGGGAAAAAAGAATATGCTCATCGATTATGGCAGCGGCAAAGGGCGGGTCGGTTTCTTTCTGGCATATCAGACACGGTGTCATGCCATCGGGGTAGAGTATGACCGCCGTTTGTGGGAAAAGGCGATGTCCAATCGCTGTACGGCTGTATCGGGGCGCCGCGTGACTTTCGTCCTGACGGATGCAGCAGCATACGAGGTTCCGCCAGAAGCGGATTGTTTCTTTTTCTTCAATCCCTTTGGACTGCATACGCTGAAGCTGGTTCTAAAACAGATTTTTGATTCTTATTATCGTGCGCCGCGGACGATGCGCCTCTTTTTTTATTATCCGTACGAGAAAACAGAAGCGTTCCTGACACATCATAACGGACTTCTCGGTGAAGAACGTATGGACTGCCGTGACCTGTTTCCGGAAGACGATGACCGGGAACAGATTCTGGTCCTGCGTCTGCAACCGGATTTCCATGCCTGATGATACAGACATATACAAAACTCCCTCATATCATTGCCCGGACAGGCACGGTGTGAGGGAGTTTGCTATTTATCTATCCGAAAATGAATCAGAACTGCCAGTTGATGCCAATGTTGATTTGCCATTTCTTGTGCCAGTTGCTTCCAAAGGAGCGTTCGGCGTCGGCATAGAGATAGGTGCTGTCATTGGCGCGATATGTACCGCCGAAGCCGGTTTCGTACCAGGTGCTGCCGTAGTGGCTGGAGCGGTTCGATGAACAGGCCATGTCTGTTTAATTTCAGCGTCCTCGTTATCTATTTGTCATACTAAAGCTAATATCCAGCTGTTTTGTAATCATAACACTATGTGATTGCAGAACGGGATAAATTAATAATGAATTATAACAATATAGTAATAAGTTATTGCTATATGAAATAACCAGACGGAACAAAGAAAAAGTCTTCTGCCGGATGCCTTTTGGGCATGCAGACAGAAGACTTTTTATGAATTCTCAACTAAAAACCAAAGATAAAGCCGGTCATGGCCATGGATCCAAGATTACATGTATTGTTAAATACGGCAACTGTTTCACCCTGTGCTGCGCCCAAGGTCATCACAAGGGGCAGAAAGTGATCCGGTGTGGGGACAGCATAGGCGGCATCGGGATGAGAGGTGTAGTGGATGACGGCGTCATCATTATGATTCCGCACGGCCTGGATAATGTAGTCGTTGAAACGCAGCGTCTGAGGCGTGCCACCGGGGTTATTCCATTCGACGCGTCCCAGGTTGTGAACGACGTTGCCACTGGCAAAAATCAGATATCCCTGAGTACGCAGTGGCGCCAGTTTCTGGCCGAGGTCATACAGTTCCTGTGGCGATAGATCACGATTTACGGAGAGCTGGACGACGGGAATATCGGCGTCGGGGAACATGTGGACCAATATGGTCCATGTGCCGTGGTCGATGCCCCACTGGTCATTGACGGAAACAGCCGGCCCCAGAAGGTTTTGTACCGACCGGGTCAGAGTGGCATCGCCTGGTACGGGATAGGTGACCTGGTATAATTCTTCAGGAAATCCATACATGTCGTAGACCTGACGCGGCTGGGGCGCGCTCTGGATAAACGTACCGGACACATACCAATGGGCGGAAATAGCCAGGATGGCGCGGGGCGTGCCGTGGCGGGAGCAAATCTGGCCGCCGATGCGGCTCAGATTGCGGGTGATATCGTTGTGCTGAAGGGCCAGCATGGGACTGCCATGGCCGGAGAAGATGACGGGAAATGGTTGCTGTATCATAGACGGGACCTCTCTTTCACAAGGGATACGAAGAATATATTTACATTTTTCTATAGTATACGGGGCATTCTGAAAATATACAAGAGGAATTGAAAAATCGATGACATATGTAGAAAATAATAGCCACAAACGGTGATATTTGGTATAATGAATTAAATACGTCATCCCAACGGATTTCCTGCGGGAGAACGTCATGCAAAAGCTGTCGTACTTTTCTGTAAAGGTATCCTGCACAGACGAGGCGGAAAGCACATTTTACACACTGCGTGTTTGTTGTCCTGTGCTTTTGGCATGGGACTTTTTTTATGAGGAGGTACATATGGAAACGAGAATTGCATTGATTGGTATTATCGTTGCAGACCGGAATGAGTCGGGAAAACCGAATGAAATCCTCCATGAGTACGGCGAATACATTGTCGGCCGTATGGGGGTCCCTTATAAGGATAAACATGTCAATGTCATCAGCATCATCGTCGATGCGCCACAGGATGTCATCAGTGCCCTGTCAGGAAAACTGGGTATGCTTCCTGAGGTGAGCACGAAGACGATTTATCCGCCTCTGCCGCAGTAGGGTGGTCCGATGATGGAACATAAACATTCACAACCTTATGCCATTACGGTACAGGACCTGGTCCGGAGAGGGAAAGACCGTATACCGGAAGAACTCCTGTCTTCGGAGCATCTGATTTATAATTCACCGGCAGCACTGGCTTTCAATTCTCCGGGAGCACAAGGATTTGGCGTGAAACGGGCCGGGTTGTCTATACCGGGATCTATCATGCTCCTCATCGGTCCCGGCTGCTGCGGCCGCAATACGACTATCCTGGGGGAACAGGGGGGCTATCAGGACCGGTTTTACTTCTACATCCTCGATGAGACCGATATCGTCACAGGCCGGCATTTGCAGAAGATACCGCAGGCCGTTGCGGAAATCGTGGAGTCCCGCAGGGAAAAGCCATCGGTGGTCATGCTCTGTATGACCTGTGTCGATGCCCTGCTGGGAACGGACATGGAACGGGTCAGCCGGAAAGCGGCATCTGTCTGTGGCGTCCCTGTCGTACCGTGCTACATGTATGCCCTGACACGGGAAGGACGCAAACCGCCCATGGTCGATGTGCGCCGTGTACTGTGTTCCCTGCTGGAAAAGCAGCCGCGCCACCGCCGTACGGTCAATCTGCTGGGATTTTTCTCTCCCTTGCAGGAAGATTGTGAATTATATCCTATCCTGCGCCAGATGGGACTGGTACGCATACAGGAATTATCCCGTTGCCGGAACTTTGATGAATACCTGGCTATGTCCCAGGCCAATTTCAACCTCATCCTTCATCCCGAGTCCTGGCTGGCGGCACAGGATATGGAAAAAAGACTGGGCATTCCATCTATTACCCTGACGAGATTGTATCAGGTATCGCAGATTCACCGGCAGTATATGGCCCTTTCCCGCGCGCTCGGCTCTCCCATCGATGATGAGCCATGGCTGGAACAGGCCCGCCAGGCTGTAGATGCCATCCGCACCCGCTTTAGCGGCGTGACCGTGGCTATCGGGGGCATGCAGAATGGCAATGCCTATGAAATGGCGCTGGCCCTGACCCGGTACGGCTTTATCGTACGGGAAATTTATGCCAGCCTCAGCCCCGATGATTTTGTTTATCTGCGTCATCTGGCACAATGGAGTCCCGATACGGAGGTCTATTCCAATTTATCGCCTACCATGCTCTACTATGAGGGAACATCCCATCCTGTCGATCTGACCATCGGCAAGGATGCGGCCTGGTATCACGGAACAGCTGCCCATGTGAATTGGGATGACGATATCCAGCCTTTTGGTTATGCCGGCGTCTTATCCCTGCTGCGGCGTATCGGATCGGCTCTGGAAGAAAGGGGACACAGTACACGATGAAAGGATTGTGGAAATATATATCACCCTTTGCCCCGGATCAGTCCGGAGCAGCAGCCGTGCTCTATGGCCTGGGAGGCATTGTCGTTATCTGTGATGCCGGTGGTTGTGCCGGGAACATCTGCGGATTTGATGAACCGCGCTGGTTCAGTGGCAGGAAAAGTGCTGTTTTCAGTGCCGGGCTGCGCGATATGGATGCCATCCTCGGCCGGGATGATCTGCTGGTACGCAAAGTGTGTGCAGCGGCAGAAACGGTGGGAGCCGCCTTTGTGGCCCTCGTCGGTACGCCTGTGCCGGCTGTCATCGGTACGGATTTCAAAGCCCTGTGCCGCATGATATCCCGTAAACTGAACGTACCGGCACTATCTGTTCCGACGACGGGGATTGGCTATTATGATGCCGGGATGAAAGCAGCCTATGAGGCACTGCTGCCGGCCCTGACACAGGAAGAGCCCGTCGTGGAACAAGGCAGGGCCGGTGTCCTGGGAGCCGTGCCGCTGGAACTGGCTGACCCGGATGAACAGCAGGTTATTGCTGAAATGCTGCAACGGGAAGGCTGGAAGGACGTAACCTTCTTTGACTGCCTGGAAGACTATGAACAGGCTGGCAGGAATGAACGGAATTTTGTCGTATCACCGGCGGCTTTGAAAGGGGCACACTATCTGTACGAACGATTTGGTACACCTTATGAAGTACGTTATCTGGGACGGCCTCTTCCAGAAGATGTCCGGAAAGCCGTGAAAGGGCAGCGGGTACTGGTCATCCACCAGCAGATTGCGGCTAATGCCATAGCAGAAGAAGTACTGCGGGCCGGTGCATCCTTTGTGCAGACGGCAGGGTGGTTTCTGGCAGATCCGTCCTGCATACGGCCGGGTCACATCAGGCTGAAGGAAGAAGACGACTGGTGTCAGTTGGCAGACAATGATGCCTTCGATGTCATACTCGGTGACATCTATTTCAAACGGGCCCTGCCTCATTTTACTGGCCTGTACATAGATATGCCTCATTTTGCCGTATCGGGGAGGTATTGATGGAAACAGAGAGAATTTGCGTAATCGGCATCGTGCAGGGAGTCGGATTCCGGCCGTTTGTCAGCCGTCTGGCCCATTCCTGTCATATTCGTGGCACGGTCTGCAATAAAGGGTCCTACGTGGAAATAATCATACAGGGATCAAAGAGCGCGAAGGAGCAGTTCGTGAATTATCTGCCCAGGAAAGCACCGGCACGATCGGCTATTCTCAAGATTATGACCGAGCAGACCGATTTGCCTCCTTTTCCTGATTTTTCTATTATTGAAAGTGCGGCCGAGGAAGGAGACGTCTTTGTGTCTCCTGATATCGCCATCTGTGACGATTGCAAAAAAGAATTGTTTGATCCGCAGAACCGCCGCTATCTCCATCCATTCATCAACTGCACGGCCTGCGGCCCCCGCATGACCATCCTCGATGCCATGCCCTATGACCGGGAACGGACGAGTATGGCAGAATTTCCCATGTGCTCCCGCTGTGAATATGAATATACCCATCGGGAAACACGGCGCTATGATGCGCAGCCCGTATGCTGCCCTGATTGCGGGCCCGAAGTCTATATACTGGATAGTACAAAACGGGGCCGGGAAGCTATCGTGGCGGCCCGGCGGGCTCTTTCATCAGGACGTATCGTGGCAGTCAAAGGCATCGGAGGCTATCATCTCTGCTGCGATGCCTTCCGGGACGATACAGTACAGCGCCTGCGCCGTCTGAAACACCGGCCGGCCAAGCCTTTTGCTGTCATGATGAAAGACCTGGCTGCCGTGCGGCGTCACTGCCACGTGCCAAAGGGAGCAGAACCGGTGCTGGACGGACACGAAAAGCCCATCGTCCTGCTGGAAAAACGGCCGGGTAGTACGCTGGCGCCTTCACTGGCCCCGCAAAATCCCTTTTTGGGCATTATGCTCCCGTATACGCCGCTTCATCTGCTCCTCTTTACCTACGACGACGGACTGGAGATGCCGGAAGCGCTGGTCATGACCAGTGCCAATACATCGGGAGCTCCCATATGTTACGACGAGGAAGAGGCACGGCAGGAACTGAAGGGCATGTGTGATGCCATTCTCAGCCACAACAGGCGGATCCGTCTGCGGGCTGATGATTCTGTTGTGGACTGGTACGGTGGCAGTCCCTATATGATACGCCGTTCCCGCGGCTATGCCCCGCTGCCTTTTTTCTATGGAAGGGAAAAGGGGACTGTCCTGGCACTGGGAGGAGAACTGAAAAACTGTTTCTGCCTTGCCAGGGACCGGCTCTATTATTTGTCCCCTTATGTCGGGGATATGGCCGATGTCCGGACCGTACAGGCCCTGCGCGATGGAATTTCCCGGATGAAAACACTTCTCGGGATAGAGCCGTCCTGTGTGGCCTGTGATCTTCATCCCAGGTATAATACGACAGCAGTAGCTCAGGAAATGGGGCTGCCCGTCATTCCCGTCCAGCATCATTTTGCCCATATCCTGTCCTGTATGGCTGAAAATGACTGGGAACAGCCTGTTCTCGGTGTAGCCTTTGACGGAACCGGATACGGAACCGATGGCACCGTATGGGGAGGGGAGATACTTCTCTGTGACGGCCATGAATTTTGCCGCAGCGCGTCCATTGCGCCATTCTGGCAGCGGGGTGGTGATGCGGCAGCCCGGGAAGGATGGCGCATTGCCGTCAGCCTCATTGCCAGTCTGTACCGGCAGACGGATGAGGCGGCTGCTGTGATTGATGCCCTGCATCTCTGCAGCAGGGAGGAACGGCAGATGCAGTTCTTTATGGCCCAGCAGGGACTGAACAGTGTCGTATCTACCAGCGCCGGCCGGCTGTTTGACGGTGTCAGTGCTATTCTGGGGCTGGCACGGCAGTCGTCCTTTGAAGGAGAGGCGGCCATGCAGCTGCAATTTGCAGCCCGGCGATGGATGAAACGCCATGAGCTCGTTGGGAAAGACCCGGTACCGCCGCAGAAGGAAAACGGCCGGTGGATACTGCCAACAGGGGAACTGGTGCGGTATATGGCAGAAGAAAAGCTGGCCGGCAGAAATCAGGATTTCCTGGCCTATGCCTTTCATGAGCAGCTGGCCAGACAGATTGCCGGAGCCTGCCTGCAGCTCTCACAGGAAACGAGTGTGAAGACCGTCGCTCTGAGCGGTGGCGTATTCCAGAATACGCTGCTCCTGTCTTTGTGTGAACAGTCTTTGAAGCAGGCCGGACTGATGGTTCTCCGCCATCACCTCGTGCCGCCCAATGATGGCGGTATCGCCCTGGGACAGGCGGTGTATGCCATGGCGAACCAGAACCGGTGATCAGGCGGGAACAGCCAGACGCCGATTTAATTACGGATTTATATATATGTTTATACAATACACATATATTATTAATACATTACGTATACGTTTACTATATATAAGGAGGAATACTACATGTGTGTCGGATTACCTGCACGGGTTGTAAAAGTGCATCAGGGGATGGCCCTGGTCGATGCATCCGGAGCTAAGAGGGAAGTATCGGCAGAGCTGCTGGATGAACTGGATCCCGGCGATTATGTGATGGTCCATGCCGGAATGGCTATTGCCCGGATTAATGGCGATGATGAAGAAGAAATGGACGATATTCTGGAGGATCTGGACTGATGGGAACAGAATATACACAGACAGCTCTGCAAATAATACGTTCCTATGATGGACCGCCTGTACGGATCATGGAAGTCTGCGGGACACATACTCATGAAATATTCCGCCTGGGAATCAGACAGATTCTGCCCAGCCAGGTAGACGTCATTTCCGGGCCGGGCTGCCCGGTCTGTGTGACGCCTGTGGGCTATATAGACGAGGCGGTCTGGCTGGCTCTGGAAAAGGGAGTCACTATTTGTACCTTCGGCGATCTGGTCCGTGTGCCGGGAAGTACCCTGAGCCTGGCGGGAGCGCGGAGCCGGGGAGCTCATGTGGAAATCGTCTATTCACCGCTGGATGCCTATGATTATGCCCGTCAGCACCGGGATGAAGAGGTCGTGTTTTTATCCGTAGGATTTGAAACGACGACACCACCATCCTGCCTGGCCGTCTGGAACGCCAGACGGGATAGTGTGACGAATTTTTCCCTGCTCACGGCCAATAAGACCATGCCCCGTGCCTATGAAGCGATGAAAGATAGTGCCGATGCCTTTCTATATCCCGGCCATGTCTGTGCTGTCATGGGAACTGCTGATTGTGAAGCCATGGTGCAGCAGGGCGTTTCCGGCGTCGTCGCCGGCTTTACGGCAAAGGAACTGATGACGGCCTTTGCCGTCATCCTGAAGAAAATACAGAAGGGGGAACCGTTCTTTAAAAACTGCTATCCCCGCGTCGTAACAAGAGAAGGAAGCAGGACAGCAAAAGAACTCATGGCAGACGTCATGGAACCCTGTGATGCCGAATGGCGCGGTCTGGGCTGTATTCCCCAATCGGGGCTGCAGCTGCGGCCGGCCTATGCCGCATGGGATGCCCGTAAAAAGTATGGCATACCGCTTATAGAAGGCAGGGCCAATCCGGCCTGCCGTTGCGGTGATATCCTGCAGGGAAAGTGCAAGCCGCCCCAGTGTCCGTTGTTTGGTACGGTATGTACGCCGGAACAGCCTGTCGGCGCCTGTATGGTATCTCATGAAGGTGCCTGTTCTGCATACTATACGTACGGAGGAAATATACGATGAATGATGTGATTACGCTGGCTCACGGGGCCGGCGGCAGACAGACGGCCGAGCTGATCGACCGCGTATTTAAAGCCCATTTTTCCAATCCTCAGTTTACCGGCGATGATGCCGCCGTCCTTTCCATAGGCGGCGCAGATCTTGCGTTTACGACGGATGGATTCATTGTGTCCCCGCCGGATTTTCCCGGTGGCAATATAGGCAAACTCAGTATTTGTGGTACCGTCAATGACTTGTCCTGTATGGGAGCACGGCCATTGTACCTGTCCTGTGCCTTTGTCATCGAAGAAGGCTTTCCCCTGGCAAAGGTAGAAGAGTACGCTGCTTCTATGGCGCGGACGGCTGCAGAGGCCGGTGTACGCATCGTAGCCGGTGATACAAAAGTAGCGGGCAGGGGGCAGGTAGACCACCTGTTCATTACGACTACGGGAATCGGTCAGCGTCTGGCCGGTGTCCATACGTCAGGCACGCTGGCACGGCCCGGCGATGTCGTCATTGTCAGCGGCGATGTGGGACGCCATGGCTGTACGATTCTGCTGGCGCGGAACCAGTTCGGCATCGACGCCGATGTGACCAGCGATTGTGCTCCCTTATGGGGAACGGTGGAAGCCATGCTGGAACGGACGAAAGACATTCATGTCATCCGCGACGCCACCCGGGGAGGCGTGGGAACCGTCCTGTATGAAATTGCCAGCCAGAGCCAGGTAGGCATTCATCTGGACAGTACATCTGTGCCGGTGCATCCTTCTGTACGCGGCGTCTGCGGCATGCTGGGACTGGAACCGCTCTATCTGGCCTGTGAAGGCCGGCTGGTCATCGTCGCACCGGAATGTGAAGCACCGGCGATTCTGGATGTGCTGCATCAGCAGCCCTATTCCCGGGATGCCGCTGTCATCGGACAGGTGACGGCAGAGCAGCCGGGCCGGGTCGTGCTGCGCACGGAAATCGGTGCAGAAACGATGCTCCCACCGCCGGGGGGAGAATTGTTGCCCCGCATCTGCTGACCGAGGAGGGAAACCATGATTTATGAAAATGAAATTCACCCGCCTCAGGTGCCACACTATACGGTGACGCCGGAAGGCGCTGAGATCCCAATAGGAAAGGCGGAGTTTCCCCAGCCCTTTCATATCGGTCTGCAGTATGCTTCTCCGGCCCGGGGGCACTGGACTATTGCCCATTCCCCGATGCTCATTCCCCAGTGCCATGAAATCTATGTCTGCTGTGCCTGCTGTCTTCATGGCGTCGTCTTATCGGCCGATGAAATCCCCGATGGTGCCGGACGGTTCTCCATGGTGACGCTGACGAATGAAAATCTGATCAAAGGCAATCTGGAAGAGATGATGATCGACGGCATAACCCGTATCATCGAGGAACTGCCCGAACGGCCGCGCTGCGTCGAAGGCTTCACGAGCTGTATGCAGCATTTCCTCCATATCGACGTCCGCGTCGTCTATGATACGCTGCGGCAGCGGTTCCCTGATATCGATTTCATCGATGGCTACATGACACCGACATTGCAGCGGCGGTATACGCCGGATACTCTGGGACGGCGTCAGCTTATGCGGGCTGTGACGAAACAGCCACGCTGCCAGGCTGTGAATTATATCGTCAACTATTATCCTGTCGATCCGGATAATGAACTGACGGCCATGCTCCGTGCCGGCGGATATGCCATTCATGATTTTGCCGATTGCCGGACTTACGATGAATATAAACAGATGGGGGAATCGGAAGCCAATATTTATTTTCTGGAAAATGCGGCACCGGCAGCGCAGGATATGAAGCGTCGCCTGGGACAGAAAGCGCTCTATCTTCCCTATGCGTACGATTATGGGATGCTGCGGCAGAACCTGCAGAAGGCGGCGGAAACATTGCACCTTGCCATGCCCGATTGCGATGCCTTTGAACAGCAGATTGAAGAGAAAGCGACGAAATTGCATGATATACTCGGTCAGACGCCGGTTGCCATCGATTTTACCGCGACGCCGCGGCCACTGGGACTGGCCCGTTTCCTCCTGACTCATGGGGTCAACGTATATGCCGTATATCTCGATGCCGTTTCGCCAGATGAAAAGAATAGTTTCTTTTTCCTGAAAGAACACTATCCGTCCCTGTCCCTGCGCTCGACGATGCATTTTAAACGGCGCCTGCTGCCACGGGATGACAGCCGTAAATATGGAAAGGTCCTGGCTATCGGACAGATGGCAGCCTATTTTACCGATACGAATTTCTTTGTCAATGTCATCGAAAACAGCGGCCTTTACGGGTATGTGGGCCTGCTGAAGCTGCTGGACTGGATTGGCAGTTCGGCCAGAAAAGAAAATCCCCGTATGAGAGAAATCATTCAAGTCAAAGCCTGGGGGTGTCATGGATGAAACAAGCACAACGAGTCTTATCTACCTATGCCGTAGATATGTTTGGCATAGCGTCAGCCCTGTTTGAACTGGGCGGGCTGGTCGTCATGCACGATGCATCGGGCTGCAATTCGACCTATGATACCCATGATGAGCCACGCTGGTATGACACACCATCTATGGTATATATATCGGGTCTCAACGAAATCGATACCATTCAGGGAAATGATCAGCGGCTGGTCGATGATATCGCCGAGGTGACAGAGGCAGTCAGGCCGGCTTTTATCGCCATTGGAGGCAGCCCCATGCCCAACGCGATCGGGACGGATTTCCGCGCCATTGAAAAAATGGTACAAGAACGGACAGGCATCTTCACTATGGGATTCCGGACGGACGGTATCCATAGTTATCTGCCGGGAGCGGGGAACGCTTACGTCCGCCTGGCACAGCATATTTTGAAACGTCCGGTCAAACAGCCGCAGCGCCCGGCCAGGAGAGTCAATATTCTGGGACTGACACCGCTGGACTTTTCCGTCGTCGGCAATGCGACGACGCTGAAACGCCTTATTACCGATGCGGGTTTTATCCTCCAGAGTTCCTGGTCTATGGGGGATACACTGGACCATCTGGCTGAAGCGGCTGATGCCGATGTCAATGCTGTCGTATCTTCAACGGGATTCTATCTGGCCCAATATATGCAGGAACAGTACGGGATTCCCTATGTAGCCGGCATCCCCATGGGAAAACAGGGAACGGCGGACTGGCTGCAGGCACTGCGCGACGGGGATGCGTCTTATCTGACAGGCCTTACGGGAAGGGAAATGCGGGAAAAGCCGCAGTATGCTCTGGCAGACCTCAATGCCTGGAAAACAGAACCGGTTTATGACGATCGCCCTTGTGATGTTCTGGTCATTGGCGAACCGGTCTATCTCCTTTCCATGGGAAATCTGCTGCGTCATGAACTGGGGATGTCTTCCGTTCGGCTGTTATGTCCGCTGGCCGATGCTCCGCAGCTGCTCCTGCGCCACGTAGAAACGGCCAGTGTCGAACCGGTCATCCGCGAAGAATGCCGCAAGGCACGGCGTGTTCTGGCAGACCCCATTTATGCCCGGCTGCTTCCGGACGAACCGGGGAAATTTATTTCTTTGCCCCACGAAGCCTATTCGGGGCGTCATTATCACGATGAAATGCCTGTGATTGCCGGGCCGGATATAGCGGACTGGCTGCGGAACCGTTTGGAATAAGAAAGGAAATACGATGAGAAAATTTGCGATTTATGGAAAAGGCGGCATCGGCAAATCGACGACAGCTGCCAACGTTTCGGCTTCTCTGGCCCGGATGGGGAAGAAGGTCATACAGATAGGCTGTGATCCCAAAGCCGATTCGACGTGGAATCTCCTTCATGGAGAGCCTGTCATGCCGGTCATGGATTACTACCGGACGTATACGGAAGAACCGGATTTTGAGCATATCGGAAAAACCGGGTATGGTGGCGTCTTCTGCATCGAAACGGGCGGCCCCACGCCGGGACTGGGCTGTGCCGGACGGGGCATCATTGCTACCTTTGACCTCATTGACGAACTGGAAGTATTTGACAAGCTGCAGCCTGATGTCGTGTTGTACGACGTGCTGGGCGATGTCGTGTGCGGTGGTTTTTCGGCGCCTATACGGGACGGGTATGCCGATGAAATATGTATCGTCACATCCGGTGAAAAAATGTCACTTTATGCGGCAGGCAACATCATCAAAGCCGTAGAAAATTTCAAAGACCGGGGCTATGCACAGGTCCGGGGTATCATCCTGAACCGGCGCAATGTAGAGAATGAGTATGAGATTGTACAGGATTTTGCCCGGGAGCATGGGCTTCCCATACTGGCAGATATTCCCCGCAGCAAAGAAATACAGTATTATGAAAATCAGGGGATGACTGTCGTAGAAGGAAATCCGGATCTTCCGGTCAGTGCCATCTATCAGAAACTGGCCAGAGACCTCCTGGAACTGTAGAACGGAAGAATGATCATATACAGTTGACAGGTGTTTTCCTTTATGATATTATTTGAATGATTTTGAAAAGATGATACACAGAGTCTTTTCAAAGCAATTGTACGGGACCACTTTTTTTTAAAGTTCAGGCCATACGGACAGCCGGGTCCACTGCCGATTGGCGGCATGGTTGCTGCCTTATTGATTGAGCGGTATGCTCAGTTTTCAAGAGTTGGTTACTTCATAACCGAAACGTGCGCAGGCACACTTGTGAACCGATCAATAGGAGTAGTAAAAGTAGAATTGCTATATAGACTCTGATCACGCAATTTCCATCCAGACCAGACGGCCGGGATAGTTTCCGCCGTCTCATACGGGCATTGGAATGATAAGAACGCAAGTTGTGCAGCAGCGCAGCTTGCGCTTTTTTTATGCAGGCAATGGGGGTGGAATATAGTGAAGTCAAAACAAACGGTCATATCACAACAGAGGGCACCGATTTATGAAGCATTGCAGCGCTTCCGTGATATGCGCGTTGTCCCTTTTGATGTACCGGGTCATAAGAGGGGAAGGGGAAATCCGGAATTGACGGCGTTTCTGGGAAAACAGTGCGTCGGCGTCGATGTCAACAGCATGAAGCCGCTGGATAATCTCTGCCATCCTGTTTCTGTCATCCGCGAGGCGGAAGAACTGGCAGCCGAAGCATTTGGCGCCAATCATGCGTTCCTCATGGTCGGCGGTACGACCAGTGCCGTGCAGAGCATGGTACTGACCGTCTGCAAACGGGGGGATAAGATTATCCTGCCACGCAATGTCCATAAAAGTGTCATCAATGCCCTGGTACTCTGCGGTGCCATTCCTGTTTATGTCAATCCGGAAGTCGATGCGCGGCTGGGGATTTCTCTGGGCATGCAGCGCCAGCAGGTGGCACGGGCTATTGCGGAACATCCCGATGCCGTCGCTGTACTGGTAAATAATCCGACCTACTATGGCATCTGCAGTGACCTGCGGGCCATTGTGCGCATGGCCCATGATGCGGGAATGCGATGTCTGGCCGATGAAGCCCACGGGACTCATTTTTATTTTGGCAACGGTCTTCCTGTATCGGCCATGGCAGCTGGTGCCGATATGGCAGCCGTATCGATGCATAAGAGCGGTGGCAGCCTGACCCAGTCCAGTTTCCTTTTGACCGGCCCCGGCGTGCATGCAGGCTACGTGCGGCAGATCATCAACCTGACGCAGACGACGTCGGGCAGTTATCTCCTCATGTCCAGTCTCGACATCAGCCGCCGCCACCTGGCACTTCATGGACAGGAAATTTTCCATAAGGTTGTCGATATGGCCGACTATGCACGGCAGGAAATCAATGCCGTTGGCGGATATTATGCCTTTGGCAGGGAATTGATGAATGGCGATTCCGTGTTTGATTTTGACAGTACGAAACTGAGCGTCCATACCCGGGATATCGGGCTGGCAGGAATTGAAGTGTACGATATCCTGCGTGATGAGTACGATATTCAGATTGAATTTGGCGACATCGGCAATATTCTGGCCTATCTGTCCATGGGCGACCGCTTGCAGGAACTGGAACGGCTGGTCAGCGCCCTTTCAGAAATCCGCCGCCATTACCAGAAAGATCCGGCGGGGATGCTGACCCAGGAATATGTAGAACCGGAAGTCGTCATGAGTCCCCAGGACGCGTTTTATGCGGATAAGGTCAGCCTGCCTCTCGGGCAGAGCGAAGGCCGCGTATGCAGTGAGTTCGTCATGTGCTATCCGCCGGGGATTCCCATACTGGCACCGGGAGAACGGATTACAGCAGAGATTCTGGAACATATCTGCTATGCGAAGGAAAAAGGATGCAGCATGACCGGGTCGGAGGATCCGGAATTGCAGTTTATCAACGTCCTGGCATGAAAGGAGAAATAGCATGGAGTTTTGGTTTAGTGAATTTCACACGCCGGATGTCAAACACAGCATCCGGGTCAACCGCCATCTGTATTCCCGGCAGAGCGAATATCAGCGCATCGATATTTTTGAGACACCGGAATTTGGCCGTGTCCTGACCCTCGATGGCAACGTCATGCTCACCGAACGGGATGAGTTCATTTATGACGAAATGATTACCCATGTGCCCATGGCGGTCCATCAGCAGTGCCAGGACATACTGGTCATCGGCGCCGGAGATGGCGGCGTCGTGCGGGAATTGACGCGCTACGACCGGGTGAGGTCTGTTGATCTGGTAGAAATGGATCCGGCCGTTGTCGAGGCCTGCCGCAATTATCTGCCGGGCAATGCCTGCCGCCTCGATGACAGCCGTGTCCATATCCATTTTGAAAATGCCCTGAAATTCATCCGCAGTTGTGAAGCCGAATACGATTTGATCATCGTCGATTCGACAGATCCGTTCGGACCGTCGGAAGGGCTATTTACAAAAGAGTTTTATGGCAGCTGTTATCATGCCCTGCGCGATGACGGCATCATGGTCAATCAGCAGGGGAGCCCTTTTTATAAAGAAGACGCCCTGGCTATGCAGCGCAGTCACCAGCGCATCGTCAGTACCTTCCCTATCAGTAAGGTCTATCAGGCGCATATCCCGACGTATGCGGCGGGATACTGGCTGTTCGGCTTTGCCAGCAAAAAATACCATCCCGTCAATGACCTTGACGCGGCGGCATGGGAAAAGCTTCATCTCCATACGCGGTACTACACGACGCGGCTCCATGTGGGATCGTTCTGGCTGCCGGCGTTTCTGGAAGACATGCTCCAGGAGGTGGAACGGTGATGCTGGAACCCAATGTGGAGACATTTCTGGCCTGTGATGCTCCCTACGAAGAAGCCCGTATCGTCCTATACGGGGCTCCCTTTGACTCGACGACGAGTTTCCGGCCGGGAGCCCGTTTCGGACCGGCAGCTATACGCCATGAAAGCTTCGGACTGGAGACGTATAGCCCTTATCAGGACAAAGACCTGGAAGACTGCCGGATTTTTGACAGTGGCGATATGGAATTATGTTTCGGCAGCTCTGAAATGGCCCTGTCTGATATAGAAAAAAGGGCATCGGTCATTATCGGCGATGGGAAACTGCCGTTCCTCCTCGGCGGGGAGCATCTGGTAACCCTCGGTGCCGTCCGGGCTGCTGTGAAGAAATGGCCGGATCTGCACATCATCCATTTCGACGCCCATGCGGATCTGCGCGATGATTACCTGGGAGCAACACTCAGCCATGCCTGCGTATTGCGGCGCTGTCATGACCTGCTGGGCGATGGCCGGATCCATCAGTTCTGTATCCGTAGCGGGGAACGGAGTGAATTCCGCTTTGCCCGGGAGCATACGGATATGCATCCCTTCGGCTTCGAAGGTCTGGATGCGGTGGTGAACGAACTGTGTGAACAAAATCTGCCAGTCTATATGACGATTGACCTCGACTGCCTGGACCCGGCGGCGTTTCCCGGAACGGGGACACCGGAAGCAGGTGGCGTCTGGTTCCCGGTCTTACTCCGGGCCATGCAGCTCGTTTCCTGGACCCATGTCATAGGTGCCGATGTGACCGAACTGGCGCCCATGCTGGATGCCAGCGGGGCATCTACAGCACTGGCCTGCAAAGTCGTGCGGGAACTGCTGCTGGCATTGTATCAGGCTTGATATGAATGTGTAACCTGCTCTTGCAGAGCATAGGATAGATTTCTTTGTGTATACTGAAAGGAGACTACTATGAGTAAAGTTCTTGTCATTGGTTGTGGCGGTGTTGCCTCTGTCGCGATTCAGAAATGCTGCCAGGTAAGTACTGTGTTTACGGAATTATGCCTTGCCAGCCGTACGAAATCCAAATGCGATGCACTGGCTGCCAAACTGAAAGGGCATACGGATACAAAGATTACGACGGCCCAGGTAGATGCCGATGACGTAAACCAGCTTATCGCCCTCATCGAGAAAGAAAAACCAGATCTGGTCATGAATGTGGCTCTGCCCTATCAGGATCTGACCATCATGGATGCCTGTCTGGCCTGCGGCGTCAATTACATGGACACAGCCAATTACGAACCGGAAAATACCGATGACCCTGAGTGGCGGGCTATTTATGAAAAACGCTGCAAAGAAGCGGGCTTTTCGGCATATTTTGATTACAGCTGGCAGTGGGCATACCGTAAAAAATTTGAAGATGCCGGCCTCATGGCTCTCTTAGGCTGCGGCTTTGACCCGGGCGTAACCCAGGCGTATTGTGCCTATGCGAAAAAACATGAATTCGACCGCATTGATACGATTGACATTCTCGACTGCAACGGCGGTGACCATGGCTATGCCTTTGCCACGAACTTTAATCCCGAAGTCAACTTGCGGGAAGTATCGGCACCGGGCAGTTACTGGGAAGATGGCCGCTGGATTGAAATCCCGGCTATGAGCATCAAACGGGAATACCATTTTGACCAGGTGGGAGAAAAGGACATGTATCTCCTGCATCATGAAGAAATCGAAAGTCTGGCACAGACCATTCCCGAAGCGAAGCGGATCCGGTTCTTTATGACCTTTGGGCAGAGCTATCTCGACCATATGAGATGCCTCGAAGACGTAGGAATGTTATCTACTACACCGGTTGAATTTGAAGGCCATCAGATTGTGCCAATCAAGTTCCTGAAAGCACTGCTTCCGGATCCGGCCAGCCTGGGACCGCGGACCAGGGGCAAGACCAATATTGGCTGTATCTTTACAGGGATGAAAGACGGCAAAGATAAGACCTGGTATATCTATAACGTCTGCGATCATCAGGAATGCTACCGCGAAGTAGGCAGTCAGGGCGTCAGCTACACGACGGGGGTTCCGGCCATGTGCGGTGCGCTCATGATGCTTACGGGTAAATGGCAGAAGCCCGGTGTATATACGGTCGATGAACTGGATCCGGATCCGTTCCTCGATGCATTGGACAAATATGGCCTTCCCCGCAGCATTGATGAAAAACCGGTACTGGTACCGTGATGGAAGACATGGTATATACGCCGCCGTTCCGCTTCCTATCTGAAAGTACGCCGGAAGAATTGTTTGGCCGGCTGCCGACACCGTGCTATATCCTGGAGGAAAAGGCTCTGCGGCATAATGGGGAAATACTGGCAGGACTGGCAAAACGTACGGGATGCCGGATCCTGCTGGCCCAGAAAGCCTTTTCCAATTACGACCTGTACCCGGTTTTAGAACCCTATCTGGCCGGGACAGAGGCGAGCGGGCTGTATGAAGCGCGGCTGGGTGCAGAAAAAATGCCCGGAAAGGAAGTACATGTGTTTTCGGCTGCCTACCGGGATGACCAGTTTGTCGAACTGCTGCACTATGCCGACCACATCGTGTTTAATTCGCCGGGACAGCTCATGCGGTTCGGTCGGCAGGCAAAAGTAGCTGGCCGGAGCATCGGACTTCGAATCAATCCCGAGTGGTCTACGCAGGATGGGCACGACATCTATGATCCCTGTGCTCCCGGCAGCCGCCTGGGAACGACACGGGAGCAGTGGAATGCCCTGATGACAGAGGAGTGGAAGTCGCTCATCGATGGTCTCCATTTCCATACCTTGTGTGAACAGGATGCCGATGATCTGGCTACGACGCTTCAGGCCGTAGAAACGACATTCGGCGATATCCTGCCGCAGATGAAATGGTTGAATATGGGCGGCGGCCATCATATCACCCGCCCGGGATACCACATGGATATATTGGAAGACTGCATCGGGACAGCACAGCAGAAATGGGGCGTCCAGGTCTACCTTGAACCGGGTGAAGCCTGTGCTCTCCACGCAGGATACCTGGCGACGCGTGTTCTCGATGTGCTGACCAATGGCAATACAAAGATTGCCATTATCGATGCCAGTGCGGCCTGCCATATGCCGGATGTACTGGAAATGCCATACCGGCCACCCCTGTATGGCAGTAAAGAGGCAGGGGAACTGCCCTATACGTCCCGTCTGGGAGGGCCGACCTGCCTGTCCGGCGATGTCATTGGGGAGTATAGTTTTGACCGGCCTCTCGAAGCAGGTGATCTGCTTCTCTTTGGTGATATGGCTATTTATACGACCTGTAAAACCAATACATTCAATGGAATGCCGTTGCCGGACCTCTACGTCCGCCATGAAACGGGCGTTATAGAAGAACTGTGCCACTTCGGATATGACGATTTCCGATATCGTCTGGGAAAATAGGAACAAAAGGGGCTGTAACATAATAGCCTCATCTAAAAAAATGGACTCAGTTATCTGAG
>ERZ791922.347-NODE-347-length-32447-cov-3.359379_pt1 | contig 32447 bp, 27 predicted proteins | sample MGYA00510134_ERZ791922 | MGnify/ENA primary metagenome ERZ791922 (study PRJEB30046, sample SAMN00792101) | human gut metagenome | study: EMG produced TPA metagenomics assembly of the A metagenome-wide association study of gut microbiota in type 2...
GAAGGATTTATTCTTCTTAGATATGATTCTGTCTATGATGTATGCGAATGTGATAATAAATTAGATACGAATACCGACTTTGATTTATTCATCGGATTTAATGAAGAAGAACGAGAAAATCTGATAAAGACATTAGAAAAAAATTCTAAGAATACTACAGTAATGCAAAATTCCTATGGGATAACATTGGAAATAATAGGAAGGACTTATTACTTTCTTTCTGATTGGAAAGATAATTCTCATGAGTTACTACATGATATGAGATCAAAAAAGTCACCTTCCTCAGATAGTATGCTTTCATCTCTTGTGGTTAAACTATGTGGTATTAAGAAGAATAAACTAGAAGAGGAGATAGAAGAACTTTTAAATAAAGATTCTTTCGTGACAATATCAACAGATGTTATGGAAGTTAGAAGGGTTCCAAACGTGTGCGAAGGATCACTGAAAGATGAACAGTTTGGAGAAGTGCTAGATGTCAAAATCTATCTTAATAAGATTCTAAAAGATAAGAAAGAAAACGAATTATGGGAGTATTCCATAAAAGAGGAATTAAAAAAGAAGTTTGGAGCTAGTATTTATACTTTTTCGGAGCAAGAATCATTAGAATCTTTACTGATTGGTATCATGAATGAGAAAGGTCTAACTTTAACGGCCGCGGAATCTTGTACTGGTGGACTATTTATGGCAAATATGATTAATGTATCAGGTGCTTCTAATGTCATTAATCAAAGTTTTGTAACTTATGCTAATGAAGCAAAAGAACAATGTATTGGTGTAACCCGTGAGACACTTTCCTCATATGGTGCTGTCAGTAAACAAACCGCAGGTGAGATGGCAAGGGGAGCAGCAAAGGCAGCAAATGCTTCGATTTCTATCTCGATAACTGGAATTGCAGGACCACTTGGAGGAACACCTGAGAAGCCTGTTGGTACGGTATATCTTTCCTGTTATTACAAAGAAAATACTCATACGATATTATTATCAGGAATAGGATCTAGAGATGAAATTAGAAATCAAACAGTGCAGATGGCTAAAACATTACTACTACGAGTCCTATTAGAAGACGAATTTTAGTTATCAAAAACACAGGAAAAATGAAATAAATATGAAAATAAATCGCTTTTTCTTTTCTTTTTGTGATTTTACCATAGAAATGACATAGTTAGCCGTTATTCTTTAGGGGAAGATAAATACTCGAGAAATTACTGAATTCTATGTGAAACATGTGAAAGTAATTCCCTGCTATGAATAAAGGAGACATGTATTATGAAAAACAAGAAATTGGTTGGATTAGTCTCAGTTGTATTTCTTTGCATGGTTTATGTTTGGGGTTGTAGTGGTCCTAATAATCTAGAGCAAAAGCAAGAACCGTTACTGACCACACTTCCGACAATTACCCAGACACCAGCTACGCCAGAGATACAGATAAATGAAAAAGAACTTTCAATATATTCTATCAGTGCAGATACTGCTGAGAAAATATCCGTAATAGCAATGGTTCCTTCCGATACAGAGATAACACCGGAACTAATCGTAGATAAGGTAGTGGAGTCTATGGAAGATGAATCATTCACAATTGGAATTGATTCTGTTACAACGAATGAGAATATGGTCATTGTTAGTTTTACAGGAGATCAGCCACCGGTAAAAAATGTAGGTAGCTCCGTTGAGGCTGAAATTTTAGATGCGATAGCACAAAGTTTACTGGATAATTTATCAGATACCTATAATAAAGTAGTTTTTCGTGTGATGGATGGTCCGTATGCGTCAGGACATTTTGAATTTGATATCAATCATGTATATATGGAAACGCAGAAGTAAGGAAAAGGAGACTAAGCAAGACATAACGAATATCGTACGATTTCGGGTGTGTTGTTCGGTCTCTTTTTCATAAGAAAGAAGTTTAAAATTTTACGATAGAGAAAGATAGATTAAGAAAAGGTAACCCATAAGATATATGAGTAAAATCAAGATTTTCACATATATTTGTGCCAATGGAGCACATTATGAGTTATGGAAAGGTATGGTTAATGTGGAAGATAAAATCCTAGTCGTAGGTGGTGGAGCTGCTGGTATGATAGCAGCTATCATGGCTGCAAGAAAAAAGAAAAAAGTTGAGTTATATGAGAAAAATGAAAAGTTAGGAAAGAAGATTTATATTACCGGAAAAGGAAGATGTAATATAACCAATGCTTCTGACTTAGAGAATATATTTGCTAATATAGTTACAAATCAAAAATTTATGTTTAGTTCATTATATTCCTTTACCAACGAGGATACCATAAATTTCTTTGAAGAGTTAGGGCTTAAAACCAAAGTCGAACGTGGAAATAGAGTATTTCCTGTATCTGATCATTCCTCCGATGTTATTTCTTCTCTTGAGAGAGAGATGAGAAGGCTGGGGGTAAAAATTCACTTCAATGCTGAAGTTACTTGTTTGCATGAGAAAGCTGGCAGGGTGACTGGTATTACTTTGGCAAATGGTACTTTTGTAGAAGGTAGTTCTGTCATTGTTGCTACAGGGGGCTTGTCTTATCCATCCACAGGATCAACCGGAGATGGTTATCGATTTGCGAAGGAATTTGGGCATGAAATAACCCCAAGATACCCTTCGCTTGTTTCTATGCATTTGCAAGAAGAATATGCAAAAGAGTTGCAGGGATTATCGCTTAAGAACATCGAAGTAACCATAACTGCTGGGGAAGCAAAAATATCTGAATCAGAAAAAGATTCTGCTTCAGAAACATTAGAACAAGAACAAGTAAAAAAAGGAAAAAAGAAAAAGAAGATTCCAGTAGGAAAAGAACTTTATCGTGCATTTGGTGAGATGTTATTTACCCATTTTGGAGTCAGTGGGCCTGTAATTTTAAGTGGTACAAGTATTTTACTTCCCTATCTAAATGACTGCGAATTGATGCTTCATCTGGATTTAAAACCAGCCCTGTCATATGAGCAGTTGGATGCAAGAATTCTAAGGGATTTTGAAGAATATAAAAATAAACAATTTAAAAATTCCTTAGATCATCTATTGCCACAAAAATTAATAGGCATTATAATAACACTTAGTGAAATACCACCGGACAAACAGGTGAATGCCATAACAAAGGAAGAACGCGCAAGGTTGGTAGAATGCTTAAAAAATATGACCTTTAAAATTGCACGCTTTGGTGGATTTAATGAAGCCGTTGTTACAAAAGGCGGAATTAAAGTAAAAGAAATCGATCCTACCACAATGGAATCCAAACTAATTCAGGGGGTTTATTTTGTTGGTGAGGTCTTAGACCTTGATGCGCTAACCGGCGGCTATAATTTACAAATTGCATGGTCAACTGGTGTTGCAGCCGGAAGAGCTGTTGCAGAAAATTAGGAGGAAGGTTCATTGAAAATAGACAAAAAATACTACAGTATTGCTATCGATGGGCCTGCTGGTGCTGGAAAAAGCACAATAGCTAGGCAAATCGCGAAGCAACTGGGGTACATTTATATTGATACAGGTGCGATGTATCGTGCTATGGGACTTTATTTCGTTCGTGAAAATATTTCTCTAGAAGAGGAAGATGCTGTGACTAAAGCCTGTGAGCAAGTAGATATCTCTATTGCGTTCGAACAGGGGGAACAGCAGGTTTTATTAAATGGAGAAAATGTAAACGGATTGATTCGTTCAGTAGAAGCAGGAACTATGGCATCTGCATGCTCCGTAAAAGGACAGGTTCGTAAGAAGTTAGTGGAATTACAGCAAAGACTTGCTGCTACAGAGAACGTTGTAATGGATGGTAGAGATATAGGAACCCATGTATTACCAAATGCTGATTTAAAAGTTTATTTAACCGCAAGTTCCAGAGTTCGCGCCAATCGTAGATATGAGGAATTAATTAGAAAGGGAGAGTCTGTTTCACTAGAAGAAATAGAAAAGAGTATTATTGATCGTGATCATCGGGATATGAATCGTGATATCTCTCCGCTTTGTCAAGCGAAGGATGCGATATTAGTGGATAGTTCAGCGATGACAATCAAAGAAGTTGCCACTCACATTCTTAATCTATTTAATGAAGCGAAGAATAAGTAGAAAACAGACTAAGGTAGAAGTTGTGAAGATAACACTTGCAAAAACAGCAGGCTTTTGCTTTGGTGTAAAAAGAGCAGTTGATAAGGTATACGAAGAAATATCGAATGGGAAAGAAGTTTATACTTATGGGCCTATCATTCATAATGATGAGGTTGTTAAGGATTTAGAAAATAGAGGAGTTAAAGTCATTCATTCATTGGATGAATTGAAAAAACTTGACAAGGGCACAATAGTGATAAGATCTCATGGTGTACCAAAGAGTGTTCTAGATCAAATCAAGGAAATCGAGGGAGAACAAGGGACGAGTTTTGAGATAGTAGATGCAACTTGCCCTTATGTACTAAAAATTCATCGAATTGTGAAAGAACAGAGTGAACTAGGACGTCAGGTAATTGTGATAGGAGATAAAGAACATCCGGAGGTGGCTGGAATTATCGGTTGGTGTAAGAACCCTGCTATTGTAGTTGGTAATGCCGAAGAAGCCGAAAAAATTCAGTTATCTTCTGAGCAAAAGGTATGTATTGTAGCCCAAACGACATTTAATTACAAGAATTTTCAAGAATTAGTTGAAATTATATCAAAAAAGGGTTATGATATACTTGTTTTAAATACGATATGCAACGCCACAGAGGAACGTCAGACAGAAGCAGCGACGCTATCAAAGACTTCTGAAGCGATGATTGTAATCGGAGGAAAGCATAGTTCGAATACGAGAAAGCTTTACGAAATTTCTAAAAAGGAATGTGCAAATACTTACTATATACAGAAACTTATTGACCTGGATTTAAATCAACTTAAATCTTTTCGTAGCGTAGGTATTACTGCAGGGGCTTCCACCCCAAATAATATTATCAAGGAGGTTCATACTAGAATGTCAGAAATGAGTTTTGAACAATTATTGGAGGAGTCATTAGTAACAATACACAACGGAGAGGTAGTCGATGGTACAGTTATTCGTGTAAAAGAAGACGAGATCGTCTTAAATATAGGATACAAAGCAGACGGTATTCTTACTAGAAATGAGTATACTAACCAGCCAAACGTTGACCTTAGAACCGTTGTAAGTGAAGGTGACACAATGACCGTTAAAGTTTTAAAAGTAAATGACGGTGAAGGTCAGGTTCTTCTTACTTACAAGAGACTTGCAGCAGAAAAAGGTAGCAAGAGATTAGAAGAAGCATTTAACAACAAAGAAGTATTAAAAGCAAAAGTAGCTGCTGTATTAGATGGTGGCTTAAGTGTAATCGTAGATGAGGCTAGAATCTTCATCCCAGCTTCCTTAGCTAGTGACACATACGAGAAGAATCTTGAGAAATTCAAGGATCAAGAAATTGAATTTGTAATCAGTGAGTTCAATCCTAAGAGAAGAAGAATTATTGGTGATCGCAAGCAATTATTAGTTGCTAAGAAACAAGAATTATCGAAAGCATTATTTGCAAAGATTAAAGTTGGTGATGTTGTGGAAGGTACTGTTAAGAACGTTACTGATTTCGGTGCATTCATCGATTTAGGTGGTGCTGATGGTTTACTTCACATCTCTGAGATGTCTTGGGGACGTATTGAAAGTCCTAAGAAAGTATTTAAGGTTGGCGATTCTGTAAAGGCATTCATCAAGGATATCCAAGGTGAAAAGATTGCATTAAGCCTTAAGTTCCCAGAACAGAATCCATGGGCTAACGCTAACGAGAAGTACGCTGTTGGTAATGTAGTAACTGGTAAAGTTGCTCGTATGACAGAGTTTGGCGCTTTCATCGAATTAGAGCCAGGTGTTGATGCATTACTTCACGTATCACAGATTAGCAGAGAGCACATCGAGAAGCCAGCAGATGCCTTAAAGATTGGTCAGGAAATCACAGCAAAGGTTGTAGATTTTAACAGCGAAGATAAGAAGATCAGTTTAAGCATCAAAGCTTTAGAAGCTCCAGCTGCAGAAGAAGTAGCTGAAACAACTACAGAAGAATAATAGGATAAGGATTGAAAGAAATAAATTTCTTTAGAAATAAATTTCTTTAGAAATAAAATTCTTTAGAAGTAAAATTCTTTCGTAGTAACATCTTTGGAAACAAAACTTTTTTATACAAAATTCTTTTGAAATAATATCTATTAGAATAAGTATTTTTAGAAATGAATTTCTTAGAAGTTTTTAAGAAATTCATTTCTAATTTAAAAATTTTCTAAGAAGTAAATTTAAAGGAATAACATCGAAAGAATAATATCGAAAGAATAACATCGAAAGAATAACATAAAAGAAATATTACTTTCATTCCGGAATTTATGCTGGCGTGCAAAAATTCCTCCTGATTATATAGTCACAAAAGTGGCAGAATGAGAGGGAAAATGACGGATAGTTATGAAGTCTTTAAGAAAAACGTTTTTGAATTAACCAAGATTGATTTGAATTCTTATAAAGAGCGTCAGATGAAGAGACGGATTGACTCTTTAATCACAAAGCATAAGTACACAACTTATGCAGAGTATGTCAGTGTGCTAAAGCAAAATAAGGTAATGTTTGATGAGTTTGTTACTTATCTTACAATAAATGTATCTGAGTTTTACCGTAATCCGGAACAGTGGCATTTGTTAGAAAAGGAAGTTTTACCTTCTCTTTTGCAAAAGTCTCCTAATTTAAAAATTTGGAGTGCGGCATGTTCAACTGGAGATGAACCATATTCCTTAGTTATGTTACTATCAAAGTTTATGCCATTGTCTAAGATTAAGATAATTGCTACAGATATTGATAAACAGGTACTAGATAAGGCAAGAATGGGTCTGTACAACAGTAAAAGTCTAAAAGGGTTGCCACAGGAGTTTATTACAAAGTATTTTACTGCTGTGAATGCCAGTACATATCAGATTTCTGATAGTGTAAAAGCATGTGTTGAGTTTCGCCAACATAATTTGCTTAAGGATCCATATCCAAGTGGAATGGATTTGATTGTATGTAGAAATGTATTAATCTACTTCACAGAAGAAGCAAAGGATGTTATTTACCAGAAATTCAACGAGGCATTAAAACCGAAAGGGATATTATTTGTTGGAAGTACTGAGCAAATCATTCAACCACAGAACCTAGGGTATAGCACTTTAAAGTCCTTCTTTTATTTAAAAGATTAAGTTGGATTGACAATTTGAATGTTAGCTTGAGAAATACATTGAAATACAACAAAAAATCATCAGCTGTTATTCGGTAATTCATTACGGAATAACAGCTTTTTTATCTTACTTTTGTATGAAAAATAGTGGTTGATTTTTTATATGCAATCGGTTATATTGATACATAGGTAATGATGAGGAAAGGAAAGGTAGAAATGCAAAGTACAGTTAGAGTTGCGGTAGATGCAATGGGCGGTGACAATTCTCCGTCAGAGATTGTCAAAGGCGCCGTAGAAGCTGTCAATGAATGTCCTGAAATCACAGTACACTTAGTGGGTCAATTGACCGCCGTACAAGAAGAACTAAAGAAGTATACGTACGATTCGAATCGTATTAAGGTAGTGGCAGCCAGTGAGGTGATAACCAATGACGAAGCACCGGTCAATGCTATCCGTAGAAAAAAAGACTCTTCGATTGTTGTCGCACTTAATCTTGTAAAGAATGGAGAAGCAGATGCATTTGTTTCAGCAGGAAGTACAGGAGCAGTGCTTGTAGGTGCGCAGTTGATTGCCGGAAGGATTAAGGGTGTTGAACGCCCGCCATTGGCTCCTTTAATTCCAACTATGAATGGGGTTTCCCTATTGGTGGATTGTGGAGCGAATGTGGATGCTAGAGCGTCTCATTTGGTTCAATTCGCAAAGATGGGTTCCATCTATATGGAACACGTGGTAGGAATTAAGAATCCAAGGGTTGCAATCGTTAATATCGGCGCAGAGGAAGAGAAGGGGAATCTTTTAGTAAAAGAAACCTTCCCGCTTTTAAAGAATTGCGATGAAATTAATTTTATCGGAAGTATTGAAGCGCGAGAGATTCCGAATGGTGCAGCAGATGTTATCGTGTGTGAAGCCTTTGTAGGTAATGTAATCTTAAAGCTTTATGAAGGCTTGGCGAGTGCGTTGGTTAAAAAAATCAAAGCCGGACTTACAAGCACAACGGTTAGTACAATCGGTGCAGCGTTAGTTAAGCCAGCACTGAAACGAACCTTAAAGGATTTTGACCTATCAAGTTACGGTGGAGCACCGATGCTTGGTCTCAATGGTCTTGTGGTGAAGAGCCACGGTAGTTCGAATGCAGTAGAAATCAAAAATTCTATCATTCAGTGTATATCATTTAAAGAAAATGATATCATAAGTAAAATTAAAGAGAATATTAAAAAAGAAGATTAGAAATTATAAGTAAGAAAGGTGACAGTTATGGAATTTGAAAAATTACAAAAAATTATTGGTGAAGTATTAAACATTGATGGAGAAGAAATTACAATGGAGACTACATTCATTGATGATCTTGGAGCAGATTCTTTGGATATCTACCAGATTATTATGGGAATCGAAGAAGAATTCGATATCGAGATTCCAAACGAAGAGGCAGAGAATATTGTAACAGTAGCGGATGCAGTGGAACAAATTAAGAATGCATTGGAATAATATGATCGGGTGTTGCCTTAGCGGTGCAGATGGCAACACCCTTTTTTAATTTTAAAAAAGCAAGTTTGTGACAGTATATCTATGTAGCAAATTATATTTGTGTTTTCATGTTACAATAGGATAGGTAGGTGAAATATGGCGGAGTTAACAGGGAAGAAATTGTTGGCTGAATTTGAACAAAAGATAAATTATACGTTTGAGCAACCAGGTCTATTAAGACAAGCGTTAACACATAGCTCTTTTGCGAATGAGAAGAGGCTTAGTAAGTTGGCTAATAATGAGCGTTTGGAATTTTTAGGAGATGCGGTATTAGAATTAACGACTAGCGAATGGCTTTTTGCAAAACATTCCAAGATGCCAGAAGGAGATTTAACGAAATTACGTGCGAGTATGGTATGTGAGCAAACTCTTGCTTTATGTGCGAGAGAACTACAACTCGGTAATTATGTATTTCTTGGAAAAGGGGAAGATGCCACAGGAGGAAGAGACAGAGATTCTATTCTTTCTGATGCGTTAGAAGCAATTATTGGTGCTATCTATTTGGATGGTGGTTTTGCTAATGCAAAAGAGTTTATTAGTAATTTTATTTTAGCTGATATTGAACATAAGAAGCTCTTTTATGATAGCAAGACTATCTTGCAAGAAATTGTTCAAAGTGATTATAAGAAACATCTAAGTTATGAATTACTTCAGGAGACCGGACCGGATCACAATAAAAAATTTACGGTAGTGGCCAAGATGGATGAAGAATGTTTAGAAATCGGAACCGGACGTACGAAGAAAGCCGCAGAGCAGGAAGCGGCATATCGCTCTATTCTACAATTGCGAAAATTACAGTAAGAGTGGAAGAAAACTTTTTCACTCAGCAAGTTTGTAACTGCACTACGAGCACAAACTTAGCAGCGCGGAAATGAGGGAAATAATGTATTTAAAAAGTATTGAGGTTCATGGATTTAAATCGTTTGCAAATAAAATAACTTTTCAATTTAACAATGGAATTACTGGTATTGTTGGACCAAATGGTAGTGGAAAAAGTAATGTTGCAGACGCGGTACGTTGGGTTTTGGGTGAGCAGAGTGCAAAACAGCTTCGTGGCGCTAATATGCAGGATGTTATATTTTCTGGTACTCAGATGAGAAAATCTTTAGGGTTTGCCTATGTTGCAATTACCCTTGACAATTCCGATCATAAATTACCAATTGAATACGAAGAGGTAACTGTATCAAGACGTGTCTATCGGTCTGGTGAAAGTGAGTACATGATCAATGGCTCGAACTGCAGATTACGTGACGTACAAGAGCTTTTTATGGATACCGGTATTGGCAAAGAAGGCTATTCTATCATTGGACAGGGACAAATCGATAAGATTTTAAGTGGAAAACCAGAGGAAAGGCGAGAGCTTTTTGATGAAGCAGCGGGTATTGTAAAGTTTAAAAAAAGAAAAGCGTTAGCTGAGCGTGATTTAGAAGCGGAACGTTTAAATCTTTCTCGTGTTTCTGATATTATCTCGGAAATTGAAAGGCAGATTGGACCACTTGCGAAGCAATCAGAGGTAGCAAGGGAATATTTACGCCTAAAGGAACAGCTTAAGAAATTAGAAGTAAATCAGTTTTTAATTGAATATGAGAAAAACAATCAATTAAAGATTGAAGTAGATAATAAATCACAGATTGTGACAGAAGATTTTAATCAAACGAAGGATTCATTTGAGAAAATTAAAGCTGAGTATGAAAAGCTAGAAGAAGATTTAGAACAGTTAGGAGAAGAGCTAGAACAAGCAAAATCTAGTAGAAATGAATTACAACTAAGCATCGAAAAGACGGATGGAGAAATCAAAGTTCTAAAAGAGCAGATTGCTTCCATAGCACAGAATGAAAATTCATTTCAATCACGAATTGATTCTATAAAAGCAAATGCACAAAAAAAGCTTAACGAATTAGAGGGTTATCGAAAAGAGAAACAGGAGATTGACGAGAAATTACGAGGACTAGAGGATAAGAAATCAAGAAGCAGTGAAGCAATGCTTCATATTGAGGAACGTATCCAGGAGTTTACGAGAGAGATTGAATCCTGTAACAATGAAATCTTTCGAATCTTAAATGATAATTCGAATATAAAGACGAATCTACAGCGTTATGAAACCATAAGTGAGCAAAACTCAATCAAAAAAGCTGAGATTAATCAAAAAATTCTAAAGATAAAAAGTGAGGAATCTTCTCTAAGTTTTCGATTAGAGGAATTAAAATCAAATGCTGCTCATATTATGGAACAGATAGATGATGTCACTTCGGACAATCAAAATCTAGTTAGACAAATCGAAGAACTTCAAAAGAAGATTGATCAAGGGGTTGCGACTTCCACTCAAAAGAATCAAACGTATTTATCTATGAATGCGAAACTGGATTCCCTTAAAAATATGACAGAACGATATGATGGATATGGTAATAGCATTCGTCGTATTATGGAGCAAAAAGAACAAGTTCCGGGTATCGTTGGTGTTGTTGCTGACATTGTTAAAGTGGACAAGAATTTCGAAACGGCAATTGAAACAGCACTTGGTGGTAATATCCAAAACATTGTAACCGATAACGAGGATACGGCGAAGAAGCTAATTGAGTTCTTAAAGCGCGGAAAGCATGGACGAGCTACCTTCTTACCATTAACTAGTATTCAGGGAAATATTTCTACAAATGAACAGGTTTTAAAAGAGCCAGGAGTAATTGGGATTGCGAGTTCTCTGGTGAAAGCAGAGAGTAGATTTGATGGTCTACTAAAGTATTTACTGGGAAGAACTTATATTGTTGATCACATTGACCATGCGATAGCGTTATCAAAAAAGTTTAAGTATAATTTGCGAATTGTAACGCTTGAAGGAGAGCAATTAAATCCAGGTGGATCTCTCTCCGGTGGTGCATATAAAAACTCCAGTAATTTATTATCCCGTCGTAGGGAGATTGAGGAGTTAGAAGTTAGTGTACTTACTCTTAAAAATGAAGTTGCGAAATTGAATGAGGATATCCTTTCCTACAAAGAACAACGATTTTCAATGAGAGAGACAATTGAGGCTAACCAAAAGAAGCTTTCTCAATTGTCGGTAGAAGCAAATACAGCAAAATTGAATCAAAGACAAGAGCAGGAGAAGATGGATGGAATGCACCATACTTACCTGGAGTTTGTGAATGAACTAAAGCTAATAGAAGAACAGAATAAAGAACTTAAGGTTAACATGGACAATCTTAAGAATTCCTTAATAAACAATGACCGAATAAGTAAAGAAAAAGAACAAAGAATCGAAGAGTGCAATCAAATTCTTGTAAAGGAGCGAATGACAAAGCAAAGCTCCCAGGAAGAAGCTTCTACCATTCTAGTAGAGTCCTCAAATCTTGAACAAAGCATACAATATGTGTTAGAAAATATGCGTCGTGTACGTCGTGATCTTGAAACACTTGAATTAGAGGAACAAGACTTACGAAGTGAAGCTAAAAACAGGGCAGAAGAAAAAAAGCAGCGTGATGCACAGATTTCGATTAATTTACAGAAAAAACAAGAGGAATTAGAACAGCTTCGCATTCTTATAGAGCAGATTACTAAGGCAAGTGAAAAAAAAGAGCTCATGAGCCAAAATCATAAGAAATTTGTTACAGAAAGAGAAGAGCTACAAAATCGTCTTGGTATCCTTGATAAGGAAGCATATCGTCTTCAAAATCAAAAGGAAAAATTATCCGAAGTTTTGGATGCACAAATTAGCTATATGTGGGAAGAATATGAATTGACAGTTAGCACAGCCGTAGAGTATCAGGAGGTTGATCTAAGCAATCCTGTTACAAATAAAAAAGGTATTGCAGAGCTTAAGAATAGTATTAAATCCTTAGGTGATGTTAACGTCAATGCTATTGAAGATTATAAGAATCTTTCCGAGCGTTATGAGTTTTTAACGACACAAAAAGCAGACTTAATTGCAGCAGAAGAAACTCTCCAAGGTATTATTACTGAGCTTGATGAAGAAATGCGAAGGCAGTTTGAAGAAAAGTTTACTGATATTAAAGAGCAATTTGATATTGTATTTAAGGAACTTTTCGGTGGTGGTAAAGGAACACTAGAGCTTACCGAGGATGAGGATATCCTAGAAGCCGGAATCCGAATTATTGCACAGCCGCCAGGAAAGAAATTGCAAAATATGATGCAGTTATCTGGTGGTGAAAAGGCACTTACTGCAATCTCTTTATTATTTGCGATTCAGAACTTAAAACCTTCTCCATTTTGTCTTCTAGATGAGATTGAGGCGGCGCTTGATGACTCGAATGTAAAACGATTTGCGAACTACCTCCACAAACTTACGAAAGACACGCAGTTTATCATTATTACACACCGTAGAGGTACAATGGCAGCGGCTGATGTGCTATATGGTATTACCATGCAGGAAAAAGGTGTTTCTACATTGGTAAGTGTGAGTCTTATTGAAGAAAATTTAGATAGTTAGTGTGAGGAGAAGTTCTTATGCTCTATAATACAGAGCATAAGAACTTCTAGCCTCACACTGTGGAAGTTTTGTGTTGACATATCCACTTTGGTGTTGACAGAATTATAAAAAAGAAATATCATAAAAAGTACGTATTTGTTGTAAAATATCTAAAGGAAGGTTGAGTTACAGCAAGAAATGTTGATTAGAGGTGAATGCTTTGGGAGAAAAGAAAGGTTTTTTTAGTCGTTTAGCTTCTGGTTTGGCGAAGACCAGAAATAATGTAATTTCTAGTATAGAGTCGATTTTCACGGGTTCATCAAATATTGATGATGATTTCTATGAAGAATTAGAAGAAACATTGATTATGGCTGATCTAGGGATTAATGCAACAACCGCTATTATTGAAAATCTTAAAAATAAGGTAAAAGAAAATAAAATAAAAGAGCCAAGTGAGTGCCGTGAGTTACTAATGGCAAGTATGAGAGAACAGATGAGCTTACCAGAGGATGCTTACGAGTTTGAAAATCATAAATCAGTTGTATTATTAATTGGTGTGAATGGTGTTGGTAAAACAACCAGTGTTGGAAAATTAGCAGGTCAATTAAAAGACGATGGGAAAAAGGTCATGGTTGCAGCAGCAGATACCTTCCGAGCTGCAGCAATAGAACAGTTAACCGAATGGGCGAACAGAGCTCATGTTGATATCATAGCGCAAAAGGAAGGCTCTGACCCAGCAGCAGTTATCTTTGATGCCGTAACAGCAGCGAAATCACGTAATGTAGATATCCTAATCTGTGATACCGCAGGACGTTTACACAACAAGAAGAACCTAATGGAAGAACTTCGAAAAATTGATCGAGTGATTGAGAGAGAATATCCGGGTGCATTTCGTGAAACTCTTGTAGTATTAGATGGTACTACAGGACAGAATGCATTAGCTCAAGCAAAGCAATTTAATGAAGTGGCAGACATTACTGGTATCGTCCTTACCAAGTTAGACGGTACTGCAAAAGGTGGTATTGCAATTGCCATTCAATCCGAGTTAAAGATACCGGTAAAATATATTGGTGTTGGAGAGCAGATTGATGATTTGCAAAAGTTTAATCCAGATGACTTCGTGAAAGCATTATTTGCAGTAGACAATAATTAAGTTTAAGAGTTAGAAAGTAAGCGACAACTTGGTGACAAGTTGTCGTTTCAGCTAGGTACCCATAATAGGAAGCCTATAGATGTTTTAAAAGCGTAAGTAATAAAGTAATATTAGAAAAGGAATCTGTATAGAAGGAGAGCATAACGATGATGACATTGGAAAAATTCGAAGAAGCCAGTGAAGCGGTCATAAAAGTAACCAACCGTACAAAGCTTGTGTACAGTGATTATTTTTCAGAAATGACAGGGAACAAGGTGTATTTAAAGCCTGAGAATATGCAATTTACCGGCGCATATAAGGTAAGAGGTGCATATTACAAGATTAGTACCTTATCCGAAGAAGAAAGAAAAAAAGGCTTAATTACTGCATCTGCTGGGAACCATGCGCAAGGAGTTGCTTATGCAGCAAAAATTTATGGGGCGAAAGCAGTGATTGTAATGCCAACTACAACACCATTAATCAAAGTGAATCGTACCAAAAGTTATGGTGCAGAAGTAATTCTATATGGTAACGTGTATGATGAGGCATGCCAGCATGCACTTGAACTCGCCAAGGAACATGGGTATACGTTTATTCATCCCTTTAATGATGAAGTAGTTGCAACCGGACAAGGTAGCATTGCAATGGAAATTATCAAGGAACTCCCAACCGTTGATATTATCTTATGCCCAGTTGGCGGTGGTGGCTTGCTTGCAGGGGTATCTACGTTAGTAAAACTATTAAATCCCAATATTAAAGTAATTGGTGTAGAGCCAAGTGGTGCAAATTGCATGCAAGAGTCCTTAAAAGCTGGACATGTTGTAACCTTACCTGGGGTGGACACGATTGCGGATGGTACTGCTGTAAAGACACCTGGTGATGTAATTTTTCCATACATACAAAGTAATGTTGATGATATTATTACAGTGGAAGATAAAGAGTTAATCGTAAGCTTCCTTGATATGGTAGAAAATCATAAGATGATTGTAGAAAACTCTGGATTACTTACCGTAGCAGCCTTAAAGAAATTAGGGGTATCTAGTAAAAAGGTAGTTTCTATCCTTAGTGGTGGAAATATGGATGTGATAACGATGTCTTCGATTGTACAGCATGGATTAATTGAGAGAGGAAGGATATTTACTGTTTCTGTTCAATTGCCAGATAAGCCAGGTGAATTAGTAAATGTTGCTTCTGTGATTGCAAAAGAACAGGGAAATGTAATTCGATTAGAGCATAACCAGTTTGTAAGTATAAATCGTAATACTGCTGTAGAACTAGTGATAACGCTAGAAGCTTTCGGTCATGAGCATAAAAAAGCTATAGTAAAAGCGCTAGAGAAAAAAGGATATAATCCTAAATTAATTCAACCGAAAGGTACCTATATGAGCTAATAATCAAGATGAGCCAGTAATTGTCTTACTTGTCATGAATAAAGGGCTACTACAGAAGAGGTCGAGTAATCAACTGGGTCACTTCTGTTGCAGCCCTTTTTGGTGCAATTTATGCTTATTATTTGTTTAAACTATCAAGAAGACTTTCAATGTCACCGATGCAAGCGCCACAAAGTGTACCAGCTTTCGTAGCTTCTTCAATCTCTTCTAAGGTTTTAGCTCCATTTGCATAAGCATCTTTGATGTCCTTTACAGTCACATCATAACATGTGCAGATAATATCGTCATCGTTCATAATCTTACCTCTACTTCTTTATCTTTTCATAAACACCATTTGTAAATGTTATTCTTAGTAATTAAGACAGCCTTGTGCTTCAAAAATTCTATAGAATAATACTTATCGAATGGACTACGATACTATTGTACACAAAAAGTAATAGTTTCATTCATGAACTAAGAGTGAAAGATTTTTAATCTTTCACTCACCAAGTTTATGAAACGACAAACTTGAGCCATTAGCTGCTTCAAAAAAACAGTCGCAGCATGGAAGCTAATTGTGAATAGTAATGGAAAGAAGTTACTTGATTGGGTTGTTGAAAAAATTTTACCGATTACATAGTAATAATATACAAAGAAGAATCCTATCAATATATATTGCGAGAGGAAAATTGTGCAAATGTTTGAAAATTACTATTTTTTTTCTAATCCTTCCTTTCGATTATCTTATTTACAAGTGAACTCAGCTTTCGTATACTATTATTAGATCTAGTGCCTAAACTCGTATCGTTGGTGTTATAGCTGACACTAAGAATTAATGATATTTTTGCTTCTATATAAGAAATAAGAATTCAGAATGCGATTTTAGTTACAGATGATTTGTTTGGGATAAGGTATTGACAAAAATCTTAGAATAAGATAAGATGATAACAGAATAAGAACACATGTTTGGTATGAAAAAAAGGAGAAATGAAAATGGCAAATGAGGATAAGATAAAAGCATTAGAATCTGCCCTTGCGCAGATAGAAAAGCAATATGGTAAGGGATCTGTAATGAAACTGGGGGATACAAGCGCTCATATGAATATCGAGACTATTCCCACAGGTTCCATTAGTTTAGATATTGCATTAGGCCTTGGCGGTATTCCAAAGGGAAGAATTGTAGAGGTATATGGTCCAGAAAGTAGTGGTAAGACAACCGTGGCACTTCACATGGTTGCTGAAGTTCAAAAAAGAGGTGGTATTGCAGGTTTTATTGATGCAGAGCATGCACTCGATCCTGTATATGCAAAGAATATTGGAGTAGATATTGACAACCTATATATTTCCCAGCCAGATAACGGAGAGCAAGCACTTGAGATTACAGAGACGATGGTTCGTTCTGGTGCTGTTGATATCGTTATCGTTGACTCTGTTGCTGCATTAGTACCAAAGGCGGAGATAGATGGTGATATGGGAGATTCTCATGTTGGTCTTCAGGCGAGATTAATGTCACAGGCACTCCGTAAGTTAACAGCAGTAATTAGTAAGTCAAACTGTATTGTAATCTTTATTAACCAACTTCGTGAAAAGGTTGGTGTTATGTTCGGTAATCCAGAGACAACTACTGGTGGTCGTGCATTGAAATTCTATTCCTCGATTCGTTTGGATGTACGTAGAATTGAGGCATTGAAACTTGGTGGAGATATCGTTGGTAACAGAACTAGAATTAAGGTTGTAAAGAATAAGATTGCACCACCATTCAAGGAAGCAGAATTCGATATTATGTTTGGTCAGGGAATCTCAAGAGAAGGAGATATCCTAGATTTAGCAGCGAATGAAGGTATCATTGTAAAGAGTGGAGCTTGGTATGCTTATAATGACGCAAAGATTGGTCAAGGTCGTGAGAATGCAAAGGTATTCTTAAAGGAGAACCCGCATATCCTTGAAGAGGTAGAAGAGCAAGTAAGAGAGAGATATAATCTTCAGAATGATATTAAGAAGAAGGTAGAAGAGTAATCGATGGAATTCATAGTGACCGAAATTAAGCCAATGGATAAGGTAAGAGTACGAATCTTTCTTAATGATGAGGCTGCATTTTGGCTTTATCGAAAGGATTACAGAGAACTTGCGTTAGAAGTTGGTCAAAATATATCGGATACCTTACTACTTAAGATAGAGACCGAACTAGTTTTAAGATATGCAAAAAAGCAAGCGTTAACCTTACTTGAAAGAATGGATCGAACTGAACTTGAATTAACTACGAAGCTAAGAGAGAAAGAGTTTCCAGAACACGTGGTAACTCAAGCAATCGCCTATGTAAAGAGTTTTCATTATCTTGACGATTATCGGTACACTTTAAATTATATCAGGGGTCGATACCAAGCAAAAAGCAAGAGGCAGCTTAGCTATACTTTATATCAAAAAGGGATTACTCAATCTGATATTGACAGAGCGTATGAAGAACTCAAGGAGTCTTTTTCTGAGTCAATGGAGGATAGAGATTTAGAAGAAGAGGCAATCCTAAGGATAATTCGAAGGAAAGGAAAGCCAATCGACGAATTTTCCAAGGAAGAAAGACAAAAGTTAATTGCTTCTTTGTATCGAAAAGGATTTCACAATCATACCATACAAAAAGTGTTACGAACGGAAGAATACGAAGGATAATTACAATACAAGAGTCTAGCCGAAACTTAGTAGAATCAATATAGAATAAAATTTATGAAAGCAGAGATAGTAGGGAGAATATAAAAGAGTCTCCTTATGTATCTCTGCTATTTTTGATTTCTGTAAAAACTGTTGAATTTAGGTCACTGTAGATTTCAAATAGGCGTTAGTTGAAGAATTATGTCTAAAATATTAATGTATAAGTAAGTTTTTTAGAGTATGTCAAATGTAACAAAAAAAAATCAAATAATATTAAAAATATGTACAATATATTATAGAAAACACCAAAAAAAGAGAATAAAGGTTGCATGTTTGACAGGTAAGGACTATAATAGTAATTGGCAAAAAATTGATTTAACTATTAAATAAATGGAGGCCTGAATATGACTAGTACATCACAATTGTCAGCAAGGGATAGGATTGTCACTTTGCTTGACGAGAATAGTTTTGTTGAGGTTGGTGCTTTGGTTACTAGAAGAAGTACTGATTTCAACCTGCAACAAAAAGAAGTACCATCCGATGGTGTTATCACGGGTTATGGAATTATTGATGGGAATCCTGTTTATATTTATAGCCAGGATGTAACAGCAATGAACGGTTCCATAGGTGAAATGCACGCAAAGAAAATATCAAATTTATACGATCTTGCAATGAAGGTTGGTGCACCTGTCATCGGATTAATTGATTGTGCCGGTTTAAGATTACAGGAAGCAACGGACGCATTAGCTGGATTTGGAGATATTTATCTAAAACAAACCTTGGCATCCGGAGTAATCCCACAGATTACTGCTATTTTTGGTACTTGCGGAGGAGGCAGTGCTGTATCCGCTTCGTTAAGCGACTTTGTCTTCATGGAAGAGAAGAACGCAAAATTATTTGTAAATGCTCCAAATGCAATTCTAGGAAACAATTCTACTAAATGCGATACTGCAACAGCTTCTTTTATGGCTGAATCAGGTGTTGTTGATTTTGTCGAAGCAGATGAAGTATCTGTACTTAACAGCATTCGTAACTTGGTTGTTATGTTACCGTCAAACAATGAAGACGATGCTTCCTATGAGGAATGTACAGATGACTTAAATCGTGCCTTAACCTCCTTTACCTCAAAACTCAGTGATACAACGTTTGCACTGAAGGATTTATCAGATCATGGTATTTTCGTAGAAGTAAAAAAGGCATATGCTATGGATATGGTTACTGGATTTATTAAGTTAAATGGTGCGACTGTTGGGGCTATAGCAAATCGTAATGCATTACTAGATGAAGATGGTAATGTATTAGAAAAATATGATGAATCATTATCTACAGCAGGTTGCTATAAAGCAGAGAAGTTTATAAAGTTCTGTGATGCATTTCAGATTCCAGTACTTACCCTAACGAATGTATCAGGATATAGTGCAACGATGAATGACGCAAGTACTATTGCTATCGCGGCAGCTAAATTAACGTATGCTTTTGCGAATGCAACAGTACCAAAAGTAAATGTCATTTTAGAGAAAGCTTATGGTAGTGCATACATAACGATGAACTCGAAACATATTGGTGCTGATATGGTATTTGCCTTAGAAGGCTCTATAATTGGAACGATGGAAGCTGAACTTGCAGCACAGATCATGTATGAAGATAACAAAGAAATACAGGCAGAGAAAGCTAAGGAGTATAAAGAATCACAACAAAGTGCAGAATCAGCAGCAAAACGTGGTTATGTAGACGCCATAATAACACCTGAGAGTGTAAGACAACATGTCATCTATGCATTTGAAATGCTATTCACAAAGAGAGAGAGCCGCCCTAGCAAAAAGCATGGAACGGTTTAAAGTGAGGTGAAACTATGGGAACAGCTTTATTAAATACAGTAATGGGTATTTCCATTGTGTTCATTGTACTTTTATTAATCAGTGGTATTATTGGGCTGTTTAAGTACATCAACAAGGCGGAAATGGCCTCAAAACAAAAAAATAAAACAAATGCACTGCAAAATGAGACGGTATCCTTGCAGCCTACAGCTGTAGAAAATGTAGATTTAACCGATGATCTTGAATTGGTTGCGGTTATTACTGCTGCTATCCATGCTTATGAGGCTTCCAAAGGAAATCCTGTACCTGCAAATGGACTTTATGTTAGATCGATTAGAAAAGTGAATAAATCTAGATGGCAGAATGCCTAACGTTAAGGAGGATTACATAATGAAGAACTATACAATCACTGTAAATGGTAACGTTTATGAAGTAAGTGTAGAAGAGAATGCTGCGGGTGTAACAACCACGCAGGCTGCACCAACGCCAGTAGCACCTAAGGCTGTGGCACCAATACCAGTAGTGGCACCAGCCCCAGTATCGGCACCAACACCAGCAGCTACACCAGCACCAGCACTTGCTGCAAAGCCAGCCACACCTACAGGAACTTCGGGAAGTATAAAAATAAATGCACCTATGCCAGGTAAGATTCTTGGGGTGAAAGCAAATGTTGGTGATGTAGTAAAGAGAGGTCAAGTGATCTTAATTCTAGAAGCAATGAAGATGGAAAATGAAATTGTAGCACCGAATGATGGAAGAATTGCAAGTATTGATACTTCTGTAGGATCTAATGTTGAAGCTGGAGAGGTAATAGCATCTTTAAACTAGTTTTAATATTAATAAATCTTACAGGAGGATAAAGAAATGGATTACGTGTTGGAAACGCTTCAGAATTTAGCAGATCAAACCGCTTTTAAGTCTCTGGGTCCGGGAAACTATTTGATGATTATGGTTGCCTGTCTCTTTCTTTTTTTAGCTATAAAAAAAGGATATGAGCCACTTCTATTAATTCCGATTGCTTTCGGTATGTTATTGGTGAATATGTTTCCTGGTATCATGGCAGAACCGATGAAAGATCCTGTGACAGGAATTAAATCTGCGGGTGGTTTATTATATTATTTCTTTTTATTAGATGAGTGGAGTATCTTTCCTTCGCTAATTTTCCTAGGAGTTGGTGCAATGACTGACTTCGGTCCATTGATTGCAAACCCAAAGAGTTTTTTACTAGGTGCAGCAGCACAAATTGGAATTTTTGGTGCCTATCTTTTAGCGATTGCTATGGGATTTAGCGATATGGCTGCAGCAGCGATTTCAATTATCGGTGGTGCAGATGGACCTACATCAATCTTCCTTGCTGGTAAACTTGGGCAGGTACAGTATATGGGTCCGATAGCAGTTGCGGCATATTCTTATATGTCTTTAGTACCAATCATTCAACCACCAATTATGAAACTTTTAACAACAAAAGAAGAACGTGCGATTAAGATGGAGCAATTACGACCAGTATCAAAACTTGAGAAAATTTTGTTCCCAATTGTTGTTACTATTGTCGTGGTAATGATACTTCCTTCTACAGCACCACTGGTTGGAATGTTAATGCTTGGTAACCTGTTTAGAGAATGTGGTGTGGTGAAGCAGTTACAAGAAACTGCTGCAAATGCCTTAATGTATATTGTTGTAATTTTACTTGGGATATCGGTTGGTGCCACCACTAGCGCTGAGGCATTCTTGCAGTGGGATACCATAAAGATTGTAGCACTTGGTTTAGTAGCGTTTGCACTTGGTACTGCCGGGGGTGTAATCTTTGGTAAGATTTTGTGTAAGGTTACTCATGGAAAGGTGAATCCATTGATTGGTTCTGCTGGAGTGTCTGCTGTTCCTATGGCAGCACGTGTGTCTCAAAAGGTAGGCGCGGAAGCTGATCCAACGAACTTCTTATTGATGCATGCGATGGGACCTAATGTTGCAGGTGTTATTGGTACTGCGGTTGCAGCAGGTGTATTTATGGCTATCTTTGGAGTTTAGATTATAGAATAAGCTTAAGTGGTTTATATTAAATCACTTTTTGCATAGAACTTATAAGTAGACAACTTGAGAGATTTAATATATGGAGGTAGAGTAATGGCAGAGCAAATAAAAAAACCGGTTAAGATTACCGAAACGATATTACGTGATGCGCATCAGTCATTAATCGCAACCAGAATGACAACGGAGCAGATGCTACCTATTATCGAAAAGATGGATAAAGTAGGGTATCATGCAGTTGAGTGCTGGGGCGGTGCTACATTTGATGCATCGTTACGATTCTTAAAGGAAGATCCATGGGAAAGACTTAGAAAATTAAGAGATGGATTTAAGAACACAAAGTTACAGATGTTATTCCGTGGACAGAATATTCTTGGATATCGTCATTATGCGGACGATGTGGTTGAGTATTTCGTTCAGAAATCCGTAGCAAATGGTATTGATATTATTCGTATTTTTGATGCGCTAAATGACCTTAGAAATTTGCAATGTGCAGTAAAAGCTGCAAATAAAGAAAAGGCTCATGCTCAAATCGCAATCTCTTATACGCTTGGAGATGCCTATACTACAGAGTATTATGTAAATATAGCGAAACAAATAGAAGAAATGGGTGCCGATTCCATCTGCATCAAAGATATGGCAGGACTTTTAGTGCCATATGAAGCTACCAATCTTATTACTGCAATTAAGAATGTAGTTAAGATTCCAATTGATTTACATACACATTATACTTCAGGTGTTGCAGGAATGACTTATTTAAAGGCAGTAGAGGCAGGGTGTGACATTATTGATACTGCAATGTCTCCATTTGCCATGGGTACAAGCCAACCAGCAACAGAGGTAATGGTAGAAACTTTTAAGGGCACTCCATATGACACAGGATTTGATCAAGATTTATTAGCTGAAATTGCGGATTACTTCCGCCCGATGCAAGAGGAAGCACTAAAGAGTGGCTTATTAAATCCTAAGGTTATGGGTGTTAACATTAAGACCTTATTATATCAAGTGCCTGGTGGTATGCTTAGTAACTTAGTTTCCCAATTAAAGGAACAAAAAGCAGAAGATAAGTACTATGAGGTGTTACAAGAAATTCCGCGTGTTCGTAAGGATTTCGGTGAACCACCACTAGTTACTCCAAGTTCTCAAATAGTTGGTACTCAGGCAGTTCTTAATGTACTTGCTGGTGAGAGATATAAGATGATTACCAAAGAAAGTAAGGCTATCTTAAGTGGTGAATATGGTCAGACTGTAAAACCATTTAATCCAGAGGTTCAGAAAAAAGCGATAGGAGACAAGAAACCAATCACATGTCGTCCAGCGGATCTTCTCGAGCCAGAATTAGATAAGATTGAGAAAGAAATGGCAGAATGGAAGCAGCAGGATGAGGATGTCCTATCCTATGCTTTATTCCCACAGGTTGCTACAGAATTTTTTAAGTATCGTCAAGCCCAGCAGACAAAGGTAGATGTTACGGTAGCTGATACAGAGAATATGGCTTATCCAGTATAAATAGGTTAAGTAACGGTAAAAGTACATCTCATCGTGTGGTAACGAATAGTCACGATGAGATGTACTTTTTCTAATTATTCTTGTTCGAAGTGTTCTTGAATATGATATTCCACCCGCGGGTGCGTTTGTAGTATTCTTGAAACGTTATCACTAACATAAAATCACCTCATTGTATTATATGCAAGTGGGTACTATTTCACTTACCAATACTGTGAAAAGTTCTTCCTTTTAAGTATTGAATAAATAATTCCCCTGCTTTTGAGATATAGCTATTTGGTTTGTATAATAAGCAGATATCAGACTCTAATTGAGATTCTTTTAATTCTAAGCATGTGAATAGATGATCTTGAATTAAGTGTTCTTTCCTTGAAGAGCGTTGTGAAATAATCATTCCAGCGGATTCTGGGATAATACCGATACCATATCCTGCAGCTGCAAGACTAATCGTTGTTCTAGCATCATCATTCATACAAAAGATATTTGGTGTTATACTATAGGAATAACACAAGTCATATATAATTTTTTCCCAACGGCGATACAGAATAAGAGGTTGTTCTAAAAGAAATTTCATATCCTGTTGCACAAAAAAGTTCTTATGTCCGAACGCCATCATGGACTCTTTTTTTAGTACCAGAGAAGATAAATCTTCTGCTTCAAATGGTGTACGGACTATAGCTAGTTCAATCAAATTATTTCTTAACTTTTGAATTTGCTCATAAGTATTTCCCTCAAAGAGATCGTAACGGATTTCTTTATACTGTTTATGAAAGTCTGGCATGAGATTGTATAAAAAGCTATCGACAACTGAAGAAACCACTCCAATATGAAGAGTACCGAGAGTACCAGCTGTATAGTCTAGTAACTCTTTTTTTGATAGTTCCGTTAATTCAAGAATAGAAATTGCTCTTGCATAAAGTATCTTACCTTCCTCTGTAAGTTCAATTTTTCTAGAACCTCTTTCAAACAGGGTAACTGACAGTTCATTTTCTAAGCATTTTAATTGTGTGCTTAATGGTGGCTGTGTAAGATTTAGTTTTGTTGCTGCTTTCGAGATATTACCTTCCTGCACAACAGCCACAAAATATTGAAGTTGCTTTAAATCCATAGGGTACTCCTTTCTCATATCATATTGGATTGAATTATCGGTTAAATACAAAAATGAACACATCTGTCTAAATAGTTCAAGTTGAGTTTTATTTATAGTAGTAAGTAAAAAAATTACTTGAGTATCTATATAAAAATAGTATAGAAACTATAGGATATAAATATTATACGAATATCTTTATCTATGGTATGATATTACTAGATGTTTTACAAGCACTTTTTAAGGGAGGAAAATCGTGAAACGATTATACATTTACTTAAGGGACTACAAAAAAGAATGTGTATTAGCACCATTATTCAAGATGCTAGAGGCTTCTTTTGAGTTGATTGTGCCATTAGTGATGGCAGCAATTATTGATAATGGGATTGAACAAGGAGACAAATCATACATAGTGAATATGTGTCTTATTCTTGTTGCTTTAGGGATTGTCGGACTAGTATGTTCGATAACAGCACAGTTTTATTCTGCCAAGGCAGCTGTAGGCTTTGCAACAAAGTTAAGACATGCTTTATTTGCACATTTACTAGATTTATCTTTTACTGAAATTGATACCCTTGGTACCTCAACAATGATTACAAGAATGACGAGTGACGTGAATCAGACACAGACGGGAGTAAATATGGTGTTACGTCTATTCTTACGCTCTCCATTTGTAGTTTTTGGTGCTATGATTATGGCATTTACGATTGATACAAAATCAGCAGGGATCTTTTTAATCGCTATCGTTTTGTTGTCTATCGTGGTTTTTGGTATTATGGCGATCAGTATCCCAATGTTAAAGCGTGTACAGAAAAACTTAGACTCTGTGCTACAGATTACTAGGGAAAATCTATTAGGTGTGAGAGTGATTCGTGCATTTTGTGGGGAAGACAAGGAACGAAAAGAATTTCATCAAAGAAATAGTGAATTAACAAAAAAACAAAAGAAAGCAGGATTTATCTCTGCACTAATGAATCCAGTTACTTATGTTATTATTAATATTGCGATTGCGTACTTGATTTGGGTAGGGGCGATACAGGTAGACCATGGGGTACTAACCCAAGGTCAGGTGGTTGCTTTATACAGTTATATGTCACAGATTTTAGTGGAACTAATTAAGTTAGCGAATCTGATTGTAACAGTTAATAAATCAGCGGCTTGTGCAAAGCGTGTTGCGGATGTGTTCGATATTAAAAATAGCATGGAATTTAAGAATTGTGAAAAATTAAGTTTAGAGAAGGAAGATATCATAGAATTTCGTAACGTAAGTTTAGAATATCAGGGAGCGGGTGATGAGTCCTTATCTGATATAAATTTTTCCGCAAAAAAAGGGCAAACAATTGGAATCATAGGAGGGACTGGTTCTGGTAAATCTTCCTTAGTGAATTTACTTCCAAGATTTTATGATGCTACGAATGGAGAAGTCCTCATAGGTGGTAAGAACGTAAAACACTATTCAGTAAAAGAACTTCGAGATAAAATCGGGATTGTCATGCAAAAAGCAGTAATGTTTGAAGGAGCGATAGAGTCTAACTTGATTTTTGGAAAAAAGGAAGCTAGGCAAGAAGAGTTGGAGGATGCAATAACAATAGCGCAAGCTACCGATGTAGTTAATGCCAAAGGTGGATTCAATGCCTCGATAGAACAAGGAGGTAGAAATTTATCCGGTGGTCAAAAACAGCGACTATCGATAGCAAGAGCATTGGTAAAAAAACCTGAGATTCTTATTCTTGATGATAGTGCTTCTGCTCTTGATTATGCAACTGATGCAAAATTAAGATCAGCGATTAAAAATCTATCTTATCAACCAACCGTATTTATCGTTTCGCAGAGAGCAGCTTCGATTTTACATGCAGACTTAATTTTGGTACTTGAAGATGGAAGACTAGTAGGGAAGGGAACCCATAATGAACTTATAGAATCCTGTGAAGTTTACCAAGAAATCTATTATTCGCAATTTCCTAAGGAGGTGCAAGCATAATGAAAGAAAAGAATAATAAAAAAGCATTCAACCCTATGGAAAACAAGAAAACCACTCAAAAGCAAGTGGTCGGAAAGGTTTTGCGGTACTTAAAGCGTTATTGGATTTATCTTCTTATTTCCATGATGCTCGCATTGATAACGGTCGTCCTTACACTCTATGTTCCAATAGAAGTTGGAAAAGCAATTGATGAAATAGTATATGGTAGTGTGAATTTTCCTGTAATACGTGATATTTTATTTAGAATTGTATTGATTGTAGGAATGACTGCAATAGCACAGTGGTTCATGAGTATTTTAAATAACAAAGTGACCTATGAAGTAGTCAGGGATATCCGAAAAGATGCTTTTGAGAAAATTGAAACCTTACCACTTAAGTACTTGGACTCTCATTCATCCGGTGAGATTGTTAGCCGTATGATTGCAGATGTCGAGCAATTTGCAGATGGACTGCTTATGGGCTTCACGCAATTATTTACAGGAATTATGACAATCATGGGAACTTTAGTATTTATGCTTCGTTTAAATATCGGTATTACGGCAGTAGTTGTTTTACTTACCCCAATTTCACTCTTCGTGGCAAATTTTATCGCTAAGAAAACCTATACCATGTTTCAAGCGCAGTCAAAGACTCGGGGAGAGCAAACTGCTCTGATTGATGAGATGTTAGAAAATGAGAAAGTTGTGAAAGCCTATAATCAAGAAGTTGAGGTTATAAAGCGTTTTGATGAAGTAAATGAACGGTTAGAGAAGTATTCTTTACGTGCAATCTTTTATTCCTCAATCACAAATCCGGCAACAAGGTTTGTTAATGGATTGGTTTATGCAGGAGTAGGATTTACTGGAGCATTTGCAGCGATGAATGGAACTATGACAGTCGGAGCATTATCTAGTTTCTTAAGTTACTCCAATCAATATACAAAACCATTTAATGAAATTTCGGGTGTTATAACAGAGCTTCAAAATGCAATCGCATGTGCTGCTCGAATCTTTGAATTGTTAGAAGAACCAGTAGAGCTTCCTGATCGTAAAGATGCGGTAGTACTAAAAGATGTGCAAGGTAATGTAGTATGTAATGAGGTCGCTTTTTCCTACGATAAGACGAAAAAGTTGATTGAAAACCTAAATTTAAGAATTCATCCAGGACAAAAGATTGCTATCGTTGGACCGACTGGATGTGGCAAAACCACCATCATCAATTTATTAATGCGCTTTTATGAAGCTGACCAAGGCGAAATCTTAGTAGAGGGAGAGGATATTCGAAATATAACCAGAAATAGTTTGAGGTCAAGCTATGGAATGGTCTTACAGGATACATGGTTAAAAGCTGGTACCATCCTTGACAATATCAAGCTGGGAAAAGTTGATGCAACCAGGGAGGAAGTAATCAGCGCTGCAAAGGAAGCACATGCTCATTCTTTTATCAAGAGATTACCGAAAGGATACGATACTGTGATAGGAGAAGATGGTGGCATGCTTTCTGGTGGGCAAAAGCAACTTCTCTGTATCGCTAGAGTTATGCTTAGCTTACCACCTATTCTTATCCTTGATGAGGCTACCTCCTCAATTGATACAAGAACAGAGCTTAAGATACAAAGTGCTTTCCAAAAATTAATGCAGGGGAGAACCACTTTTATCGTTGCCCATCGATTATCAACGATACAGAATGCAGATGTAATTCTTGTGATGAAAAATGGAAATATCATTGAGCAAGGAAATCATGAGGAACTTTTAGCAAAGAAAGGGTTCTATAAAGAGTTGTATGAAAGTCAGTTCGCAGCTTCTTAGAAATAAATGAGAGTAGCAATTATTCTTGGAGAGATAAATAGCTGGAGCATAATTAACTTGGTAAGTTAGTAAAAGGGATAGTAAAGATTTTGAGGATAGTAAGATAGTAAGAATAGTAAGATAGTAAGGGTAGTAAGGATAGTATAAGGATTATTAGCTTTTTACACATAGAATTATCAGAGACAGGTTGAAGAAATCAAAATGAGCTAGAAAGTTTATTGGTTGATTCAGACTGTCTCATTTTTTATAGAAGTATTTTATTAATCGACATAAGCTAATTATTTTTATTGATAAATAGGTTTATAAAATAGTCCTACAAGAATGGATAGGAAAGAAGATATATAAAAGAAGAGATAATAAGAAAAGATAAACAAGAATAGATAAAAAAGAATAGGTAAAAAAGAATAGGGATATAAGAATAGGCAAACGAGAATAATTATAGAAGAATATAAAAAGAATAAGCATAAAAGAGTAAGAGTATAAGAAAATCTTAAACAGTACAAGTTAAAATATCTAGGATAAACCTAGATTTCTTATTCAAATAGAAAACAAGATTTTACGATTTAACTAAAGATAGACATAAAGTAGTGGGTAGGTTAAAATATAAGTAGTAATACTATTTTGATAAATGATTACCAAAAGGTGGGAAAGTAATGAAAAATATAAAGCATGAAAATAGGGATAGGCAATGTTTCCTTAGTACATACCGAAATACAAACAAATTATTATTCTTCCCTTTGATCCTAATCTTATCATGCCTTATTGTCTCTCATCTTGAAAATCATTCAGTTGAGCCAGTGTATGTATATGCCAATACGAAAGAAGCGATTACATTATCTAAAAACTCTGTACGAGTGATAGTTGGAGATAAAACAAAACTAACGATAAATGGAACAAAGGAAAAGGTTACCTGGAGTGTAAAAGATAAAAAAATTGCAACTGTGAGTTCCAGTGGTTACGTTAAAGGTATAAAAAAAGGCACCACGACAGTTAGTGCAAAAGTTTTAGGGAAAACTTATACCTGTAAAGTGACAGTGGAACAACCAGAATTGAGTATGAACAGTTATCTTGGAGTGGTTGGTAATGAAACATCGATTACTGTCTCAGGAACAACCCAAAAAATAACTTGGACTTCTTCTAATGAAAAGATTGCGACAGTAACAGTGGGTGGTAAAGTGAAGTTTCATTCTGAAGGGAGTGCCACGATAGCTGCAACGGTAGGAAATCAAACATATTATTGTTATACCACAATCTATTCATCGAGTGATTTTCGTAAGTTAACCAAAACACAGAAAGAGATAAAAAATAAAATTCAGCTTATCTTAGCAGAAAATATAACGAAGCAAATGACAACGGTACAAAAAATCCGTTTTGTCCATGACTATCTACTCTTAAATACCGAGTATGATGAAATTAATTATAAAAATGATACTCTATCTTCCAGAGCATATTCTTCAGAAGGAGTTTTGTTTGATGGTATGGCGGTGTGTCAGGGATATGCAGAAACATTTCAGATATTCATGGATTCCTTGTCGATAGAAAATCGTTTCATTGTTGGAACTGCAGGCGGAGTTTCTCATGCATGGAACCTAGTAAAACTTGAAGACGGTTGGTATCATGTAGATACTACATGGGATGATCCAATACCAGATAAAAAAGGACGGGTAGTATATGATTATTTTCTGTTAAATGACAATGAAATGAAGTCATTACGTCATAAGTGGAAAGAAAAAGACTATCCAAGCTGTAATGCTACAAAGTACTTAACGGTTAAGGAATTGTATACTCAAGAGATAAAAGAAGCAGAAGATGAAAAATTAATCAAGGAATACCAAAAAAGCGGTAGTCTTTTAAAGACTTGGAAGGATTATAGCAAAGTATATGTAAAGCGTTATCAACAGGGTGAGGATTGGGTAAGCCTTATGTATCCACAAAAGAATGCAGGTACCGTAACGGAGATTGCTCGTGGGGTAGCAGAATTGCTTGGTTATTACGGAACGTATCGTTATGAATATGAAACGTTACGCGAGGTAGGGGATTATTATTTGTTAAAAATGCGAGTTAGCTTCTTGGATTAATTTTCATTTTATTTAGGACTATCGTATTTGTTTTATTTAGAGCTTTCGCTCAAGTTGTGATTCTCTGTATTGGTGTAGAACTTTATGTATAAGTAACTAAAATTATATTTTAGTGAAGTGAGGTGAAGTATGCTTTTTATCATTACGCTTATTCTATGTGGGAGCATGATTGTCTTTGGACTATGTTTTCGAATATCGCCTCCCAAGGATATAAATGGTGTGTTTGGATACCGAACCAGGTGGTCGTCCCTAAGTCAAGAAACTTGGGAATATGCACATCGATTTAGTGGAGGATATTGGTTAATTATGGGGTGTATTTTACTTTTATTATCCGCCGGTTATTATTTATTGACCTATTATATTCCAATTTTAGCTCATGGAATAATTTTTATAGTATGGCTTCAAATTATAGGAATGCTACTAGTTATACCACTAACAGAGATTGCTTTACACAAAAACTTTGATTCTGATGGAGCTAAGCGAATGTAATATAGGAGAGGAGGAGACCGTTACATGATATTACCACATATTACAGTTTAAAAAATAGATCCTTTAGTAAATGCGAGTTTTATAGCAAGATTTTTAGATTCAGACTTTTTAGCAAAAGACAAGAGTCGACCTTTTGCAGAAGGGGTCTATGAACTCTATCCATCCTTACGTGATAAAGTTACGACTACCATGTCCAAAGAGGAAATCTATGATATTGTGGAGCCAATTGTGTTAAAAGAATTAAGTTTTCGACAGGAGGAACTGGAACAACGAATTTCTATCTTGCAACAACAATTCCAAAATTTTGAAGAAGCTCTGTTACATAAAATGCTACTCTTGTTTGAGGTTTTATGGCCAGGAGAGCAGAAAGAAATCATTTGTTATATTGGTTATATCCCAAGATGTCCAAGAAACTGCATTACCAAAGAGTTTTTTCTTACTAGCTCAATGGACATTGAGACGAATATAAAAGCAGGAATACATGAAATTAATCATTTTATTTTTTATGAAAAATGGAAGCAGATGCATGGTTTTCCTGAGGGTGTAGAGCCAATGCATCCAGAAACTTTATGGTTCTTAGAAGAATTGATCGTAGATCCAACCTTAAATGAGCCGATACTCCAAGAGATAGTGCCGATTCCACAACAAGCGTATGAGCAATTTTACGTTCAAAAAATTGGAGATACTCCAGTCATGACACATATAAAAGAGATTTATGAACGTAAGGAAAGTATGGAACATTTTCTAGAGGAGGCTCATTCATTTATACAAAAGCATCATATAGAGTTGATTGAAAAGTGCGGATAATAAGAAAAACAGAGTGGAGAAGAACCATCCAAAAAAAAACAGCGTTACTTTTGGATGATTTTCTCCACTCTGTTTACTTCACGACAAGGAAAAGTTCAAGAGGCGTACTTTTTCTTGTTTTACTACATCTTTTTTTGACATTGATAAAGATGGTACATACGGATTACTATACTTAAGAAATAGCAACCGACAAGTGGAAATAAAAAGATTAGGTCTGCACCCATTAATGCAAAGTAGAGCATGAGTGCACTATATAGATAAATAGTTGCATCGTAGGCCTTAGCTTTGGAACATTGATTAATTGAGATATTACGTTCATCATGTTCTTCAATTTCGTAACGTTTATATGCTTTTGGATTTTTCTTAAAGATACGATGTTGAATAATAATACCAACATTAGAACCTAAGATACCACTACCAATACCCAATAAGATAAATGGTAAGGTTGCTAGAACTCCCTTGGCGTCAGGATATTGTAATAATAAAATAACACTAAAGATAAACAAAAGAATACCTAGTAGAATAAAAATAAAATTTTTAGTGATACTTCTTGATTTCATCTTTCCTCCTCCTCATAGATAAAAATATCTTCAATCCTCACATGAAAATACCGTGCAATTTTA
>ERZ791922.350-NODE-350-length-32340-cov-3.179650_pt1 | contig 32340 bp, 25 predicted proteins | sample MGYA00510134_ERZ791922 | MGnify/ENA primary metagenome ERZ791922 (study PRJEB30046, sample SAMN00792101) | human gut metagenome | study: EMG produced TPA metagenomics assembly of the A metagenome-wide association study of gut microbiota in type 2...
GATATTGCAACGCAATTTCCTATCTATAAAAAACTCTCCGAGGGATGCCACTCACCCTATGGGTTCGATGCGAAGTAACTTCGCCTCTAAATATAAGACTTTTTTATTTTCTATATAGATTCTTAAGAAATTCTTTCGTTTTTTCTATCGGTGTAATTTCGAATTTTTCCTTATGATATAGTTAGTTAATCAAGCACATTAAGAAAATACAAAAAGGATAGTAAATTTGCATAGTAAAATAAAGATAAGAGGAGTAGGAACTTATGGAAGCACAAGCAATATTTCATGCAATTGAAAACTACGGATTACTAATCGTATTTCTCGTAGTGCTACTAGAATATTTAAATTTGCCAGGATTTCCAGCCGGTGTAATATTACCATTTGCTGGTGCATGGTCGGCCCGACACAGTGATTTTATTGTTACTTTCTTAGTAACAGTACTTGCGGGTGTACTAGGGAGTATAGCCCTTTATTATCTTGGTAGATTTGGAGGAGATAAACTGATTCGTTTTTTTACAGGCAAAAGCCCAAAGTTAAAGGTGAAAATGGATCAGTTGAATCAAAAAATTGAAAGCAAGGGTGCATACGCAGTGTTTTTAAGTAAATTGCTACCGGTTGTTCGTACCTTAATAGGAATACCTGCTGGAGCATTTCGTATGAACATTACGCAATATGTTCTTGCTTCAACACTTGGAATTATCATTTGGAATGGGGTTTTGTTTGGATTTGGATATTTGGTAGGAGGAGGATTTACCGCATGAGAATTGCAATGTTTACTAATACGTATTATCCATTTGTAGGTGGTGTACCAGTTTCGATTGAACGATTAAGTAAGGGGCTAATGAGTCAAGGACATCAAGTTGTTATCTTTGCTCCATCCTATGAGGAAGATAACGAAAAAGAATGTCGCAAAAGGAAAGACCAAAAGATAAATCGAAATTTAAATAATCAAGGTAAAGTAGAACAAGAAACAGTAGAGATACACCGATTTAAGGTAATGAAGCATAAATTAAGCAATGGATGTGTGATTCCAAAGCTCTTTGATTCTGCTATAGAAAAAACATTTCGCCAAGACTCTTTTGATGTAATTCATGTTCATCATCCAATGCTTATGGGTTATACAGCTATGTATCTATCAAAGAAATACGATATCCCTATGGTTTATACATACCATACCAGATACGAATTCTATTTAAAGAGTTTACGAATGTTCCAAGATACATCAGGTTTCAATGAGGAGGAGAGTATGAAAGCAAAGGTAAAAAATAAATTATTACAAGTTACAAGTAGTGTTATTATACCAAAGCATAATAAAGTCTTTATGAATCGATGTGATGCTGTCATAGCTCCTACGGAATCCATGCGTGAATTTTTAGTTAATCAACAAGTCTTAACTCCGGTTCATATTTTGCCTACTGGAATATCTTGTCCAAGTAAAAAGAGGGTTCTAACAGAAAGCAAACTAAAAAGCCACATAAAGTTTATTACCATTGCGAGGCTGGAAGAAGAAAAAAATCTATTTTTCTTAGTTCGTGCTTTGGAATTATTTAAGCAAAAAAATCAGACTTCCTTTCATCTTTCCATAGTGGGAGAAGGCTCAATGAGAGAGCAGTTACAGATGGAAATTAATCAAAAAGGACTCGCTGAGAATATCACCCTGCTAGGGAGTAAACGTCAGGATGAAATCGCAACCTTATTACAAGACAGTGATTTATTCTTATTTAGTTCAAAATCAGAAACTCAGGGAATTGTGTTGTTAGAAGCAATGTCTCATCAACTTCCGGTGGTTGCTATAGAGGCAAACGGAGTTCGTGATGTAGTATTTGATGGATATAATGGAATCAAAACATTGGAAGAGGAAGACGGCTTTGTAAAGGCAATCACAAAAGTAACGGAGGATATCGATTTTTATCATGCGTTAAGTGAAGGAGCCTATGAAGTGGCGAGCAAATACGACTATAATCAAGTTGCACTAGAAGCAGAGAAAATATACCTAAGTAGTTTATGGAATAAAAACAGGAGAGTAGCACATGCAGTATAAAATCATTAAGAAAATAGGATTGCTATACCTTCGATTCGTAGCAAAGACATCAAAGGTTGTATATTTTGGAGATAGTGGAATTACCGGAAATGAAATGATTGGCTATTGGCATCAGGATAGTTACAGTATGCTATTATTGTTAGAGCATTTTGCAAAGCAAAGAAAGAATAAAGTTTCTATTGTTGTGACAGCGGATGACAGAGGAGATGTCATTGAGCATATGATTCGCCATTATGAGGGAATCGCTTTGCGGCTTCCAGATGGTGCAAGAATGAGAAAATGTATGGATTTTCTTGAAAGTAAGGGAATGGAACCTGGAATAATGGGACTTGCGATGGATGGTCCGGTAGGTCCATGTTATGAACCGAAAAAACTGTTATTTTACTTAGCAGAAAAAGCAAACAAAGAAGTGGTATTAGTTCGGATCACTTATAGTAAGAAGCTAACAATTAAGAAACGCTGGGATAATTATATCATACCACTGCCATTTACAAAGCTAAAAGTAATGTTACAGCCGATTGGAACAGTGTCAGGAGAGGAATTAAGAAACTTTAAGCAAAAAAAGGAAGAAATAAGAGGGTTTTATCAATTGGCATAAAAGTTAGCTTCTCGAAAAAAATAACTTATCTGAAATAAACAGCCGCCTGTTTTAGTATGGGCGGCTGTTTGCTTACATTATAAATGCAATCTTCTCTTTAATTCTTCCTTGGTTGCTTCAGGAGAAAAGATAAGAATTCCAAGGAAGGTTGTCAAGCTATAGAAAAAACAAGTGATCGTCGGCCATGTATAAGTGAGCCTGTGATTGAATAATAAAATTACAGGAAGGATACCAATAATTGAGGTTATCATACTGTATATGGCATAGTCATGGTGACGTCTTTTCTTTATTAATAAAAAGAATAGTATGGTAATGTTGATAGCAATAAATCCAAACGGCATAACATAATCTACAGACCATACAGAACTATTCCCTATAGAACCTAGATATACCAGAAATAACAATGTCAGATAAGAGCTATAGGTGATTTTTTGTATCGACTTTTTGGCCCCTGTTGTGATTGATAATAAGAGAAATATATAAGCGATGGAACTAATCACATAACGAGACCAACTTAAGTTTTTCTCCGTATGAGTTAATAGATCAAGATAAACACAGGATATAATAGCAATCAAACCAAGCAAGGCTAATAAGCGAAGTAGAAATCGCCTTGAATTTTTTTTCTTTTGGAATTCAGGATAATGATAGGTTTGCTCCAGTGTTTCTTCTTCCTTGGTTAACTCTAACTTGTTATTACACAATAAACAGTGTTCCAAGGGTGTGTCATAATGAAGGTTACAGTATTTACAATATCTCATCTAATCCCTCCCTATAGTTTGTATCAATGTTCACTTTGAGACCGGAATTTGCCAAACACTTGATAAAATGAGAGATAAAACCAAGATCTTTCCACTCCGTATTTAGCATAATATTGGTATGACCATGAATGGAGGAGATTGCCATATTAGTACCCCCGATGGAAAATTCCACATCCTTTATCAGTGCCTTCATATCTTCAGGTAAAGAAACCGGGCCAAGATTTGAAATAGCATAGGTGCTGATATTTTCTGCAAAATAATAATATCCAAGCTTAAATCCTAGATTTTTGAGTGCCAAAGGTAAGATTTTAATAAAAACACTCTTTTCAATCCAGACATTAGAGTTGATTCTTCCATGAAGGTCTTCTTTATTTAATTGTTCTAAGAACTGTCGCTTTGTTTCTACTAACATGGATTCCAATGTCCAATCAAGTCTTGGGTCGTAGGTTGCTTTGATATAAAGTGAGAAATTTCGTAAGGTATTCGATTGAAAATACTTTCGCAGATTTACTGGAACGAACAACTTAATCGGTTTTTGGCTTTTTCTACAATCCACATTTTGAGTGTAGATACTATAAGCAAGCAAAGCAGTTACATATTCACTGATTGTAACATTAAGACTCCTAGTGAGAGCTAATAGTTTCTCCGTTTCCACTTGGGCGCGGATACAAAGGGAAAAGTGATCTGCGAATTTTTCACCTGTCAAATGATAGGCTGGCTCTTCTTTTATGTTTTTTTTCTTTGATTTGTCATACTCATTGCAAAACATATCTTGAGTCTCATTGGAAGAAAAGGGGGTATTGCTGCGTATAATACCTTCGTGTTCTAGCTGATAGCCACATAGACAGCAGTAACGGTAAGTAATGGATTTTAGAAATTCCATTGCTCCGGTTCCATCACTTAGGCTATGAAAAGTTTCCAATGTAATTTTATTTTGATAATAATATACATTAAACAGATAGCCATTATTTCTGGATGCAGGTACATACTTACAAACAATAGAGGACTCTGGTTTCACACGGAAGTGATGTTTGTTTGGGGATAAATAATTCCAAAAAAGACCGCTTTTTAACTCTACGGCAAACGTTTCGAAACGAGGCAATACTTCGTTTACAGCCTGCTCTAAAAGTTCTGGCTGAATGTCTTGTATAAGAAAAAAGGATAGACGAAAAACACTGCTTCTACTATCCTTAGAAACAGCAGGAAAAATCTTACCAGCATTGTCTACCGGATACCAATAGTTTTTTCGTTTCATTACAGACCTCCTATTGACACGATATTTGTGCCAAGGCTATTATAACTCGTTTTTTTTAAATACACAATTATAAGCCTAAATTACAATAGAGTCAATATGCTTTTAGAATGATGGGTAAGAATTATGCTTTTAGAATAATGGGTCAGAGTATACACGATATGAGGTTCTTTAGCCCTGCTAATCATAATTTTCGCTGGGACTCCTTCCTATTCCGAACAAAATGGCGACTGTATTAACTATCAAGCTCAGCAATTTGGTCTTAAGCTCTAGTCTATGGATTTAGCTAATATAGATACAATTAACTTGAATATATATGTTAAATAGGATAAAATTGGTAACATGCAATGTATCATAATTTTCTGATTTAAATAAACAAATCAAAAATATGAAAACAATATTACAGAGAAAATAATATTTTATTACGGGGAGAAGATAATGAAAAAGTATGTACAGTGGATCGTTGTATTTCTATTTATAGGATTTATCTTGCAATCAGTATCAAATGTTGATGCTGCAACAGAAGAAAAGAAAAGTGTACCAAAATTGTTCTATATGACTAGAAATACCGCAACAGCTCAGGTGGACAATAGCACAATAAAAATTAGTGAAACCTATGATCAAAATGTAATACCATACATAGAGAGCGAAATTTTGTATGTACCCGCAAAATATGTTGCAAAATTTATGAACGGTACAGACTCTTATACTAAAAAAACTAAGAAAACTACAATTAAGCTTGCGGGTAGTACTTTTATTGTGAAAGCAAATTCTAAGATAGTAACAATAAACGGTAAAAATATTACAATGAAAAATAAAGCTTTAGAAAAAGGCGGTAATCTGATGATACCCGCTAGTATCTTTGTTGATAATTTGAAAACACATAATGCGATTGTATATGAGGAGAGAGCCTTAATCATAAGTAAAAAAGGAGCTACAGATTTTTATACCGATAACAATGAACCAATTGGTTATTGTGTTCCAGATGATACTACATGGCAAGAAACACTAAAAAAGCAAGCGAAAGGTGAGAAAGCGAAGAAAGCAGCGCAAGAGATTCTTGCTAAAATTATTACACCTGATATGACAGATTTAGAAAAGGTCATAGCTGTTAACGACTACTTAATACAAAATACAACATATACAAGTGGAGATTACTCGATCTATGGTCCGATTTTAGATGGAACAGGAGTTTGTCAAGGATATGCTTTCTCGGCAGAGTTACTGCTTAATATGGCAGGAGTGAATTGTACTAGAATTCAAGGATATGCAGGGATAGGTAGTAAAGAATTAACGAATGATATTTTAGATGCCCTTGGGTATATGGGGAATCTGCATGAATGGAACTTAGTCGAGATTGATGGAAACTGGTATCACCTTGATATAACCTTTAGTGATGGAACGGTAAATGGAGAGGAATCATTTCAAAATGCGTATCAATATTTTTTATTGTCTGATACTGAGATTTCAGACGATCATATTTGGAGAAAGACCTTCTATAAAGAAGCACCTAAGAGTTTTACAAGCACAACCTTAGCAAATACCTTAGATTCCAAAGGATACCCTGTGATTCATGGACGAATTTCTTTACCAAACGGTGAAGTTGCTCCAAAAGGTGGAGTAGAAGTAAGTGTTAGAGTGGGAATGGGACTTAATTTAAATATAGATCGTGCCTATCTGATCAAGGAGGGAAAATCATATGTAGATTTTACGATTGTAGCCTCGAAGACGATTGATAAACAGAGATTTCAAAATAGTTTTAGGATTATTACGAATACAAGAGGTTATGAAAAAGAGGTGTATTTGTTAGATACAAGTGCTACCAACGTTCAAGGGGTTTTAGTAAAAAAAGATATTAATTTAATCAATGGTAAGTTAATCATACCATCTTCTGTTACTCTAACCAAGGATTATAAATATACCGTTGAACTTACAACCTATTATAAAGTAGAAGGAGCCAATGGCCTACGAAATGATGGAGGAGAAAGTTTCGATGGCATCCTAAAGGCAGGAGAGAAGGAAGCTACCTTTGATTTTGATTGTACAATTCCTTCGACAGAATATGAATATACAATTCGTTACTACATTTCAGGGTTTAATAAGACACCTTTGGTTGAAAGCGGATTCCTAACTGCAAATGGGGCGATTGCTAGTGAGAGAACTTATATTAAAGGCAGTGAAAAACCACTCACTGATTTTATTATTCAGGTAAATGCAAAAGAAGTAACCCCAACCCCAACGCCTACCGAAGCACCGAAACTTAGCGGTACAAAGATGACGAAAGAAAATAGAGCAGAGCTGGTTAAAACCTTAAAGAATTACAACATTGGAAATAATGCGAAGTTAAGTAAGCTAAAAACAGAAAAGCAGATCATTGCTTTTGAAACATCGGAACCATATCAAGTATCAAATGCCATGAATGGTGACTACACGATGTATTATAAACGTAATTTAGATAGCGGTATTAAGTTAAGTACAATCTACTCATTCCAGGAGAATAACAAAAAGCTTTATATTAGCACTACGATTTCAAATATTGAGCTTTCTAAAGAGTACTATATGACAACGATGAATGAATTGAATCAATATTTACAGACTGCAACTTCCTCTAAAAAAATTGCTGATTTTTACGTTGTTTCTTATGAAAATTATGGGGTGACAGTATTTGATGCGAAGAATAAGGAGCAAATCTTTCAAGATATCATGGCACATAAAGTATTTATAGAGGCTAATTATACAGTTGGAGATAGTGTATATCAGATTTCATTAATGGGGGAAGAAAATGAGTTACCTAGGGTAACCATTTCACGTTTCACCAAGAAAGTCCATAGCGAATATTGACAGAACACATGATTTATGTTATTTTAAAAAAGTATATAAATAAAACGAGAAAGGAAGATGTTTTTTGTTACGTGTATTAAGTAAAAGTGAGGTTTGTGCTAACTAGCACGAAAATTTAAGATGCAAAAAAGGTAATCTGCTGAAGTAATGTATTGTCAGCTTTCTTTTTTGTACCCAAAACCTGTTTTTACTTAAACGCCATTTAGTCTTGGTATACCGTAAGAAGCATCTTTTATTCTTATACTAATTCTAAATTGTTTGAACTAGCAGTTTCTTTATAGAAGCTTATTTAACATACGATACTTTTGGTTTTATATAGAATTAGTATCGTGTTTGTTACAAAGCATTTCTATAAAGAAGCTTGATTATAGTCGTGAGTATCTTAAAACAGGTACCACGGCTTTTTTTTGTGTTTTTTTATAGCACATGAAAGTGACGTGGTAATAGGGATAATTTTCAGGTTAGGTAATAGGATAATCTAGTATATGGGAATGTATAAGCAAACCATTTTTTGTTTGGATTGTTTATCTGGTAGAGTGTTATAGGATTTCGGTACCAAAGGTTTTTTAGATTAAAACAAACTTGGATATGTAATAAAATGACTAGAAGTGTAGAAAGGATAAAGGAACGAATCATTCTTTCTATTGTTTCGTACAGAAAATGTGAGTAAGAAAGAGGAAAATAATGAATACAAGACAGACTTTAGAATTTCAGAAAATATTAGAAATGTTAAGTGAATATGCAGTATCAGAAGAAGCAAAGAGGAATCTACTTAAGATGGAACCAAGCCTTTGTGAAACTGAGGTATTAAACCGAACAAAAGAAACGACAGAAGCAAGGGTGATATATGATGTACAAGGAAATCCTCCGATGTCAGAGAGGAAAGAAATAGACATGATAGTATCGCTTGTGAAAAAGGGTGGAATGTTATCACCGGAACAGTTAACCTTGGTATCGCAGTTTATCGCTGCGGGCAGAAGATTAAAAAGCTATCTAACCAAAGCACAGTGTCTTAAGGTGGATTTAGCATTCTATACAGACTCATTTACGTCATTAGAAGATCTGCAAGGAATCATTGATGGAGCAATTAGAAATCATCAGATTGATAGTTCAGCTTCCAAAGAATTAAAAGACATAAGGCGGAAGATGGAATCAGTAAGTGGAGTAATGAAGTCAAAATTGGAGGCACTTTTAAGAAGTAAAAAAGAGTGTTTTAGTGAAGGATTTGTATCGTTAAGAAATGGGCATTTTGTGCTTCCTGTGAAAAAGGAGTATAAGCATCAAATATCTGGAACTGTTCATGACGTATCTTCTAGTGGTGCAACCTATTTTATAGAACCTGTAATTGCAGTTCGTTATAGTGAAGAACTATCAGTGTTAAAAGCAGCGGAAGCAAAGGAAGAAGCAGTAATCTTATACACATTAACTTCCCTTGTGATAGAGAATGAATTTGAGCTCATGAGAAATTATGAAACTATGGGGATTCTTGATGAGATATTCGCAAAAGCGAAACTTTCTGCTTTCATGAAGGCAGTTCCTGCAAGTTTAAATACAGAACGAAAGATAAAGATTATCAATGGTAGACATCCACTTTTAAAAAGAGAGGAATGCGTACCGCTTAATTTTGAGTTTGCCAAGGGGATACGAGGTGTAATCATTACAGGACCAAATACAGGAGGTAAAACAGTAGCATTAAAAACGGTTGGACTATTATCCATGATGGCACAAAGTGGTCTTCATGTACCATGTGAAGAAGCAGTTTTATGTATGAACGATGCAATTCTTTGTGATATTGGAGATGGGCAGAGTATCACTGAGAACTTGTCAACATTCTCGGCTCATATAACAAACATCATAGCGATATTACAGGAAATAACGAAGGATAGTTTGGTACTTTTGGATGAGTTAGGTTCCGGAACAGATCCAGCAGAAGGGATGGGGATTGCGATCTCGATTCTTGAAGAACTAAAAAAGAAGCAGTGTTTATTTCTTGCTACCACTCACTATCCACAAGTAAAAGATTATGCTGCTCAGTCAGAGGGAATTATGAATGCAAAAATGGCATTTGATAGAGAAAGCTTAAGACCACTCTACCGTTTAGAAGTTGGTGAAGCTGGAGAAAGCTGTGCTTTATATATAGCAAAAAGATTAGGATTACCAAAGCACATGCTCATGCTAGCATATCAAAATGCCTACGGAGTTCAGGAAAAGGAGAATCATAAGGAGCTTAATCAGATGGAGCTTTTTTCTGAAAATGATCAAAGAAGCGTTTGGGAGGATAACTTAGAGAATTCATCCAATAGGCCTCGGATAGAAAAGAAGGTTGAGAGCAGGAGAAAAGAGCTTCCAGCAAAGGCAGCAAGTTTTCAACTCGGAGACTGTGTCATTGTATATCCAGAGAAGAAGGTAGGTATCGTGTATCAGGCATGCAATGAAAAAGGAGAAATCGGGATTCAGATAGCGAAAAAGAAAAAGCTCGTTAATTATAAACGAATTAAGCTTCATGTTGCAGCTACACAGATGTATCCAGCGGATTATGATTTTTCAATTGTATTTGATACCGTAGCAAACCGAAAGGCTAGACACAAGATGGAAAAAGGTCATCAGGAGGGAATGGAGATTCGATATAAGTAGGTAAAATTTTGATAATCCTTGGAAAGCTTATTGACTATTTTCTTAACTAATGTTATCATATTATTGTAGTTAGTTCAGTGAATAAACAAATAGTTTAGAAAGGGGTAATCCTATGAAAAATTACTTTCCAAATGTTCCAGAAGTAAAATACGAAGGACCAAATTCAACAAACCCATTCGCTTTTAAATATTATGACGCAGAGAGAATTGTTGCGGGTAAAACAATGAAAGAGCACTGCCGTTTTGCACTATCTTGGTGGCATACGCTTTGTGCAGGTGGAGCTGATCCATTTGGTGTAACAACTATGGATAGAAGCTACGGAAATATTACAGATCCAATGGAGCTTGCGAAAGCAAAAGTGGATGCTGGTTTTGAATTAATGACAAAGTTAGGAATTGAATACTTCTGTTTCCATGATGCAGATATTGCTCCAGAAGGTGAGACTTTTGAAGAATCCAAGAAAAATCTTTTTGTAATCGTAGATTACATAAAAGAAAAGATGGATCAGACTGGTATTAAGTTATTATGGGGTACTGCAAATAACTTTGGTCACCCAAGATTTATGCATGGTGCTTCTACCTCCTGCAACGCGGATGTATTTGCATATGCTGCAGCTAAGATCAAGAATGCATTAGATGCTACGATTAAATTAGGTGGTAAAGGTTATGTATTCTGGGGTGGTCGTGAAGGTTATGAAACACTTCTTAATACAGATTTAGGGCTTGAACTTGATAATATGGCTAGACTTATGAAGATGGCTGTAGAATATGGCCGTGCAAATGGTTTTGATGGTGATTTCTACATCGAGCCAAAGCCAAAGGAACCAACCAAACATCAATATGATTTTGATACAGCAACCGTACTTGGTTTCCTACGTAAGTATGGTTTAGAAAAAGATTTCAAGATGAACATCGAAGCAAACCATGCTACACTTGCTGGCCATACCTTTGAGCATGAGCTCGCTTTAGCAAGAGTGAATGGTGTATTTGGTTCCGTAGATGCAAATCAGGGCGATCCAAATCTTGGATGGGATACCGACCAGTTCCCTACAGATGTTCACAGTGCAACCCTTGCAATGCTTGAAGTATTAAAGGCTGGTGGATTCACTAATGGCGGACTTAACTTTGATGCGAAGGTAAGACGTGGTTCCTTCGAATTTGACGATATTGCATATGGTTATATCGCAGGTATGGATACATTTGCTCTTGGTTTAATCAAGGCAGCTGAGATTATCGAAGATGGTAGAATTGCGAAATTTGTAGAAGATCGTTATGCAAGCTATAAGACAGGAATTGGTAAAGCAATTGTGGATGGAACTACTTCTCTTGAAGAATTAGAGCAGTATGTTTTAACACATAATGAGCCTGTTATGCAGAGTGGTCGTCAGGAAGTTCTTGAGTCTATCGTAAATAATATTTTATTTCGATAAGAAGAGTTAATATTAATCTAAAATTATTGAATAGATAAGATTATAATAAAGAGCGATCACATAGGAATTGTGTGATTGCTCTTTTTTTAGTAGTTAAGTTTTCAAAGTATGTAGATCTTTCCATAGGTTAGAGTTGAAATATCTGACTTATTTCTTTATAATCGTAAGTAACAGAACAGCTGTTTTATAGAACTGGTACCAACCCAGTATCTAGATGGAATAAAAAGCTTGTTTTGAAAGGATAAAAGTAAGAAATCGCATTAGTTTTTTGTAGATATTATGCGCACAGGTTTCATTGATGTAAATCACAGCGCTTTGATTGAATAAGAGTGAAATTAAATAATTTTCACAAAACAAATAGCAGCGTAGAAATAAGGGTAATTATGAAACAGGATATGGAATATAAAGTAGAAAATAATGAGATGATCGTTCAAAAATATAATGGAACATCAAGCCAGATTGAAATCCCTAGTGTTGTGGATGGATATCCTGTCACAGGAATTGCGGATTATGCCTTTCATAATTGTAGAAGTGTAAAAAAGGTAATTCTTCCAGATAGTATCATTACAATAGGAAACCACGCTTTCTATGATTGCAGGAGCTTAGAAAGCATGGTTATTTCTGATGCAATAAGAAGCATTGGTGACGGTGCGTTTAAGAACTGTTACCTACTAAACTCGATTGAACTATTTCATAGAAATGGCAGGATATCGGTATTAAGAAATATCTTGTCTGAATTTAGTGCAGAGCTTACTGTTACACTTCACTATGGACGCAATGCTTATGAAATAGGAAAAACAGCAAAGATAATTTTTCCTAGGTTTTTATATGACTACGTGGAGAATAACTCTGCAAGGATTATTCGCCAGGAAACCTATGGTTCAGGAGTTCATTACCGTGAGTGTATGACAGGTAATGATATTGATTATAAAAAGTATGATTCGATTTTTCATGTCGGCATGGCTGTTGATATGCTAGAAACAACCCTTTTCATCGCATTGTATCGAATCATGTACCCATATCAATTGATAGATTCAGCGAAAGAAAACTATAAAGACTTTATCCTGGAACATTGGGAAGTATTAATGAAATTATTAGTGGAAGAGGAGCTGAGGGATGAAATCCTTAGTTTATTAAAGGAAAACATCATATCCTTAGAGCACCTTAACAGATTAATGGAGTATGCTAGAAGGCAGCAGAAATTAGAACTTGTAAGCTATTTTTTAAGTTATAAACAACGAAATTATCTTAAAAAAAGTATCACATTTGATTTATAAAACGAAACTAAAAGTTTTATTACAACAAGAAATGGAGGTTAGGATGGAGCATGAAGTTAGGCAGAAACTGAGACAGCTTGGGGAACGAATCTTAAAAAATAGTTCCAATGAGTTGTATCTGTCAATGCGATTTTTAGATGTTCCACTCAGTGAATTAAGTTATGAGCTGCGGATGTCCTCTTTTTATATGGGAACGGATGGGAGTACAATCTATTATAATCCAAGATTTTTAATAGAAAAGTACACGTATGACAGTGTCTATGTAAACCGTTCTTATCTACACATGTTACTCCATAGTATTTTTCGTCATATGTATCTGAGAGAGGAACGCGACGAAGAAAAATGGAACTTAGCATGTGATATTGCGGTAGAATATATTATAGATGAGCTGGATAATAAGGCGACGAAACGACTTGTCTCATCCCGTCGAGAAGAACTCTATGAACGTTTATCCAAAGAACTTAAGGTATTTACGGCGGAGGGGATTTATCATCTGCTCCAAATCAATTGGTTTACTGAGAGAGAGATTGTTCAATATAGCGCTGAGTACTTAGTATGTGACCATCAGTTCTGGAATTTTGGAATCTCATCGAATAAAGGGAAAGATAGTGAGGACTCAAATCAAAAGGAGGAAACTGATCCTTCCCAAAGGAATGAGCAAACAAACAGTAAAAATTCCAAAGAACAATTAAGAGAGAATCAAACTGAGGGACAAGACGAAAAAGAGCAAGAAGACAAAGATAAAGAAGATAAAGAGCAAGAAAATAAAGATCAAGAAAATAAAGATCAAGAAAATAAAGATCAAGAAAATAAAGATCAAGAAGATAATGAGCTAAATAATAAAGATAAAGAGCAACAAGATAAAGATCTAGGAAGCAAAGATCAAGGATATAAAGGAGATAACGAGACAAAGGATAGGGGTCAAGAAAATAATAAAGAAAAAAAATCAGAAGTAGACAAATCAAAGAAAGATAAAATCAATCAGGGTAGAAACAATCAAGATAGAAGTAATCAGAATAGAAACAATCAAGATAGAAGTAATCAGGATAGAAACAAAGTAGACAACGCAAGAGAAGAATATCAATCCTATGATGATAGAGCAGTAGAAGAACTTCCTATACGGGATGATAATTATAGAAAAGCACAGGAAAATCGTTGGAAAGATATCAGTGAAAAGCTAAAGACTAATCTTGAGACTTATCAAGCAAATAGTCCAAAAGCTTCAGAAAGCTTATTGAAAGGAATAGGTGCAGCGAATCGTGAAATCTACGATTATCAGACCTTTCTTCGAAAATTTGCAGTATATAAGGAGCGTCTTCAAGTAGATGAAGATTCTTTTGACTATGCTTTCTATACCTTTGGCATAGAACATTATGGGAATATTCCTTTCCTTGAGCCATTAGAATATAAGGATGAAAAACGAGTTGAGGAGATTGTGATAGCAATTGATACCTCTGGCTCATGTGCAAGTAGTTTAATCTATCGTTTTCTAAAAGAAACAATAAGAATTTTAAAAAGCACAGAGACATTTCATGATAAATTTAGAATTCATGTGATTCAGTGCGATGAAGAAATTAAAGAACATAAGATTCTTACAAATCTTATGGAATTAAATCATTACATGGAACATTTTCAGGTGAAGGGATTTGGTAATACAGATTTTAGGCCTGTGTTTGAATATATCAAGGAATTACAGCAAATGGGGCAATTGAAACGATTAAAAGGATTGCTATATTTTACAGATGGATATGGCACTTTTCCTAGTAAGCAACCAGAATACGAGACTGCCTTTCTATTTGTTCGGAATCAATATGAAGAAGACAGAGTTCCTGCATGGGCGATGAAAGTTGTATTAGAAGAAGAACAAATTGAAAAGATGGGTGAATAGGAGCTACAATGAATATAAAAGAATGTAAAATTGAAATAAAGAATACGATACAAGCATATTTAAATAAAGACGAGTTCGGAGCATATAGAATTCCGGTAAAGCATCAACGTCCCATCTTACTTATGGGACCTCCGGGAATTGGTAAAACAGCAATTATGGAACAGATCGCAAGAGAATGTGAAATTGGGTTGGTATCCTATACCATTACTCACCACACAAGACAAAGTGCGATTGGACTACCAAAAATTGAAAAAAGAAGCTTTCAAGGAATTGAGTATTCTGTCACAGAATATACGATGAGTGAAATTATTGCTTCTGTGTTTGAGAAGATGAAAAATACTGGTCTTAAGGAAGGAATTTTATTCTTAGATGAGATTAACTGTGTGTCAGAAACGTTGGCACCAACGATGCTACAGTTCCTTCAGAATAAGACGTTTGGAAATCATAGCATTCCGGAAGGTTGGATTGTTGTTGGAGCAGGGAATCCACCGGAGTATAACAGATCAGTACGTGAATTTGATATTGTTACACTGGATCGAGTTAAGAGAATTGAACTAAGAGAAGATTATGGTGTATGGAAAGAGTATGCGTATATACAAAAACTTCATGGCTCCATCTTATCTTATTTAGAGATTAAGAAAAATAATTTCTATGTGATTGAGATGTCAGTGGATGGAAAACAGTTTGTGACAGCAAGAGGCTGGGAGGATTTATCACAGGTTTTATATGCTTATGAAGAACTTCACTTACCTGTGACAGAAGAAGTGGTAAGAGGGTATCTTCAACATCCAAAGATTGCAAAAGATTTTGCAAATTATTATGAATTGTTCCTAAAGTACCAAAAGGATTATCAAGTACAGGATATCTTAGATGGTAAAGCAGAGGAGCATTTAAAGAGGCAATTACGCACTGCTGGCTTTGATGAAAGATTAAGTGTACTTTCGTTACTACTTGACCGACTTTCTAGTGATTTTTATGAAACCTATCAGACGGGTGAATATCTAAAGAGACTTCATACTATCCTAAAGGAAGTAAAGGAGTATTTTACGAATACCTATATGGAGCCAGATGTTATTATGGCTGATATGATTACTCAAAAAGAGAGGGAATTCGAGGATAAGAAATCAGCTGGGTTACTCGATCGCTTGCAAAATAAGATATGGAATCAAATAATTTTAAAATTATATTATTTTAAAGACCAAATACTTTTGAATCGATTAAAAGAAAATGACAGTGCATTCTCCTACATCAAGATGGAATTTGATGCGATGGTACAAGATTATCAAAATAAAATTATAGAAACCTCAAGCTCTCTTGAGAATTCCTTTGTTTTCCTTGAGGATACCTTTGGTGAAAGTCAGGAACTAGTCGTATTTTTAACTGAGCTTACAGGTAACTTTTATAGCATGCATTTTATTGGAGAACATGGAAGCGAGCATTATGTAAAGCATAATCAAAGCTTATTATTTTCTGAAACCAAACAAGAATTATTAAAAGAGATTGATGAGTTAAAACTATTATCTTAATATCTATGGTAAGAAGAAGGTGTACAGGTGCTTACCAAAAGAATGACAAAAAATAGCATCTGTATACTTCTTTTATCTTGAATAGGAAAAGCTCACAAAGTGTACTTCTTCTTTCAGAGATGACTAATTTTATTCGATGGAGGACGGGGGTTTTTTGGTTTGTGTCTAGGCTGCTAACACAAACTGATTGACATAATTAAAAACAGGGTTTTAAAAGCAGCGCAGAAATGAGGAAAGTTATGAAAACAAGATACAAAGGAATACTGTGTATTCTATGTTCTGCATTTTGCTTTGCAATTATGAATACAATGGTAAGACTATCTGGAGATTTACCTTCCATTCAAAAAAGTTTTTTTCGAAATGTCGTGGCTCTGGTCTTTGCCTATATTGTTATTAAAAAGAATAAAGAAAGTTTGAAATGTCAACCAGGAAATTTTAAATATCTGATCATACGCTCATTTTTTGGCACCATAGGAGTGTTATGCAATTTTTATGCAGTAGATCACTTGGTACTATCGGATGCATCCATGCTAAATAAGATGTCACCCTTTTTTGCAATAATACTAAGTTTGATGTTTCTAAAAGAAAAAGTTAATCTAGTTCAAGGGCTTGCCGTAGTAATAGCCTTTGTAGGAAGTTTATTTATTATAAAACCTACGTTTTCCAATATGGAATTAATCCCTTCCCTCATTGGGTTGCTCGGTGGGTTTGGGGCTGGAGCTGCTTATACAGCGGTACGTTTTCTAGGACAACGAGGCGAAAAAGGTTCCTTCATCGTGTTTTTCTTTTCTGCCTTTTCTTGTCTGGTTACCTTACCATTTTTAATTTTCCAATATGCACCGATGGAATTGTGGCAAATCGGTACGTTATTATTGGCAGGTCTTGCAGCAGCAGGAGGACAGTTTGCTATCACTGCCGCTTATTCCTATGCACCTGCGAAGGAGATTTCTGTTTTTGATTATTCTCAGGTAGTCTTCTCAGCAATCTTAGGCTTTTTCTTGTTTGGACAGATACCAGATGCATTTAGTATTCTAGGATATTTTATTGTATGTGCTACAGCAATTGGAATGTTCTTTTATGGTAAGAAAAATAAATAATAAGTAGTGATTAAGAAGGCAGTGCAAAAGAATATAATTTTTTACTCAGTAATTTATGTCTGTGATGTTATACTAAATTGATATGCGCAGAGGATTGCTTAGATGAAGGAAAAATATAAAGCGAGAACGATTTCATAATAAAGGGCTAGCATTATGCTTGTTAGGCAATATGAAATCATCTCGCTTTTTTATTCTTATAAGGACAAGTTTACGAAGAGTGTAATTTTTTCGCTATACAGTTACTCTTATTTTAACATGCTTGAGTTTTTCTCTTTGTAATTACCAGCGAGATACCAAAGATTGCAATAGCAAAACATAGTTGGATAAGTATACCATAAATAACATCCTTTAAATCACTACCTACAAGCTCTGTATTCTTCCCTATTATCTCATTCGTCATAACATACCAGTAGGAAGGTAAAAATTTTGAAAAGTAAAGGACTTGTTTACTCATAACCGAAAGAGGTACAAATACGCCCCCTAAAAAGCAGAGTCCAAGTGATACAGAGGTACTAAAAACTGAGATTGCTTCCTCGGAATTACTAAAAATACCTATGAGATAGGAGATACTAAAACTAACGATAAGGAAGGAAAAACTGTTCAACAGATAATATCCATATACTCCGGAGCGTAACATGTCAGTTCCATAAATAATAAACGGAAAGATCATAAGTATAATCCAAATAATGACTGCTACCGTGATATTAGCAAGAGACAATTCAAAATTACGCTTTTTTAAGGAGAAGGATGCACAAACAGTTCTGTTTTTTAAATCCTTTTCATTGTAGATGATGAGTATCAAACTAATGCAGGATACCAATATTGCTATCATAGGGTAAGGTAAGTATTGAAAATAATAATTATAATTTGGTGCTTCCTCTAAGCTATGATCATCTAGTTGAATGTTAACAGATGCGTTAGACTGCATAACCTCTTTGGTTTTTGTCATCGCTTCCGATGGGTTAAGCCCAAGAGCAAGATAAGTTTTAAAAAAACGCATGATTTGGTCGACTTGTATACTTGATAATGTTGTAACCCCGGCATCTGGTGCCTCTAAAGTTTCTAACGGAATTTCTTTTCCAGCTAGAAGACCTGCTTCAAAACCAGCTGGAATAATAAGAATTTCATACACATTATTAAAGTAGAGTTCATCTTGAAAAACCACAGGGTCATCTTCAAGTTCTGTTAATTGATGAAGTTCACCTATATAATTTTTCAGTTCCATGCTGGTGGCTGAATGGTCACGGTCAATTACTGCAAGTTTTAGTTTTATGTCTTTAAAGTTAATCTGATCTTCCGGAGAACCACTTCGCACTGCAATAGAGGCAATACCCAAAAAGACAACCAGATTAATGACAATACTCCATTTATTTTTCTCTAATAGTTTAAAAAATGTACTAAATACTATCATATCGTTCCCTCCTGAGTATCAAAAAGCTTACGAAAATAAAGATTACCGCTATGACAAGTAGTGATATGATATCACTAGTAAATCTGGAATAATCACTAAATACAGTGAGGCTATAGAAGGCATCTGTTATCAATGCAGCAGGATTGATTCGGTTTAAGATTGGAACATTTGCTTCTACGATGTATTTAATTTTATCAATCATTAAGCCGCTTAGGAAACTAAATATTAAGCTGACGCCGGTAACAATAGAGATACGAAGTGCCTCATGACCTTTGCTGATTGATCCAATAAATTGGCCATAAGCAATTCCTATTACGCTACCTAAGAATACAGTAAGTAAAAAGAGAATCGGTTGATCTCCAATCGGTATGCCGAGAACAAATCTCAGGTAGAGCCATACAACGGTGAGTTCAAGAAAATGAATGGTTATTGCAGCGGAGGAGTCAGCAAGGATCAAGATTAACTTATTGGTCGGTGTAATGCATCTTCGTGCAGCTACCGTAGTTTGATTGCCCTGAATATCCATACTATTGCTAAGTCCCAAATAACTTCCGAACATACAAGCCATTGCAATTAAGGAGTAGAAATATTGGATAAAACCATTGGTGTTCTTTCCATTCAGTGAAACTTTTACAATATTTTGAGCTTCCGATTGCAGCAGTAAGATAGCTTTCGGGAGATCCTCCGGATTGTTTCTTGCAATATCTTCGATTGCTTTACTCATTCGGGTATATTGATCTAAAAATTGTTTTAATATATTTGTTTGTAAGCCACTGTCTGAAACATAGAGTTCTACCGAGTCTGATAATGCTATAATTCCATTTACAGTTTCATCGCTAAGCATCTGATCTGCTTCTTCCCTAGTTGTCTTCGTTATTTTAAACATCGGGGTCTTATCATTATAAGTAATGGAGGAAATAGTAGTTTGTAGAGTTTGATTTTCTGTAGATTCTTTCTCCATTACGATAGCTACCGGAATACTATTCATCACTCCAAGATTAAACATGGCATCTCCAAAGGCCGCACGAAACAGTGAGCCTAGAATGAGAGGAAAGAAAAATGCCCAGAAAAGAATGGTAGGGGTCTTTAAAAAGTATTTAAAGCGATATTTATACTGATGAAAAAACATAATAATCTCCAATCTGCCGCCACCCTGTGAATTTGAGAGACAGCTAAAGTTTACCGTGTGAAAAATCTTTTGACTTTTAACACTGCTGCTCTAATCTCTAAGTTCTTTCCCTGTTATTTCGAGGAAAACATCATTTAAGGTCGGAAGTTCTGTATAGACACGACCAAAGGCTACTTCTTTTGACTGAAGGTAGTTCAGTACTCGAATCAGGTTATGCTTTCCTCCAGTGCAGCTAATGAGGAGACGCTGATTATCATAATCAACTTTATAAACATGAGGAAGTTCTTTGATATTCTCAAGATGTTTTTCTTCTAGCTCTAATACTTCGATACAGATGGTCTCACTAGTCTTTATCATTGCTTTGAGTTGTTCTTTTGTTCCTATCGCAATTGTTTTTCCTTTATCGATAATAGCGACACGACTGCAGATTTGTTCCACTTCCTCCATATAATGAGAAGTGTAAATTATGGTTGCACCCTTCTTATTTAAGTCTACAATTCCTTCTAATATACGATTCCTACTCTGTGGATCAACTGCTACCGTTGGTTCATCCAAGATAATCAACTCCGGTTTATGGGCTATGCCGCAAGCTATATTTAATCGACGTAACAAACCGCCGGATAATTTCTTTGGATAAAATTTTTTAAAATCCTCTAATCCAACAAACTCAATGGCTTCCATAACAAGCTTTTTTCTTTCCTCTTTATCCTTTACATATAAACCACAGAAATAATCGATATTATCGTAAACAGTTAATTCGTTAAAAACCGCCACATTTTGAAGTACAACTCCAATTTTACGCTTCAGATCATAGCTATCTGGTCTCATAGGCTTACCAAAAACCTCGATATTTCCTTTATCAAAGTTAAGTAAAGCTAAGATGCACCCGATAGCGGTTGATTTTCCAGAACCATTTGGACCTAATAATCCAAAGATTTCACCTTTTTCTATACTTAGGTTCAAGTGGTCAAGAGCTAGGAGATCTTTATATCTTTTTACGAGATTTTCAACTTTAACGATCATAGAACACCCTCCATATTTTTAAGTTCTGATATAATAAAACTGCCAAGCCGAAGGCTTTTGTAGATCACGATCATGAATTTAGCATTTCAATTGATGATTTAATAAAACTGCCAAGCCGAAAGCTTTTGTAGATCATGATCATGAATTTAGCATTTAAATTCATAATATAATTATAAAAATCCCGAAAGCGATTTGGTAGTGTTTTATGTCAAGTATTCATATGACATTTATCACATTTTTCATATGGATAAGCTAGCTTAATTTAATTGTTGTTTTCCAATATGCATATGATAGAAAGAAAGTAAAGTTGTAAGTACAAACTTTACAGTCATTTATTAAAATGGTATTGATCATACAAAAAGACATTGAAAGAAATTGATTATGGAAACTCAGTTGAAAAAACTAGATACAAGGAGTACAATAAGTTATTTTAATGGAAAAAGAAAACGGGACGAGACAATTATTTAACCGAATCATGTAAGTCTTCCTCTTCAAATGTGGAGAGTATTAAGAGGGGGGTGGGGACTTGCTTGTGTCAGGTGGGGTTAAAGTCCTACCTAACAAACTGCGAGAACAGTTATGAGGTTATGAGAAAGTAGCGAAGTGGATTGCGAATATCCGCTTTGACTAGTAACCTATTATAATTATAGTAAGAACTTATTAGGAGGAAACATGACACTACAGCAGTTAAGATACGTAATCATGATAGCAGATTGCGGTTCTATGAATGAAGCAGCAAAGCAACTTTTTATCTCTCAACCTAGCCTTTCAGGAACGATTAAGGAACTGGAATTAGAAATAGGTTTTGATATCTTTCTTCGTTCGAATCGAGGAATTGTAATAACTCCAGAAGGAGAGGAGTTTCTTTCTTACGCAAAACAAGTATCAGAGCAGTATCGGTTATTGGAAGATAAGTACATCGAAAAAAAATCAAAGAAAAAATTCAGTGTATCCATGCAGCACTATACCTTTGCAGTGAAAGCTTTTGTAGAGATGGTAAAGAAGGTAGGAATGGAGCAGTATGAATTTGCGGTTCATGAAACTAAGACCTCTGAGGTGATTGAAAATGTTAAAAATTTTAAAAGTGAGCTAGGAGTTCTCTATCTCAATGATTTTAATGAGCAGGTAATGACAAAGGTTCTGAGAGAGAATAGCTTAGAGTTTATAGAGTTATTTCAATGTGATACCTATGTATACTTATGGTCAGGGCATCCATTAGCGAGCAAAAAGATGATTTCAATGAAAGAATTAGAAGAGTATCCATGTCTGGCATTTGATCAAGGAAAAAACAATTCGTTCTATCTTGCCGAAGAGGTTAAGAGTACGTTTGATTATAAACGAATTATTAAGGCAAATGATAGAGCCACGATATTAAATTTAATGATAGGCTTACATGGATATACCCTATGTTCTGGAATTATTTGCGAGGAACTAAATGGAGATGACTATAAGGCGGTGCCGCTGCTGGAGAGTGAAACAATGAGAATAGGATATATTAAACGGAAAGGTTCCATTATCAGTAGCAATGGCGAATTATATATCCAGGAATTGATTAATTATCGAGACAAGGTGCTATAGGTTTAACCTATAACAGACTATTGGATTTGAGTATTAACACATTCTTCTTTGGGCTGTTATAATAACAAACATAAGAAATACACGAGGCAAGAATCACATAGGAGAAACAAGATTATTCTATTTAAATCTGCCTAAAGTAAATGATTAAGAATAGTAAAGAAGTATGATTAGGGATGAAAAAAGAAGAATTATCAAGGATGAAAAAGAAGAGTTATTAAAGTTGAAAAAGAAGAGTTATTAAGGTTGAAAAAACAAGTTATAAAGAATTGAAATAGAAGAGTAGAGGAAAAAAACTGCTACTCAATAAATAATATGAATTTTAAAGTAACCTAAGCTAGAGATACAAAATAATGAAAAGGAGAAATACAATGCGTACTGTTAATTTAATCAATACTATGAATATGAAGATGTGCTGCAATAATGGATGTATGTGTAATAGCATGCCTAATACAGTGCGCTCAAAATCCGGTTTTTTGTAAGATTATTGTGACTTTAATCTGAGAAAAGAACAAGGGAAACAGGGTGCATGAGTTTAATGCACCCTGTTTTTTTAGAAAAGTTATGAAAAATAAGGTGGCACAGAAAAGTAGCATAGAAATGAGGTAGTATATGATTCGATTTGAAAATCTTAGTAAGACGTTTGCTTCCGGTGATAGGACTGTGGATGCAGTAAAGAAGGTGAATCTGACCATTGAGAAAGGTAAAGTTTATGGCATCATTGGTTTTTCTGGGGCAGGAAAGTCAACCCTAGTAAGGTGTATAAATTTATTAGAAAGACCAACAGAAGGTAAAGTTTTCATCGGTGATGTGGAACTCACCGCATTAAAAGGTAAGGAACTTAGAAAGCAGCGAAGAAAGATAGGAATGATTTTTCAGCACTTTAATTTGTTTGCGTCCAGAACAGTATTCCAGAATGTAGCTTATTCGCTAAAGTACCAAGGATTATCAAGAGAACAAATCGAGGAGAAAGTCAATGAGCTGTTAAAGCTAGTAGGCCTTGAAGAAAAAGCCAAGGAATATCCGTCAAAACTTTCCGGGGGGCAAAAACAAAGGGTAGCAATTGCAAGAGCACTGGCGAATGATCCTGATATTTTACTGAGTGATGAGTCTACTAGTGCATTGGATCCACAAACTACAGTTTCAATACTAAAACTGTTGAAGGAAGTAAATCAAAAGCTTGGAATCACAATCGTTATTATCACCCATGAGATGCAGGTGGTAAAAGAGATTTGTGATAGGGTTGCAGTAATGGAAAATGGCGAAGTAGTAGAAGAAGGGGATGTATTTGGAATATTTGCCAACCCGCAGCAGAAGATAACCAAGGATTTTGTTGACAGTACTTCAAATCTTTCAAAAATCTATCATTACATAGAGGAGAGGGCAAAGATAACAGAACTGAAAGAAGGAGAGTGTATTTTGCGATTTAAGTACCTGGAGAGAAGCACCTCAGAAGCTCTGGTATCACAGCTATCAAGAGAATTTGCATTGAACATTAATATCATTTTTGGAAATATTGAGCTTATTGGTGAAAATCCAATTGGAGGATTGGTTTCTATCGTAAGTGGTAGGAAAGAAGATATTGATGGTGCAATAAAGTATTTACAAGAAAAAAATGTTGGAGTGGAGGTGATACTTGATGCAAGAGCTTCTTAAAGAATATTTACCCAATGTCATGTCAAAGCTACCTGACTTTTATGAAAGCATTCTGGAAACCTTACAGATGTTTTCCAAAGCAGGGCTCATAATCTTTATCATTGGATTATTCTTAGGAATTGTCCTAACTGTAACAAAAAAGGATGGAATACTTCAGAATCTGGTGGTTTATCAGATTCTTGATAAGTTGGTGAATTTCTTTCGCTCCATTCCATTTATTATCTTACTTGCTGGTTTGATTCCTCTAACAAGACTAATATCAGGGACAGCAATCGGAGTGAAAGGGGCAATCGTTCCATTGATTTTTGGTACAGCACCCTTCTTCTCGAGACAAGTGGAAACAGCTCTTGCAGAAATGAATGCAGGACTGGTAGAAGCTGCACAGGCGATGGGAAGTGGTCCAATTGAAATCATTTTTAGAGTTTTGATAAAGGAATGTATTCCAGGATTAGTGAGAGCAACCACGATAACTGCGATTAACTTAATCAGTTTAACAGCGATGGCTGGTGCTATTGGTGCAGGGGGGCTTGGTGATTTTGCAATCCGTTTTGGTTATCAGCGTAATCAAACGGATGTAACCTATGCATCGGTGATTGTCTTGGTGTTACTGGTAAGTCTTATCCAGATTGTTGGTAATGCAATATCAAGAAAGAGTACACATTAGGAGAGGAAAGTTATGATAAAGCCAAGAAAAGTCATTATTATCGGAGCAGGGCATGTAGGCTCTCATGCCGGGTATGCACTAGCAGAACAAGGATTAGTGGAAGAAATCATTTTTATTGATATTGATGAAGAGAAAGCAAGAGCGCAAGCACTTGATATCTATGATGCAACGGTATATCTACCACAAAGAGTTAAGGTAAGAGCAGGTGATTATAGTGATGCAGCAGATGCAGACCTTCTTGTCCTTTCTGTAGGAACCAATCCGGATAAGAATAAGGGTGAAACAAGAATGAGTACCCTTACAAAAACAGCAATGATTGTCAAAGAGGTGGCTAGGCATATTAAAAATTCTGGTTTTGACGGTATCATTGTTAGTATTTCAAATCCAGCTGATGTCATTGCACATTATTTGCAGCACTTACTTAACTACCCATCAGATAAGATTATCTCAACAAGTACGGTATTAGATTCTGCAAGACTTAGGAGAGCAATTGCGGATGCTGTTGGTATTGACCAAAAATCAATCTACGGATATGTGCTTGGCGAACATGGAGAAAGCCAGATGGTAGCGTGGTCAACAGTCTCGATTGCCGGTAAACCAATTCTTAACCTAATCAAAGAAAAGCCTGAAAAATATGGGCGGCTTGATCTAACAAAACTTGCAGAAGAAGCCAGATTGGGCGGATGGCATATTTTAAACGGGAAAGGCTCGACGGAATTTGGAATTGGCGCAGCACTGGCTGAGGTTACCAGAGCAATTTTCTCAGATGAGAAGAAGGTACTTCCGGTATCTACACTTTTAAAAGGGGAGTATGGTCAAAAGGAGGTATATGCCTCGGTACCTACGGTACTTGGAATTCATGGAGTAGAAGAAATTATTGAACTTAATCTGACACTTGAGGAGAAGGAGAAATTTGATGCTTCTTGTAGGACAATGAAAGAAAATTTTGAGTATGCTTTGACACTATTATAAAGATATGTTTAAGAAGAAATACCTATTCAAGGATCCTGCTTTCCAAGATGAGATCGGGGAATGTTATCCGAATGGATGAAGAAATTTTATTAGAAAATGTCTATCAATAATGAATATTAAAAGGAAAGTAAAGGGAGCAAAGAGACAATGATCTAAGCAATGATTGTACTGTTACCCGGAACGGAGGATATTATGAGAAAATTAAAGAAATTAGGTGTATTGGCGTTAGGATTCACTTTGGCTTTTGCAGTAGCAGGATGTGCAAAAAAGGATGAAAAAAAAGAGAACTCAGTAGTTAAAGTTGGTGTAGTCGGAGAATCGAATGAAATGTGGGATCCAGTCATTGAAGAACTTAAAAAAGAAGGGATAGAGCTTCAGTTAGTGACCTTTACTGATTATAATACTCCAAATGCTGCTCTTGATGGTGGTGAGGTGGATTTAAATGCGTTCCAGCATTATGCTTATCTGAATAAAGAGAAAGAAAACTATGGATATAAGATTGATTCCATCGGTGATACCTTTATTTCTGCTATGAACATCTATTCCAAGAAGATAACGAAATTAAGTGAAATCAAAGAAGGGGATAAGGTAGCAGTTCCTAATGATGCAACAAACGAAGGAAGGGCACTAAAGGTTCTTGAAGCAGCAGCTCTTATTGAGTTAAACCCAGATGCAGGTGATAGCCCAGAAGTAAAGGATATTACTGCAAATCCATTCAATCTTGAATTAGTCGAAGTAGATGCAGCAAATGTATATGCTTTACTGCCAGACGTAACGATTGCAGTTATTAATTGTAATTATGCTTTAGATAATGGTTTAAACCCAGGAAAAGATGCATTATTCCAAGACAGTGTAAGTATCTATGAAGGAAAAAACTATGTGAACCTGATTGCTGCAAGAACTGAAGATTTAGAAAATGAAGTATTTAAGAAGGTTGTAAAAGCGTATCAATCCGATGCAGTAAAGGAAGTTTATGCAGATACCTTTAAGGGATCTTATTTAGCTGCATGGGAGGAGTAAAATCTAAGTAAAAGAACTTTTTATCTGAAGGAAACCGCGAAAGAGAACATAGAACTTATGCGACAGATGAAAAGAGCATTTGATGAGAGGGAGATCTTAAATCGACATAAATCATATTTAGCATAACGAGGAGAATAGAGTGAAAATAAAGATTTTTCAAACACGAATTTGTGTTGTTACCCAAATTCGCAGAAATCCGAAAAAATGGAGGTTATTATGAAACCATTAAGCGAACGAACTGCAAATTTTACGGATTCCGTTATCCGTAGAATGACTAGAGTATCGAATCAATACGACGCCATAAATTTATCTCAAGGCTTCCCGGATTTTAATCCGCCAATAGAGATAACAGATAGACTTGCTAACTTAGCAGGAGAAGGTCCGCATCAGTATGCGCTAACCTGGGGAGCAGAGAATTTTAGGTATGCTCTTGCTAAGAAACAAGAGATGTTTTCCGGTATGGAGATTAATCCAGACACTGAGATTGTTGTTACCTGCGGAAGTACGGAAGCAATGATGGCTGCAATGATGACGGTAACAAATCCCGGGGATAAAGTAATTATATTTTCTCCATTTTATGAAAATTATGGCGCTGATACGATACTTTCCGGTGCCGAACCAATCTATGTTCCGCTAAAGCCACCTGCTTTTTCGTTCGATGCAAATGAGTTGGAGGAAGCCTTTAAGAAAGGTGTAAAGGCATTGATTTTATGTAATCCATCGAACCCTTGTGGTAAAGTGTTTACTTATGAAGAATTAAAAATTATCGCAGATCTTTCTATCAAATATGATACTTATGTTATTACGGATGAAGTATACGAGCATATTGTATATGAGCCAAACAAACATAGTTATATGGCGACCTTACCTGGAATGAGGGAGAGAACGATTATATGCAGTTCGCTTTCTAAAACATATTCAATTACTGGATGGCGATTAGGATATGTAATAGCAAGTCCGTTTGTAATAGAAAGAGTAAAAAAAGTACATGTCTTTTTAAGGGTAGGGGCTGCCGCACCTTTAATGGAAGCAGCGGTCGTAGGGCTAAATTTTGGAGTGGATTATTACAAAGAGTTGCAACAACATTATACCCAAAAAAAAGAGCTGTTTGTAGGTGGACTGGCGGATTTAAAACTTAGTTTTACAGATCCACAGGGAGCATATTATGTTTTGGTGGATGTATCTGAGTTTAAGGTAAAAGATGATGTGAAATTTTGTGAATGGCTAGCTAGGGAAGTCGGTGTAGGTGCGGTACCAGGTTCCAGCTTTTTTAAAGAAGAGGTGCATCATCTCATAAGATTTCACTTTGCAAAGAAGGACGAGACATTAATAGGAGCTTTAAATCGTTTGTCCAATTTACGAAAGAAGGCAAGTAATAGCAGTAGAAACTATTAACATGCTACGATATTATAGTGGTCGAGGTAATGTTACACTAAGGTATTGTTTGATATAATCATAAGGTGTCGTGGCCAATCGGAAGGCAGGGGTTTCATAAACTTTTAATCCTGGTTCGAATCCAGGCGGTACCGTGCTAAAATAATGAATCAGAATTAGATAAGAGAATGATTTGTCGCTTGCTTATAGTGCAAGCGACCTTTTTTCTATCGTATTCTTAGTTCGGTGTGATTACAAACAGTTAGCGCAACTATTGTTTTGATTGATTTTAGGAGCATTCTTCGATTATATCTTTTATTTCACTAACAATTTGACTTACTGTTTTATCGTCAGTGTTGATCACATAATCGTTGGGATAGGGTTCTAACTTTAACCATTCAAAGGATATCTCATTGTCATCACCGCGTTTTTTGTGTCGTTCTATTAAAGTCTTTTCAGAGCAAGTCAATGTAAATCCAATTGTTATGTAATCTTTTGCTATAATATCCCTCAATATAGGCTCTCGGATTGATTCGTACATCACCACGACAGAAGAAAAAATAACACCAAGCTTGTCAAGTTGTTCTGAAACTTAGATTCATAAAAAGCTCAAACCACAACAATTTTTAATACAACAGATGATACGTCCGTTAACAGGAATAAATTGTTTGGTGGAAAAATTAAGAAATATGTTTAACAAGAGTATATGGTTATGGTAAACTAATAGTAATGGAAACCAAAGTACGACAAAGGAAAACAACAAAAATAGAAATCTACAAACGAAAAGATTAATGTTTCCTGAAAGGAGAAAACTTGTTTGAATTCCATCTATGATCGGCTACTTATATTACTATGTTGCAGCTTTTTTCTAGATTTAAATACTAACATAAAGTATGCAGTGATAGCCCTACTGCTTGCCATGGCTATCAGTGAATTTAACTTTGTTATCGAAAAAAATCTATTTTTTTATGTAAGTTATATCTGCTATTTTCTTTTATGCTTATTCATGCCGCAATTTTTTGCTTTTCTACCACTACTTTTGTATGATTCTGTTTGGTTTCATAAGATGGTATTAGGTATTGCAGTCGTATTTACTGCAGGATATCAACTTTCGCAATTTGATTCGGTTTTTACGTGCTTATTTTTTATCATGTTACACATTATCTCCGTTATATTTGCGATACGAACGATGGAACTAAATTGTTTAAAGTCGCAGCTTATTAAGATACAAGACACTACCAAAGAATCGAAGATGGAGTTAGAAGCAAGAAATCAGGAACTTATAAGACAGCAGGATACCGAGATCTATTTAGCTACATTAAAAGAGAGAAACCGAATTGCCAGAGAAATTCATGATAACGTCGGTCATTTGTTATCTCGCTCTATCCTTATGGTTGGTGCAGCCATTGCTGTAAATAAGAATAAAGAAAGTGATGAATTACTGTGTGGTTTAAAAGATACGTTATCGCAAGCTATGAATTCCATAAGACTCAGTGTTCATGATTTGCATGATGGTGCGTTTGATTTAAAAACCAGCGTCGAACAGTTGGTAAACGAGGTATCTTTTTGTAAGGTAGAGTTAGATTATGATATGGGAGATGTGGTAAATCGAAATATTAAGTATTGTTTCGTATCGATATTAAAAGAAGCATTTTCTAACATTATAAGACATAGCAATGCCACGATAGTGGAAGTGGTGTTACGAGAACATCCAGGGATGTATCAGTTACTCATAAAGGACAATGGAACTGGAGAAAAAAAGACACAAGGAGAAGGCATAGGATTAACGAACATGCAGGACAGAGTGAATGCATTAGGTGGAAATATTACGATTACTTCAGAAAAGGGATTTCGGATATTTGTTATGATACCAAGAAAACAGGAGGGAGAAAGTTGAGAATTGTAATTGTGGATGATGACCGTTTGGTATGTTCGTCATTAAAGGTTATCTTAGAAATGGATTCTGAGATTAAAGTGGATGCCATCGGAAACGATGGTAGTGAAGCTATCAAACTATATGAGATGTATACTCCAGATGTACTTTTAATGGATATTCGTATGGCGACAATGAGCGGAATAGAGGCGGCAGAACAGATTTTAGCGAAGCATAAAAATGCTAAGATATTATTTTTAACAACATTTTCTGATGATGAGTACATAGTAAAAGCATTAAAGATTGGTGCCAAAGGCTATCTGCTAAAACAAGACTATGATAGCATCCTTCCTGCGCTAAAGGCAGTTTCCATCGGTCAAAGCGTCTTCGGCTCTGATGTCGTTACGAAATTACCGGACTTAATGCAAAAGAAAAAAGAATTTCCTTATGAGGAGTACCAACTGACGAAGAAGGAATATGAACTACTTAGAATGGTCGCAGAAGGTCTTAGCAATAAAGAAATTGCGGATGCTATGTTCTTAAGTGAAGGTACGGTTAGAAATTATCTTAGTAATTTATTACTAAAGCTTGATGTTAGAGATCGGACACAGGCAGCTATTTTTTATTATAAGCAGATGCAGTAAAATTAAAAGACAAAAAACACGTAGTGATCTTATTTTATGTCCATTATAAATTAGGTGATGTAACGGGAAAAACTAGTAATATGGAAATAGTGAGAAAAATAAAGTTTTATCCCACTATAATTAGTCCAAACGCCTATATCTAAGGTGCTTTGGCAGAATGGAGATTTATATGAATGAGCAGGTAGAATCTTATTTAACCAAAAGAAAAAAAGAGATAGAAGAGGAGAAAAGGGAAAAAAGAAGTGCTCATCTTAAAAGCTTAGGGCTTACTACAAGGATATATACAGACGAAGCTGGATATAACGATGAATTTCCAAGATATGATAATAAGGAAAAGAAACATTATAAATTAATTGCACTTGATGTTACTGATGATGAATATGAAGAGATTTGTAAGCATGATACAAATAATAAGCATACTGTAGAATATGAGGCTAGCAATATAGTCACTGTATTAAATGTGATCGCAGTTATCATAATTGTGGGAGGTATCATTGCTGGTTTTGTTATGGGGTATCAAGGAGCTGAATACAGATCGAATAATGAATTTCAAATGAAAGTAGCATTTATATGGTGGGCTTACTCCATAGTAATTGGTGTAGTGTTGTTAGGATTTAGCAAAATCATAAATCTACTAGAGAAAATCGATCATAAATTAAGTGACAAATAGATTATAGGTGTAGCCTTTCATGAGTACTTATGTTTTCGATAATATTATAGTCTTTTACATAAAATGGAGCTGTTTAGATAACCGAATATTACAATTTTGTATTCTCTTAAAGGAGCTATCACATATGATTGACGAAGCTTTACTATACTATAATTTTCTCAATCCGAAATACACGTTTATAAGACATAACGAAAATATGACCTATCAAGTGATAGATGGTAATAATAAGTTTTTATTAAGAATACATAAAGCAGCGGCAGGCTTGAATTTTTCCTTTCAGTGCGGTGAAACACCAAGAGAAGTTTTTATTCATACTGAAATCGAGCTTTTAATGAAGATGCTCTCTGATACTAATATTAGAGTTCAGCAACCGATAGCAAATAAATTAGGTGAGTATGTCACGAAACTTCGTTCAGGACATTATGTTACAGCACTTTCCTGGTTTGATGGTGAAGATTTGAGGAATGCAACAATAACCAGTGAAATTGTTCATAATATTGGTAAGTTAATTGGCAGTCTTCATAATCTGATGTCTAGGTTGCCATATTTTCATCGATATAGCTATGATGAAGATATGATTGGTCGAGTACTAAATGAAATAAAAAAAGCCTTTGAGCTTCAACATATAGAAGAAAAACACTATGAATGTATTCGGAATTTTCTACTAGGTTTTTCTAAACTAATCCGTAAAGAAAAGAAGAATTTTATTCTAGTTCATGCGGATTTAAGCAAATCAAATCTAATATTACAAGGAAATGAGCTGATACCGATCGATTTTTCTTTATCCGGGTATGCTCTTCCAGAAATGGATTTAGCAGATATGAGCTGTAGCTTAAATGATAAAACATTAAAATCGTATTTGTTAGATGGTTATCGCCACGTTAGTGAGTATTCTCTGAATGAATTTTATGTAGATGTATATTTTGCTTTTTCTATAGTTTTATATATTGCGTACCACCATGAAAACTTTGTTGGAGATGAAAAATCT
>ERZ791922.352-NODE-352-length-32249-cov-9.103715_pt1 | contig 32249 bp, 25 predicted proteins | sample MGYA00510134_ERZ791922 | MGnify/ENA primary metagenome ERZ791922 (study PRJEB30046, sample SAMN00792101) | human gut metagenome | study: EMG produced TPA metagenomics assembly of the A metagenome-wide association study of gut microbiota in type 2...
ATCGTACCGTAATTCACTATAAAAGAGAATATCTGGTACAACTCTATTATACGAGAGGGAATCCCGGCCCACCCGGTCGTGACGGATCCGGGCCCACATGCCGTCCCCGTCTCCGCTGTAGCGGGCTTCGCCCAGCCGTTTTTCCAGGCTGTCCGTATAGACTCCGTAAATGGCGTTCATATAGTTCAGCTGCATGGATTTCTTGATGATTTTGGCATTGTTGGAAGGCGTGACCACCGCTTCATCCACGAACCAGTTGGTCCCTTCTTTCACCGGGTTTTCGATGGTTTCGGTCTTCAGGTATTCCGGCAGGAGATTCCCTGCATCATCGGTGGTCTGCTTCCCAGCCATGGCATCCGTCATGATCTTTTCCTGATCCGGGACTTCCTTGGTAAACCCTTTACCGGAAAAGACAGCCGTTACATAGTCGTTGCCGGGCTTGTAGGTGCCCATACCATTTTTGGCCCCGTTGAATTTTTCATTGGCAGCGGTATCCTCCGGGTTGAACTTCTCGTTCTTCACTTTCAGGGTAACGTTGTTGATGCCCTGATCCTTGGCCAGGCTCACATCGAATTTGGCGGCCGGATCCCGTTTGTAATCATCCCCACCGGTGGTGGCAAAGCGGATGCCCTTCAGTTCTTCCACTTTGGTATCCGGCTGGAGATAGGCCTGGATGTGCTGGACCCCGGACTGGCTCAAATCCCTTACATAGAGCATGTCGGATTTATCCGCATCTTTGGATAAGTCCATGAGGAAGGTGCCTCCCTCCCCAGTGAGCTTGCCGATGGAAACGGATACCCCGTGTCCCTTCCGGGTATCCACCAGCCCGCCATGGTTGAAGTCCAGCGAGGTAATGAAGCTCTTGCCCCGGGTCTGCCATTTGCTGCCAGGATCCATGGTCAGGTTGATGGTACCGGCATTCAAGCGGGGAACGCCGTACGTGGCATAAGCCTCGTCTGCCTGATTTTTCCAACCGTACAGATGGCCCAACGCGGATTTATTCAAATCAGAAGACACATCCACCTGGCGGGGAGTCAGCTGCCCGGCAGCGTCAAAATCCGCATAATCATCAGCCTGGCCTTCAAAATAGCTGCCATCCTGGAGATGGAGATTCACGGTGCCTCCATCTTTGGCATAGACATCCCCATACAGTTTCAGATGGCCAGCCAGGTTGATGCTCCCATATTGACGGTCTTTGATGGTTTGAATGGTTGTCTCCAACCCTTTTAGATAAGCTTCTACATATTCTTTTTGACCCTCGTTTATGTCAGGATCATCCAATTGACTTTTATAATATTGATAGTATGCTTCATCAATATGCAGCTGATTCCCTGCGTCTGCGATCACATTGCCATTGATGGTATAATTCCCATCGGGATCATTGAAATTAATCTTTCCCAACATGGGTCCTGCAATGGCGAACTGGTGCAGGTCTGCCGCCTGGTAATCTGGGACAGAGGCGGTATAGGACCCAGCATACTCATTCTCTTTCCCCGTCATGTTGATATCTGCATTCTCTACATTGACAATACCCACGCCCCCATAGAGACCTACGGACAAATCCCCGCCATGGATATCCGAGATTTCCAGATCATGGAAATCCGTGTGGCTGTCATCCATGTCAAATCCAGAAACTCCATACAGGATAGCCCCCACGGCCGACCCTTTGGTGGAAGAAATGTTCCGGATCTGTGTTTTCCCGGTGACCACAAAGGGGAGATCTTTGCTCTGTTCAGGATTGTCAAGGTTTATCATTCCCAGGACGTTTCCCAGGCCAAAAGCAAGTGTCCCATCCGGGCTGTCCGTGGTATTGGCAACGTTCTCAACGGTCACATTGGTCTTGCCGCCCTCTGTATAGGGAGTCAGGTTGACAGCCTGAAGCATAGCCCCATAGAGCGAAAGCGCCGTATCGGTGGTTACGCCATCCACATGGAGCCAATCCGCTTTCAGATTATTTTGGACCATTTGGTGAGTGGCATAATCTTCCACCGGTTCCGAGAATAGGCCATAGAAAGAACGTGCCTGGCTGTCTTTACTGGAAGTAAGCCCGCTGATGGAAATGGTCGGGGCAGCCAAGGTGGAGCTTTGTAAATTGACGCCCTCGGTTGAAGTCAAGGAAGATCCAACGGTAAGGTTGGAAATCTGGATGCCCTTTTCCCCTTCCAGAGAAGACTTAACGATCATTACGGGATCATTGGCTGCTGGGATACTGCTGCCATCCAGGGAAACCCGATCCGCTGTGATATGGCTCTTTTCCATGTAGAGTTCTTCTCCCAGCGTCCAGTCTCCTTTGGTCAGCGTCTTATCCTGGATATGCTCCGCCCACACCGGCACACTTCCCCCCAGTGCCAGAGTCAGGGCCAAGGCCAGGGTCAGCTGTTTCTTGCTTTTCATCCTCATCAAAACCTTTCTTTTTTATTTTTCTCCAAAACAAAAAGAAGCCGGCAGATGGCTTCCTTACAGCAAATCTTATACACTTATGTATTGAATCCAAGCTGGATAAGTGGCTGCATTTTTGTCTTATATCCTTTCTTCGCGGACTATTATATACTTATTTTTATCACAATGCAACGTGAAGCATATAATTTGCATGATGTTTAAATGCATGGCCAATTTGTATGAATTCATCTTGAGTGGACATTCCGTAAAAAAATTACGTATTCGTTACACCAAAGAGTGTCTATATCCAATATAATCAAAATATATTGCCTAATTGTTACATTTGTATATTCTATGATAAGCATAAAATTTTTTCATAATTTTTTTCTTAGCTTGTGCAGCAGCCCCGCCCAGTCGGCCCGGCTTCCAGATCTTGAACGCAAAAAAAAAGCTGTGGCAAGCTGCCGGCAAACAACGCACAGCAGCTTCCACAGCCTTTTCTTTTTTCTTTCATGCAAAGCCAGCTAGGCTGGCTTCCATCGGCCGCTGCCCATTGACAGCTGACCGTTGACCGCCTTTCTTACTTCTTCCACAGCCCGTGGAGGTTACAGTAGGCATAGGCGGATTCCACTTCATCCCCATCCACCAGGGCGAACACAGCTTTGGGAGCATCCCCCGGCTTCAGTTCCTTTCTCTGGTTCCCCTCTTTGGTGTGCAGGGAGATCCATTCAATGTAATGTTCCGGCTGCATAGGATGGAGCACGGAACCAACGGTCACTGTTACGATATTGCCAGAAACTTCGATCACCGGCACATGTTTTTCCTGGGCAGCATCCGTGGTGTTGGGCACCAGTTCATCCATCTTCTGCCCGCAGCACATCACCGGCACGCCGGTTTCCTTGACAACAGCAATGATCTTACCACAATGAGCACATTTGTAGAATTTTTGTTCCATGAATAAGCCTCCTCGCAGAAAAAAACACTTGTTGGTCAACCTTCTGTTCAACCTTCTTTTCAGACAACTCCATCATATCATAAAAAAGAAGAATAAGGAAGAGGAGGAAGGATGCCGAACACTTCCGGCGTGATCACATACCGCCCCAAAGCCGCAAACCGGCTGGGCGCCTCGCTGAGCTTGGGCTTTTCCACCAGATTCTCCATCCCTTTTAAATTTTATTCTTTCAACAAATTACTCAAATCATAAATGTCTTTATATGCAGATATCCTATGATATTCATGAATGGCTGCAATTAGATCATCTACGGAATCGTAATAATTTTTTATGAAATTTTCTGATTTTGTTAATTCCCCTCCATGCAGTTTTTGAAAGTACTCACTGGGTTTTAATTTATTTTGTTTTTTATATTCAGTCCATTTTCCCTCATGTATAATATGAAGGATTTCTATCTCAGGTTTGGTACAGATACTGAATACTGCATATTGCTTTCTATATAAAGGCCTTAAATTAAACTTTTCTTTTTCTCGATCAAGAATTCTCAAAATAACAACTGGACGATTGTAAGCAGTATGCAGATACTCTTCTTCAATTCTTGAAGCAGATCGAATCATAGTACATTTTTTCCCTACCAAATCAACCCTTTTGAAAATCAAAGCATCTGCATCCAAAAGCAAATCAATAATTGCTTGTTCAGCTTTTCCTTCACACGAGCAAATAATATATTTATCTTTTAGTTCTTCATGTAGATCCATTAAACGGCTTTGCATATGACCTCCCATAGTGCGTGCATATTTTCATATTGGGGAGCAGTCCCTTGTAAAGAATTGGAGATAATCATCTCACTCTTTTTAACATCATTTCGTTTAACTTCATCAGAATATTTACTTACACTTAATAATCCTTCTCTTTTTCGTGTAATATAAACATTATCTTTTCTATGGATAAAATCCAATATTTCTGCATAGTGTGTAGAAAAAATTAAACATGCACCATGCGGATTCGTTTCGTTAGAAGTAAAAATTTTGATGATAAAATGGACTAGTTCCTTATTAAAATGATTTTCCAACTCATCCACAATAAGGTAGCCACCGAAATGAAGAGTCGCAATTGCATTGCCTAAAAGAGCATGACCTTTTATAGTACCTGCAGAAATCAACCGATTTAATTCGATACCAAAATCAATGTCATATACTTTATCTCGATTTTTAAATTTTAACATCCAATGAGGTGTGGAATCCTGTTTGTTTTTTACTGTTGTCAAATATTCAATATTATCATCAAATACATTTAACACCTCAACAGGCGTTTGTCCTTGCATTGGGCTGTAATTTAAATAGTTAGTCGCCAATAAATCTAAGACAGAACTATCATTGTCCCGCGTAGCTAGAATAACTATGCTCGTATCATCTTTAAGAGCCGCTTTTATATCACTGTTCAGTTTTGTTCTTTCTAAAGTTTTAATGCTTTTATCCTGTTCATTAAAGACAAAGGTGCTTTTTTTACTGGTAACAGAGGATTTCAATTTAGAACGCAATATTTCCTCACGATAATAGTATTCCTGTGTACCATCTAAGACTCCATGCTTATCTCTTACTCCTATAGTGGATTTTAACTGATAATATTTGTCATTATGATAAAATATTACATTCATAATCGTCCCATCTTGAATCATGTCATCATGGAACAATCCCATACTATTCAAATCTTTATTTCCGATAACAACTTTTGCAGCCAAATTAATCAATCGTAATATAGTCGTCTTTCCGGTTGCATTCATTCCAATGAATGCCATTACTTTTTCTGTATAGAATACTTTGTTGATACAAAATAACTCTTCATCTTCCATTACTCGATCTGTTGCTAAAAAGTCAATGCTAAAACATTTATCTTTAAAAACTGGGAGATTTTCAAACTCTATTTTTAATAGTTTCATTTGACACTCCTCCTCTCACTACACAAGTATATCAAAAAAAAAGGATTTAAACAAATTAATCGTTTAAATCCTTTTTTATCTTATTCTTTACCCAGCTCCCTCAGATACTCCCGGAACGCCGGGCCCAGGTCATCTCTCCGCAGGGCGAATTCCACCACCGCCTTCAGATATCCCAGCTTGTCCCCGGTATCATACCGCTTCCCCTGGAAATTGTAGGCATATACATTGCCCTGGTGAGCCATCGTTGAATTAAATATACTTATTTTTTGTATCCTCTGGAAAATATTTTGCTAACTCTTTCACTAGATTTTGAACAGTTGTCCCTGGATCTATTTCAGCAGGTTTCTTGTTGCTCATTTCCTTTAACCTTTTATCTGCCCATTGGATTGCCTGTTTAGGATTTCCGATTTTTGTTAGAATATAAAATAAATCATCCATGTTCTTAGCATAAGACGGATTTCCTTCCTGCTTCAAATAATAAGTCAGTTTTTTCAAATACACTTTGCGAGAAACAGCAGCTGTCAAATATTCAAAATGCAATAAAAACCAATACTCAATGCACTGATTCGACCAGGCCGCATGGTAACGTATTCCATTGCAATCTAACCTTATCCCAATATTGGCTGCATTATTGAATTTTTCCTCCTTAAAATCATCTTTATCAAAAACCAGACACACGTCTCCCCGTAAAATTCCATTGACAGCAATATACTTTTGAGCTTCGGTACGTAATTCTTCTGTACTCTTTCCAGTTCCTTTAACAATAATTTTCACAACGTTTTTATAAGCAGCGTTCTGGCCGATCAAAGCACGCATTCCTTCAAAATACTTTGGCTCAGTCTTTTTTCCTTCTGTAAAGATATAAAACGTCGTTTCTACGGCTTCCTTTGTACCTATTTTTCTGCTTTTCTTAGTATGACTGATATGCCTCATTATGCGACCTCCCATTGAATCAACTTTTGTACAAAAGGATCCGCACCAAATCTCCCTTCCATATATTGCTTGCTAAAACTTGCGTCGTTCCTAACACTGTTCCCTTTTTCATCTTTGAATTCCGCTAAAGAATACAACTGGGTTTCCTCATCTATATTTTTAGCGGCAAACCAAATCTCATCCCTTCTAAAATTAGTAGAATTCATCGTAATGATATCCTGCGAGGTAAAAATCAACTGTGCTCTCTTTCGATTTACAAGGGGATCCGCAAACAACCTGATGATATACTGCAGCAGCAGCGGATGCAGTTTTGCATCCAGTTCATCTACCACCAGGGTTTTCCCATTGACCAAAGCATCTGCGATAAAAGGAATGCTGTTAAAAATCTTAATGGTCCCACTGGATTCCTTATGCAAATCCAATTCATACTGTGCGTCATTTACATTGTGGGCTGTGAAAATCCTGATTCTGCCTGGTTCATCTGTCTGTTCAATTCGATAATTAACAATATCCAGCCCCATTTCCTGAAACATCTGCAGCAATCTGGGTTTCATTGCATCTACGGTCGGAAGAGCCATACGCAGCTCAATCGTATTTAGTTTATAATCTAAAAAATTAATCTTATGTACAAACCATTTTTTTACATCTTCCACCGTCTGGTTTTTGCCATACGTAATCATTAAATAGGAAAGAAGCGTTATAGTATCTGAAATATCGTTCACCTGAGCCTTTTTCAAGTTTCCACTCAACTGGATTTTCTGACCCTGTTCCCGTATAAACACTTTTCGATACTGTCTTCCCGTTATTTTTTTATGGTAAAGCGACTCAAACATGATATTTTCGTTTTGGATAGCAACATTATACTGATATTCATAGACGTCCGTCCTGAAAAAGATTTCAAATTCAGTTGGCTCTTTCTTCATTTCTGGTTGAAAAGCAAAAGGTTCTATCCTTGCACTATAACTTTCCATCCTCATTTGATTTCCTTGTGCAGAAAAAACTGGTCCCATAACCTTGGAACACAAACTGAATAATGCATCCAGTACAGTGGATTTTCCACCTCCATTGGGACCATAAATGACAGCTAGCGGTAGATAACGTTCTCCATCAATATCAGCCAATACGCTTTCCTTATGTTCACCAACATTGGCAGCCTGCATATCCAAAGTAACCTGATCTTTTAAACAACGGAAATTTTTTACACTAAATTGGCAAAGCATCTCATTCACGCCCCTTTATACTTTCCCGTTTTATGAGATTTTTTCTCCTATTTCTTGTTTGTAGTATATCATAGTCGCGAAAGCATAACAACTTTATTCTGCAAAATAAAAAACAGGGCCTGTAAAAGCGTACCTGAAATAACTCTTGGCAGCTTTCACAGCCCTGGCTTCCTTATTTTACTGATTCACTCTTTACCCAGCTTCTTCAAATACTCCCGGAACGCCGGGCCCAGGTCATCCCTCCGCAGGGCGAATTCCACCACCGCCTTCAGATATCCCAGCTTGTCCCCGGTATCATACCGCTTCCCCTGGAAATTGTAGGCGTATACATTGCCCTGGTGAGCCATCACCCGCAGAGCATCGGTCAGCTGGATCTCCCCGCCTTTCCCCGGCCGGGTCTCTTCCAGGATCTCGAACACTTCCGGCGTGATCACATACCGCCCCAAAGCCGCAAACCGGCTGGGCGCCTCGCTGAGTTTGGGCTTTTCCACCATATCCTTCACCTGGAGCAAGTTTTCATCCCCGGTAGGCTTCCCGTCGATGATCCCGTAGGCCGATACCTTTTCCGGAGCCACCACCTGGCAGCCGATCACCGTTCCCCCGGTCTTATCATACTGGTCCATCAGCTGCTTCAGAGCCGGTTCCTCCGTCCCCGTATAGACCACATCATCCCCCAGGATCACCCCGAAAGGCTCCCCATCGATGAAATCCTTGGCACAGAGGATGGCATCCCCCAGCCCCCGCTGGTACGCCTGGCGGGTATAGTGGATCTTCACATCCGAGATCTTCCGGATCTGCTTCAGCTGCTCCAGCTTCCCCTGTTTCAGCAGATGCTGCTCCAGTTCCGGAGAAGAATCGAAATGATCCTCGATGGCCCGTTTGGCATGGCCGGAAATGATCAAGATCTCCTCGATCCCGCTGTCCAGGATCTCTTCCACAATATACTGGATGGTGGGCTTGTCCACCAGAGGCAGCATTTCTTTAGGCATAGCCTTGGTCTCCGGCAGGAACCGGGTCCCAAACCCAGCAGCCGGGATCACAGCCTTACGTACTTTTTGCATGAGGGCGCTCCTTTTTAACATAAATTTATGACATTACATTTTATTTGTAGATTATAGCATATTTTGTGGGTAAAAAATGAATGGATTAAAGAAAAGATTAAACAGGAACAATTAAATTCTTTTTCCCCTTCTCACCCAGTCTCGAATATGTCGAGGTATAAAGGTCAATTTTCTTCCTACACGAAAAGAGACTGAGTTTTTTATATGATATAATTCATCTTCTACTCCCGCAAGTTTATTCCTTTGAAAAGCAAGTTGGTCCTGAAAATCATTCGCTTGCACTTTCAATGCTTCTTGTGCCCACAAAAGGTATCTCATGGAAATCAATTCTGCCATCGGGATATTTGCAATTTTCTTTTTTTCACTATCAGGAAGTGATGCAAAAATATCCCACATATTCTTTAATAATGAATCACAAAAACATTTTAATGCTAAAAACGTATCCGAACTGTAATCCAACATAGAAAAATACTCTGCCAGTGCTACAGCGCATCGGTAATATCCATAAGCATTGATGAATCCAGAAGGTTTGGTCATAATAGAACCTGACCGTAATCGACGAATGTAGAAAGGCATATTCTCATGACAAACACGATGAGCATGGAGTATGAGTTCTGCCGTAAAGGCATTGTCTTCCTGCACAATACCAGGAATAAAGGTAATACCACTTTGTATCAGAAAATCTCTTCTAATCAACTGAAGGCAGGCATTGGGGCGGAAAGCACCATCTTTCATCAATTCCACAAAAAGCTTTTTACCGTCCACAATCTGTTGATAATGATTTTCTCGATGATAATATGTCTTGTAACCGTTTTTCTCCTGCTCCAATTCCTTAGTATCAAAAACAGTCCTGGCGTCAAAGTAAAATACATCCAGCTTATCTTGTTCCATTTTCTTTACCAAGTATTCCAAAGCGTTTCTTTCCAGCATATCATCACTGTCGAGGAATTGGATATATTGCCCCTTTGCTGCAGCAATTCCCTCATTCCTAGCAACACTTAGCCCTTGATTCGTCTGAGAAATAATTCGTATTCGCGAATCCTGTACAGCATAAAATTCCAATATTGACAGACTTCCATCTGTAGACCCATCATTGATACAAAGTATTTCAATATCGGTCAGGGACTGCCTGCATACGCTCTGCAAGCATTCTTTCAAATAAAGTTCTGTATTATAAACAGGAATGATGACTGAAACCTTACTTTCCACTGACCCATCTCCTATACAAATCTCTTACTTTTCGAGGGAAAAAAGTCATAATCCTCCCCAGTCTAAAGGAAAGTGATTCTTTTATGCACTGAAACTCATGATTCTTATCCTGCAACTGCTGATTCATGTCCTGCCATTGATTTCGTGTCTGTTCCAACTGTCTCTTTGTGTCTATCAACTGAGAAGCGAAATCGTTTTTCATATTCAGCAAACAATTGTTCTTCTTTTCCAGTTGATGGATTTTCTGGAAGAGAATATCTTCCGGTGCAGTTTGCAGGATTTGAGAAATCCTTTGAAAATTCTCCTGACTATAAAAATAATCAGAAGGATGACCCAAAATTTCCATATCCTGTAACCAACCATTTTTTAAAGCATTGTATAACTTACAATAACTTTCTCCTTCTATAGTATCCAAATGCCAAAAAGAAAAGTTCAAACAATAATTAATGAAATCCTTTTTGAACCTTTCATAAAGTCCATTTGCTTTTAAAAAGTCCTTCAAAGCCATCAAGGCAATATAGAAATTGTCCCACGACTTTTCTCGAGTAGCAGAAAGAGAGTTTTTGATGCCGATACGCTGATGAACGAAAACATCATCAATCGTAGATATCCGTTTAGCCATCAGCATTGCTGCACAAACAAAAAACAAGTCATTGGTCGTCCTCAGTATCTGGAACGAAATTCCCAGGGAATCGATGAACTCTTTTCTAAAAAGTTTATCCCAAGGCCACCAAATAAAGGTTTCGAAAAAATCACCAGTTATATCGTGGCTCATAAACGGACGGAATGCTGGCAACCTCTCCTCCCGGATACTCCAGGATGCATCTTCGCTACGATTTGTGTCAGCATCAAAACGATCACACCGACAAACCAAAATATCCAGCTTGTCTTTTTCAGCAGCCTTGACCATTTTTTCCAACATATCAGGTTCGAATATGTCATCACTGTCCAGGAATAAAAGATATTTTCCCCGGGCATGTTTCATCCCAAGATTCCGGGCAGCTCCTGCCCCCTGATTCGTTTGAGAGAAAATCCGAATTCTTGGATCTTGTTCCATATATTTATGCAAAATTTCAAGAGAAAGATCTGTGGATCCGTCATCCACACAAATAATCTCAATATCTTGCTCAGATTGATGACAGATACTGTCTAAACATTCTTCCAGATAGGATTCCTGATTAAAGATTGGGATAATAACAGAAATTTTGGTTTTCATTTTATTCTTACTTTCTTTTTGAAAGTATACCATTGTAGTGGTCTCACAATTAAATAAATCTAAATATTATTTTTTAGGATATTGTAAAATTACTTTTTTGGAATAATATACTACCAGTGAAATAATTAAAACATAAAGAAGTCTTTTCGCGCTGGCTACTTTCCAGTGTTCTTGCGACCATATTGAAACAAAAAACCAATCTAAGGAATGGACGCCATAAATGATTAATGTATGCTTCCCAATAAAAGACAAAAAACTTGAAACATATTTATTGCTTTCTAATGATTTACTGAACTGTGATATCAAAAAGGTTGCAAAAATAGCCTCTGCTACGCAAATCCATATTCCGGGATAACTACGAGTAGCTAATTCAATATACCATTTATTACAAATACAGTAGCTCCAGAAAATAGATGCTATAAAAAAGAATACCCAATAATATTTTTTAACAATAGATTCATATTGCTTCCACATCATTCCAACAATAAGAAAAAATGTACAAACTAAAGTGACATCAAAATTAAGTGGAAGCCACTTTTGAGTTATACCTAAATATATTCCAAAAAAAGATATTCCGTAATACAAATAAAATAAGTGAGGTCCTTTAAAAATCAGAGCAAATAAGTTAATAAGTAGATAAGCAATAAACATAGATACTAAAAACCATAACATGCCTAAGCCAGGATGATTTTTAAAAGGTATACCAGAAGACCAAAGCAATGCAACAATATTTGTTCTTACTACAGAAAAAGAAAAATTATGGTCTTTTATAAAAATAAAGATTAAATTTAATATCCATAAATTAATTAAAGGAAATAGTAGTTGACGAATATTTTTTATTATCCGCTCTTTTACTTTCATCAGAGAATCAGGTAAAGTAAAATTATAACCTGATAAAATAAAAAATAAGGGCATATGAAAAGAAAATATCATGTTTCTTTCTATACTCCCAAAAGGAGCAGTATGTCCTATAATTACGAATATAATTGCAATGGCCTTGGAAATATCAATCCATTTTATTCGCTCCTTTTGCCCCTCAATAGACTTTACTACAATATTATTATCCCTATTCTGGTCCATAAAATTTTAACTCCAAAATAAATACACTCTCACCTAAAAGAAAATCTCTTGTTTAAAATCTAAATCTAAGTTTTTCCATTATTTTCTTTACAATATGTTTACTGACATGGAAATGAAATTGCTTGAAATATACATTTAAATCATCGCCATCAATTTCATATTTGAAATGACTTTGAATATACTGTACGTATTTTTCATTACTCGTTAATGGCAAATCATTAATTTGACAACGATAAAACCAATATAAACTACATAAAGGATGTGTAGCTTGAACTTTCCAAGGCTTTTTACGATCAGTATAATGAATTATACCCAAATCATTTAAAGCTGTATTTATATCATTCTGAGAATATTTATGATCTAATTCATTACTTTCAAAAATTCTACCATTTACATTCCATTTCAAAGGCAATGAGCAAACATGACCATAAAAGGCAAGATTGAGGATATCTTGATCTTGTAATGTAATATATTTTCGATACTTATAGAATGTGTTAAGATACAAACTCATCGGATTCTGAAAATGAGCCTTTATAGCTTTAATATTAAATACAGTAATCCCTGCATTAAAATAATTAAAATCCGGAGCCAAGCCTAATCTCCGACATTGAATAATGCCACCTTCATCTAAAGCTCCTCCTACATAACAATCTCCTAAATCTATATTCCATAGTTTCAAAATATCATCGCAACAAATAATATCAGAATCTAAATAAATGACTTTATCCTCATTTATTAACTCATGTATTAATAATCTATAATAAGTATTTATCGAAATATATTCTCTATTTAATGGAAAATAACAAAGCAATTTAGGATCTACATCAATAAAAAACACCTGATGTTTTTCCCCTATGGTATCCGAAATAATATATCGACTTTTTGCACTTAACCGCTTATCACACAAAAGATAAAATTTAATTAATGAATTAGTTCTTGTTATTATTGATTCAATAGCTGACAAACCTGGAGCCAAATAATTATCATCAAATGACATGCATACATTTATTTTTTCTTTTGAAGCAGGAAGTTTACTTTTATTTTTCAACTGATTTATGATCAACGATTTATTTATCACATTAGTCTCAGCCAAAAAGAACATTCCACTATGTTTAATTCTTGTACTGGGTTGAGTTTTTGAAATGTAGTTTACAAATATATTAGACAATCTTTCAGCAATAAAGCCAAAGACTCGGGACTGATATTGGTCTCGATTGCTTAAAGAAACTCTCTTTTCAACTTCATTCAAAACTCCAAATAAAAATTCACAATACTTAAAGAATAGTTCTTTTTTCATGACAACTAAATTCATGAAGAAACAATATTCAGAGGTAATTGAATCTAATGCAGGATAGTAATATTCCGGAAATTTTTCCTTAATCACTTCCATCGTTACGTCTAAATCATGGATATCGTGTTCTCTCTTATAAAATTCATATGAACTCATACGTTCATTAATACCCACAGGATGGATATCCCAAACCGGGCCTGTGATTATATCATATTTTAAACACATTTTCTTAATATTATTTTCAGAAAGTTGTTCTTGAAAATATTTATCTTCAAAAGATTTTATGACATTATAATTACTGGATTCTTCAAAAGAAATATATCTTCTATAATGACAAAGGCCATAGTAATCTGCCTTTAAATTTTTCCATGCCCAATATATTGCAGTCAGTTCACACCAATGAGGATTTTTAGAAGAAATATTGTCACCTGTATCGTCGGCAATGCAATAATCTAGTGCAAAATTTTTAAGTGCTTTACCTACTTGAATTGGCTTTACATATCTATTTGTAAAAAAAGGTGCTTTTTTATGATGTGCAACAAGGATTTTAATATCAATATCTTTTATCAACATTTTCGAACCTCCAAAACAAGCATTATTTACACTAGATTGCATTTTTATATTCATTACAAATAATCTCAGTTTTTCCAATATCCTTTACAACCCCATGATCCAACCATATAACTTTAGTACATAGGTTCTCAATCAGATGGATATCATGAGAAACCAAGATTATGGTCACCCCATCCTGGATCATCTTCCGAATCCGTTCTTCACATTTTTCCTGAAAACGATAGTCCCCCACGGATAGGACTTCATCCACAATGAGTATATCCGGTTTGACCATGGTTGCTATGGAAAACCCCAGCCGGGCATACATCCCGCTGGAAAAATTTTTTACAGGCACATCCACAAAATCCTTTAATTCGGCAAAATCGATGATTTCATCAAAGTGATCATTGATGTACTGAGCGGAATGGCCAAGGATGGCGCCATTGAGATAAATATTCTCTCTGGCTGTCAGCTCAGGGTCAAATCCAGCCCCCACTTCAATCAAAGGAGCGATTTTTCCTTTTACCATGACTTTTCCTGATGTTGGTGAAAGTACGCCTGCAAGGATTTTCAGCATGGTCGATTTTCCTGCTCCATTGAATCCGACCAGACCAACGATTTCTCCCTTGTAAATGGAAAAGGAAACATGCTGCAGAGCAATGAAATCATTATAAAGAAGCTTTCCTTTGATCAATTTCATAAAATACTCTTTTATGGAATCGACCTTTTCCTCCATTAAATTAAAGTGCATGGATACGTCCTGCACTTCAACGACTTTTTCCTTCATCATTGTTTCCATGCGCTCCTTTTAAATATATAAGATGAAACGGTTCTGATGCTTTCTGAACACATAACAGCCCACTCCCAACGCGGCAGCAGCAATGATGAAACAATGGAACAGAAGCGGTGCAGTAGGCCATACTCCGTCATAGATTGCCATCCGGAAGCCTTTGAAGAAATAGTATAGAGGATTGCATTTCAAAAGCAGGATATACTTCGCCGGTACGATTTTTTCCGGATAAAAAATGGGAGTTGCATAACTCAACAGGCTGATCAGTACACCATAAAGATGGAAAACATCTCGAAAATAGACAGCCATGGTGGATAAAATCAGGCCTACTCCCAAGCAGAAGAAAAAGAACAAAACAAGGGGTACAATAAAGCTAAGTGTGGCCAGATGCAAGGGCTGGCCCGTGACCAAGATGACCACCAGGAGAGCTGGAAAGGTAAACAGGAGGTTCACACAGCTAGAAATGACCCGGGAAAGAGGGAACAAATATTTGGGTATATAGATTTTCCGTATCAAGGCACTGTTATCAATGATCGAGCTCATCGCAAAGTTAGTGCTTTCCGCATAAAAATTGAACAAAATCTGCCCTGTCAGCAGATAAAGGAGATAGTTGGGGATATCAAAACGGAAAATCGTAGAAAAGACCATGGAAGTAACGGCCATCATCAATAAGGGATTCAGGATACTCCACAATACACCCAGAATCGATCTTCTGTATTTCTTTTTGATATCTCGGACCACCAGTACCTGGATTAGATATCGATACTTGTATAATTCCGTAAAAAAAGCTTGCATCATTAACCCTCTAAAAATAGAAATTGTCTCCAAAAACGGGCATCCATTAATTTTTCTTTTCTAAATGTCTTATATTCGTTGGAAGTCCGTTGATATAGTAAAATTGTTTTTACAACTGCAGTCAAAGAAGAAAAAAATACGGTCCAAGAACACGGGCCATTCACTCTCTGTAAAATCTCACGCATTTTTTGGTCTGCAGGCATTGCCGTTATACCGGACAGCCCTCGATTGTAATCAGCAAGAGCCTCTTTCAAACAAAGCAGTGAACGCAGATCAAACTGGAAAAGACGTTTAACAAAACGGCCGCACACAGCAGTACAAAAAGTAAGGAAGCCGCAGTCCAGGGCATAATTGTTGATGATCAGCATATTCCTGTCTGAATAGTAATTCACCACAGGACTAATCTTGGATTGAAAAGACTGGTGCCAGACCCCAATACCATTTAAAGTGATACATTCCTGCTGGTTCCGGATGCCATATTCCATGTCATCCCCCTTTACGAAAACAGGCAGAGGGTAGCCGATTTCTTGGATCCGTTTTACAGGAATCACGCAATACCACCAAGCACCATAGCGATTGCGTGGATCCAATCGCACTTCATTTGCCACCAAGGTTTGGGGCTTTGTTAAATCAAATCCTTTTCCAAAACCATACAGCCGGATTTTCTTCCAACAGGCAGTGTTTTCATATTGTCGAGTCGGTTCTTCCATGGAGAGCATAGCGCCTGCCAGGAAATGATTCCGGCAGCTTTTCTTCAATCCACACAGCATGCTGTGTGTCCTCTCCAGTGCCGTTGTGTCAAGTACGATATCATCATCCATCAAAAGGATATCGTCGGCATCTCCACGGCTGACATATTCCAGCATACCCCGGGTAAAACCGCCGGAACCGCCATAATTCCGATTGTGCAGGATTCGAAAATCCTGCTGTTCCATTTCCTGTAAAGTACTGCCATTATCCACAACCTGGAGGACAAGCCAGGGATGCTGTTTCTGAAAGGAACGGATGACCTGGATATTTCTTTTCACATAGTCTTCTCTTTTAAAAGTAGTGATGGAAACCCCCAGTTTCCGATTTTCCCATTCCGCGAAGTCCCCTTTCCAGGCGCCGCCCTTCAGCAAAGCAGGAGAGGATAGACTGCGAAGTGCAAAACCATAAATATCTTGAGGAGCTGCTCCCAGGGAAAAGCAGTGGCTATGATGAGGTCCGGAAATCCTTTCGTTCCCCAATTCACTGCAGCCTTCCCTGCCCCAACGGAAATACGTAATTTCAAAAGTACCCTCAAGTTCCAAATCCAAGGTGACACTTTCTAGAGTTGTGAACCGTTCCCATTTGCCAATGCTGAACCCATTGAAATAAGTGGTAAAGTCAATCTTTTCCCCTTTCTGGAAAGAAAGAGGAAAAGAGGCATGTTCCCTTTCGCTGTGTATATAAAGTTTCTGTTTTTCGCCTATTTCCGCAAGGGACAGTCGATAAAGCTCCTGCATCAGATCCGCTCCATTATTTCAATGCTGCTTCCGCCACTTCCAAGGCACGGGCGATCACCGCATCCATATCATAATACTTGTATTCTCCCAAACGGCCTCCAAAGATGACGTTGCTTTCCTGATCGGCCAGGGCTTTGTATTCTTGATACCGGGCGCTGTTTTTGGCGTCGTTCACCGGGTAGTAGGGTTCGTCCCCTACTTTCCATTCAGAGCTGTATTCCCGGCTGATGACGGTCTTGGGCAGGTCATTGCCTGCGTCATCTTTGCCGAACTGGAACCATTTGTGTTCGATGATCCGGGTCCAAGGGGTCTCCCGGTCGGTGTAGTTCATGGCAGCCACGCCTTGGTAATTGGGTTTGTCCAGGAGTTCCGTTTCGAACCGGACGCTGCGGTATTCCAGGGGTCCCAATTTGTAGCCAAAATAGGCATCGATGGGCCCGGTATAGACGACTTTCTCGGCCAGGGCATCTAGTTCTGCCTGATTGGCCAGATAATCTGTGTTCAGCCGCACTTCGATGCCGTCCAGCAGATTGACCACCAGCTTGGTATAGCCTCCCACAGGGATTCCCTGATACAGGGCGTTGAAGTAGTTATTGTCGAAAGTGAGGCGCACGGGGAGGCGTTTGATGATAAAAGCTGGCAGCTCGGTGCAGGGGCGCCCCCACTGTTTTTCCGTATATCCCTTGATGAGTTTTTCATAGATATCCGTCCCCACTAGGGAAATGGCCTGTTCTTCCAAATTCCGGGGATTGGAGATACAGGCCGCTTTTTTCTGTTCTTCGATTTTGGCTGCTGCTTCTTCCGGTGTCACTACCCCCCACATTTTGTTGAAAGTGTACATATTGAAGGGCAGGGAAAACAGTTCTCCATGGTAATTGGCCACCGGGGAATTGGTGAAACGGTTGAAGGCAGTGAACTGGTTCACATAGTCCCATACAGTCTGGTTGTTGGTATGGAAGATGTGGGCGCCGTACTGGTGCACATGGATGCCTTCTACCGTTTTGGTATAAATGTTCCCGGCGATGTGATCCCGTTTATCGATGACCAGGACTTTTTTTCCAGCAGCTTTGGCTTTTTGGGCAAAAACGGCACCGTACAGACCGGCACCAACGATCAAGTAATCATATTTTGACATGGGTTTTCTCCTTTTTTAATGGTCTCTCTTCACGATTTTTTCCCAATGAACTTTCTTTCCAAAAAATCTCTAATTTTCCGGGGCCAGTCGATCCGTTCCAGGAAAACCACTGGGACTTCCACTTTCTGCAGCTGCTGTTTCTCCAGCCACACATTCCAAAGCCTTTCGGCCAGGAAACCAAAGACTCTGGCCTCGTAGCTGCTGTAATCTTTCAGGTTGACGGAAGGCTCCAGCAGGAATAGGATATCGAACAGCCAGGTGCAGTAGGCATCGAAACGCTTCTTGTCCATGACGAACATGTTCCAGAGATAGAGGCTCCTGCGGTCCATCACGGTTTCAAAAGCTGCTTTATAGGCGGGATACTTTTGGGAGATGATCTGTTCCACCAGGTCCAGATCACGTTTATGATGAGCATGTTCATACTGGCTGCGGACGGATTCGATATAATAATGGCGTTTTTCAGGAACGATTACATCGAATTCCTGGAGCAGTGCTTCATAATCTTCCTTATGGAAGATAGCGTTTTTTTTCTTTTCCAAGCTGTGGGATAAGATCTTATGGCCGAAATAACGCCGGTAATGGCACAAGCCCACTACATCGCAGGAAAGGTTCTTCCAGGCCCAGTACAGCCCGGTCAGTTCACAGTAATAGGGATTGTAACGGGAAATGTTGTCCCCGGTGGCATCGGACTGGAAGCCCAAGGACTCCTTCCCGGCTGCCCCCACTTGCAGGGGCAGATAAACTGGATCCCGGGGCATCCAATATGTTTTATGTGCTGCCACAATGATCCGTATATCCATAGCCCCTTCTGATGCCACCTATCCTTCTATTTTTATCATAAACTACATTATATATGATTTCCAAAGGGCGGGCAAGTGGCTGCCCTGCCAACCCTCTCTGCTCTCTTAACTAGCTTCACTATAAAATTTCTGACGTAAATCCTGGATATCTTCGATTCCATTCCTCTACAGATAAAACATCAACTCCATGGATCAGTTTGTGCATTTGAGGATTTTGTTTTTGCAGCAAAAATGGCAGTAAAGCAGTCACCCGATTTCTCACGTATTTTCGACTGGCAGCATCATTCCATTCATCAGCCAGCAGGAGCCGCATCAGCACATCCAGATTCTTGGGTTCCAGTTCTTTGGCTTTTTCCAGACATTCCCGCTGGGCCTTCTTTGTATGTTGCTGTTCGGAGAGTTCCAGCCAGTCGTAAACGCTTTTGGCGGTCTCTTTGGACAAAGGAGGAGCATCATCCAAACTGGCATCTGACGTCTCAAGGCCCCGTTAAGGGGCCGTGTCTGACTTCTTCCTAACCGCCGCCCTTCAGTACGCCCCTTTATGCTGGAGGACCACTCCGATGGTCCTCCATAGCAGCATGATATCCAGCCAGACGCCCCAGTTGCGGACGTACCAGGAATCCATCTGGACCCGTTCGTCGTAGGTGGTGTCGCTGCGGCCATTCACCTGCCACATGCCGGTGATGCCAGGATGGACCATGTAGAAATCTTTGATATATGGCCCATATTTGGGGATTTCAGCGGTGACAATGGGCCGGGGGCCCACTAGACTCATCTGGCCGATGAGCACATTGAACAGCTGGGGCAGTTCGTCCAGGCTGGTCTTCCGCAGCACCCGCCCCACTCGGGTCACCCGGGGATCGTCTTTCAGCTTGAATTCCTTTTCCCATTCTCTCCGTGCTTCTGGATTAGCCTCCAGGTATCCTTTCAACCTTTGATCTGCATCCATGCACATGGTCCGGAACTTCAGGCAGGGGAACTGTTTCCCGTCCTTGCCGATCCGCTGATGGGCAAAGATTACGGGACCCGGAGAATCCAACTTGATCAGGATGGCCAGCAGCAGGAAAATAGGAATCAGAAGGATTCCCCCGATAATAGTCAGCACCAGATCGAACACCCGCTTGATGAATCGGTTGTAAGGCCGGGCCAGGTTGTTCTTCAGGCTCATGAACATCAGCCGTTCATTGAACAGGGATTCCACTTCGATGCCGTTCACCGGCAGACCGATCAAATCGGGCACAAAGGCCAGGTTCCGCACATGGGGCTGGATGGTATGGATCAGCCGGTTCAACTTTTCCGGGGAAAGGCCGGGGGCTGCGATGCAGACATCTTGGACCTGGGTCTTTTCGATCACGTCCACCGCCTGGGCAAAGGTCCCCAGATAGGGGAGATTCCCCACGTTTTCTTCCTGAGGCCCGGCATCATCCACATAGCCGATGATATTGAAGTTCAATCCCACATCGTCCCGGATACCCTGGAGCACAAGATTGGCTGTTTTCCCAGCTCCCACCAGAAGGACGGGTACGCTCCCCACCCCGGCCCAATTCAGGATATGGGCGATGATATACCGGGAAAGGGTCACCAAGACAAGGGCAAAGATCCATAAAAGCCCCACAAAGAGCCGGGAAGTGCTGGCTGAAATGTGGGACAGATAGACAAAGACCACTATGGCGCCGATGGCATAGGTACAGCCCCGGCAGATGCATTCCATGAGCTTCCAATAGCCCATGTGTTTCGTATAGATGCCTCCCTGTCGGAAAAACAGCAGGAAGAGCAGGGGGAATGCCACCCACAGGTTGAGCCAAGGCATGTGGAAATGGGCGTTCCCGGTTAGAGCTCCCCGCAGATGGTACGCAAAAAATTCCGCAAGCAGGATCATCAGCCAGTCCGTAATGGTATAGATGGTGGGCAGGAAATAGTTCAGATGATGATGGATAAAGGAATCGGGATGGGATTCCGAAGAGGCTGTATAGGACATAGATGCGCTCCTTTTGCACAGCAGATTGGGTGTTTTATATATAGTTTTTATTTTACCATATAAATAGAGGAAGATGAAGAAAAAAGGGGAATTGGTAGGTGTCAACAAGTTCTCGGTGAAACCTTCATCAGGGTATAGTTATTCAGAAATGGGGTCAAAAATTTTTCATCGCTGCTTCGAGGTCGACGGCGTGGGGGTTCCCGCAGGCAAACCCGTCCCGGCCTCCCAGATGGGAAAAGTCCCCCTATACCCGTACTGACCTGAACCCCGCCCCTCCTGGCTCCCGGGGTATCGACGTATATCCGCAAAGAGTACCAGCATAGCCAGAGGCCAATTCCGCCCTGCAGGGGCGTAAGCAGAGAGCATCCACTTCAAGCGGATAGCGAGGTCGCTTATACCGTAGCTGAGGACCGAGCTTGCCCGGTGGTGGAGGTATGAGTTCCTAAAAGGACCTAATATCTTGACGAAGGTACGGGAACTATCCACCAGAGATACAGCAATGGATACTGCAATCATCATATTCCTACTTCTGCCGAACACTCCATTGTTTTCGGCCGGTCCTGCAAAACATCGGCTGAACGCCGATGCCCCCATGCGGGGGCGACCAATGGGCTGGCCGGCGCTGTCCGTCATGCCCACATTTCAATCCACGCCCCCTCGCGGGGGCGACGTAGTAGGCATTTTGTATCCTCCTCCTTTGTGGTATTTCAATCCACGCCCCCATGCGGGGGCGACCGGGACGCTGGTCCGGTCGGCTGGTACAGGTCCAATTTCAATCCACGCCCCCATACGGGGGCGACTTGGTACAACACGGGGGCATACGGCCGGGCCATCAATTTCAATCCACGCCCCCATACGGGGGCGACCATCAGCATGATAGCCTTCCGGAATTTCCATCTTATTTCAATCCACGCCCCCATACGGGGGCGACCAGCCAGGACTACGACGTCGCTATGGAGCGTTGATTTCAATCCACGCCCCCATACGGGGGCGACAGACGTGCCCGGACCTGGACAGTACCTGGCGGCTGATTTCAATCCACGCCCCCATACGGGGGCGACCATTCTCGAACTGATGGGCATCTGACTTGATGTAATTTCAATCCACGCCCCCATACGGGGGCGACGGAAGTGGCTCTCCGGAATTCTCTGGAGAAAATCATTTCAATCCACGCCCCCATACGGGGGCGACTTTGACACGCTGGCAACTAACGCCAAGGAGTTTATTTCAATCCACGCCCCCATACGGGGGCGACTCCACTTTTTTCAGGTCGTTCTCGATTTTTTCGGATTTCAATCCACGCCCCCATACGGGGGCGACAAAACTCACGTTTGATGGATAAATCTGACGCCCGATTTCAATCCACGCCCCCATACGGGGGCGACGTTTAACGGAGATGTTTGCTACGTTTACGGACATATTTCAATCCACGCCCCCATACGGGGGCGACAGCCTTGATTAAGTCCGGGATCTCAGCCCGGTACATTTCAATCCACGCCCCCATACGGGGGCGACGATTGGGAACGGATAAGATGATTATCAAGCTGAATTTCAATCCACGCCCCCATACGGGGGCGACTGGCCCTGCTAGCGGCAGGATGGGGAGATAGTGATTTCAATCCACGCCCCCATACGGGGGCGACATCTGTCATCTGACTGGTATTTTAGGATGTTGGACATTTCAATCCACGCCCCCATACGGGGGCGACAATACTTAAGTCTTTACAGTGTTCTTTACAGATTAATTTCAATCCACGCCCCCATACGGGGGCGACTGTCAGACGAGACAGCACGATAATTCTCAGTCACACTCGTCTTATTTCGCGAAAGTCATCTTCAAGATTTTTAAAGTCCCATCCCTGGGTACTTTTTCTTTCTGTTTGCTTTCCCTTCGCGCTTGCAGAACCAGCAGGACAAACTGAGCCTCATCCAGCAAACATGCAAACACAGAATTCTTTATTGTTTTACCATTTCTAGTACGCCTTTCATATATCCGATGAACGCATCATACCCCAATGTCCAATGATACAACCCTTTCCCTGGTGCAATCTCCTGGACTTTCCACTTTTCCAGACAAGATCTACGTATGGAAACCGAACCCATCTGAACGTCGTTCCAGTTTGCAGTCTTGTTCTGGATTTTCTCCAGCAAATCAGTATCCACAATAACTGGAACCGTATCCTCATCAATTACGTTAAAATTCTTACATACATCTGTAAAGCTGCAGCTTTCCTCTTCTTCCAACAACTTCTTTGCTTTCTCTAGAACACAGTCATATTGATGGATTTCGTCAAGTATAGACTGTGTGCTCAATTCAGGTGAAATTGTTTTTCCTCTTTCGAAATAACCCTGTAAAATAGAACCGGCAATCTGCGAACTTTTATTTCTGGTCAACATGGGATCGTCTTGCAGGAAAAACGTCCAAACGGCAGCATCCTGGTTTTCTCCATTTCGGTTGATACGACCAGCTGTCTGCAGAAGCGAAACTACTGAAGCACATTCCCTGAACCCACTACGGAAAGACATATCTACACCAGCTTCCACACAGGAAGTTGCCACTAGTGTCCAGTCCCGATCTTTTAAATCTGCAAGCCGTTTCTGGATAACTTCCAATACCTTTTCCCTATGAGAAGGCATCAGGGCTGTAGACATGTGTTCAACCTTCTCTTTTCCCTGCTGTTGTTCAAAAATTTTGGCCAGCACAGCTGCTGTCTGCACAGTATTTACAATCAAAAGCCTTGGTCCAGGAGTACTGCTGACCCATTGAACCAGTTCTTCTTTAGCAACAGGTTCCGGTCTCCAACGAAAGGATAGTCTACGAGTATCATACTGAACAAGTTTTTTTCGGATATTCTCCCGTAATAATGCTGCCACCTTCATAGGCAACGCACCATTGGGAAGCATTTCCTTGATTTTCCAATACTGAACCAACGACCCGGAGGCAAAGACCCAGTAACAAGAATACTCCTGCGATAAACAAGTTATCCACTTCAAGACAAGAGGTATTAGAGAAAGTGGAAGTTGCGCATGAGCTTCATCCAGGAAAAAGACACTTCCCGGAAGTTGCCGAAGACGCTGCAGTACAGAGGGCCGATTAGAAGCCAAAGTTTCGAAGAACGCCACTGCGGTAGTCACAATGACAGGAGCCTGCCAACTTGAACTTAGCTGCCGATATTCTTCTTGTTCAAAATCAACTTTGGAATGGACTGCGGCTACAACTTCCCTCGGATTTTCTCCCGGAAGAGTCAGGGCCTTGCGATAAACTTTCACAGATTGGTTGATAATATTGGTAAAAGGAAGGATAACGAAAATTCGTCTGGCACCGGTATCTATAGCCTGCCGAAGCAGATGGGCCATTACCGCAGTTGTTTTTCCGGAACCCACTGGAGCATCACAAAAGCTGTATGGTGCCTGCATAGTTTTTGCCTGCATTTCCTGGTAAAATTCCAATCTCAGCTGATTGCGTGTATCAGCAGTCCCCTTTCCCAACCCCTGCACATACGCATCAAGGGCTTTAAGCCGTTCTTCTGCACGCAACCGCGGAATAACAGTGGGCTGTAGTTTTCCATAGGTTTCGGCAACATCAGTAAAATCCGCAGAAGCCTGGATAGAAAGTAATAGTCTACGGAAAACCTGAATATTTCCTGTGAATTCTCCTTCAGAACTGATGTTCCCTTTCAATTCTTCTCCCAAGAGCAACCGCTGAATAGAAAGAAGATCTGGTAAATCTCTATTTGTCCGACTGTATAATTCCTTATCCCGAAATGCTTTCTCATTTTTCAAGATTTCATCTGAAAAATTCGGAAGCCCCAGATGATGGGAATAGACGGTAATCCCTGCAGAAGGATTTTGTAAAAGAAGAAAAGCGCAGCCTGCATCCGTATGATGTAAGGGCAGATGAGCGGCAGGTTTTGCGCCCGAAAGGCACTCTTGGTTTTCCGGTTCCAGCTTTCCCAAATCATGATAGGCGGCCGCCAATCTGGCTGTCGTCAAAAACATATTCTGGTGATTTTCAGAAAGAAACGGAGCTATCTCCCCTAAACTTGCTTCCACTTTTTTCAAGACATGACGGATATGGGTTTCATAGGGTTGTGCAGGATATATATCTTTTGCACTGTGAGCCAGATACTGTTTCATTTTTCAATCAAGTCGATACAGCTGGCGACTTTATTTTTCAAATCATCCGGCAGTGCGGTTTTATCCTGATAATCTGCCCAGGATTTCGAAGGTTCTTCCGGGTTCCCGATTCGTTCCGGTGTCAGCGCCTCCATCAGAAGATAATCCGGACAGCTTCCCAGAAGGCTCTTATGTTCGATATACCAGGCATGCCGGATTCTTACATCCGTTCGCATAGCAGAGCGGGTTTGATCATACGCCTGGGGAATGAGGAATTTCAGTAGTTCAATGTCCGCTGCAGTACAGCCTGTATAATGGGCGAAGTTGGGGTTCACATAAAAAGGCATGCAGTATACTCCGTGCTCCACCACCCGATATGCCATGGGTGCCATTCCCTGGTTTTTATCAGCCTCAACCCCTGCTTTACTGGTATTGCTCATTCGCAATATAGAAACAGGAGAAAGAGATAATCCTAAGCCGAATTGCACTACACCCGTTTTAATAAATTCCTTGGCATTTCCACTTTCCAGAAAGGTGTTTCCAAAGACACGTGCATCCCAGTATTTACGGACAAATTCGCTGTTCAGATACGCTTTATGGTCATATTTTCCGTCCTTTAAGCCACCCGTCAATTCTTTCTGAATTGCATTTCTATCTCTGCCACGACTTTCAAGGATCTGGAAACGGTCGGTGTTTCCATTTTTGCTGAAATCTTCTGGAAGAGCCCTGAAAAAAGGCGTGGTATGATCTTCCAGCAAATCTCTTAGCTTTCTTTTAAACGAAACTCCACTGATTTCTCCTCTTCCATCAGGTCTCTGACGTGGATCGCTTTCACGGTCCGGATCCCCATTAGGATTGGAATTGACTACCTCAATAATCAGCAGCCCAGTTGCTCTGCGAAATTCAGCATCCATGATTTTCCTCCTTTGATTCCTGTACTTCGTCGGTTCTTTTTTCCTGCATTTGTTTTTCTTTTACAGGCAGACCCGCCAAGTATCCAATAAACAGTTCTGCCCTTTCTTCATCGTTGAATCGAGTCTCTCTTTGCCACTGTTTCCAGAGTCCGACAGCTATTTTTTCATACAATGACAGGAGCCATTTGGCCCTCCAGCTTTCTTCGTCTTGTCTCAGGGCATACGTCTTCGCCCAGGCTATATAGGGCTGCATTCTCTGAGAAAGCATCATCAGTGCCTGTCCGGGCATCTCGGCAGCAGAAAGATACAGACTGCTGCCTACAAACTGTGCCGGCATACTCCCTTGCCGTACGACAGTACAATAGAAGGCATGGAGCAAATCAGATACTTTCAACATCTGCCCCAAAAGATACGGATAACTAGTCATATATTCCTCCTTTTGACAGTTCATCTTGTACAGATACAAGCCCAGCAAAATCAAACTGCCTTTCCATTCTTCTGCAAATTTATTCTGGGCTTTTTTTACCAGGAGATTCCCTAACACTGGAGCAATGCGCTGCAGCTTTGTTATCAGAAAAGAAAGATTCTGACGGATAATCGTTTTATCATTGCCGAAGAACACTTTGATTCCATAGTATCCAGGATAAGCTCTAAAATCTTTGTCGATTCTGTTGCCAGACTGATTCCAGAATGCATTCATATATCCGGTTACCTCGAGAGGATAGATATCATTTTTATCTTTACAAAATTGGATATTTGGAAGATTTCGGCAGCCTTTAAGCCACTCATTCCTGGCCTCAATGATTTTTTCCGGAGAAGTATTATAGGTATATACAATCTTCGACCGACCTTTATCCAACTTCCGCAGGACAAAAAAACGGAGGCTGTCGCTATGCTGCAGATTGCGTTCTTCTTTATCCTTTATTTTTATGGAAGCAATGAATTTGCTGGAAGCATCTTTAAATGTTTTTTCCTGCATTTCCGGCGTATAGAGTTTTTGCAAACTCGGAAGCAGCTTATCATATTTTACAGGGGATTGAGCACAAAAAACAAAAAGAACCTCCTGTGGAGCGGTTTTAGTCCAAGTGATATTTTTCTGTTCTCCTCTGCTAATCCACAGTAATGCGCTCTGCATTTTCTTTTGTTCTGTTTCTGCAATAGGATATGACCTTCTTCCAATTTTTCCATAGCGTTTCTGACAGTATTGGTCTTTGAACATAGTGCGAAGTGTTACGGTGAAGCCTGCTTTTAACTTGACCTCCGGCAGTGGTTGATCAGTTTCAACATAAAGATTGCCAAAGGCATCCACCGTTTCCTGAGAGGTTTCGTTTCCCTCCCGGAGTTCATAATCTACCAGAACGGAATTGAGACTAGCAGTAAATTGTTGAGAAACCACCGGTTTCCCTTGCAGAATCAATTTCAGGGAATCAAAGACAACGGATAAAGTCCCCTGACCTGTATCTTTTTCATCTTTCTTAAAATAAAATAGTACCTTTAAGGCAAGAGATTGATTGATTCCTTTTTCTAAGAGAGAGAATGCTGCTTTTTCCAAACCATCAAAAAGAACCAGAGGATTTTGGAAGCACTCTGTTTCCTTTATTAAAATCTGAATTGGATTTTCTTGATGGAGGGTTTGCAGGATGTCCTGTATTTTACCCGCCTGTTTTCCCAAAGAATTACGAATCTTCCTGAAGGTATTATCATCCCAGTTCTTTTGAGTACATAACTGTTTCAGTTTTTCCACATTCTCTGGAGTTATCTTTTTCTGTTCTAACCCCGCAATCCATTTCGCTGTTTCCCCAGGTTCTATACGAAAAAGAGGACAAAGATTTAAAGCAGGAAAAGATCCCTGATTGTTTCCAAATTTCCGCACTGCTTCAGCCCGTTCTGCAGAAATACTTTCCAGCTGAATTCTTTGGTCATTTCCTACCAGAATCCGTATACAGGGTGCTTTCTTGGTTACTTTAGGCAATTCCAGATAATTAGAGCTAATCGGTTCTATCGAAATACCATTCTTTTCCAGCGCATCTGAAAGTTCCTTAAGTTCATTTAACAAAACAGTTTCCTCCTTTAGGATAGCACAGGACTCCTCCCTTGATTTCTATATTATGATCATAAACAACGTCATAAGGAGACGAATAGCCCCTGGAAAATACTTCTCTCATCATAGAAGGAATCACCATGTCTGGCATAGAGACTAAGACATGGGTTTCCGGCCGAAATTGTCCAAAATAAGAAGGCGGAAATTCTCGCCATCCCAGACACAAACTGGCGAAAGACTGCCCTCTCTGCAACCGTCGATTAAAGATGGCCTGGTAAGCATGCCCTGGAGAAGTTGTTTTGCTGTCCCATGCTTTGGCCTTATCTGGCAGATTGTCTCTTTTCGGATTCATGATGACATCAGCATACAATCTATAACATACATCAATAAGGACTGTGGCATACTGCTGATAATTATTCCCTTTTTTCACTAAATCAAGTTTCCGGAGAGGCCCACCATAATTTGTTGCATAGGAGTGGTACTGAACCGGACGGCAAATTTCCACTTTTCGAGGAATAATCTGAATATCCGGGCCCCATAACACAGATTCAAAGATTCCTTTAACGGCAGAATAAGTCGGTGCCGGATAACTGCAGGGAGAGTCCCCGGTATCAGGCCGAGTCCACATTGCAGTAGGTCCAGCAATTTCCATTTGAATTGGATAAGATAAATGTTTCATTTTCTTCTCTCTTTTCAGATTTCAATTCATGCCCTATACGGGAACAACTCGTCGGCATGTAGTCAGAGCACCATTACTCTTTAAAATTTCATACTCTGTGCAGAGTTTATTTTGTCTTTCGAACATATATTTGTCTATGGTATACAGTATATCATAGATAAAATAATTTTTCAAAATTTTTAGCATATTTAAATGGCAGGTGGTCAATCATGAAGGATGAAAAAGATGAAAAAAATGATGAGGATACTTATGATGTTATCCCAAGCTCCCCCGATATCACATTTCGATTCACGCCCCCTCACGAGTGTGACGGCTTCGTTTACATTACAAATGCCCACCCCATGCAATTTCAATCCACGCCCCCTCGCGGGGGCGACGTGGCCGGGTATCTGCTGGGCAATGACTAGATCATATTTCAATCCACGCCCCCATGCGGGGGCGACTTGGTGCCCCACACTATATACTCACAATCGTTGCGATTTCAATCCACGCCCCCATGCGGGGGCGACCATAGACGCTTCCAATCTCTTCGTGTTTCAAAGCATTTCAATCCACGCCCCCTCGCGGGGGCGACTTTGTTCTCATACATCGTCGGGTCGGAAGGATTATTTCAATCCACGCCCCCTCGCGGGGGCGACAATTGTTCAACATCCTGCTGGAGCATCTTGATATATTTCAATCCACGCCCCCTCGCGGGGGCGACGAGATACCGTAGCCACGGTTTCCAACGTGTACCTATTTCAATCCACGCCTCCTCGCGGGGGCGACAAGTTTGTCAAGCAGCGTGAGATCCAGGCGGCGGAAATTTCAATCCACGCCCCCTCGCGGGGGCGACCCGGGTTTGCGTTTACATCATCCCGGGCATTACGATTTCAATCCACGCCCCCTCGCGGGGGCGACAAAAATCTAATAGAGGCTGGACCATGGACCGGTGATTTCAATCCACGCCCCCTCGCGGGGGCGACGTTCCCGTCCAGGGCCTGCACCAGCCTGGGAACAATTTCAATCCACGCCCCCTCGCGGGGGCGACCGCTGCTTATGACTTGACGTTTCAGGAGCTCATATTTCAATCCACGCCCCCTCGCGGGGGCGACGGCTGGTATCCACAACTGCGACGAATTAATTAAGATTTCAATCCACGCCCCCTCGCGGGGGCGACCTGTATCTGCATCCTGGTGATGGGTGTGATTCCTATTTCAATCCACGCCCCCTCGCGGGGGCGACCCAAGAGGCAGGAATTACCTTCGCTGCCCATTTATTTCAATCCACGCCCCCTCGCGGGGGCGACTGGTACTGCGAATATCCTCGCTCGTGGTGTCAGCATTTCAATCCACGCCCCCTCGCGGGGGCGACAAAAGATTATTTCAACCTTTTAGTCTTGTTTTCAATTTCAATCCACGCCCCCTCGCGGGGGCGACTGCAGGGTATCTTTACAAACGATACGTCAGTGCAATTTCAATCCACGCCCCCTCGCGGGGGCGACGATGGGTATTCGTTTGGTACTACAACGGAAAAGTAATTTCAATCCACGCCCCCTCGCGGGGGCGACGAGGACGGAAATTTACGAGTAACTTCTTTTGATAAATTTCAATCCACGCCCCCTCGCGGGGGCGACAAAAGCACTTGCCCAGGTAGGGCGTATGGTCAGTATTTCAATCCACGCCCCCTCGCGGGGGCGACATAGAATCGAGATGAATGAGTTAAAATCAAATTATTTCAATCCACGCCCCCTCGCGGGGGCGACGGCTGGCCCTTGCAGTACTTCTGAATCTTCTCCAATTTCAATCCACGCCCCCTCGCGGGGGCGACAGTTGTTTTTTGTTTCCTGGATGCTTTTCCATATATTTCAATCCACGCCCCCTCGCGGGGGCGACCAAATACTTTTTTAAAAAAGATTAGAGAATAATATTTCAATCCACGCCCCCTCGCGGGGGCGACCCGGAAAACGACGACCAGGCGAATTGGTGCTTGATTTCAATCCACGCCCCCTCGCGGGGGCGACCGACTTCCCCAGTCTGCCAGTTGTTGACAGATCGATTTCAATCCACGCCCCCTCGCGGGGGCGACGTCTAATAGTCGCGCGACCCCGTACCGTTTCCGATTTCAATCCACGCCCCCTCGCGGGGGCGACCGGGCGTTGAAGAATGTCCGTTCTGACCTATGAGATTTCAATCCACGCCCCCTCGCGGGGGCGACTATATAACCTGGACCGTCTGACGGCGGCAAAGAATTTCAATCCACGCCCCCTCGCGGGGGCGACCGTATATATTAACGACGGAGACGCCGTAAAAACGATTTCAATCCACGCCCCCTCGCGGGGGCGACGAATTTATCAGCCGGAAAAACAGTTACGAGACGATTTCAATCCACGCCCCCTCGCGGGGGCGACTGTCACGGTCAGAGATGTAGTGGAAACTGCGGAGGATTTCAATCCACGCCCCCTCGCGGGGGCGACTGCGCTCTGAATAATGGTCACAGGAGCATCATGATTTCAATCCACGCCCCCTCGCGGGGGCGACTTTCGCAGATGCCGCATCCTTTTGCGACAAACGCAATTTCAATCCACGCCCCCTCGCGGGGGCGACGATGTTACAGGCAACCTGACCGGAAACGTCACGGATTTCAATCCACGCCCCCTCGCGGGGGCGACAACCGTAACCACGACAAAATCCCGGACAAAATGATTTCAATCCACGCCCCCTCGCGGGGGCGACTACTGGAGCTACTACAGCAAACGGAACCGCAACAATTTCAATCCACGCCCCCTCGCGGGGGCGACCAGGAATATAATGATTCTTTTGTAAGTAATCTTCCCATTTCAATCCACGCCCCCTCGCGGGGGCGACCAAAAGGCCAGAACCCGGTCACCACGTAGCATCCATTTCAATCCACGCCCCCTCGCGGGGGCGACGAAGATCAAGGGGATATGAGAGTCCTCCTTGTTAATTTCAATCCACGCCCCCTCGCGGGGGCGACGCCGTTCCCTTTCAAATTTATCTTTGGGAGCATATTTCAATCCACGCCCCCTCGCGGGGGCGACGTTCGTCATTGGTGGGCGTAATAACCCATGAAGGATTTCAATCCACGCCCCCTCGCGGGGGCGACCAAACTCTTAATGGCAATCTGGTGGCCCTTATATTATTTCAATCCACGCCCCCTCGCGGGGGCGACGGGAAGCACGCGGGGCAAAGGTCCTGCCGTTGCCGATTTCAATCCACGCCCCCTCGCGGGGGCGACTCAACATCCCCAAGGCTGCCGGTTTATAGCTCCGATTTCAATCCACGCCCCCTCGCGGGGGCGACTGGTAAAAAAATAATCCGGGATTGCTCTGTACGATTTCAATCCACGCCCCCTCGCGGGGGCGACTGACACGTTGTTGAATTAAAGGCGGTGATTGCATGATTTCAATCCACGCCCCCTCGCGGGGGCGACGGAAACAACCGCTGCCAGGTTAAAGAAAGCGTTATTTCAATCCACGCCCCCTCGCGGGGGCGACATGGGAGCCGACCTACGGGTGCCTCCGGATGCAATTTCAATCCACGCCCCCTCGCGGGGGCGACACATTTCGAAGCCCTGCTCGCCGGTTATGCAGAGATTTCAATCCACGCCCCCTCGCGGGGGCGACGGATGGGAGCCGACCTACGGGTGCCTCCGGATGCAATTTCAATCCACGCCCCCTCGC
>ERZ791922.359-NODE-359-length-31922-cov-3.083535_pt1 | contig 31922 bp, 33 predicted proteins | sample MGYA00510134_ERZ791922 | MGnify/ENA primary metagenome ERZ791922 (study PRJEB30046, sample SAMN00792101) | human gut metagenome | study: EMG produced TPA metagenomics assembly of the A metagenome-wide association study of gut microbiota in type 2...
AAAAGAGGAGACAGCCTCAAAGATCATTGACCGGATCCTGGTGATACGGGCGTCCGAAAGTGAAGGCAGGACAAAAGAAACAAGAGCAGAATAGCAGAAACAATCGAATAAAGGGACAGAATTCTTAACTGTGCCAAATGTATTGTATCCCTCAGGGGAATGATAACAAGGAGGCAATCATGAAAAATTCAGAGAATCACGGATCAGAAACAATGAAACAGACTGACAGCAGCCGAAAGAAGAACGGCGGTGTACAGTCAGGGAGCAGGTTCAGTACGATGAGCATGGTTCAGGTGGCGATATTCGGTGCGATCATATGCATCATGGCCTTTACCCCCTTTCTGGGCTATATCCCGCTTGGATTTACAAGGGCAACGATTATCCATGTGCCGGTCATCATCGCATCGCTCCTGATGGGACCGAAAAAGGGCGCGGCGCTTGGATTTCTTTTCGGTCTGACGAGCTTTATCAATAATACAATGAACCCCACACCTACCTCATTCGTGTTCACTCCTTTTTACAGTATCGGAGATGTGAGCGGAGGGCTGGGAAGCATTATCATATGCTTTGTCCCGAGGATACTGGCGGGGGTTGTACCCTATTATGTATATAAGCTGGTAATGTGGCTTACAAAAGATATTGTCAAACGGAAAAGCGGTATCTCAAGCGCGGGGCTTGTGCTTGCGGGTGTGAGCGGCGCTCTGGTCAATACACTGCTTGTCATGAACCTGATCTTTGTGTTCTTCAGAGAGGCGTACGCCGCGGCAAATGAGGTCGCGGTGTCTGCGGTCTATACATTTATCCTGACAGTAATCGGGATCAATGGAGTGCCGGAAGCGATCGTGGCAGGGCTCCTCACTCTGCTCATCGGGCGTGTTCTCTTAAAGAAAAATGTCAGGGAAAGGCTGGGCTTGAGAAATGATATTGGCTATTGATATCGGGAATACAAATATTGTGATCGGGTGTATGGATGGGAAAAAGTGCGTGTTTATTGAGCGCCTCTCCACTGTGCGTACTAAGACAGAGCTTGAATACGCCATTGACATTAAAAATGTGCTGGATATTTATCATATAAAGAGAGTGGACCTGGAGGGCGGGATTATCTCCTCAGTGGTGCCGCAGATCACGACTGTGGTAAAGCTTGCAGTAGAGAAAATCCTGAAAAAGGAGCCCCTTGTAGTGGGAGCAGGCATTAAGACAGGGCTTAATATCCGCATTGATAATCCGGCTCAGCTCGGCAGCGACCTTGTAGTGGACTCAGTTGCAGCGATCGCAGAATATCCGGTCCCACTCCTGATTTTCGACATGGGGACTGCAAATACTGTCTGCGTGATCGATAAAAATAAAAATTATATCGGCGGGATGATCTACCCAGGTATCGGGGTCTCCCTTGATTCTCTCACGGCAAACGCGTCTCAGCTGGGGGGCATCAGCCTGGAGGCACCCGAGCACATTATCGGGAAAAATACCGTGGAGTGCATGAAGAGCGGGACCATATACAGCGCTGCCGCTGCGATCGACGGGATCATCGACCGCCTGGCGGAAGAACTGGACGGGGATGTGACCGTAGTCGCCACCGGAGGGCTGGCAGGGAAGATCGTGCCCCACTGCCGGAGAAAGGTCAGACTGGACGAAGATCTGCTGCTTAAGGGTCTGGCAGTGATCTATCAGAAAAACCGCCCCTTTACACAGTTGAAGTTTCCGCGCAAAGACTGAGAAATCTTTTCAGGACGGGATGGTCATTGTCATACCGGTAATACACTCCGAAGGGCAGGCTCGGCAGATCGGTGACAGGGACATAGCAGAGCCCCGGTTCCCGGAGATGGGGAATGTCCGGGTAGAGGACGTATCCGAGCCCGGCTTTGGTGAGTGTGAACGCGCTCTCTATGCTCTCTGTAAAGTACTGCTGCTCCGGTTCCAGATGGGAGAGAATCCGGTTCTGGATGGAGAAGAGGGTGGCAGAAATCTGTCTTGGCGAGCAGGCGATGATGCTCCCGGAGAGCTGTTCTTTTGTGAGCGAATCATAATGCGCCAGCGGATGATCCGGGGAGCAGACGCAGGATACAGGGGAGGAAAACAGCTCCTTAAAGTACAGGGAGCTTTTTTTCTGCCCTTCTTTGATCTGAAAAGCCGCGTGGATCTTCTGATTTTCCACCATGCCGAGAAGCGAGGGGAAAGGGACCATGCGCACGGAAGGCCGCAGCATGGGAAACTCTTCCCCCAGTTTCCGGAAAACCGGAGGGAGCAGATTCAGTTCCATATGGTTATGGCACCCGACTTCAAAGACGATAAAATTTTCTCTTCTGCCCAGCCGTTCCTTTGCAGAAAATGCTGTCTTAAGGATCAGCTCTGCATCGGGCAGGAACTGGACCCCTTCCGGTGTGAGCGAGACGCTTTTGCTCGTGCGCTTAAACAATTTCACATCTAATTCTTCTTCCAGCGTGCGGATCTGATGGCTGACCGCAGGCTGCGTGATTTTCAATTCTTCTGACGCCCTGGAGAAATTCAGGTGCTCTGCAACCGCGATAAAGCATTCTAATTGGATCGTATTCATAAGGACCACTCCTTTGCAAATCACCTTTAACAATACAAAAGTAATGGATTTGAATATTGTTATCTATAAAAGATATTTATAGATTATAGCATCTTTGAATTTCACATTCAAGAAAATCCGCGCTAGAATTTCATATGGACGGAACAGTAAGGACACGAACTGTTCGCATATGAACATTTCGGAGTTTCCCCATAAGTCTGCATTCAGCAAGATGATATTTAACAGCGGCATGTGACGGGAGGTGCGGAATTTATGCGGAAAACACAGCAGATGGAAGATGAAATCTGCAGCGCGCTTGATTCCGCAGAGCGCCTCGAGCTCTGGGAGCTGGAGCATAAGATTCTGACGCGGCTCGGCAGAGAGCAGAAACACGAAACAGATAACAACAAATGTGAAGAATAAGACAGACAGGAGGTTAAAGCATGAAAACAGTTTTAGCACAGCTGAAGCAGTACAAGAGGGACACCTTCCTGACCATGGGATTTACCACTTTGGAGGTCATCATGGAAGTACTGCTTCCTTTTATTACTGCGCGGATCATAGACGACGGACTGGAACAGTCTGATATGCCTGCCATCATCAGGCTCGGTATACTGATGCTCGTAATGGCGGCGGTCAGCCTGTTTTCCGGCGCGATGGCAGGAAAGTTCGCGGCCGCCGCATCGTCAGGTTTCGCCTGTAATCTGAGGGAGAGTATGTATATTAAGATACAGGACTACTCCTTTTCCAATATCGACAAATTCAGTACAGCGGGTCTGGTCACAAGGATGACAACAGACGTGACCAATGTGCAGAATGCATTTCAGATGATCATTCGTATCGCGGTCAGGGCACCGCTGATGTTGATCTTCAGCATGGCCATGTGTTTTATGATCAACAGGAGTTTAAGCTTTGTCTTTCTGGCGGCGCTCTGCTTTCTGGCGGTGATCCTGACATTGATCATGGGTAAGGCGTCATCGGTATTTCGCGAGGTGTTCGACCGGTATGACGATCTGAATGCGAGCATCCAGGAAAATGTGGCGGCTATCCGTGTAGTGAAAGCATATGTACGAGAGGATCATGAAAATAAGAAATTCAGCAGAGCAGCGCAGAATCTTTACCGTCTCTTCGTGAAGGCGGAGAGCATGCTGGCGCTGAACAATCCTGTTATGATGCTCGTGGTTTATGCCTGCCTAACCGCAGTCTCATGGTTCGGGGCGCATTTCATCGTGGCAGGGAGCATGAGCACAGGCGACATTACCTCGCTGTTCAGCTACGTAATGTCCGTGATGATGTCCCTTATGATGCTTTCCATGATCTTTGTCATGGTGACAATGAGTTCTGCCAGTGTAAGGCGTATCTCAGAGGTGTTAAAGGAGCAGCCGGAACTTCATAATCCGGCGGAACCGGTGATGGAAGTTGCAGATGGGAGCATTGATTTTGACCATGTGAGTTTTGCGTATAAACACGGAACCGGCGAGGACACGCTGGAGGATATCGACCTGCATATCAAGTCAGGCGAGACAATCGGCATTATCGGAGGTACCGGATGCGGTAAGTCCAGCCTGGTCAACCTGATCAGCCGGCTTTACGATGCGTCTGAGGGCACGGTCAGGGTCGGAGGACGAGATGTCAGGGACTATGACATGGAAGTGCTTAGAAATGAAGTGGCGGTCGTACTCCAGAAAAATGTCCTTTTCTCCGGCACTATTCTTGATAACCTGCGCTGGGGAAAGCGGGACGCATCGGTGGAAGAATGTGAGCAAGCCTGCGAGGCGTCGTGCGCGGATGAGTTCATCGAGCGTCTGCCGGACGGCTATGACACTTGGATTGAGCGTGGCGGGACCAATGTTTCCGGAGGGCAGAAGCAGAGGCTGTGTATTGCAAGGGCGCTTCTGAAGAAACCAAAGGTATTGATTCTGGATGACTCTACCAGCGCGGTAGATACGGCTACAGACGCAAAGATACGGAAGGCATTCGGAACCTACATCCCGGGTACGACAAAAATTATCATTGCCCAGCGAGTGTCAAGCGTGGAAGACGCAGACCGTATCCTTGTCCTTGAGGACGGCAGGATCAATGGATTCGGAAGCTATGAGGAACTGCTTGAAAGCAATGAGATCTATCGCAGCATATACGAATCACAGACTCAGGGAGGCGGAGACTTTGACCAGGCATCCTGAATACAGGCAGAGGCAGGCAGCCGGGGCATTCCGGTCAGAAAGGAGAGTTTAGAATATGAAAGACAAAAAGAAGACGACGTCACTGTATGTTTTGAGACGGCTTCTGGCATATATGGTAAAAAGCTATAAATTTTCGTTTTTAGTAGTCGTGCTCTGTATTATTATCGGCGCCTTTGCGACCATGCAGGGAATGCTGTTTGTACAGTCGCTGGTGGATGACTACATCGTACCGCTTTTAAATGCGGAGAATCCTGATTTTACGCCGCTGGCGCATGCGATTGCCGGGATCGTTGTGTTTTACATTATCGGTATTGCCGCTGCGTATGCATACAACAGGATCATGGTAAACGTCAGCCAGGGTACCATGCGGAAGTTCCGTGATGAGCTGTTTGCAAACATGGAGTCCCTGCCGATCAAGTATTTTGACACCCACGCCCACGGCGACATTATGTCCGTGTATACCAATGATGTGGATACACTGAGACAGCTGTTCAGCCAGAGCATCCCGCAGATCATCAACTCCGCGGCAACGCTGGCAGCGACGCTGATTTCTATGATCGTGCTGAATATCCCGCTTACGATCGTGACTTTGGTCATGTCCCTTGTCATGCTGAAGGTAACGACGGTGTTTTCGGGACTGTCGGGAAAATATTTCCAGAAACAGCAGAAGGATCTCGGAAATGTGGATGGATTTATCGAGGAAATGATGGACGGACAGAAGGTAGTCAAAGTCTTCTGCCATGAGGAGGAAGCGGTCGAGGATTTCAAAAAACTCAACGATCAGCTCAGAGACAGCGCGGATAAGGCAAACCGCTATGCAAACCTTCTCATGCCGATCAATGCGAATATCGGAAACTTAAGTTATGTCCTCTGCGCGGTCATCGGCGCGCTGCTTGCGCTAAACGGCGTGACAGGGATGACAGTGGGCACGGTCATTGCTTTTGTGGGATTGAACAAGAACTTTACACAGCCTATCACACAGATCAGCCAGCAGATGAATTTCGTCGTCATGGCAGCGGCAGGTGCGGAGCGTGTGTTCGCCCTTCTTGATGAGAAGCCGGAGGAAGACCACGGCTATGTCGAGCTGGTCAATGCGAAAGAGAATTCGGACGGCACGTTATCAGAATCCCCGGTCCGTACCGGGATCTGGGCATGGAAGCATCCACATAAGGCGGAAGGAACCGTTACATATCAGAGGATGGAAGGAGGGATCGTCTTCGACGGCGTGGATTTCGGATATAATGATGACAAGATGGTGCTCCACGACATTAAGATGTATGCCCAGCCGGGACAGAAGATTGCCCTCGTCGGCTCCACCGGAGCAGGCAAGACGACGATCACCAACCTGATCAACCGATTTTATGATATCCATAACGGAAAGATCCGTTATGACGGGATCAATATTAATAAGATCAAAAAGCCGGACCTGCGCCGTTCTCTGGGAATGGTGCTCCAGGATACGCATCTGTTTACCGGGACGGTCATGGACAATATCCGATACGGCAAACTGGATGCCGCAGACGAGGAATGCATTGCCGCGGCAAAGCTTGCCAATGCGGACGGATTCATCCGCAGGCTGCCTGATGGATATCAGACCGTGCTCACAGGGGATGGAAGTAATTTAAGCCAGGGACAGAGGCAGCTTCTTGCGATCGCCAGGGCAGCGGTGGCGGATCCGCCGGTGCTGATTCTGGACGAGGCGACATCATCGATTGACACCCGTACCGAGGAATTGGTACAGGCAGGCATGGACGCCTTGATGAAGGGCAGGACTACCTTTGTCATCGCCCACAGGCTCTCTACGATCAAGAATTCGGACTGTATCATGGTAATGGAGCAGGGGCGGATCATCGAGCGCGGCAGCCACGATGAGCTGATCGCGGCAAAAGGAAAATACTATCAGCTGTATACTGGAAATTTTGCGGCGTAGGGACGCCGGCGGCACAAGCTTATCTGAAGGTAATATGCAGCAGGGAAATACTAATTTTCCTGCTGCATATTACCTTTGTGCTGTCCGTGTCCGTACCCGTGATGGCGTTCCTGGTCTGTTATTTCCCCGGAGTCTGTGTTCTCGTTGGCAGGATTGCCGGTACCATCAGGCTCCGTATTTTCGGATTCATATTTTTGGATGAGATCCCGTATCTCGCGCATGGACAGATCGCGGATATCATCTATGGTGACGGAAGGATCCAGATCCTTGAGCTCCAGGTATGCGCGGTATTTCCCTACGGAGAGCCCTGCGCTGTGTGCTTCGTGCATTTCCTCTATGTTGGAGGAGTGACAGCTGATATTGGACTGTCCCGCTGTGCAGGACTCTACATTTTCAAGGATCTGACTGCTTTTTTCTTCATCGCCGCACGCTACAGTGACAGACATAAAAGCGCCGTTCGCCAGATAGGTCTGCACAGTCTGTTCGGATAGAAGCTGCTCCAGTGCATCGTTGTAATCCATATATCGGATGTCCAGCTGTTCCGCGAGATCCTGCCCGTCATCGTTGAAGCTTTCTACAGAGACGACACGGTCGAATCTGTTGACTCCAAATTCCAGCGACGGGTTAATGTCTATGCTGATATATGCGGTGGGAGTCAGATACAGCCAGACCCCGCCGGCGGAGACCATGACCAAAAGGCAGGCGGCGGCAGCAGCGGCTGCACGCAGAGCCGGGCGAGTGCGCCGTTTTCTGTGATATATTTGCTGCGAGAGATATTCTTTTGTCCGTGCTTTCAGTTTGTCTTCCGCGCGGATTTCATCTAAAGATTTTCTCAGTGTCTCTTCGAAATTTTTATCCATCTTCCCTCACCCCTTCCAGCCGGGTTTTCAGCATCTGCCTTGCACGGGTCAGAAGTGTGTAAACCGTGTTTGTGTTTTTGTGCAGGATCTGACCGATCTCTTCCGCCGTGTATCCCTCATAATAATGTAGATAAATCGGATCTTTATACTTTTCCGGCAATGCAAGGACAGCTTCCAGTACATCCGAGTGATCCTCCGGAATATCCTGGGATTTTTCGAGCAGAGTTTCCAGGGAAACAGTGCGGGTGTGGAAAAAGCTCTTCAGTAGATCTTTGCAGGCGTTGACTGTGACCCGGATGATCCATGCCTTTTCATGCTCCGGGTCGTCAAAGGGCGCAGTGCGGAGGACGTATTTCAGGAATACAGTCTGAAATATGTCTTCTGTATCAGCCATGTTTTTCAGATGGATCATGCAGATCCTGCGGACCGTGTCCCCGTAAAGATCTACTGCCCTGTTCGCCTCTTCTTCACTGCGCATGTCTTTTTCCCATTCCTTGAGTATCTTTTCCGATAAAGGTATGACCTGCCTGAATTCCTGCCGGCCTATGCGACCGGATTATCGGTTGGCGTGATGCCCATAGCCTGTACCATTGCCTGCGCCATAGCCCGTACCATTGCATGCACCATAGCTCGTGCCAATACCCGCACAGCGTAAGTGATGCCTGTATTCTGCCGCAGGAACCTCTGTTGCAGGATCTTCTAACTCAGGGGATTCGAGATAGGGACAGACTCCTGAGATACCGGATGTATTGAGGTGATCACAGATGCCGTCTCCGTCCGTATCAGTGAAAAAAGCTCCTGTCCCCTGGCAGGTATGGTCTGCGGAATACTGTCTGCTTCCCGCTGTGCTGCGCGTCTCCTGTCTGCCGCGTCCCACGGCAAATGCGGTGGTGCCGCAGAGGACAATGACAAAAGCGGAAAGGATGATCGCTGTCATAATTTTTTTCATCTTGAATTCCTCCTTCATTTTAGCCCGATATCCGGGAAATGTAAATTTTTTATCTGTTTCACTATTAATACGATTGAGGATATCGTTTCCATTCACTCCCGGCGGAAGTTTGATTTGATGGCAGAGAGAACACAGCGTATATTCCTCTGTATGATTTTTAGTTGCCTTATTTAACGCGACCGCCCTTGTTTCTGGAAAGATCTGTGCGACAGTATATTGGGATGGGAAAACGCATGTTATTAAAGAAATATGTATCAGAAATGAACACAAAGATAAAAATGTGCAAAATGTGCATTATAGGTTTATTTTAGAATAAAAATGGAAAAAACGCAAAAAAATATTTACATTTCAAATAAAAATGTATATAATGACAATAAAGAAGCCCAAAACGTAAAAATAGTAAAGATGCAAAAGGAGGAAACGATGAAAAAACAAAAAATGAAGAGGCTGTTTTCGTTATTTTTAACAGGAGCACTCGCGGTATCAATGATGGCAGGATGCGGCAGTTCGGATGATTCAGGAGAAAACACAGGGAGTAAAGACGGGACTAAGACGATTACATATTTTACACCTAAAGTTCCGTCGGATGATGTTCTTGCAATTATGGAAGAACTGGCAGATGAGTATAATGCAGAAGGACACAATATTGATTTTGTAATCGAAACTGCGGATACAGATGGATATGATCAGAAATTAAGGGCAATGGCGACAGCAGATGAATTGCCGGATTTGTTTGATGTGGATGGGGACTCTTTCTGCCAGGAGCTTGCGGATCAAGATATGCTCGTAGACATGCAGGCGTTTTTAGAGGAGATTGGTGCGATTGATAATTATATCGCGGCTTCGCTGGATTATATCCGGCTGGAAGATGGGTCTCTCTATGGAATACCATGGGAGTTTACAACAGATATGTTCTGGTATGACAAAGATGTATATGATCAGTATGGGCTGGAAGAACCTGTGACTTTTGATGACTTATTAGAGAACTGCAGAATATTGCAGGAGAACGGGGAAACCCCGATCATTGTGGATGGAGCAGATGGATGGTATTATCTTCGTTATCTTGCCATGATTCCTTTCCGTGAGACAGGGAATGACTATGTGTACGAGCTCAGTGCAGGAGAGGCAAAAATGAGTGATGAAATCGGGATGGAAGCTTTGGAATTCCTGCAGGAAATCGGACAGTATTTTCAGCCGGGATGCACAACTACAGATTATTCTACTTCTCTGGAACTGTTCCTGAATGGAGATGGAGTAATGTATACAGGAGGCACAGCGCTTTTGGATTCCTTTGTAGAAGCTGAAGAGAACGGAAAGAATTTGGATTATTTTTATATGCCAGTGACGGAAAATTCTGTGACTACATCTAATGAATACTGGGTGTTCGGAGGATTAGGAATGGCAGCAAATAAGAAAACTTGGGATGATGAGGTGTCAGGATTTGTAGAATATCTGGTCAATAATTTCAGTGAGAGATATGCAGAAAAAGGACATTTTCCGGCGCAGAATGTAGAGATCGATACAAGCAATATGAGCGATCTGTATATTCAGATTGCGGAAGATAACAAAAATATAGGCGATGTCTACACACGCCCATGGGATGTTGTTCTTCCGGACAATGTAACGGCAGTTTTCAATGATAATATTGCAAGCGTAGCTTTAGGACAGATGGAACCAGAAGAATTAGCAAATCTGGTAGATGAAGCACTGGAAAAATAAGAGCAAAAGGAAGATTTTTTCAACAATTTGCTTGATATGAAAGACCGAAGCGCTGTTGATACGATACAAAAGAATGCGGCGGACAAATGGCGCTTCGGTTAAAAGGCAGGGAAAATATGAATACGTTAAATAAAAAAAGTGCAGTGATATTATTTGCTGCGCCGGCAGTAATACTCTACACAGGAATTGTAATCCTTCCCATTATATTTTCAGCCTATTTAAGTCTGACGGAGTGGAGTGGGTTGGGAGACATCAAGTTTGTAGGGCTGGATAATTTTAAAGCGCTATTCCAGGATGATATTTTGATCACGGCATTAAAAAATAACATTATTTATATATTAATCGTTGTCGGAATGCAGATGATCATAGGATTTATTGTCGCGGTGCTGCTTACATATATTAAAAAACTGCGCGGCTTTATACAGACAGTATATTTTATTCCATCCACCATGAGCGTTATTGCAATAGCGCAGTTGTTTAACTGTTTCTATTCTGTGACACCCTTGGGGCTTTTTAATAAAATTCTCAGTGTGTTTGGTATAGGACCGATTACATTTTTAAGTGAGTTTGATAAGGTCCTGCCTGCAGTGTCGGTTGTAGAAGGATGGCAGTATATTGGGATTTACATGATTATTTTTTATTCCGCGTTAGTATCTATTTCTCCCGACGTAGTAGAAGCGGCAAGCATAGACGGAGCCAGCAGACTGCAGTTGTTGTTCCGAATAAAGATACCAATGATCAAGAATGTGATCGCTATGAGTTTTATTTTAAGCGGGGTAGGGGCTTTGAAAGGATTTGCAGTATCCTATAACCTGACAAGTGGAGGACCAAGCCATAAATCAGAATTACTATCTACTTATATGTATAAAATAGCTTTTACGAATCGTGAATTGGGATATGGAAGCGCTATTGCAATCGTTATTATGATATTGAGCTTGATCTTTATTCTATGTATCAATAAAGCTGTGCGCGTAGATGGCAGTGAAGATTAGTATAGCTGGTATTAGTGGGTTTGATACGGAATAGAAAAGAGGAAAAAATGAGCAGAGAAAAGAAATGGGCGACAGTAAGAAAAACAAGTTTTTGGGTCGTGGTCAGTCTGTTTTTTATAATACAGATATACCCTATCATCTGGCTGATCATAGCGAGTTTTCGGACCAATTCGGAGTTGGCGACAAATCCTTTCGGAGCATTGCAGAATCTTACGCTGGAGAACTATGTTGATGTGATCCAAAACAGTAACGTATTTATATATTTGAAGAACAGCGCAATTGTAACAGTCCTGGCATTGATCTTTATTGTTATCATCAGTTCAATGGCTGCATTTGCGATCAGCAGGATCAAATTCCGGGGACGCAATAAGTTATTTGGATATTTTATCCTTGGATTGACGATTCCCCCGTTTGTGACATTGATTCCATTGTATGTAATGTTTTCTAAAACGGGACTGCTGAACACACACTTTGTATTGATACTGGTGTATATCGCGTTTAATCTGCCAATCAGTATTCTGCTGTTTGTGAATTTTTATCGGTATATACCGGAAGAACTGGCAGAAGCTGCAATATTAGATGGATGTAATGTGTATAAAATTTATACGAAGATATATGTGCCGTTATCAAAAAATACAATATTAACGGTGCTGTCGATGAGTTTTATAGGAGTATGGAACGATTATCTTTTCAGTCTTTTGTTTATAAACAGTACGACTTTAAAGACAGTTTCGCTGGGAATACAAGATTTTGTCAGTGAGAACGGATACAGAGTCTGGGGTTCTACTTTTGCGACGATATGCATGACAACATTGCCAACGCTGATTATTTATTTTGCTCTTAATAAAAAGGTATCAGGAGGAATGACACTGGGAGCTACAAAAGGTTAGTATTGCAGTCCCAAATCAGGATAAATATGGTACAATAAATAAAAAAAGGGCGATTTCTATATGGCAAAAATAACTATAAATCAAATTGCGGAAGAATTAAATCTTTCCAGGAATACGATTTCAAAAGTATTAAATCAAAAAGGTGGAGTATCTGAAAAAACAAAACAGCTTGTGCTTGGAAAGGCAAAACAGATGGGGTATAAACAGGCTGGATTTTTAGCGTTTGAAATGCCGGAATCTGGTGTGGATAATCCGGCTTGTCCATCCGGACAGAAGAAACTATTGCTTGTGACTTCAAAAATTCCCATGAACGAACACTTTGGCGTCAGGGCGTTAGAGACTTTTCAAAAAGAAATCAATGACAAGGGATATGCGTTAGAGATCTCTATTGTTACAGAAGAAGAAATGCGAGGATATAAAGTCCCCCGGGGATTGGAAAACGGGGATATAGAAGGAATTGTCTGCATTGAGATGTTTGATAGAGATTATAGTTCTTATTTGTGTGAATGCGAGAAACCGGTACTTTTTATGGATGCATCAGTGGACCTGGATGAAAGTTATACGAATATGGACCTGATACTTATGGAGAACAGGAACAGCCTGGAAATACTGGTAAATAAAATGCTTGCAGAAAATTATCGGAAGTTTGGCTTTGTAGGAGATAAAAATCACTGCAGAAGTTTTTATGAACGCTGGGAAGCATGTGACAATGTGTTAAAACGATTTGGAATTACAGATTTTGATACATACTCTATCTGTGATATGGATCAGGAGCGATATCATGATTATCGCTGGCTCTGTCAGAAACTAAAAGAACTTGAAAAGCTGCCCGAAGTATTTTTCTGTGCGAATGATCAGATAGGAGTCACGCTGGCACGGGCGCTTAGAGAAATAGGTCTGTCAGTTCCGGCAGATATTAAAGTTATTGGATTTGATGATATGCCGGCGGCGGCTATCAGTAACCCGACGTTGACGACAGTACGGATAAACAGTGATGCAATCGGTGAGATCGCGGCGGATCTGATCCTTTCAAGGATCCGTAACCCCAAACTGCCGTCAAGGTATACATATGTACAGACAGTTCCGGTTTTCAGAGAATCCACGGGAACTTAACGAAGGAGACATGAATGGGACAGGATATATTTTACACACCGGAAGAACAGTATAAGGGCATGCCTCATGCTACAATGTGCGGCGATTTTATGCCTTACTATTGGGAAGGGAAATTCTATCTGTTCTTTTTAAAAGCTGAAAGCATTTATTTAACGGCAACAACAGATTTTGTGCATTTTGAGGAGGCAACACCGGTCGTCCTGAGGGGAGATGATACTGCTCAGGACTGGCATGTGGGAACCGGAAGCGTCTGCCGGTTTGAAGATAAATTTTATTTGTTTTATACAGGCTTCCGAAAGCCGGAAACAGTAACAGAAAAAAGACATGAACAGGTGCTTATGAGAGCGGTCAGCGATAATCTGAGAGACTGGAAGAAAGACGCTTCTTTTTTTATGGAGCCAGATATGGAGCATTGTGCTGATGGGCATTGGAGAGATCCGGATGTTTTCTGGAATGAAGAATTAGGCAAATACGCTATGGTCATAACAGCTAATGAAAAGGAAGGTGCAGACTATCGAAAGGGATGTACGGCTGTTTATCTTTCGAGTGATATGGATGCGTGGGAGTTCTATAAGATCATTTATGCACCCCGACAGTTCATTGCCCATGAATGTGGAAATATCTTTCATATGGGTGATAAATGGTATCTCATTTTTTCCTGTTTCAATAACTGGTGGGAGACAAAATACCGGTATTCGGATAACTGGGAGGGACCATGGATCGAACCAGCCGTTGATGATATGTTCGACGGACGACAGTTTTATGCAGCAAAGACGGTTTGCGATGACGTTCACAGATATATTGTGGGATGGCAGTCGGTGAAAAAGGATGCAGAAGACGCGGAAAAATGTATTTGGGGAGGCACCTTGCTGGCACACGAACTGGTACAGGAAAAAAATGGCGAGCTTTCAGTAAAGCCGATAGATGCAGTCAGGCGGGCATTTTCTGTAAAATCTGAACTTTTACCGGAACCAATGCAGGGAAAATGGAAAATTGGAGATACGATAACAGGAGAAGAACAGCAAGGTTTTGGCTGGTGCCGCCTGGGAGAAATGAAACCGGAGTGTATGTTTGAAGCTGATATCATGTGGAAAACGGGGACAAGAACAGTCGGTGTTATGATTCATGCAGAGGATGACAGTCTCTCTAAATGGTGCCAGTTGAGATTGGAATGCTGTAAAAACAGAATAATATTTGACAGATATAATCGAAAAGACGGAGATCAGTCTTATATAGAAGAGCGGCCGGTTTCATTTAAAGCTGGAAAAGCACATATTCAGATATTTGTCAGCGGAAATATTGTGGTCTGCTATGTTAATGGAACCGCACTGTCGAGCAGATGTTACAGTACGGGGCTTGGGAGCATAGGTGTATTTGTAGAAAACGGGATAATGTCAATCAAAAATTTTTGTTTATGGGAAAGAGAAAATTAGCAGGAGATAAGTAAAATGATAGACCCATTATCTATAAGAAGAGGAAGAAGCCGGGCGATCAATGCAGAGAATCCGACCGGTGAAAAGGGAAAAGGTGGAATGGCATCCAGCCATTTGGGGCAATCCAGAAAAGGAAGCCCTTGTCTGAAAAATATCAGACCGGGAGAGGAAATTGTTTTGGCGGATATTAAAGGGGCTGGAGTGATTTCACACATTTGGATGACAGTGGATGCAAAAACAACAGATGCCGACTGCTTTGTTATGAGGGATCTGGTTCTGAAAATGTATTGGGATAATGAGACTGAGCCATCGGTTAATGTCCCTTTGGGAGATTTTTTCTGCTGTGGTTTTGCAACAGAATGCTATATCGATTCGGCTTGTATTACAGTTGCTCCGTTGAGAGGTCTTAACAGCTATTTCCAAATGCCCTTTAAACAAGCGGCAAAGATCATCCTTTTAAATGAGCATGCAAATACAATTCCGGCATTTTTTTATCAGATTGACTATACGTTATACGATGATATGCCTGAAGATACAGAATTATTCCATGCACAATGGAGAAGGACACCTGTTACGGAATTGGGAAAGGATTATGTGATCGTGGATGGTGTCAGCGGAATTGGCAGATATGTAGGAACGTATATCGCGTTATCTACTTTACAAAGATACTGGTGGGGCGAAGGTGAAGTAAAGTTTTATATAGATGGGGACAGGGAATTTCCAACGATATGCGGAACGGGCATGGAAGATTATTTTGGTGGATCATGGAGTTTTACGAAGCGAGGGGATGCCAAGATGAAAGAACACTGTTATTCCTCGCTTTATCTGGGCTATCCATATTATTCAAGACACGATATGTCTGTCACGAATCCCTATCATAACGATGACTGTCCTCCGATGAGGGGATTTTATCGCTGGCATATGACGGACCCTGTTTTCTTTGAGGAGAGTTTGAAGGTTACTGTGCAGCAGATAGGACTGTCCAATGGAGGACTCTTTGAACGCCAGGATGATCTGTCCAGCGTCGCATATTGGTATCAGAAAGAGCCTCATCAGGCGTTCCCCTGTCTTCCTTCCAAGGAAATGCGATGGCCAAGGTGATAAATAACTGGAGAAATAAGATGTCAGCAGAATTTATGAAACATAATATCGAAAAAGCCTGGCAGGAGGCGAAACAGAAAGAAAGTATTGTCAGCAAAGGAAATATGAGGCAGTTTTATCATTTTATGCCTCAGACAGGCTGGATGAATGATCCTAATGGGCTGATATACTTCAAAGGAAAGTACCATATTTTTTATCAATATAATCCTTACCAGCCCAGATGGGGAAATATATATTGGGGACATGCAGTCAGTGACGATCTGTTTCATTGGGAATATCTCCCTCCTGCATTGGCTCCAAGTGAACCGTATGATACCGCTCCCAGAGGGGGATGCTTTTCTGGCAGTGCGATTGAACATGAAGGCAGGTTGTTTTTAATGTATACTGGAACCTCGGAGTCTGCGGAAGGTATCAGGCAGACACAGTGCATTGCCTATAGTGATGATGGGGTCCATTTCAAAAAGTATGAAAAAAATCCTGTCATAACTGCTCCAAAATGGGTGCGTTCGGACTGTTTCCGGGATCCTAAATTATGGAAACATAACGGGATGTATTATATGGTATGTGGAGCTGGCGACGGAGATAGAGGCATGGCTCTGCTGTACCGCTCATCGGACATGTTCCATTGGTCTTTTTTCAATGTATTGGCGGAAAGCCGGGGCGAATGGGGCTCTATGTGGGAATGCCCTGATTTTTATGAATTAGGAGAACGGTATGTACTGACTTTTTCTCCTATAGGGGCCGGCGAACATACAGCAGTGTATATGACAGGTGATTTTGACTATAACACAGGCAGGTTTTCCCCCTTGGTGAGCAAAGAGATCGACTGGGGAATGGACTATTACGCGCCGCAGTCATTTGAGACTCCCGATGGCAGAAGAATAGTCATCGGATGGGCAAATGAATGGGAATGGATGCCCTTTTATAAAGACTGGGGACCGACTTATAAGGAAGGATGGTGCGGATTTTATAGTATCCCTCGGGAAGTTTATATGCAGCAGGACGGCACGTTGAGGTTTCAGCCTGTTAAAGAATTGTCGAAATTAAGAAAAAGAGAATATACGATCTCTACTTTCGTTGCTACACAGGAGCAAAAAGAACTGATAGCGGGAGATGGGATTGCTTTTGAACTAAGAATGGAAATCAACTTAAATAGAACTACTGCGGAAAAAGTAGTATTATATTTGCGATGCGGCGAGAAGCATAAGACTGTTTGTGTATTTGATTTAAAACGGGGAGAATTGTGTGTTGACAGAAATCGTTCTGATGGATGGAGCCGGGGAATCTCTAGAAGTGTACTTTTTTTAAAAGATAAAAAAAGATTAGATGTCCACATCTTATCAGATCAAAGTTCCCTTGAAGTATTCGCAGACTGCTATCAGAATAATCACTCTATTAATATATTTGCAGGAAAACACCAAAATCAGATTAAAATATCTGCAGAGGGAGGAAATGCGGTTATAGATAATTATCAGTCATACAGTTTGAGAGTATGACGGCAGCAGTTTGATTATGCGCATTGTTTCTCTTTTTGAATTTTCTTAACCTGCAAATTAGAATCCATCCTTTAAGATCAAAAAGAAAAATATCTGTCCGATCCCAAGAAATTTGCCTTGAGTATAAAGAAGATCATTGGATACCAGAGAACCGGATCTCAGGTTTGGTTTGGGCATGATATCGAACAGCTTAAAACCATGAAAAATTTGCCGGATTATTATGAGTAAGTATTAGGAAATTAGGTACGCAAAGTCTGAAAAAAGGAGATAGAATTTGCCGGCGCAATGTGTTAGAATACATTCAAAGCATTATTATTTCCCGCTAATCTGGTATCTGAATCTATCTCATTTCTGAATGGTCAGTTTCTAGACAGAATAGAAATCTCAATGCTTTTATTCCACTATATCGGCAGAGAGATTTACAGATCCGGAGATGATCATATGGTCTCCTGCACACAAATTTAAGGAGGGACTATATGACAGGAAACACAAGAAAAAATGATGCTGCAGCAAACCGAAAGTTTAAGGCAAGGATCTTTGAGATGCTGTACAGTGAACCAGAAGAATTACTTGAACTGTATAATGCAGTAAACGGGACAGCTTATGACGATCCCGGACTTCTGGAGATCAACACACTGGAAAATGCCGTTTATATGGCAATGTACAACGATATTTCCTTTGTGATCGACTTAAGGCTGTCTCTTTATGAGCACCAGTCCACATACAGCCCAAATCTTCCGCTGAGATATCTGATGTACGTTGCAGATTTATATTCTCAGATGACAAGAGATAACAATCTATACAGCAGGAAAAAGGTAATGATACCTTCACCGAGATTTGTCATTTTTTATAATGGAGAAGAAGAGCAGCCTGACAGGCAGGTTTTAAAATTATCTGAGCTGTATTCGGTACGCGGGGAAGCGCCGGCGTTAGAGCTGGAAGCGGTAATGCTGAATATTAATAAAGGGCATAACGTAAAGCTGTTAGATACATGTAAGTCGTTGAGAGAGTATGCGGAGTATACAGCGCGTGTGAGGAAGTATGCCAAAATCATGGAACTGGATGACGCGGTAGAGCGTGCAATCACAGAATGTATCAGGGAAGGAATTCTTTCAGAGTTTTTACAGAAAAACAGGGCGGAGGCGAAAAAAGTGAGTATTTATGAATACGATGCTGAAAAGCATATACGCATGGAAAGAGCTGAGGCAAGGGAAGAAGGAAGAGAAGAGCTTCTCGCTGATATGATCAGGAAGAAGCTTGGAAAGGGCAGGACCGTTCCGGAAATAGCGGAAGATCTGGAAATGAGCGAAAAAGAGGTACAAGATATTATAGATAATATGAGATAGGACTCAGGTGTATATGAAATCAGAAATCTTAAAACTGCTCCGGGACGCGGACGGATATGTTTCCGGTCAGCAGATAAGCGACAGATTCGGCGTTTCAAGGACCGCGGTGTGGAAGATCATCCGGCAGCTTCAGGAAGAGGGGTACCGGGTGGAAGCGGTGCGCAATAAAGGATATCATATCGTGGACAGCCCGGATGTGATGACTAAGGAAGAGCTGGACAGTCTGATGGACACCCGCTGGGCGGGAAAGAATGTCCTATATTACGACGTAACTGATTCTACCAATCTCAGGATCAAACAGCTGGGAGATGAGGGCGCGCCTCATGGGACACTGGCGGTGGCAGACAGGCAGACAGCCGGGAGAGGGAGAAGAGGTCATGCATGGGAATCGCCGGCAGGCGGCAGCATCTATATGTCTGTCCTGCTCCGCCCGCAGTTCCGTCCGGATAAAGCTTCCATGCTCACTCTTGTTGCCGCATGCAGTGTGGCAGAGGGGATCATGGACTGCGAGGATGTACATGTGCAGATCAAGTGGCCCAATGACATTATCATAGGCGGAAAGAAATTGGTGGGCATCCTGACAGAGCTGAGCACGCAGATCGACTATATTAACCATGTGACTGTCGGAATCGGAATAAATGTAAATATACAGGAATTTCCTGAAGAAATCCGTGATACTGCCACTTCCCTACGAATAGAGTGCGGGCATACCGTCAGGCGTGCTCCGGTGATCGCGGCAGTCATGAAGCGGCTGGAAGAGAATTATGAAACGTTTTTGAAGACAGAAGATCTGACAGGACTGATGGAGAGATACAGTGAGCTTCTTGTCAACAAGGACAGAGACGTGCTCATAATCGGCGCAAAAGAGCAGTATCAGGCACATGCACTGGGGATCACATCCACCGGTGAGCTGATCGTGCGGCGGGAGGATGGGACAGAAGAAACCGTATATGCGGGAGAAGTGTCTGTGCGGGGCGTATATGGGTATGTATAAGTGAATTATCAGACAGCAGGCATTCGGAATATTTTATCAGAAAGGAACAATATGAACGAAGAATTTGTTTTATGCGCGGCAAGCGCATATGAAAAGAAATTTTATCTGAATCCGGAGTTTGATGCACTTCCGGAGAGCATCAAGGAGGAACTGCAGATCATGTGTGTTCTGTATACAGAAGATGTGGGCGGGATCCTGATGCTTGTGTTTGATGAGGAGGGCAATCTGGAGTTGAAGGTAGACCATGAAGAGAATGATTTTGCCTTTGATGAAATCGGAAGTGTGTTGAAAATCAAACAGCTCCAGCAGACAAAACAGGAACTGTTTGAGTCGCTGGAACTGTTTTTCCGGGTGTTTTATCTTGGGGAAGAGATTGGAGCGGACGACCCGTCCTAACCTTTTTTCATTTTCATTCGTTTTATGACCTTCAGTCTTGTGAACTCTTCGCGATCCTTCTCCTCCAGTGCATTTGTGATCGTATACACAAGGGAAGAGTACATGGGGATCGTGATATTCTGGAGCGCATTCGCGCGCTTCTGGGTCTTTTTGATATTGCTTGCCAGCCGGTAGGCGGCATTTTCCACCATTGACAGCTTCACCGTAAGATCTTTCACCTTGCGGAATGCTTCCCTTGCCTTGTCAATGGACTCATGAGTGGTGCTGAAGGCGTAAGTCGGCTTCCCTGCATCCGGCACATATTTTACATGGGGGATTTCTGTCCCCATAATGCTACGGGTCTGAATGGTGATCGAGTTTTCGATGGGCACAGTATATGCAAGGAGTTCTACATTGCTGATACCATTCTCGATATTCGCGCGCTGGAGGCATTGATATGCATATGTGAAAGTCGTGTCGATCTCCTCCTGGATGCTGCGCGCCTCATCGATCAGGTCCATCAGCTCGCGGATCAGGATATTCCGTTTTTTGTCCATCAGGTCATAGCCCTGTTTTGCAAGCGCCAGCGAGTTCTTCGCCAGCATTAAGTTCCCCTTAGTAGGAAATGTACGCGGATCCATAGAATCCCTCCTTAAAAAGTGTCATTCCGTCAGAGAGTGGTATTATCCCTTCAGCCCTCTGGACTGCCTGTCCATATCTTCCACTACGATGTCGTAAATTTCGCCGAGAGACGCGCAGTATTCCAGTACCTTCCACGGCTCGTTGGTGTGAAAATGGATTTTGATCAGTTCTTCATCGCCCACGGCGAGAAGACAGTCTCCCTGAAAGTTCTCAGTAAAATATTCGCTGATCGCGTCTTCATCCAGGTCTTCTCCTTCAATGAGAAGCTGAGTGTCATATCTGAATTCCAACATAAAAGTCTCCTCCTTTATGTAAATGGTTTGTTTCCTGTATGAACTGACCGCTTATCGGAATGTCCTGTTATCCTTCTGCATATTTCAGATAAGGGATCAATGCCTCATCAGTCTCTGCCAGCAATACCTGTGATTCGTCTGATGTATAGATAACCGTACCTTCAGGCAGGACAGTTGCATCCCAGTCCTGGAAATCATCTGTGACACCGGAACGGTTGACCTTCCCGAGTGCCTCCCCTTTATCAAGCGGGAGTTCGCTTACCCAGTCTACATCCAGGGCGTTTACATACGCTGTACCCTCATATACAAACAGGTCAATGTCAGAATCAGCAGAACAGAGCGCCTCCGGGGAAGCGTTTTCTGCCGTGGATACCGTGTTCCTGCAGCCGCTGATGCTAAGAACAGAAAAAACGACAAGGCACGTGAACACGCACCATATTTTCTTTTTGGTTCGCCAGAGGCTCATGGCGGTACCTCCTTTGAGATTTTCTGATGTTTATGATGGCGTTCTGATTTCGATCAGATTGCCGTCCGGATCGTAGATGCGGACGAGTTTTTGTCCCCATGGCAATTCAGTTAATTGAGTTACATAATGTATCGGCTCTGAGTAATTATTTAGTTTCTTAATAAATCCATCCATATCGGCTTCTTCAAAATAGAGCTCAGAAGCATGATTTTGGAACAACACTTCCTGACCGGTTTCCTTTTTCCATATTGAGGCATCCTGGAGCACCAGCCCTTCCGTCAGGATGACATTTCCGTCGCTGTCAAGGACCACATCCAGCCCGAAAAGAGACTGATAGAATTGTTTGGATCTTTCGATATCAGTAACCGCAATCAAAATGTTCTTTAATTTCATATACAAGACCCTCCTGAGGAAGTAGCCAATAGTCAGAGGCAAGCATATGCCCGAAGGTGATATATCAAAAAATTCCTCTGTTATATTTCAGCAGTGCGTAAACGATCGTGATCAGCCCAATGACGGTCCCTGCAGCTGTAATATAATACCAGTATTCCTGCTCAGAGATGCACTGGAGGATGCCCGTTATGATAATGCTGCCCCCGATGATCATGAGCGCACTTCCCGTCAGCCTGCCGTAAGTTTTCCTTTCATCAGGCAGGACCTTCCAGCGGTTGTATAAATGGATTAGCGAAAGGTTCCCGCGAAAGGCAGGAATGCCCCCAAATACAAGCACAGCTCCCATAAATATGAAAAAACCATAGTTTGCTCCAGACATATGGCATACTTCCCATGCTGATAAAAAATATATAAACAAAATCAGCGGCTCCCCATAGCGAAAGAAAATCATGATATAATTCTATCGTTACCGCCCCTAAACTGGTGACAGAAAGGGGGTGCCTTATATGGAATTGCTGTTATCTTTTATTGTCTCTGTCATGGCTGGTGTGGTTTGCCACCTCATCATCAAATGGATGGACAGTGACGAATAGCCGGTAACCAGCCTGTGGTCTAAGCCGCCATAAATAAAATGGAATAGAAAAACCCGAAAGTCTTGCTCACTTCCGGGTTTTTCGCTTTTAGCTGCCTTATAAAGACTGCTGTTATCTTTTTGCCTACGCATAATATAGCATATGCGTCAGGTAAAGTCAAGTATACCCGGATTCCCGTCAGATCATACATGTGTGCCCAATCTGTCTATTCTTCCTCATCCATCGGTTTATAGTATTTCTCCAGGATCTTCGTATCCACCCTGTCGAGCTCTTCCTTCGGCAGGCGTCCCAGCAGTTCCCATCCGAGATCCAGCGTCTCTTCCATGCTGCGGTTTTCCTCCTGTCCCTGTCCGATATAGCGCTCCTCAAATTCTTTTCCGAACTCAAGGTACTTTTTATCAATAGGTGAGAGCTCATCTTCTCCGATGACTGAGGCAAGGTTCCGGGCGTCTCCGACCTTCGCGTATGCGGAAAAAAGCTGATTTGCCAGATCCTGGTGGTCTTCCCTTGTATATCCTTCGCCGATGCCGTCCTTCATCAGTCGGGACAGAGACGGAAGGATATTGATAGGCGGATAGATGGACTGCCCGTGCAGCGGACGGTCGAGCACGATCTGCCCCTCAGTGATATATCCGGTCAGGTCAGGGATGGGGTGCGTGATATCATCGTTTGGCATGGTCAGGATCGGGAGCTGTGTCACGGACCCGTTCACACCCTGTACGATACCAGCGCGCTCATAGATCGTAGCGAGCTCGCTGTAAAGATATCCCGGGTATCCCTTTCGGCTGGGGATCTCTCCCTTGGATGAGGAGACCTCCCTCATTGCCTCTGCAAAAGAGGTCATATCAGTCAGGATGACAAGGATGTGCATATTCTGCTCAAAGGCAAGATATTCTGCCACGGTCAGCGCCACCTTGGGAGTGATCAGACGCTCAACGACCGGGTCGTTCGCCAGATTCAGGAACATTGCCACATGGTCCGCAACCCCGCTTTCCTCGAAGGTATTGCGGAAGAAATCCGCCACATCATGCTTGACGCCCATGGCGGCAAAGACAATGGCGAATTTTTCGTCAGAATTTTCACCGAGAGACGCCTGCTTTACGATCTGGGCGGCAAGCTGGTCGTGGGGAAGCCCGTTCCCCGAGAAGATCGGCAGCTTCTGCCCGCGGATCAGAGTGGTAAGCCCGTCAATGGCAGAAATCCCCGTATGGATATAATTTCGGGGATATTCACGCCGCACCGGGTTTAAAGGAAGTCCGTTGACATCTCTTTTCAGTGTGGAGATGATAGGACCGAGGTCGTCTATAGGCTGCCCGATCCCATTGAACGTGCGCCCCAGCATATCCGGGGAAAGCGCGATCTCCATGGGATGTCCTGTCAGTTTGGTGTGGGTGTTTTTCAGGGACATGTTCTCCGATCCCTCAAATACCTGGATCACGGCCTTATCCTCATAGATCTCTACGATACGTCCGATCTTATGGTCCCTGCCGTCTACGACAAACTCTACGATCTCGTCAAAGAAAGCGTCCTGTACGCCTTCCAGAGCGATGAGAGGTCCGTTGATGCTGCTTAAGCCTAAATATTCGATTGACATAATATCCGGTCCTCCTTACGCGTTTTTCTCGAGCACTCTCTGATAGAATGCGTCAATGTCTCTGTGGTACTGCGCGAACATTTCCAGCCGGTCATTGGGCACATCATACTTGATGGCAATGATCTTATCAAAAATATTTTCCGCTTTTAACACAGACATCGGATGCCCCATAGTTACAAGTGTCCTTGCCTGTTTGTAAAGGTACAGGATGGTATCCATCATAAGGAACTGTTTCTCCAGGGAGACACAGGTGTCGTCTTTATGGAATGCATTCTGCTGAAGAAAACCGAGGCGGATCACGCGGGCAATCTCCAGCACCAGCTTCTGGTCATCCGGCAGGACGTCGCTTCCGATCAGTTTTACGATCTCCAGCAGACTGCTCTCCTGGTTGAGGAGAGCCATCAGGCGGTTGCGGTAGTCCACAAACTGAGGAGACACATTATCCTGATACCAGTGGCTTAAATCATTTAAATACTCACTGTAACTGGTCAGCCAGTGGATCGCAGGGAAATGTCTGGAATAGGCAAGACTCTTATCCAGCCCCCAGAAACAGCGGACAAAACGTTTTGTATTCTGTGTGACAGGCTCGGAAAAATCACCGCCCTGCGGGGACACCGCTCCGATGATCGTAACTGAGCCGTCAGTGCCGTTTAAGTTGTGCATCATGCCTGCCCTCTCATAGAATGCAGACAGCCGGGACGCCAGATATGCGGGGAATCCCTCCTCCGCCGGCATTTCTTCCAGACGTCCGGACAGCTCTCGGAGGGCCTCCGCCCATCGGGAAGTCGAGTCAGCCATAATGGCAACGTCATATCCCATATCCCTGTAATATTCCGCCAGTGTAAGCCCGGTGTAAATACTTGCCTCGCGGGCGGCGACAGGCATGTTTGACGTATTGGCGATCAGGGTGGTGCGGTCCATCAGAGGGTTGCCGGTGCGGGGATCGGTCAGCTCGCCGAACTCCTCGAGCACCTGGGTCATTTCGTTTCCGCGCTCGCCGCAGCCGATGTAGATAATGATGTCAGCATCCGCCCATTTTGCGATCTGGTGCTGGGTCATCGTCTTACCGGTGCCGAATCCCCCGGGGATGGCGGCAGTACCTCCCTTGGCGATCGGGAACATAGTGTCAATGATACGCTGTCCCGTGATCAGGGGCACAGACGCCGGGAAACGGTGGTGGGTAGGTCTTGGCACCCGGATCGGCCAGCGCTGTGTCATGGACAGCTCCTTTTTTGAACCGTCGGCCAGTTCCAGTGTGACCAGAGTCTCATCAATGGTGTATTCGCCGTCAGGGGCAGCGTCAATGACAGTACCTTCTACTTCAGGCGGGACCATACATTTGTGCACGATGGCATGGGTTTCAGGCACTTCGGCGATGATGTCGCCGCCGTGAAGATACTGTCCCTTCTCAACTGTGAGATGGGTCTGCCATTTTTTCTGCCTGTCCAGAGAGTCTACGCTGACTCCCCGTGTGATAAACGCTCCGCCGGAGGATTCCGCGATACGCTCCAGGGGACGCTCGATGCCGTCAAAGATATTATTAAGGATTCCCGGAGCGAGGGTTACGGAAACCGCGTTTCCGCTCGCTTCGACTACTTCTCCCGGACGTAAGCCCGTGGTCTCTTCATATACCTGGACGGTTGTCATATCCTTGTCCAGCGCGATGACCTCGCCAACCAGCTTCTGTGAACCTACATAGACCATCTCGGACATGCGGAAGCCGGTGTTGCCTTTTAAGTAGATGACGGGACCATTGATCCCGTAGATCGTTCCGGTCTTAAGCATTGCCGTCACCTCCCAGGAAGATAAATTTGTCATACTCATTGCGCAGTTGTGTCCGGAATGAATTGTCGATCAGTATATTGCGGCTGCGGATGACAGCGCGCACGCCGCCGATGAAATCCTCCGCGCTGATCGTCAGGTGTACGCCCGTAGCGTCCTCCAGGTCAGCCCGTTTCGCCTCGTCGGACGGGTTGAGGTAGATAGTCACCGGATCCTGCCCGGCGAAATGTACTGCCTGCCGGATGCACCTGACGAGGAAATCTCCGTAAGCCTCAGTTTTCATATAATCATTTACAAGTCCCATGACTTCTTCAAATATTTTATCCTTCAGTTCCTGCTGGACTTTTCCCTGGCGGCGCTTGATCTCAAGCTGTGACTTCGCTGCCGCCTGATTGAGCGAGAGGCGCGCGTTTGTCGTTTCTGCCTTGATGCGGGTCTCGGACTGGCGCAGAGCTTCTGCCTTGTGATCCTCCAGCACTTTTTCAAGAGCTTCTCTGTGAGAGTCAATAATAGCATTGCCCTCAGCCCGGGCCTGCTCCATGGATGTGGTCTGCAGGTGAGCGATTTTTTCTTCTAATGTCAAGAGGGATTCCTCCTTTTACAGTTTTAATCCGATCGCCTCGGTGATGTATGATGTGATAAAGTCCTTTTGGCGTCCGGTTCCGTGACGGTCGGGGATTTCTACGAGGAGAGGCATCTTCCTCTCCAGACGGAATGTGTCTATGATGTCCGGGAATTCCCGCCCGAATTTTTCAGTCAGGAGAACGATCCCCACTGTCTTGTCAGAAAGAACGTCCTCCAGGGCTTTTTTCAGCTCATCGCGCTTGTGGACGACCACACCGTCTACGCCTGCCAGGCGCATGCCGGTATACGTATCCACATTATCACTGATGAGATACATTTTCATATGATAAAGACCTCCTTGCGTTGATAACTGTCTGCCAGCCATCAGACGTGCCATTCATAATCCGCCTGAGGCGGATTATTCATGTGGGGCGTCCGCCCCATGCCGATATCCGGCCTGCCGTCCCTTGCGGGCTTGCCCGCAGATGCCGTCAGGCCGGATACCGGCGCACGGCTGACTGGTATTACAGGTTTCCTAATATCATGAAGGAGATGATCAGACCGTACAGGCAGACACCTTCTGCAAGACCTACGAAGATGAGCGACTTACCAAGTACGCTGGAATCTTCGCTGATTGCGCCGAGAGCCGCGCTTGCCGCGCTGGCAACGGCGATACCGCCGCCGATACAGGAAAGGCCTGTAACAAGTGCCGCTGCGAGGTATCCGAGACCGGTCGCAAATCCCGGGTCAGAAGTTACAGATTCCGCCGCCTGGACATTCGGACCGCCTAAAAGCATGATCGAAGCCACGGCAAAAGCACCGAAGAAGAAAAAGGCATTAGTACCGATCGCGCGTTTGTAGCGTTTGCGGGTCTTGTTCTTTCCGAGCAGATAATATCCGAACGGAAGGATGATGCTTAAGATCAGTGCAGTGATAAATACGATTTTGGTTGCTAAAGTCATGGTAAAATCCTCCTGATTTTTATTTGCTTTTCTTTGTGTTCTTTTTTGTATATGGGTCAAATGCATGACCGCTGCCTTTGTAGAAACGGCTGAACATCTCATAATATTCCAGACGGAGAACCTGGATGCCTACGATGAGTCCCTCAAATCCGCATACAAAGAGGTTTCCGAAAATCACGCCCAGCCAGTTGGGATGACCGCTCTCGGCGCCTGCAAGCTGAAGCACGACCTCCATGATCGCAGCGTGGCTTACTGCGAAAGCACCGATACGGATGAATGAGATAGTGTTTGAAAAGTAGCTCAAAAGAGTCTCAAACATCTCGAAAAATCCCTGTACAATGAACATCGCCTTTCCGGTCTCCATTTTATCTGCCCTCTTCTGGATCGCTCTTGTGATCGGCTCGCGGAAGAGGATGAGCAGCAGCGGAACGCCGAACATGATACCCATTACGATGCCTCCCGGCAGCGGATTTCCCGTCATGAACAGAACGATGGTCACTACTACAGAAATATAAAATACCAGCCCTGCGGCACCGTTGGGATCAAACCAGGCGCTCTCGATATCTTTACTCTTCAGGGCATTGATGATATGGAGCACCATTGCCACCATGATCAGGAACATACCGAAAGCCACAGCTACGATGAATACCGTATTCAGCTTGCCCAGGAAGGGAAGCGTGGTCATGTGGTCAATGGGTCTTATCCACAGAGCGGGGATCACGTCTTCGAATCCGAAGATACTTCCGAACATGAATCCGAAGATTGTGGAAAAGACACCGGCAGTTGCAATGATCCCTGCAAGCGGCGCTTTCTTAAAGTGATAGATCAGAGCGCCCCCGATCAGCAGGAGGAGACCCTGCCCCACATCTCCGAACATGACGCCGAAGATGAAAGAGTATGTCAGACCGACGAAAACCGTCGGATCCATCTCGTTGTGCGCGGGAAGGCCGTACATTTGGACAAACATCTCAAAAGGCTTGAATATCTTCGGGTTTTCCAGCTTTGTGGGCGGTTCCCCGAAGTAGGCGTCATGATCGTCCTCTACGACAACAAACACTTTGTCATCGTCCTTGACTTCTTCCACGAATTTTTCCACATCGTCTTCTGCCATCCAGCCGCAGAGGATGTAGTAGTCTTCCTGATTGTCCTCCATGCGGGCGGCGAGTTTGCGGACGTCGAAATTATTGGACAGTTCTTCCAGGCGGTTCCGCGCCGCCACGAGCTGGGGCGCCCTGTCGGACAGCATCTCGCCGGCTTCTTTATCCACGTCGTCGATTTCCAGGTTGACACGGGCGATCTCGCGCTCCAGAGACTGGTAGGCATATGCCGGGGTTCCTTCGAATTCATCCTTTATTTCGATCCGCTCGAAGTGGAGAGAACGGAATACTGCATCTACCTTCTGCGCCTCTGCGGGGGCAACAAAATAAGCCCCGTATACGAAACTCTCGTCCCGCTCTCCCTCTACAAAGATTGCTTTCAGGTCATCCATGAGATACTTCTGCATCTTGTGGTAGAATTCCACCGCAATGCGTCCGAATCGGTATGTGATGTACCTGTAATGCAATACCTTGTGGAGATCGCAGTCCAGCGGGCGGAAAGGCGCGATGACCTGTTGTTTCGCACGAAGCTCTTCGATCTTCTTTTTCAGTTTTTCTTTCTTTTCCTGAAGCTCCTGATAGTCCTCGTTTGCCTTTCGTACGACCTCAAACATGTCGTCCAGCCCCATTTTTGTATCCGGGACCACATCATCCGCATTGGGAAGATAGCCGACAAACTGGACTGCTTTTGCAAGCGCGTCCCGATAGGGGTTGAGTTCTACGAAAGGTCTTAAATTGTCTACGGTCTTCAGTTCGGACAGGGCGGATTCGAGCTGGATCTCATAGCGCGAGAGATACAGGTCGGTGACCCGGTCAATGTCATTCCTCGGACCGGAGATATTGATGAATTTCATTTTTACGATCATTGGGTCTTACCTCCAACGTATGCCAGCGTCTCGCCGGGACTTAAGCCGTAGCGTACACATTCCATGGCGGTCGTCAGCTTATTGATTTCTTCCTCTTTAAGGAAGAGGTATGTGTTGATCGCGGCAACGGAATAAGGATCGCGCCGGCGGTCTACTGTATACAGATGATGCAGGCAGTCCGCATACATCTGTTCAATGGTCAGGTTCTGATGAAAATTATAGTGGCGGGCATAGCTTGTTCTTGTCACAGCAGCCTCAAATTCCTCCAGACCGGGTGCCTCTACCAGCTCCTTCACCAGTTCGGTTGAAAGTTTATAGTGGATCGGAATGAGCATCAGATAGATGTCAGCGGGCTTCATATTATAATATTTTTTAGCCCGGTAGATCCACTGAAGGTTCAGAAGATCGATCTTCGAACCGCGGTCCCTCATAAAAAGCTCAAGATCCTGTTTCTTCAGGACTTTTTTCTGTTCTCTCCAAGTAGAAGTGTAGAAATAGAGATCCAGAGTCAGGTTGTAATCATACAGCGTGACATTCTGTGAATCTTTCAGCTTTTTCAGAGGGGCATAATATTCTGTGCCTTTGAGATTCTCGATCAGCTCATCCGTTGTGCGGGAGGTGATGAGTTTCTCAATGGAAATCTGAGAGTACCTGTCAAAGAACGCCCTCTTGTAATTCAGGTCAAACGGCTGTCTGTACCTGTTGATCACAATGCGCAGACAGTAGTTGATCAGGTCGATCTCATAATTCTTAAGGATCAGTTTCATGAACCGGCGCTGCTTTTGCCCGCAGAACCGGTAGATTTTAGTGTAATCCCGGTAGAGAGACTGTACCAGCACTTTTTCTATATTACCTCTGTGGAGCTGATCCTCTTCCAGCGTATCCAGCACGTCTGCGTAAGCGGTGTTCTTTTTGAGATAATCGGCGATCTCGGGTACACTGCCCAGGTTCGCGATCTCAGTGAACTGCTCCGGCGATAAAAGCTTTGCCTCCATTGCCCGGATTTTTGTCACGATCCCGCTGTATTCAAGTAAATTTCCCATAGGCTACACCTCGGTGATCCGCTTTAGGATTTCGCGGGCATACTCGGCATGCCTTTCTTCATATTCCTTTTGAAGCGCGCGGATCGTCTCAGTGCTCGCTCCATTCTGGCTGTCAAGGATACCGGAAGTGCTTTTTTCCAGTTCGTCCCGGATAGCGTTGATGCGCGCCTGTGTCTGCTTTTCCAGATCTGCATCAAAGGCTTTGCGTTTTTCTTCATATTCCCTGTCCAGGATCTCCTTTTGAGTTTCAGCATGCGCAACAATGGCTGATGCGGCATCCTCGATTTCCGTCAATTTGTTTACAATAGAGTCCATAAAAAGCCTCCTCTTTGTGAGAAAATGCTAACACACTTTATCATACACCTTTTCTAAAAAAAAGCAAGTAAAGAAATCGTTATAATGGTTCACATATAAGCTGTTTTCGTGCTATTATGATAGAGTTCCAATGGAACTTGTTTCTAGTTTTGTTAAATAAGGGGAGGACTATTCATGAGACTGAGAAATATACCGAGAGCCGAGAGCACGATCCAGGCTCATCCCGTTGTTATAAAGAGACCGGAAGACCAGAGGGGATGCTGGCGCCAGGTCTTTGGAAATAAAAGACCGGTCCGCATTGAGATAGGGATGGGGAAAGGGCGCTTTATCCTGAATATGGCCAAAGCGCATCCCGATATAAATTTTATCGGCATTGAACGCTACTCCAGCGTCCTTCTGCGGGCAGTGGAAAAGTTCGATACAGAGGAATTCCGGGAGTTGAAAAATGTGAGGTTCGTATGCATGGACGCCAGGAATATAGCGGATGTGTTTGCAGAGGGAGAAGTGGAAAAGATCTATCTGAACTTTTCAGATCCGTGGCCGAAGGCGCGGCACGCAAAACGGCGCCTTACCTCTGTGGAATTTCTAGAAAGATATGAAAAAGTACTGCCGCAGGGAGGCACCGTGGAATTTAAGACAGACAATACTGCACTTTTTAACTTTTCTCTGGAGCAGATCAAAGAGGCGGAGTGGACTGTGCAGGCATTTACTTATGATCTTCATCATAATGAAGAAATGAATAAAGGGAATATCATGACTGAGTATGAAGAAAAGTTTTCTCAGAGAGGAAATCCGATCAATAAACTGATCGCCGTGCGCAGGTAAGAATACGCACCATATCCACCCGCTCCGCATATAATAGGATAGAGTCTGACTGCGGGACGGAAAATGTCGATGAAAAGAAAAAGATGGAAGACCTGTGTAAAAGAAATATTTTATTGTCAGCCTTGCCTGAACAGACAGATTTTGTGCATTCGAAAATCCATGCAGGAAGTGTGCAAGATCTTAAATTCCGGCTTCTGTCACGGAGACGATAAAAAAAATAAGAAATAACATTAAAAAAATGTAAAAAAATGCTTGCATTTTTGAAAAGTGTCGTATATAATATCACTTGCGTTATCCGTTAAGGGTAACAAAAGTGAGTAAGCGCGATTAGCTCAGTTGGTAGAGCACCTGACTCTTAATCAGGGTGTCCAGGGTTCGAACCCCTGATCGCGCACTTAGAAATCGCTGTTTTTGCAGACATTGGAGCTGCGGGGACGGCGATTTTTTTCGTGAAGCAATGAGCAGCGCGGAAAAATAAAAGGATGGTCCCAGGGAAGTGCTTGCATTTCCCTGGGACCATCCTTTTATTTTTCCATGCGGCGAATGCCGCGACCGAGATGAAGCGCCAGCGGA
>ERZ791922.362-NODE-362-length-31648-cov-3.054854_pt1 | contig 31648 bp, 32 predicted proteins | sample MGYA00510134_ERZ791922 | MGnify/ENA primary metagenome ERZ791922 (study PRJEB30046, sample SAMN00792101) | human gut metagenome | study: EMG produced TPA metagenomics assembly of the A metagenome-wide association study of gut microbiota in type 2...
CATTTTCATCCTTTGTTCTGCAGACATAGCTCACATCAGAACAGATGCCTTCAAAATCCACTACACCCGCTTTTCTCAAATGGGGATTTCTTGACATCAAAAGTACATCCCCAGGAACAAATTTCATGTGAAAAGCCGGGCCGATGGTGCTTCCAGCAATTACACCTTTTTTGGTTATCTGAATTTCGCCATTATCAAAATGTTCACCGCCAATGTAATATTCCAGGTCTGCATTATCTTTATCAACCTTGTCCTTGATGCGGGCAACCACATCTTTCAAATACACTTTAGACATTTGTTTCACCACCTTCTAACAAAAGACTATTTAAAATCTCATACTCATTCTGTGCACTGCTTGAGCTACGCATCCAGTTGTCTATTGCTTCATCAAGATTTTGTTCTTCTTCCGTCTCTTCTACGACACCAGCAACATATTTAGGTATTCCGAGCGAATAATTATTATTTCCTATCTGCTCTACAGTAGCCACATTTGAAAATCCTTCAATAACAGAGAATTTATCGTAGGCATCTGCAATTTTATGAATATGCTCTGGTTCCAAGTAACTCTGAGCATTTTTACGAGTCACTTCATTTTTAGCATTGATAAACAGCACCTTGTGTCTTCTATCCGCGCTCTTTTTAGAACGACAAATGATGATACAAGCCTCCATAGGAGAGTTGTAAAACAAATTTTTACCAATACCGATTACTGCTTCAACCAAATCCATCTGCACAAGTGATTTTCTCATTGATTGTTCGTCATTTCTCGACAATACTCCATGCGGGAACAGGATTGCACATCTTCCAGTCGTAGAATCCATACTTTTCAGTATGTGCTGGAAGAAAGCATAATCAGCACGCCCCTGAGGTGGCACACCTAAGAAGTTACGTCCATACTTATCGCTTTCAAAGGCGGTTCTGTCCCACTGCTTAATAGAGTAAGGCGGATTTGCAAGGACGATATCAAACTGCTGCAGTTTAGCATGGTCTGTAAAGGCTGGAACCTTAAGTGTATCCGCGTTTACAATCTCAAAATCCTGTACGCCATGAAGAATTAAATTCATTCTAGCAATTGCAGATGTAAGAGTTACGATTTCCTGTCCATAAATCGACAGATTACGCCATTCCTTTTTCTGCTGCTTTAGATACGCTACTGCAGAAATCAGCATACCGGCGCTACCACACGTTGGATCGTAGATAGATTCGCCAGGCTGTGGCTTCAACATTTCTGTCATAAGATTTACAACAGTACGGTTGGTATAAAATTCCTGTGCGGTATGGCCGCTGTCATCAGCAAACTGTTTGATAAGGTATTCGTACCCCTGTCCAAGTTCATCTGCCGGGCAATTCTCAATAGAAAGAGTTTTAGAACTAAAATGCTCCATCAAATCTTTCAACAATCTGTCAGGCAAACGATTTTTATTTGTCCAAGACGCATCGCCAAAAATTCCTGTAAGCTTTTCAGGGTTAGCCACCTCAATAGCATGAAATGCATCTTTTAATGCTTTACCAACGTCCTTTGATACGTTACGCACATCATCCCAATGCGCTCCATCCGGAATCATAAACTGATGATTCTCTTCCCAGTCTAACGCTTCTTCACCATATTCTTTTCTAATTTTCTCACATTCCTCATCATACACATCGCTTAAACGCTTGAAAAATAGAAGTGGAAAAATGTACTGCTTATAAGCTCCTGCATCCACATGTGCGCGAAGCAACACCGCAGATCCCCACAGATATTTTTCAAGTTCATCTATTGTAATTTTATTTTTCATCAATGTACCCTCCTGCTATCAAATATGCTTTTAAACGTGCTTCCATTCGCTTAACATTTTCGACTGCATTAATATACTCAATTCTTACAAATTCAGGCGGAACAACTTCTTGTTTCATTTTTTCAATATAAGTATTTACCGCTAAGGTATTTCCCGCAGCATCCAAATCTGCAATAGTTACAATTTTACACTTCTCAACAACATCTTTATAATCCTGATAAAGCTTGAACACTTCCTGTATATCTTTTTCTTCCATTACTTTTTGCGCACGCTGTGGTGTGTAAATATTCGAAGCGTCAATCAAACAAACCTTACCTTTGTGCTCAGGTCTCTTGTGATTGTTAAGGAAGATGATACATGCAGAAACGCCGGTTCCATAGAATACACCGCCAGCAAGAGCAACAACAGCTTCAATCATGTCACTCTTAATAAGCTGTTCACGAATCTCACCCTCTTTACCGCTATGGAAGAGAACACCCTGAGGGAGAACTACAGCGACCTTACCGTCCATAGGCTTCATGGATTTTACCATGTGTTGTAACCAAGCATAGTCGGCATTTGAATCTGAAGGACAACCCCACATATTACGACCATACTTATCATATTCAAAGCTATCAGCGCCCCATTTTTCCTGACCGAAAGGCGGATTTGCCAATACACAGTTAAATTTCTGCAGTTTATCATGTTCCAGGAATTTAGGATTTCTAAGAGTGTCACCCTGTGCAATCTTGAAATCACTAGCGCCATGAAGGAACAGGTTCATTCTTGCGATTGCAGAGGTAGACAGGTTGTTTTCCTGGCCATAAATCTTACCGTAAGTTGTCTGCTTATTGTCGATATGTCTAATAGCCTCGATAAGCATACCTCCCGTACCACAGGCCGGATCGTATACTGTGTCGCCAGGCTTAGGATCCATCAACATAACCATCAACTTAACGATTGTTCTAGGCGTGTAATACTCACCCGCATTCTTCTTTGAAAGGTCTGCAAACTTTTTGATAAGATACTCATAGGCATCTCCCATAACGTCTGCACTGTAGTTTTTATTACCAACCTTCAGACTGGACATGTGCTCAATAAGGTCTTTCAGTCTTTCGTCTGTCAGTTTTGTTTTATCAGTCCATGTAACGTCATCAAAGCTGGAGAATACGCCGCTAAGTGTTTCCGGGTTAGCACGTTCAATGCCGTTCATAGCCTTGACGATAATTTTACCAATGTCCTTACTTGCATTTCTCAAGTCACTCCAATGGCAGCCTTCTGGAATAATGAAGCTGTGATTTTCATCAAATGCAGCAAATTCCTCATCGCCTCCGGAAGCTTCCAAAGCATCCTGTGTTTCTTCATCATACACGTCACTGATTCTCTTAAAGAACAAGATTGGTGTGACGTAATCCTTAAACTCATCCTGATTGATAGGACCTCTTAAAATATTGCAGGCCTCATACAGATGAGCAAATAACTTTTTACTTGTAGTCTCTTCATTTTCAGGAATGGAATCTTTCAATTCCTGATCTGCTATTTCTGTAGCCGATTGAATCATAGAAGCACGACCTCCCGTTTTCACTTTCTTATGCGCTGAGCGTTTAATGCTTACACTCACATCATCACGCTTCTTTTCCATAACCGGCGGATACTTATTTTCAAATAGAACTAGCAACTGCATCAACTTCAGGTCTAAGAAGGTGAGTGCGTGTTTTCTAATATCTGTAGGTATTCCATAGTACGCTTCTGCAATACCACCGCAGATAGCGGCCAATGTGTCACTGTCACCACCGATGGAGATGGCGTTTCTTATTGCATCCTCAAATCCAGTTGATTCAAAGAATGCCTGCAGCGCCTGAGGAACTGTATCCTGACAAGTTTCATTAAATTCGTATGTATCCCTTATTTCATCAAGAGTGAAATTCATAGGATAATAATGCTTGTCAATGTAATCTCTAATTTCCAACATGCTGCTGCCGGTCTTAGCCATATAAATAGCAACCGCTGTAGCTTCTGCACCTTTTATTCCTTCCGGATGATTATGTGTTACTTCCGTAACCAGTTTGGAAAGTTTCTTTGCTTCTTCCAAACTTTCTGCTGCGAAACCTGCTGCACTGACTCTCATTGCAGCTCCATTTCCGTAGCTGTTATATGGTTGAGGATTGTCAGAGAACATCCAGCGATAAAAACCCCCGCCATATCCACAATTCGGATAATTTCTTCCAACACTCTGCATACACTCAACCGCATTTTTCGACAAATCACTGTAGTCTTGTTTACTCACCAGGATTGCCTGAGCAATCGCCAAACTCATGATACTGTCATCAGTTGGGAAACACTTATACGTAAGAAACTCAAAGTCCTTATCCCTATGATTATTCCATTCAAAACGTGACCCAACGATGTCACCAATAATTGCTCCTAACATATAGTTACCTCCTTATATTCTGCTCTGAAGCTTAGCCAGGATAGATGACCATCTCGCTTCAGCTTCCTGAATTGCCTTTTTATACATTTCAAACTCTCTCATATACTCATCAGCTATAGCCTTTTGTTCTTCCATTGACGGAAGCGGTATCTCTATATGGTTAAGTTCCTTGTAACTGATATTCATCACCGCAGTTCCCTGCTGCCTTGTAACCAGCATTTTTCTTCCAAGAGGACTATCAAAAAAAAGTTTAAGGTATGTTGTAGAAAGGCTCTCGTCAATGGCCCTAATAACAATCACATTTGATGAAGCAATACATGGATATGCTTGCTCTTTAAAAATAGCAATTCTTATTGCTGTTCCTCTTGCCGGAATTAACAAATCGCCATCTTGTAACAAATAATTTGTAACTTTGCGTTCCTCTTCATCTAGATAGTCAAGCCCTGTATAGTCAATCTCATACTCACCAATATTCGATATATTTACTACACCGATATTTCCGTTAGGATCTTTCTTATTCACCGCTTTTCCTCTAAAAATAGAAGCCACAGTACCAAGTTCCTGCTTCTTAACATTCGATTCTTGAAACTTAATCCAGTCTTCATCCTGTGACTCAAAAATCCTATCAACATTCCAATCTCCCATATCCGCAAGCTCATCTTCCAAAACGAATGTATCATCCTGCACTATCAGCTTGCTAAGTCCATCTTTGCGAGGATTCTCTGTATCTGTTACATATCTTTTAATTGTTACTTCATCTGTACGTCCTGTCGTAATTGTAATTAAATATGTTTTTACGCCAGTGTTTTCGAATACCCCCGATGGAAGGTCCGCTATTTCTTTTACGCAGTACATGGATTGAAGAAACTCTCGAAGCTCCTTAACTCTGCCACCACCAAACGTAATCTTGGCCGGTAAAACGATTGATAAAACACCATCACTTCTTAAATGAAGTGCAAGATTCTCTGCTGCTATCATGTCATATTCTCTACATATAAATGATGAATCTTCGTCAGCTTTATCACGAACGCCAAACACCGGTACAGCCAAAATCAAGTCATACTTTTCTGATGTAAACTCATATTCATAGATGCTTGTCTGCTTAACATCTACCATTTCATTATCGCTAAACATTTCTGTCAAAATCTTAAAGTATAAGTTGTCCATCGTTGTCAGTGTAAAATGCGAGTCGCCATGTGCTTCTACAAGTCGTTCCAAACAAGGAGAAAACTTTTCAGCTTCTGGAATTAAAACCTCCTGGAAACCTTCTATAAAATTCTTCTCCATTTCATCAATCAACGCTTCCGGGACTCTGAATTTAGCTCTGCGATCCCCATATTCGATAATATCTGTCCAAGTCACATCCTCAAAGTTTCTAAGGGTTCTGTATATATTGAAAAATCGTTCTCTATCCGGGAACGGATTAGCTATTCCAAACTCATCGGCAACACTTCTCATCAATTCATAAAGTTCCTCATCGTTTAACTCATGAGGATTAAAATTTTCGTCTACAGCCATCAACTGTAAATCCATCGTTTTCTTAAGCACAGCCAATGCGCTCTCGTATTCACTTGGCGTATTATTCCCTCTTATAGCATTGAAAAAGGAATACAATCTATCTATTCTGCTGTTATTGCCTTTCATTGTGTTACCTCCTCAGAAAGCAGTTCTATTTAACCTTGTAACGATAGTGTATCACGCCTATATTTCTTTGTCAATACTTTTTGGTATGTTAATACCAAATTTATTTACAATCGTATTCTTATTGTTAAAGAGTGTTCACTTTTCAAATATCCATAGTGTCGTGTCAACCTTATCAAGTGGATCAGTTCCCGCATAACTAATTTCAAGCTAAAAATAAAAGGCTTATCCAGAGCCAAATCTACCATTTAACGATAGGTCCTGAATAAGCCTTTGAAATCAGTTATTTATTTACTTGTTAGCGTTCACCTTTGACATCAAAACAACCGTCTCGACTGTGTTTTCGTTGAGCAACCGAATTGTATCGCCTTCACAGCCGTTATAATACACCGGGAACTTAAAGCCGATCTGCTTTATGATGCGCCCGCTGCCGTCCCTTTCGGGATACAATTCGATTGTCTTGATGAACGTTCTCATAAATTCCTTCTTTTCAAGATCCGTCATCTTTCCATATATCTTATCAAATTCCAGAAGGAATTGATAGACCTGTTTTCCGGTGATCTGCTCCCCGCAGGATGCGGATATCTTCGTCTCCACATCCGAAAGCATCTCCTCCAGTTCCGAGATCCGGTCATACAGGTTATCCAGGCGTTCCTGCATATCCTGATACTTCCGGTCGTAATGCCGGTCATTCACATCCAGCTTATCCAGCATAAGCACCAGCTTCTTTTTAGCGCCCACCACCTGCAGGAGCTTTCCCTTCATCTGCTCCCGTTCCTCTTCCAGGGCGGAGACATCCACCTTCTCGTGCAGCTTGTCCTGGATGAAATCCCGGAACTTTTCCATCGCCACCATATCACGGATGATCTGAACCACTTCCCCATTCAGTTCGTCCTGATTCAGGGAAGGTTTAAAATCGCAGAAATGTTCTTCGTCAATCTTCTTCCTATGCTGGCATCTGTAATAGAAATCGTCCTTGTACTCCCCGGTCTTCTTATTTTTCCTCCGTCTCACCGTCCCGGCCATCCCGGAACCGCAGACCGGGCATTTCAGGATCCCGGATAAGATATGCTCATGGTCCAGGCTGTGGGTTTTATTCCATTTCACGCCCGTGGCCTTGCGCTTGGCCCTGGCCGCCTCCCAGGTCTCCGGGGCAATAATCGCCTCATGGAGTCCCTCTGCCAGAAGATACTCCTCCTTCTTTACCCGCCGGAACTGATCCCTTGTCCCTTTTACCTTTTCCGTTGCGTTCTTCCCGTACGCGATCTTGCCTGCGTAGACCGGGTTATCCAGGATTTTCAGGATCGTGCTCCTGGTAAAATGGCTCACCTCCTGCTCCCGCAGCTTCTTTTTGGAATACCCGTGCTGGTTCAAATATTTGCTGATGGAATCCGCCCCCATGTCCGTATGGACAAATTTTTCAAAAATCAGCCGGACAATCTCCGCTTCCTCCGGGTTCACGATCAGGGTGCTGTTTTTGGAATCCAGGAGGTATCCGAACGGCGCCTGCCCTCCATTCCATTTCCCTTCCCTGGCTTTCTGCTTGCGCCCTTCCATCGTCTGGACCAGGATATTTTCTCGCTCGATCTCAGCCACGGCAGACAGAACAGTGATGGTCAGTTTCCCGGAGTCTTTGGAAGAATCAATCCCGTCTTCCACACAGATCAGGTTCACGCCGTAATCCTGGATATACTGCAGGGAATTCAGCACATCCGCAGCGTTCCTGCCAAACCGGGACAGTTTAAACACCAGGATATAACTCACCCCGTCCCGGTCATCCGCCACATCCTGGAGCATCCGCTGGAATTCCGGCCTTCCGGTAATACTCTTGCCGGACTTTCCGGCGTCACAGTATTCCCGGACAATCTCCATGCCCTGAAACTCCGCGAATTTCACCAGCCGGTCCTTCTGTGCGTCCAGGCTGTAGCCGTCCACCTGCATGGCGGTAGAGACCCTAATATAAAGATAGCATTTTTCTTTCTTCTTCACGCTTCCGCCTCCTCATATTCTGCCGTCTCCGGCACCATCCGGAAATGCTTCAGGGCGTCCAGAATTGCAAGTTCCTTTTCCTTCGGGCATTTCGGGACACGCGCTTTCGGATCCTCCGGCTTATTGTAGTTTTCCCCCATCTCTATGCCGTATTTTCTCTTGATCTGGGCGATATACAGGGAAGATACTTTTAACCCTACCTTTTCCAAAACATACGCCTTGATCTCCGCATAGGTTGCTTTCGCTTCCGGCACGGTCACCGGCAGTTTCCGGCAGTCCAATTCAAAGGATACTATTTCATCCGGAAGTTCCGGATCCCCGGATACCGCTTCCCCATCATAGAAAACCGGGAACCGGAAGGCGATGGATTTCAGGATCCTCCCATCATCCTGCTCTTCCGGGAACACCTCGATCCGCTCAATGAACTGCCGGCACAGTTCCCGCCGCTCCGCGCAGGTCATTTTCCTGTAAAGCCGGTCAAAATGGTCCAGGATCCGGCTGATCTGCCCGGAAGAATGGATCCCTTCCCGGACTGCTGCCAGCTTTTTCCTCACCTTCCCGATTTCCGCCTCCAGCTGCTCGATCCGGTCATAGGCGGCGTCAATCTTCTCCTGGATGGCGTCATAAGCCTTGTCATATCCATTCGCCAGGACATCCAGATGGTCAAGTTCCCCGCCCAGTTTGTATTTCAGGTGTTCCTGGCCATGCAGCCTCCTGCGCAGGTCTTTCAGCTTCCCCTCTAAAGCCGCTTCGGATGAGGAATCTCCCACAGCCCCCGCAAAAGCCTTCTGGAATTCTTCCGTCCGTGTCAGCTGCACAAGGATCTCCATCACGGCGCCATCCAGCTTCTTCTGATTATAGGTATGATGGAAACCGCATCGCCGTCCCTCGGATTTCCGGTAATACCGGCAGGCGTAATAGTGGATCGGCTTGTAATGCCCGCCTCTGTTCCGGTTGATGGTTTTGCTTTTTTTCACTACCAGCCCTGCCCCGCACACGGGGCATTTCACCAGGCCGGACAGCATGCTGATCCGTTCCGGCTCATCCTTTTCATAACGGACGGCCCCCTGCTTCCTCTTAGCCTGCACCCTTTCCCAGATTTCTTCCGGGATGATCGCTTCCTGCTTTCCCTGGACTATGATTTCTTCCCTCTGGTCCTTTTCTGCTCTCCCCCGGTTCACCCTGCGGAAATATACGATCTTCCCGCAGTAAAAGGGGTTGTCCAGCACACCGGCCGCAAAGTCCCGGTTAAAAGGGCAGGAGCTTCCTTTGGAAATCCGCCGGTACCCATGGTCATTCAGCCACCGCACCACAGCAGCAAGCTTCATATCCGGTTCCAAATATTTGGCATAGATCAGCCGGACAATCTCTGCTTCCCCCGGCTCCACTGTCAGGCTGCCGCCCTCATTCCGGTATCCGAAAGGCGCGGGGCCGCCTACCCAGCCTCCCTCCATCACCTTCTGCATCCGCCCGGCCATAAACTGCACCCGGATGTTCTCCCGTTCAATTTCTGCCACAGCGGACAGGATGGCGAGAGTCAGCCGCCCGCCCTGGGTGGAACTGTCAATGCTGTCTTCCACACACACCAGGTCCACGCCATAATCCAGAAGCGTCTGGATGGACTTCAGAATATCCGCGGCGTTTCGCCCGAAGCGGGACAGTTTAAATACCAGCACATAAGAGATCTGATCCTTTTCACTGGCAATGTCCTCCATCATCTCCATAAAGGCAGGTCTTCCGGCAATGCTCTTCCCGGACTTTCCGGCGTCACAGTATTCGCCCGCGATTTCAAGCCCCTTATACTCCGCGTACTGGCGCAGGCGTTCCTGCTGGGCTTCCAGGCTGTAGCCCTCCGTCTGAGCAGCCGTGGAAACCCGGGTGTAAATGTAGCATTTCTTTTTCACGTCCTCACCTCTTTCGGTTGCTCACTGTCACACGGTTCGCCGTGCATGATTAATATATCGGAGTCCGGCATCCCCGCCAACTCGCAGGACGCACAAGGTTTCTTTATCAAAACTATGCGGAACGCACAGAATCACCGGAAGTGCCAAAAGGCACATTCCGGGATTGTAGGCGGTCGCCAAGGTCTCGGGCGAGCCCGGACTTCGGCTCGTCGCCAGTACAAAAAGCCGACAGCCCGGAGTACTGCCGGTAAGGATGTGATTTCAGGATGTTTTTTCTGCAGATCCCTGCGTCTTTTCTTCGTCCAGTTCTTTCAGTATTTCAGCGCCGTACTTCTGGATCATCCGCGCCATAAACTCGGCACAGCGCTCCATGTTCAGATCTGCCTGCTTTTGCGTATACATGCCTGTGCTGACCAGTTCCCGTCTTTCCATGAGTTTCCCGCCTCTCCTGCCGCAGGGAATGCCCTACTTTGTTTTCTCATGTCACAGGCAAAGAAAAAACAGTTATATTTACCCTCCCACCAAAAATCACAAAAAGAAACCCGTCGGCACATTTTTCCAACGGGTTCTAAAGATTTTATTTATTATCGAACAGACTGATCTGCCAATATTCACTTTTTTCTGGGAAATCTTTCAGATAATCAAAAATTTGATCTGTCTGATACATGATTCCTGCCTTACGGCAGGTTTCCCGGAAGATATGCAGAAGGTGTTTGCTATTCGGGCTGTTTATTTTATAGTCATATCCATATTTATTCCGGTATTTTTCTGACAATCCCGGAAATACTTGATCCAGGGCATGATAGAAGTATTCCCGATTTCCCTCCCGCAGGGTAACACCCATTCCAAAATTTACAATACCTTTCACGCCCGCAGCCACGCAGTATTCAAGAATTCCTTTTAAATTTTCCTCCGTATCATTAATAAAAGGGAGAATTGGAGTCAGCCATACAATAGTCGGAATCCTTTCTTCCTGCATTTTCTGTAAGACCTGTATTCTTCTACTTGTTGTACAAACATTCGGTTCCAGAATTCTGCATAATTTATCATCGTAAGTTGTCAGAGTCATCTGCACTACCGCTTTCGTCCTTTCGTTGATCTGGCACAGAAGACCCAAATCTCGCAAAATCCGATCCGACTTTGTCAATACAGCGGCTCCGTACCCATACTGCCGGATCAGTTCCAGACATTTTCTGGTCAGTCTCAGCTGTTCTTCACAGGGCAGATACGGATCACACATAGCACCGGTTCCGATCATGCATTTTCTTCTTTTTGACCGGAGTTTCTGTTCCAAAAGAGCCGGGGCATTCCGTTTTACTTCGATATCCTCAAAGGGGTGGGTAAAGCCATAACATCTGCTTCGGCTGTCACAATAAATGCATCCATGGGTACAGCCCCTGTAGATATTCATCCCATTGTCTGCGGATAGAATTCCCTTGGCATCAACAAAATGCATTTTTACACCTCTTCCGTTTTCTTTAATCTATACCGCATCCAGAAAATTCAGTAAATTATTTCCAATGCTTCAGTTGAGAAAGGAACATGTCAAATTGCAAATATCTTTCCTTATCTGACAAATTATCAGGATTCGGCATATGTCCCACAAGATAGTCCAGCAATTCGTCTTTTGACGGATATGCAAATTTTCCATTTATATAACACCACTTACAATAGTCTTCATTAAAAGTTCCATCCGTCTCTCTGCTGATGCAGTCATCCTCGTTTAAAGGCATTCCGCAGCATTGACAAATCAGCTGTCTCGGGGAACCAAGGAGTGAATTAATTGATATACCAAATTCTTTTGACAGCAGCTTTAATGTGTCAGTATTCGGCTGTGTTTCTCCGTTTTCCCACCGGCTTACCGCCTGCCTTGTAACCATGACCCTTTCCGCCAGCTGATCCTGCGTAAGATTATGTTTTTCCCGCAGGGTTTTGAGTATTTCCCTTATTTCCAAACTAAATTCCTCCTCCAGAGTAATTGATAGCCTTATTATGCTCTTAAGCAGCAAAAGATGCCAGCAACCTGCTGTTGCTGCAATTCAGGATATCAACCGAATGGTCCCTTAATCACAGTTTTCTTACCGGATGCCGGATCACCGTCCTCCACTTTTCCTGCAGAACACGCCTAGCATCCGAAAGATAGATTTCATGATGCATCCGACCGCTGGAAAAATCATTCTCATACCCATTTTCTTCAAGATACGCATCCATCAGAGCAATGGTCCGGGGTTCCTCGTCAAAAGCACCGATATGCATACACTGGACGCACAGACCTTCTTCGATGGTCAGAAACTCCACGTTTGAAAAATCCTGTTTCTTTTTTGTCTGCGCTTCCCGGATCGCCCAGTCAAAATCTGTTTTCTTCACAAAATCCGGAAGACGGATCACGGAAATCCACTGAAATTCTTCCTTTCTTTCATAGTCAATTCCTTCTATGCTCTCCTGCCGCCAGAAGCCTTCCAGAGGAGGCACCACATAATCAAAATATCCCTGGATTTCGTGACTGCTTTTCTTACTCATCTTAATGGTAAATGCAATTCCATACAAAAGCCCGATCGATTCCTTATAGGCCCCGCCTTCTTCATTGGGATTTCCTTTCCCCCGTACCGCAATATAATTCATCTTCGGAATCTCCACAAGCTGCGGCTTTTTCCCCGGAAGATAAAATTCTTTGTATTCTTTTTTATAATCAAATGCCATTTGTCGTTCTCCTTCTTTTTCCCGGCTTCTTTACCTTTGGTTCCGGGAGTTCCGGATACATTTCTCTGACCATCTCACACAGTTTCCCGCTGTCTTCCAGAATCGTACAGGGCAGCAGCGCCGCCTGGGAATGTATCGGATTTCTCCCAGCGGAGCCAGCTGTTCCGCCACATAAAGCGCCAGTTCCTTTTGCGCCATACCGCTCCCTCCTTCTGCCTGTTTAGCCTCTGTCCCCTTTTCGGTAAATGGCTGCAATGCTTTCCGCCGTTTTCAGAAGTTTTTCCCTTACTTCAGCCGGCTCCAGCACCCTGGCCTTCTCTCCGAACGTCAGCAGCCATCCCAGCAGGGAGCTTTCATCGGTGTAATCCATCTCAAACAGCAGCCGTCCATCTTTCTGCTCCTTGAAGCAGTGAGGACCAAACTCTTCCACCAGCCTCCATTTTGTATCCGGTTCAAAGAGAACCTTTACCCGGATGTTCGCCGGAAAAATTCTCTCATTGGAAAGATCCGGCATGGGTACCTGTCTTGGAACAAATCTTTCCTCTGTCTTTTTCAGATCCTCCATCCGGTTCAGTTTGAACATGCGGAAATCCTTTCTTTTCCGGCACCATCCCCAGACATACCAGCTGGACCACTTAAAGATCAGATAATAAGGTTCTGCCATTCGGACACTTTCACCGCCGGGAGCAAAATAGTCAAATGCAATCTGTCTGCGCTCTTCAATGGCGTCCTGAATCAGAGAAATTTTCGGCGCAAGAGATTCTTTATACCAGGATGACAGATCAATCAGCATAGAATCCCTGCCGCTGACAAAATCCGATGCACCGACCTGCAGCTTTTCCATCAGCTGTGCGTAATAACTGCTCCCGCTGACACTGTCCAGGCTCCGCAGTCCCGCCAGAATCATCTGCATATCCCTGGAAGTCAGAAGGGTTCTGTCCATCCGATATCCTTCCATGATTCGGATGCCTCCCCCGGCTCCCTGCAGTGTACTGACTGGAATCCCTGCTTTGCACAATGTCTCGATATCCCGGTTTATCGTTCTTCTGGAAACCTCAAACTTCTCCGCCAGTTCCGGCGCTGTACATTTTTCCTTCTGCAAAAGGATAGATAAAATACCGATCAGCCTGTCTGTCTTCATTTGCTCCACCTGCCTGTATCATAACAATCCAAACACGACAACTGTATGTCATGTACATTTTAACATTCGTTCAAAAATAAAAAAAGACCTGCGCGCATATCAATCCTTAAGACAGTCGTTTCCTGCGAAGGCTACTGTATTTTTTCTTTGTTGCTATTGTAATACTACCAGATTTCCATAGTGTCTTTTAGTGTCCTACTTTCAAAACATTATCTTGAACTCTTTTTCACCAATCAGTATAATTTAAGCGAGGGGTGAGAATATTGAAGTTTAGATTATGGATTATATGTAAGAGAATTTCAAGGATTGTTAAGAATATCTATCATAGTCGATTTCTATGTTGGCTTAGAAACACCTTGCTTTTTAATATTGTGATAATGACTATTCTTGTATTGGGTATAGTATATGTTTTATTCCTTTTTTCTCCGTCAGAAGCGAATGTATATTTTTCAGACAAAGTAAGTGAATTAGAATTTTCCGCACAGTCAGTAAGCGGCACTCTTGAAACAGATCATATCACTTTACAAATAGAAACAGATTGTAAAATAAGATTAGATAATTTTTGCATAAACTATGAAAATGAAAGGTATGATAATATTCAGTACTTACTTCTATCCCTCAAAAAAGACGCACCGTTTAATCTAATTGGTATCCAACGAAATGACGGTATTATTACATCGGCTTTTTTTACAGATCAAAGTTTGATAGGAATAGAAGATTCTGTAAGATGTTTTAACAAAGACATAATTTTTAACAATGGGATACTTTTAGGCGGATTGGAAAATGCTGAATATAAAGTCTGGATAACAGGAGCTGATGTCACGGCATTGGATTCAAACAATACAGAAATATTCGAAGCCACTGACTTTTGCTTTGAAATAAATGAGGATGTGAATGGGACAGCATATTTGACAACAGATGTAAAAACGACCATAAAAACGCCGAATATCTTAAGAAAATACAACGAGCTCCCAGATGTTAATTATTGCTCTGCAGACTTTGAAGGGGTAAATAATGCAACATATGTGGGAAATGGAGACCTCTTGTTTTCTCCATCTGTTTCCCCTGAAACTTACAGTATTTATGAACAAACCGTTGATTTTCATGGAGTAGCAACTCAATTAGACGCCTCGATAATGATAACGGAAGATTCCTTGGAAGACAATATTGTGCTAACCATGAACGGAAAAGTAGATGAAGCCTATATATCCAATATGACCTTATTTCCAACTTTTTCAGGATGGTATAAAGATAATATTTACTTAGCTCCTTTAAGTTTGGTATCTATAGTATTCGGTTCCATCTCTTTGCTGAAGAAAAAAAGAAATACTTAGAATTGCTTAAAAGGCGCATTCTCCATCCCCGGAAATGCGCCCTCTTTCTTATTCCTTTCCCGCCGGTACAAAAGCGAAGCATTGATACAACGTCTTCTCATGCAGCTTGTGCATATACCGCAGATCGTAATCCATTTCCACGGCAATCTTCTCCCAGGAATAAAAGCATAAGTATCACATCTCCAAAATCGTCTGATGTTCCGGGTTGCTGACCCGCTTGGTCACGTTTACGATCTCCTATTTCAAATCCACCAGCCCTCCGTCTGAGCAACAGTAGAAACACGTGTGTTAATATAGCATTTTCCCCTTTTCACCGTATCCCTTGGAACTTCATTATGTCGTGCTTTGCTCCGTCTGCCAGCGCCCTTTTTCGTTTTTTGCTCAAAAGCCGTCGGATCACAATTCTATGACTGGCAGCTCCTGCTACTCTTTTATAACCTGCTCCTCTGTCTCTATCTCCTCCAGAACAGCTTTCCCATACTTTTCAACCATACTCACAAGGAAATTTGCACAGTGCTCCATATTGGCTTTTGCCTTTGGATCCAATTTTTCTGGCTTCTCCCCATCCTTATATTTTAAAACAATCACCTGACTAACCTCCAATTCTTCTTTTCTGAAGGTCTAAGTATAAGTTTCTTGTATATTCCGATTTTGAGCAAAAAAATAATGGCCGGTAAAGAACTATATAAAGTTCTCCACCAGCCATTATTTTTATATCTTGCGGGCATAATCCAGCGAGATCCATCCCGCGCCGGATTTCAGCTTGCCCCAGCGGGAAGCTCCCTGTCCGTCCGCTTCCTCCACAATGGTAAAGACGCCTTTCCCGGTATATTTCCCGGTCTTCCCGTAATTCGTCCCCGGTCCTTTCCGAATATTTAGATCCGTGATGGACACCTGCGCCAGATACGGGGAAAATCCGTCTCCTGATCCTCCATAGACAGCCTTCCCGGATTCATCGTATACCGAATATCCCAGATTCTCATCCGCGCACTTCTTAGCGTTGGCAAGCACCTTAAACGCCCCCTTCTGTGATTTTGCGTCTGTCCAGGACTTCCTGACCCGATACCATCCGCCTTCTTCCGGTTCCGAAACCGCAGAGCCGTTCATAGCCGCCTTCACGTCCTTCCGGAACCCGTCCATGGTATAGCCCAGGCCAAGCCCCTTCCACAGATGCTCCGGATCCCCATGGTTGGAAGCGATTCCCCGGCTGTGCCCTTCCCGGTGACTGATGATTACGCCGTCCACGGCCGGGTTCAGATTGTACTGCTTACACAGATAAGCAAATAATTCCACTGCCGCCTCGTAAGTACGCTTCGCCACTGCCCTTGCCGCCGACAGGTCGGAACAGGTAAAGTTTGATCCGGACGTATACCAGATGCAGGCAGGCTCGCACATCTCCACTCCGATATGGGTATTGTTCCCGCTCCCTTTGCTGCCGGAGCCGCAGTGCCAGCCCCGGTGGTTCCAGGGCAGGGTCTGGTACACCATCCCGTCATTCCCGTCAATGAACCCATGCACACAGGCATTATCATAGGATGGGCTGTTCCAGGAACTGATAAACACGGACGCCTTGGGCTGGGGACAGCCCACCGAATGGAGCATCAGCCCCTTCACCGTAATCTTCCTCCCCGCCGTATAGCAGGGATTCTTCGTTAAAATACTCTGTATAAGCTTCATCTTATTTCTCCTCCGTTTCTGTTTTCTCTGCCCGGTCATGGAGCTGCTCCAGCACCGCCTTGATCTTCTCCGTCACCGGAAGCCCCAGGTGCGCAGCGTTCTCCAAAAGGCTCACGCCCTCATTGGAGATATAGAAAAAGATCACCGCCGTCCGCAGCACCGAACCGGTACCGATAACATGAACATCCAGGATGTTGGCAATCCCCACCAGAAGGAAGATCAGTACCTTCCTGCAGATGCCTTTGAAACCCACGTTGCTGGACAGCTTCCGGTCGCTGACCGCGCACATCACGCCGGTCAGATAATCCGCCGCCGCGAAAGCCACCAAAGCCAGCAGCAAGCCGTCACAGCCGCCCAGGTAATACCCCAGCCAGCCGCCCACCGCGGCAAATACCATCTGGATCATGTTCCAAAATTCTTTCATTGCTCAATTCCTCACTTTCCCATAAGAAAAGACGCCCCAAAAGAGCGCCTGCCAGTCAGTTTCTATATATAAAGTGCCGCCTGCCCTTTTCAGGACAGTTCTTTCCCTCACGGCACGGGATCGGGTTGTTCCGTCAGCGTGTAGGTGATCTTCATGGTCTTATCCACGGTCTTCACCACCGCTGAGGAAAGATTGTTGATGGACGCCAGGTACGGCGTCAAGAGATAAGCCGTCCGGTACTCATTTCCGTAGCTGCCGCCCCAGCCGATCAGGAAATTCTTGTACTGGAACAGGGGCGTCGCGGCGTTGTTGAGCCTTACGCTTCCCTGAGTCTGGATCACTGTGTCCTCCGCCGTGATCTGGAAATCCCCGCCGATGATCAGATCCCCGATCAGCGTCAGGTACAGCTCACAGGAGCCGGTCTCGCACAAGGGCTTCCACTTGGACGTAAATCCGAACTCAATCAGCGTCACATCCGTGGTGTTGGAAAGGCTAATCTTATAGATCCCCTTCTTGTCATAGGCAAGCACATACAGATACCCGCTCCGGATACAGCATTTCACGCTCCGCTCCGCAAAGGAGTCAAAAGCCCGGGTACCCACATCCATCAGTTTTGCGTTGGACAGCGTCCACTGCCCTTCCGTAAAGGAATAGTCTGTCTTGGAGATTTTGATCCAGAGCATCAGGGCGTCCCCGGAAGAATTCCCCTCATTAGAGAACCCGTACCAGTACCCGTCCTGCCCATCCAGGAACTCCCCGTACTTCGTATAGCTTCCCAGGAACTCAAAGGTCCCCGGCGTCAGCACCTCATCCTCCAGCACCGTATAGGTGGAATCATCCAGTTTCTCATTTAAGCCGATGGAAAACACCGGAATCCGAAGCTTCCGGATCCGGACGCCCGCGTTCTCATAAGTGATGGAATACAAAAGGCTGTCCTCAAAATCCAGTTCCACCGCCTCAAACAGCACCATCTTGTTGGCGTCCGAGATTGCCCCGATATCCGCCGTCTTCAGCTGCAGGAAGGCGCTGGCGTCCCCAGTCAGGCTGCCGAAGCCGTTCTGCCCGCCGAAGGAGCTGGTCAGCGCCACCGCCGCGATGGTGCCGTTTCCCTGGTTCGGGGTAAACTCCCAGACAAACTTATATCCGTTGGAGATGGCCATGCTCTCCGTCAGGTTCAGGCTCCCCCTTGCCAGGTTGGCCGTGGAATTCACGTCATTGGAGGCATAGGCCACCGGAAGGTTGTCCGAGCTCTCATACAGCAGTTCCTCATCCTCCGCCAGCGCTTCGGAAAAAAGCAGGATGCCTCCGATCATGTTGGGGCAGATGGGGAGCAGGTTCCCGTTCCAGAGCAGGGCATCATCGTACTCCCCGGTGACGGCGTAAAAGATCCCCATGGGATTTAAGCCCAGGATGTTGTTCACCGCCTCGGTGATCATGTTCTCTTCCGTGACGGTCTCCACCGCCCCGGTATTTTCATCCGTCAGTTCCAGCGTCATCACGCCTTTTAAAACCATATCCATTCTCCTCCCGTATTCTTATTCTGTGCCGCCGGATCCCGGCAGCGTCACCGGCCGACAGAACGCGCCGATCCCCGGCTTTGCCGCCAGGGTATCCGCATAGCTCCTCTGCACCAGTTCCATAGTATCCATGGAAATAGTATCCGAAATCCCTTTCGCCTTCAGCCCGCCGCGGATCGTGAAAAGAGCCGCCGTTTCCTCAATGTCGATCCTGCCGTCCCAGGCCGCCGCGGCCGCCATGGCCTGGCCGCTGATGGAAGCGATGCAGTCCCCGATCCCCACACTGCCGGAGCCGTCCTCCATCCGCAGATAAACGTTGAAAGTGTTGGTGATGTTCGGCACGATATTTTCAATGGGATAATACAAAGACAGGATGTGCTTTCCGCTGTGCCAGGTCTCCACCGGATGATGGAGCAGGATCTCGGCGTTGTTCAGTTCAAAAGTCACATAGCAGACCGCCTTTCCGTCCTCCGTCCAGGTCACCGGCAGGCTTACATCCACAGAAATATCCGTGGTCTCTTCCCCGGCAGCGCCATCCTCAGAATCATTTTCTGTATCCGCCGCCCCGCCGCTGTCTCCTACATTCCCGGAGGGGAACGGGATTACGATAGTGCCGCTGGCCTGGGCGGATTTCTCCACCGTCTGCGCTTCCACATCCACCACTACCTGCCCGAAGAACTGGGCGTGGTTTTCCTCTTTGGAAGCGAACTCAATACTAATGATCCGGACATCCGTCTCTCCGATGGAATACTCAGAAGCATTCGTAAAGGTGTGGATGCCGATCTTTCCCGCCTCGATTTGGTTGAGCAGCCCGGAGATGTTCTTGTCATTCTTGGACTTTGCCTGGGAAAGCCTGGGATTCTTCCCCACGCATTTCAGGCTCTGCCTGCCGCCAATCTTGACCGTAAAAGATGTCACACAGGTGATCTGCTGAGCGTCCGCCTGCCCGCCGGAGAAGGTCAGCACATCCCCCAGGTCCAGCGCCGGATTCCCGATGGTATCCGAATCAAAGGGCACGTAATTGACCGCAGATACAGCGGTGAGGATATTGCGACAAAGTTCCTCCCTGGTCTCTTCCAGTCCGAACTGCAGGAGGGGATTGACCCCCAGGTTCATGGTCAGACCATCGTCTGTTTCCAGGGCGTAATACTCGGAAATCTGCGTCCGCAGGTTGGTAGAACTGACCGCCGTGTACCTCGTAACAAAATCAGAGAAACTGCTGGAAAACCGGTGCTTCTGCAGGATCTCCATCACCGGAGTTTCCCCGTACTGCCGAAACTCCAGCTTCCCCTCCCGGTTGATGCAGAAGAATCCACCCAGCACCTGCGCTGTAAAATACAGCACATCCCGGTAGGTCTCAATGTCATTCTCCGGGTAAATGGAAAGCAGTTCCGATCCGTTGGGGAGCGCTTCGATCTCCGCCTGGCTCTGCGCCAACTCCACCCCGCAGGCGGTACTGCACAGCGCCATCATCCCGTAAGCGGTGCCGATGGTCTCAAAACCATTGAAAGCCCGGTCAAAACGGAGCATCCGGTCATAAGCCTTCAGTTCCAGCACATGGACGGTCCGGTTTGCCTCGCTTACCTCAAAGATCCCCATAGGGACAGCTTCGTAAGTCCCGTCCGCCAGCCGCAGATAGTAGGACAGTTCCACTTCCGCGTCCTCCAAAGTATACCGGTCAATATCCAGGAACAGGCTGATCCCCATCTCCGCCGCGTACACCGCTCCCAGTTCAATCTCCGAATTACCGCAGCACTGGGTCGTGATATAGCCGCTGCCTTTCACGATATCCTCCTGTGTGAACGAATACTCCGCTCCGGCTGCAGTTGTTATCTTCCCCGTCCAGTAATATTTCCGGGTGTTCCCCTGCACCGCCTGCAGGAACGCCTCGCTCACCGGGTACATCGGACACCCCTCCTTCCGTTTTCAGGCATCAAAAAAGCACCAATCATTTCTGACTGATGCTCTTGGCAATATAAAACATCAAAATCGTCTAATCCAACAACTTAGGATTTATCGAAGGATTAATGTCTGAATAAGTCATAAGTTTATTCTTATTCAGCTTCAAAAAATTACTCCTCTTTTAATTCCTTCATAATAGAATTCGAGTTGGATTCTACCTTTTTCGTTACATATTCAATTAATGCTAACGAATGTAAATACTGTGTTTGATGCGCATTATTTACTGTTTTCTTGGAATAGTTATTATTACTATAAAGATTATCTTTTGTTAGAAGATTTTTAAACGAAACTGAATCAAACTGAACTGTCTGTCCATTATAATGTAGCTCAATACCTTTTTCTCGTAATCTTCTATTAATTTCATAAACACATTTCTTCTTGGTAAATATGCAATCAGTATCACACTCAATATAGTTTGTATCACAAAATGTTACTAATTCATCATAATACTTCTTGCCAACCGTTTTAAGTTCATGACTTCCCATTAGTTTTCTTAATTGATATGAGCCAGACTTAGAAGGCTCGATTAATATTACACCCTCTGACAATAAATAGAAATATTTTTTTATAATATCATAAGAGCCAATAATATTTTTATGCAAATATTCATCTATCAGTTTTGCAGTTGAATAAACCAAATTGAAATACTTGTAAATTCGTTGATGTGATATTTTTGTTGTTTCTATTGGTTCAAAATTTAACGGCGCACTATAATCCATCTTTCTTCTTCCAAAATAATGTCCTAAATTATTTCTGGTCACTCTCAATTCATCCAAATCCACAGATAAATCCAATAATGCTTGCGGTAATACACCGAAATATTTTTGAAATGCACCAAACCTTTTGGGCCATTCACCACGGCATACTTCCTCAATCACTTCGCTAAAACGATATGATTTATTATTTATATCTCCATATGTAATATCTCTTTTTAATAATGCAGCACCATCAACAGCCTCTTTACAATTAATAATACTGCCTGGTTTAGACTCAAATGCAAGAGATACTACTGTCCTCAAATAAGTTTCAAAACACGAACTTAAAAGCATAATAATATTTAATCTTGAATAATTTATGTATTCGGAAAAGTCCAATTTCCACTCTCCGTATGTAGGTGCAATTCTACGATCCTCTTCATCTGGAATTAAAAAGAATTTTTTGGGATCAGCATTATCATCAACTAAATTTTTCTTTGCATATGACTTAATGGTATTGGCTACCGGTACAAAAGCCCAAAATGAACGATTTATTTCTTCAAAATGTTGTTTAAAAAGATTAAATGCTAATGAGTAGGGAAACGGCGAATTCCAGCGTACATTACTCATTTCAATTCTCCTCCGAGTTCATTAAATTCCAATTTATCGCGCTCCTGTTAAGATAAAATTCATTAATTGCTCTACATCGTCAAAATCATCATAATCCCCGGTTATGCCTTCTCGATGATACACGACTCCATTTTTCTCATTTCTCTCTAAACAATCCAGAAGCTTTTCTTCCCCATATGTTTTCGCAAATAAGCTAAATGCATAAGGTTTAATTTTGCTCAATAATCCTTTCCTGCAATTTTCTTCACACTCGTAACAATGTGTCAGTCCTTTTGCAATCGAACATTTTTTATTCTCACAAAAATCATTGTCTGGACAGCCGTTTGAGCCGCATCCATTACAATCAGCCTTTTCTGTGCATAGACAACACGCAAGACCACATCTGGCAATTCCTAACTCTCGTTTCATAAAAACCACCTTCAACTTAAAATTTGTCTTTTTCAATCATATACGACTGCAAACTCTTTTTACACCCATTTTTCTCATAAAATGCTTCAACTCCTGGCTGTGCGCCAAAGTACAACATAGTTGGAGAAGTTTCTTTTGCCAAATGGAGAAGTTTACTTCCAATACCGTGTTTTTGGTATTCCGGCAAAACAAGTAATTCTGTAATAGTTCCGAAAAAATAACCATCTGTAAGTATACGAAGACATCCTACAAGCATGTCCCCATCATAGGCTGTTATATTAAAGGTCTTAGATAACGCCGCTTCCGTTTTTTCAATATCATATCGACCTTTCCATACTTTATTAACAAATGAAATAAAAATATTTGCTTTAAGTTCTTTATCATCGATTTTATATTCCATTAACTCTATATCCCCTTAAAACAGAATTTATTTTCCTCAAATATACCACAATTTCTCCCAAAAAAGAATACACGTTCAGAACTCCTTCAGCGTAAATGAAACCGTCCACAATCCCTTCCGGGACGTATCCTTCACAAGAGAAGCCTTATACCCTTCCACATACATCTCCGCCGTCTTCACTGCCAATGTCTCTGTATCAAAATATCTCACCGTGATCTTTTCCTGCTGCTTAAATTCTGTCAGAATCTTCAGCCATTTTGCGGACACTGAAAACGTCACCGAGATGTTCACCACGCCAGCGCGCACCACATCCCGATGCACCGTCCCGGCCTCCGTCTCCCCGCCGGAATCCGCTTCCACATCATCCATCTGAACCTCATAGGAATCCGGCAGGGGGAGGGCTGTGCCGTCAAAAGTCAGATACTGTATAAATCCCATCGCTTACCTCCCTCCTGACCGCAGGTTCTGCCTCGCCTGCGCCGTCACCACAAGTTCATCCAAAAGCGTGCCGCCCACATATACCGGGATCACGATATTCCCCTGCGGGCCGGAAAAGCCTGCCAGGGCTTCCGATACCGCGGAAGAGATCCCGGAAATCAGGTCGGACATGCTCCCGCCGGAAAAAGCGTCTCCGGCATACCCATACTCCACTCCGTTTACTTTCGGCGAGAGTACCATATCCGAAGCCACATCCCGGACGGCTTTCTCCACCAGATCCCGGTTCTTCTCAATGCCGCCAGCCAGCCCCTTCATAAAGTCCGGCATCCAGGTCTCATAGTCCGCCAGAGGCCCCTCATCCGGAGCCGAGAAGTGCAGGAAGGAGCGGATCCGCTCCGCCAGCCCGGAAACCGTGTTGAGCACACTCTGGATCATGCTGGAAATCCCGTTGATCAGTCCCTGGATGAAATCTTTTCCCCACTGGAATGCCTGCCCCGGCAGCCCGGTGATAAACCGGATGGCAGAAGAAAATCCATTGCTCACAACCGAATACAGCCCGGAAAGGGCAGCGCCGACCCCGGTGACCATCCGCTGAAAGGCGGACACCGCCGCTTCACGCAGCGCGGAGGCGATATTTACCACCGTGGTCTTGATTCCGTTCCAGACAGAAGACGCCGTCTGCTTCATGGCGGACCAGATCTGAGATGCAAACTGGGACAAAGCCGAAAGTACAGTCTCCACGCCCTGCTTCAGTCCCGAAGCCGCAGCAGTCACCACCTGCCGGATTCCTGACCAGATCTGGGAGGCGGCATTTTTAATATTGTTCCAGATATTGGCCGCGTCGGATGCAAGCTGGGAGAAATTTCCCGTCACCAAATCGATCAGCAGAAGCACCGGAGCCAGGATCACATTTTTCAGCAGTTCAAAGGCGCCGGCGGCAATCTGGCAGATCCCAGACCAGATGCTCTGCAGGGTATTTTTCGCATTCTCCCACAGAGATGTGATGGTTGTAACCACCAGCTGGACAATAGGATTCTGCAGGATCGCGTTCCAGGTATCCGTAAAAAACGCGGATACCTGAGACCACAGACCGCTCCACCAGTCCGGGATGGCAGAAAAAAAGCCAATGAAGGTCTGAAACGCCGCCGGGATGGTCTCCGTAAAGAAAACCACCACCCCGTTCCATAATTCCATCAGCTTCTGGGATACTGTCTGCCACAGATTCCCGAACCACTCCGTGATCGCTCCCCAGTTTTTCACAATGGCGATGATTCCGGCAATAGCCGCCGCCACCCCGGCGATGATCCCGATCACCGGGAGCAGGGAAATGTTCAGTGCCCCGAAGGACACCGCCAAAGCAGCGATCACCGGCGTCAATGCGGTAAATGCCACCAGCAAAGCCCCAAGGATCACCACAAAGTTCTGCACCGGCTCCGGCAGCATCCCAAATACCTCGCTCACTGCCGTGATGATGGCCACCAGAGGCGGAAGCACCACATTAGCCAGTTCTACGATCTTTTCCCCCAGGGGAACCAGCGCCTGCTGAAGCTTCCGGGTATTGGCCTCCATCTCCTGCATGGGCGTCTGGGTCTGGCTGAACAGATTTTCCGCAGATCCGGCTACACTGTCATAAGTCTCTCCCACGGAAGTCAGGGAAGTAATGAATTTCAGATTCCCGTCCTCGGCCATGGTGCCAAAGGCTTCCGCCGCCATATTCAGGGCCTGCTGTTCGTTGGTGCAGTTTGCGATATCCGCCACAATGGAATCGATCACCTGCTTCTGGGTGGCCTCCCCGTTCTGCCATGCTAGGAACAAGGACTGGGTCTTCTGGGAATACAGGTCAATGGCATCCCCGATGGTCCCGTCCGCCAGACGGGTAGTCACCTCGTTGATGGCGTCATTGACTTTGTCCAGATTGTACGCCCCGCCCTGCAGGCCGTTCTGCAGAAGCTGGAAATACTCGGAAGCGGAATACCCCGCCTGCTCAAATTTCCCAGCGTACTCGGACAGATTGTCTCCTAACTCATTGGTCTTATCCAAGCCGTTCTGGGTACCCCGGACGATATAGTCCATGGCCTCCTGGGCGGTCAGCCCGTACTGCTTCATCAAAGAATTGACGCCCCGGAGGGTTTCATTCATATCAATCCCATACAGTTCTTCCAGAGTCAGCGCCTGCTTCGTCAGGTTGGTCAGGTCAGTATCTCCCAGATCACCCAGGTTTTTCTTGACCATGATGACCGCTTCCGCCACGGCGTCCATGCTCTGGCCCACACCGGATCCATACACATTTTTCACAATCTCCGCGCTGGCTTCGGCTACCACTCCGGTCTCCCCGAAGTAGGCGTTCACTTTGGAAACCGCCGTCTCTGTCTCCGCGTAGGCATTCACCGCTTTATCGCCCACGTCCTGGATCTTATCCCCCACCGCAGATAACTGATCGGCGGCGTCCATCAGGGCGGCGCCTTTGGTTGCCTGGGCGATTTCCCCGATATCATCCGCGGCGTCCCGGGCGGCATCTCCCACGCCGTTCAAGTCTTCAATCAGGTTCCGAACAGCCTGCCCGTCATCCACCGTGTCCAGGGCGGTGGTCAGCTGGTTGATATCCGCCTTCCCGCCGGTGGCCGCTTTCCCGATCTTCTCCACAGCGGTTTTCAGCTGGTCAGACGAAGCCGTCCCATTCCGGATCGCCGTCACCAGGCGGCTCCCCAGCACATCGGCGTAATCATCCACACTGGATCCCGTAGCCGCAAACAGTTTATTCAGCCGCTCCGTATTGGCAGAAAGCCTTTCCTGCTCCGACTGCAGGCCGGAAAGATCCGCCTTATACCGGTTCAGCGCACCACGGGTTTCCTCAATCTCCCGCTGGAATGCCATGTACTGGTCTTTCCCTAAGTTGCCCCGCTCAAAAGCTTTCACCACATCCTCCTGGGCCTGCTCTAGGGCTTCCAGCTTCTTTTCTGTATCTCCGATCGCAGACTGCAGAAGCTCCTGCTTCTGTGCCAGAAGAATGGTATTCGATGGATCCAGTTTCAAAAGGTTATTCACATCCCGAAGCTGGCTCTGGGTCTTCTTTATGGAATTGTTCACCGCGCTCAACGACTTTTCCAGACCACTGGTATCGCCGCCGATCTCTACCGTAATGCCCTTGATCCGGCTTGCCATGTGTCACCACCTCCTGAAAATGGGCATAAAAAATGCCCGGATTTCTCCAGGCAAAAAGAAAGCATCTGCCTATATGACAAATGCTTTCCGCAATCATTATTTTAAGCTGCCATCGCCTCCCATAAGGGTGGTCAGTTCCTCAATACGCTCCACCGGAAACGGCGGTTCGCATAACGGCTTCATGGCGATCGCCATAAGCTTCATCGGGTTATCATCCGCTGCCACCCGGTTGGATGACAGTTTCCCGCAGATACGGCATCGATGGATAATGGCCCACTCACCATTTTTTCTTACCCATACAGCAACCGGATCCATAATCCCTCCGCAGTCTGCTTCTCTATCCCCAGGCTCATTGTCCAGATGCTGACTGCTCAGGCAGTTCGGGCAATGGTTCCTGTGTCCGGATCCCGCGCCTTCCGGAACGACCAGCCGCCCGCACACCTTACAGGTGAACGGATCGGTACAGGCGTGATTTTTATAATAATGTTTCTCGTATTTTTTCCGTTTGTTCTCACGGTTCATTGTATTTTCCTCCTGAAAGTCTTTGATGTATCCAAATCCTCCGGGAGGTTTGCCGGGTTATTGCACGCAAGCCTCCCGGCTTGATACAATAGCACATCCGTTGTTCTTCAAACAGCATACCCCTTCCTGTATTTTATTTGTGCGCACAAGGCGAGTATAACAGAGAAACCGTATTTAAGCAATCCGCCAAATCAAAGAAAATCGAGAGCAGCCATTAAAATTGGTCGAAATCTTTTTGCGTTGCCACCACCGCATATTTGTGTTCATCATTGCGGCTCTCCACATACATGTCATTTACCATCCCGATCGTAAGCAGATCCAGATCCCGGATGGACAGCCCCAGCTGCACACACCGCAGGAGGAACAGGGGAGTCGTCATTTCCCGGTCAGTCGGACGAAGTTTTTTTTAGCCTGCACATCCGTCTGGGTATTCAGCCCCCACAGTTCAATGATCTGGGGCAGTACCTGATAGATAGAGAAAGTGTTAAAGCTGTCCAGCCATTCCTCCGGCGTATCCGGGATGGAAGGGTCGGCATGCTTCGCCATCACATAGGCGATATTCTCAAACATTTCCAACGAGAACAGATCCAGATTGGAATTCTCCGGGTCATTCTTATCGATCCCCTTTTCCAGATCCCGCAGGTCTTTGTAGATATCCCGATGGAACCGCATCCGGTAGATCCGGGGGATGGCGGCAGAGGCCTTAAATGCGACCTCCTGCCCATCAATCGTGATATTTTTCTTCATGCTCATAATGTCTCCCCTCCGATTTCATCCTCTTCCATTTCCCGCAGGCTGGACTGCTGTACCCCGGAGGTCTCCGGATCTGTCACCGTCGGCATATACACAGAGGTATACCAGCCGGTGTAGACCGTATCCGTGGTGCTGTCCCCGGTACGCGCCTTCACATAGCTGTTGGCCAGGGGCGCCGCCGTGATGGCCAGCGTTTCCGTCTGTACCTCGATCTCTTCCTCATTGGTTGCGGACTCAATGTTCGGCCTTGCAGCCGAGCAGTTGTACAGCACATGGCGGATCTTCTTCACATCCCCGTCAAACTCAAAAAGCAGGGCAAAGTTCGCCGTCTCCACGTTGGCGCTCTCCACCAGCACGCTGTTGTCGTCCAGGGACTCCTTCAGCACATCCGTCCGGAAGCTCTCTGGCACCATGGCCAGTTCCAGATCCCCCTCATAGCCCATGTTGTTGGAGATCGTATAGTAGGCGTACCCATCCGCGTAAAAATTGGACGGCTCGCCGTTGGGTTCCAAGGACAGGGATACAGCGCCCGGCATAGCCACCGGCGTCCCAAAGGTCACGTCCCCGTCCTCATCCACCGTAATCAGTGCGTAATGCACGTTGCAGATATTAAATTTTACCTTATTCTTCTTCGCAGACATTTCCTGCTCCCTCCATTTCCTTATCCGTCCTGTCCTGCGCTTTCCCCGCCTACCGGCATCTCAAACACATACAGAACCTCATACAGCTTTTCGCTGTCGATCCAGGTCTCCGATTTCTCATAAAAAATGCCGCAGGCGTCCAAAGCATCTTCCAGCTTCCTCTCCGCGGCTAAATCCTTCTGATCTGTATATAATTCCACCTGCGCCTCGCTGATCCGGTAATAGACCTTCCCGTCCGCGGAAAAGTTATCACTCCCCGGAAGCAAGTAACAGACAAAGGGCGGATCCGGCGCTTCCCCTTCCACGAAATGATCATAGGCATAGGGAAAGCCGGCGCTTTTCAAAATTTCCAGAAGTTTATCCATCCCTCATGCTCCTTTCGATCTCTTCCTCCAGCTGTCGGATCCCTTTTTCCTCCGCCGGGGCGATGTGGGCTTTGCCCTCCACCCGGCCGCCGTTCCGCTTCGCATGGCCGTACTCCAGCAGATGGGCCAGCTGATAGCGGTTTTTGGAATGGACCGTCAGCGTCAGGCTGCTGGATGTCTCTTTTGTTTTTTTCACCGCCCAGCTTTTGGCGTAGTCCCCGGTATCCTTTGGGGCGTTGGCACGGATCTCCTTCCTTACCGTCTCCCCGGCATCCCGTACTGCCTGTTTCACATCCTCCACAGCCAGGTCCGCATATTCCTCCAAAGTCTCCATAACAGCGTCCGCCAGTTCCCCGATCTGTACCGTCTGTCCCATAGTTACCGCCTCGCTTTCTCACACCGGAACTTCAGCGTTTTCTTCTTATAGTTCATATGGTCCACAGCCGCGATATTGTAAATCTCCCCGCCGAACAGGATGCGGAACCCGTCCGCCGTCACCTCCGCAGCCCGTTTGCAGAAACGGACGGTAAAAGCAAGGTCGGATTCCGCCACCGTCAATCCGGCCGCTGCCTTTTCCTGACCGCCCTCCCCGCTGACCGTGGCATGGCAGGTATAATAATCCTCCCAGACATTCCTGCGGTTCCCGATATCATCCGAAACCACGGAGTTTTTCTGGAAGGTCACTTTTACATTCAGAAGAGCGATCTCCATCAGAACGCCTCCTTCCGGCTGCCGAAGAGCAGGGCGCGGAGCGTCAGGTTCAGGGCATGGTGGTCAGCTTCCTCCCGGTGCTCATACAGATAGGCCACGGTATACATCACCGCCGGTTTTCCATTCTCCGCTTCCTGCAGGCCGCTTTCCTCGTCTGTCCGCAGGATGTCCATGCACATCCGCTCCGCAGATGCCAGGAGCGTGGTGATCAGCCCATCGTCCTCACTGTCATCCACCCGGAGGTAATTCTTCATTTCTTCCAGCGTCACCAGCATCCCGCCTGCCCTCCTTCCTTACCGGCAGCGCCCCACGCCTGGGGACGCCGCCCGCTTTTTCACATCAGATAGATCAGGCGCTGGCCTTCTGCACCAGCACCTTCACCGCCTCGGACAGCACCAGCTTCCCATCCACTCTCTGGGAGCCAAGGAAGCCCACCTGGCCGTTGGCGGCGTACAGTTCGTTCAGCCGCTTGAAGGAACGCCCCTGCCGGTCCGCGATCCAGTAATAGCTGAAATCACCGAAGGCAATGGTCTTCGCCCCCGCCGCGATCACCGGCATATAGGTGGAGGTCTTCACCGGCCTGCCAAGCAGGGTGTCCGGCGTACCGGCCATAAGGGACGGCTGCCACAGGTACTGCCCCGTGGAATCCTTCAGCTTGCGCACCGCCTTGATGGTGGAGTCGTTCAGCACCCATACCGCCTTCTTCCGGTAAGGGGATTTCAGGGAATAAAACAGGTCCATCAGCTCATCCGCCGTAATGGCTGTAGAGGAAGCCGCCGTCACCCCGGTCTCCGCCCCGCCGGTGGCTGCCAGCACACCCAGAGGCTTCCCGGAGCCGTCCCCGGTAAAAAAGGCCTCTTCCTCCTTCGCCCCGATCCGGCGGGCAAATTCCTTCGCGATATAGGATTCCAGGTCAAAGACGCTGTCGTTTAAAAGTTCCTCGGATACCTTGATCATGGTACCTACCTTATAAGCCCCGATGGATACCTGCCCGAAGGAATCATCGCTCTCTGTGTACGCCCCTTCCTCATCGATCCAGGACGCCGTCCCTTTGGTTGCCACCACCGGGATCTTCCGGTCGCCGCTGGAAGTACGGATCACGTTTGCCAGCTGGCGGAACACGTTTTCCTCTTCCAGGGCTTCCACCAGGGTACGCTCATACTCATCCGGCACCAGGTACCCGCCCTCGGAATCCGTCCCTTCCTCCAAAGCGTTGACCACGCTGAGAAGCGGCACCTTGGAGCGCATGGCATTCCAGAAGTTCGTCCTGTATTCCTCCGAAGCGCGGCCGGTCTTTTCCTTTCCCGCGCCGCCGGATGCCGGGCGCCCGGTCAGGGGCGTATTCACCGGCTGGGACAGTTCCCTCTCAAAGGCTTCCTGCCGCTCCATCCGGGCGATCTCTTTCCCCAGATCCGTGATCTCCTGCTCCATGCGGGTATAGGCCGCGTCATCTTCCGCAGACAGCACACCTTTTTCATTCCTGTGGGAATCCAGGAAGGCTTTCGCCGCCTCCCACGCCTTCGCCCTCTTTTCTCTCAGTTCTAAAATCGTCATGGTCATGTCCTCCTTCTAATTCTTCAATAAATTCAGCCGCTCGTAGAGGCTGTCTACGCTGCGGCCCATCGGTTCGGTTTTCGGTTTTGTCCTGCACTTTGCCGCGATCTTATCCATTAAGGAATTGACCGCGGCGGCTTCGGAATAAAGCATGGATACCGCAGGCGGCTCCATGTCCTCCGGCAGTTCTGACCTTCCCAGAATCTCATCAGCAAAGCCAAGTTCCACCGCTTTCCCGGCATCCATCCAGGTCTCCGCGTCCATCATGTGGGACAGCTTCGCCCGGGACAGACCGGTCTTGATCTCATAAGCGTTGATAATGGAATCCTTCACGCTTTCCAGCATCTCAATGGCCTTCCGCATCTCCCCGGAATCCCCCCAGGCGATGGTCGCCGGGTTATGGATCATCAGCATCCCCACCGGCGAAATCAATACCTTTGTACCCGCCATGGCGATCACGCTTGCCGCGGACGCCGCAAGCCCATCGATCTTTACCGTGACATTTCCCTTATAATCCATCAGCATGTTATAGATCTGCGCCGCGGCCACGCAGTCACCGCCGGGGCTGTTGATCCACACCGTGATATCGCCGCTCCCTGCCATCAGCTCTTCCTTAAAAAGAGCCGGCGTGACTTCATCGTCATACCAGCTCTCTTCCGCGATGGTGCCATTCAGGAACAGTACCCTCTCAATCCTCTCCTCACCGGAATCCTGATCCCGGATCTTTCTGCTTTTCCAGTTCCAAAATTTCTTCATCGGATCTCTTCTCCTTTCCCCTCAAAATCATCTGCCCCTGCAGGCATCCCCTGCTGACCTGTTCCAAACAGCCCGGCGTCCGCAAGCTTCGTCATGTTCCCGTTGATCAGGTACAGATCCCCGCCCTGCTCCGCCG
>ERZ791922.364-NODE-364-length-31517-cov-88.378170_pt1 | contig 31517 bp, 28 predicted proteins | sample MGYA00510134_ERZ791922 | MGnify/ENA primary metagenome ERZ791922 (study PRJEB30046, sample SAMN00792101) | human gut metagenome | study: EMG produced TPA metagenomics assembly of the A metagenome-wide association study of gut microbiota in type 2...
AGAGAAAGATTTATCAGTCCATTTGAATATGCAAAGATTAATAATCCATTAAAACTGTAATCATCCCGGGCAAATACCCAGGAACTACTCCAGGATTATTTTCTTTGTTAAAAAAAGACAAACGGTGTTGACTGATGTATTTACTGTTTACCTGATTGCTCCCTGCATGGGGATTATCAGAATCCGCGGTTATTCATTATTTATATATTCAATAAAAAAAGTAACCTCATAAAAAATCCCGCACTCACAGGGTGATGCGGGATAACTGACGTAAGGAATGCTGCCGGGATTTGGTGGTCCCTTGTGCTGATACGAATGCAGATTCTATTTTATACATAATACTTTTCAGTACAAGCGACTGTATTACAGTTTGCCATATATGATTACCTGTGATCCGGAAGAATAAGTGGCTGCAGTTTCAGACTGTCCGCCGGTACAAGTTCGCTCAGAATAACCAACCTGAGTCGCAATATCGACAATGTACTCGCCCTGCTAGCGCATTTGCTTTACCATCTAAAAGTCTTCTTGCTCAGTATGTTGATGTCCTTTCTGATGTGAGAACCTCTAGGAAACAACATGTTGGATGGTCCGAGACAATCCAAATGGTAATTTACCGTCTTATATCATTGGCGCTGACACCCCGGCGTTCCAGTTCGTCAATACGAGGAGAACATCCGTCAAGGCGGGGTAATAAAGCTCTCAAGCGGTCATTGTTCCTGACAGCCTTCGCTGCACTCATAGCCCCAATATCCAAGGCCTACTACACACACAAAATGAGGCAGGGAAAACGACATAACTAGGTGTTTATCGCCCTAGCAAGACAAAGCAGAGACGTTCTGTTCACCATAATATCTGACGGAGCTTTATATACCCAGTAGGCATAATGAACATGCTTAAAAACTGAACAGGAGATCCCCGGAGTATGCCTGTATGTCATCAATTTCTTTGCAGGTGTAATATACCTTTTACACCTGCGGCCCCACTTCTAAATTTTATGCTGAATTTCAGAAAAGAAATATTCAATGTTCTAATTTTTGTGATTAACAACAATGCAAATAAGACACAATAACTTATGCCCAAGTCACTTGATGAATTAAGCTATGCTGAGAACTGGTTGAATCACAGATTACAAAGGCTGAAATCAAGAATAAATGATTTATTCGGTAAAAAATGCTGTTCTGTCAATTACCGTACTATCGTACAGGACTGCCCCCATGATGAAGAACGTGGCTAAAACGATAGGAAAAAGACTGAACGGCATGCACCATGGTGTATCAAATGGAAATAAGGAATCAATGAACAATAAGATCAGGATGATGAGAATAAAAGCCAGATAATACTGCAACCGGGAGCGTTTTAAGCCAGGAGAGATACTCCACTATGAGAAACTGAATATGCTATTCTGAGGTTTCCCACCATGACCGGGGGGGGGCACATAGAAATACTTTATTTTTACCTTTGCAGAATTCTGAATGACGTAATGCAAATTACGACGGAATGGTCATAATAATATAACTGCGAACTCACATATGAATCACTGCACAATATAAAACCGAAGGAGTATCAACTTCACCATTATTTGTCCGGAATCTCAAAAAGTTCATGGAACTAAAATGGGAATGTATGCTCGAGCATTTTTAAGAAAAGTCACTTACACAGATTGGCAAACAAGATTACTATACAGTCTTTCTATATTCTTTAATAAACGAACATAGTTCAATAGCCTGACCAAAGTAATAACCTTGAAAATAATCAACTCCCAGCAACATTAATTTATTTACTAACTCCATATTTTCAACTCCTTCCGCGATAGTTTTTATATTTAACTTCTTGGACAATTCAAGAATTGTTTCTATAATGTAATGAGACTGTTTACAACGTTCTAAACCCTGTGTAAACATCTTATCTACTTTTATAAAGTCCACTGTAAAATATTTTAGATAAAATAAATTTGAATACCCCGTCCCAAAATCATCTAAAGCAAATTGCACACCCGATTCCTTTAGACAATGAAAGATGGACATGGTTTTGCTATCCATAGTAAAAAAATACTGCTCCGTTAATTCAAGAACTAATGACAGGTTATTTTTTTTTGCAACTCTTATACAGGTAGATATGAATTTTTTATTATGCAATAGAGATGGAGCGACATTTACGTGAAGAATAAAATCCTCACCATTAAATTTATTTTCACCATCAAAATTAACAACCACTTCATTGATTATAGAACAAGTAAGCTCAGACAGAATCCCAGCTTTCTCCATATTATCTATAAAACTATCTGGATAAATTACTCCTCTATCAGAGGTATGCCAACGAATAAGCAACTCGCCACCAATAATTTTATGGTTGCTGGCACAAACAATAGGCTGAATGTATGGTTTGAATTCTCGTTTCTGTATTGCCTGCAATAAACTATCAGAACCCGATGTGACGTCACCTCTGATATCATTAAACACTTGAAGTACTCCTTTATTTATTTGTTAATCAGCAAGACTACATCAATATATATTATAGAATATCAACGGATAATACAGCACTACCATCAAACCCTCCGGCAACGGGGTTTGTGTCCTGAAAACGTACTGTAATCGGCACCTGATATGTTCCTTGATTTACTTCCAGAATTTTAGATGAACTGTCATTATCAAAATTCAGAGAACAGCTACCAGAACCACATTTTGTTTTGTTATTGACCCCATCGACGATATCGGTACCTTTAAGAGATAGTGATACCTTTGCCGGGGCATTACAAGTAAGAGAAAAATTAACCTTTTTCTCAACACCTGATTTTGCTTCATCCGGAGTAATATTATCACCCATATTAACACTCAAACTTTGTTCACCAACATTACACTTTGAGCTTATCGTTATGCTAATGTTTTTAGAGTCTACAGGGGCAAACGACTTCATTGCTGCAGGAAACTCGGTCCAACCGCTACCATTTTTACCGTCATAATTCCCTTTATTTTCCTCATATGCAACTTTTACTGGTAACTGTATAGAATAAACCCCCGGCCATGCAGTGCCCCTGTCTATTTCAATATTCACCCCACTGACAGATGCAACCCCAAAATCATAAGTTCCCCCGACATCCCTGCATCCGTATGTATTTACCCATGTATGGTAACCTACAGGCGTTACAACTGTTTTGACACCTGCAGTTTGAGTGCCCGAAACCTCCAGTTCGCTGGTTATTCGATATTTTAGTCCGTCAGGGCTTGTCTGCCATGCTTCCGGATACTGTATCCAGTATCGATAAGTTCCATCAAGCGTTACAAAAGTATCCATATTTTTTGCAGCTCTTTTTATTACAGTTGACAGTCCACCCGCCTGTAAATTGAGAGGAAAAATCCCGGATGTATTGCCATCAAAACTGACATTGACTGAGGCACTTGGTAGAGTATTATTCGCCCAAAGGAGGTTACAGTAGCTTTCAGCTTCTGCAGATAATGGGAGTAAAGAAAAGAAAGATATTCCCAATGTTTTTTTGACATATTTCATATGTAATCTCTAAAAACTAAACTCACAAATAAACTATGTTTATAAGTGCACTGGCACTAAACTCCCCGCTATTAATTGTAACACCTTCAGCCTTATATATTTTTGCTGTAAACGTGAACGTCGTCCTCTCAACATTTTTTTCAGCGAGTGCATTAATAACTTCGTATCCATACCCGGAGGAGCCACTACCTAAGATAAGATGGTTTCCAGTTCCCTCCCCCTGATAAAGTTCAATTCCAAGTCCATCAATATTTGTCGCCAGAACATTATCTTTCCCGGTCATACTCTGGCCAGTCATCTTTACATATGCCTCGCCCTGATGATATGGACAATAAATCGGGAAACTAACTACTTTGATATGTTCCTTAGTGTCAAGTTCACTTATCCTGATATTACCAAAATCAACATCAACAGGATTACTGTTATTTATCTGGCATGGCGGAATTACAATCGTTCCCGTGATGTTGATTGGAATATCAACCGCCCATAAATCAGATAAAAAGGAAAGGAACGTTAATAAAAAGACTGTTATTCTCAAATCTTTCTCCTGATATAAAACAAGGAGGTAACAAGATGGTTATTAAGGCACAACGAGATAATAATGATGCCAGCGTACTGTGCCTATTCATACATTATATTCAAATGCAGTACCCCCCTGTTACTGTCAGATGTTTTATGCGCAGTAACAGGCATTTGTGTTTTAGCTATCTTTTGATATTGAGCTTCATTTATATAATAAGTGATCTGATTATCACCATGTTGTAAATTCTTTCTACGTAATCCACCGTTTCGCCATGCGGATAGCAGAATTTGATCTTTGCCTGTTTTCAACACAGCGCTTTGCTTCACAACAATATTCCCATGCTCTGTTGACTGGCGTTCCGGTATGTCAGAATGCCCATCACCACAACGTGATACCTTAAGATTGAGTACATATCTCCCTTTATCTTTCTGCAGGGGGAAGTTAACTTCTGGCGTATCCAGTATGCACGGAGATGACACTAATGCACCTTTGACGTTCAGAGCTCCTGTCCGCCCATTGTGCTCAGTGACCCACTGATGACGGCTTTCATCTGCTACGAAAAAATCATCCCGCGTCAACAATTCATCCGCCTGTGAGACACCGTTCATACTGCAACTCCCCAGCACAACTGCCAGATAAAATCCTATCGTTGCCCTGTTCATCTCCGACACCTCCGGACAATTCTTTTTCCTGCTTTCTTATTTCTTCACTGCGGTACAGCGGCTACCACCACAGGAAAACTGCAGCACCGGACGTCCGCCGTAGTCATTGATGTAACTCAGGTATGGTGTGTTGTATGTTCCTGATTTCACCATCTGCGTTGACTTCGGTGCCAGCATCACAGCATCAAATTCACCTTCTCTGGCCTGCTTTTCGCTGCCGCCAATGCCAATTACAGTCACGTAATACGGTGTCGGATTATCAATCCGATACCCTCCACTGGTCTTATTCAGCACCAGCTGGTCCTGCCATACCGCATTGGGCTTTGCTTTAATGGATTCAGGCCGATAAAACAGTTTTATTTTTGTCTGCAGGGCTATCTGCAACACATTTGCCTTATCGCTTTTAGGGGGAATTTCCCGAAGACTGAAGTAAAAAAGGGATTCCCTGTCCTGTGGCAGGCGACTGATGTCAGGTGTACTGGTCAGACGAACCATACTCTTTGAGCCGGGTTCCAGACGCTGTACTGGCGGAGTGGCAATAATCGGGCCTGTGGTGATTTTTTCTTTCTTTTCATTCTCCACCCATGCCTGGGCCAGATAGGGAAGCTGTTTGTTATCATTGGCGATATTCAGTGTCATCGATTTCTCATCGCCATTAAAAATCGCACGTGTGCGGTCCAGGGAGACAGCAGCCTGGGCTGCAGGTACTGCGCTCAGACACGCTACCGCCATCAGCGTTTTTTTCAGCGCCGGTTTCATTTTCTGCATATTTTCTGCTCTCTGTTTCTTTACATTTTTCTGCCGGGATATACAGACGATCGCCGGCGTGTATAACGTCACTTCACCTGACGACAGGGCAGCAGCAACTGTTGTGCCGGGTCCGGATGTGCCGGGATGTCCACCACACACTGTGTCCGGCCCTCCCAGCCGACGTTCAGGGTTTCTCCCGGATTCACTCCGCTCAGCCAGGCCAGACCGCTGTCTGCCACCATCCCCAGTTCACGGCCTTTCGCATTTGTCACGCTGGCACCAAAGGGCGGATAGCTGTTATCAGACATCCGCAACACAGCAAACAGACGGCTACCTTTCAGAACTTCGAACTCACGATAACCAATGGCCCCTTCCGTCAGGACCGACTCCACCACCGAGCGGGTGGCTTCCATATCTTCCGGCAGCTTGTTCAGGTCTACTGATGTGGTGTTGCGGTAATAACTGCTCACATCCGTCACCACACCAATTCCCCACCGGTTGGTATAAACCCGACCACCGTCAACCGGCACACCTCCGACACCATCGGTATCCACCAGAAGACGGGTTCCTCCGTTCATCCCTCCGGCATGTAACGCGGCTCCTTTCATCGTGACCGTCGCCCCCCCCGATGCACTCATCCCGAATGAGCTGTATCCGTTCTCCACGGCAGAGAAACTGGCTGACAGATTTGTCAGGGAACCGTTATGGTTGTAATAGGCACTCATTTGCCGTTGTGACGGCTGACCACCGCCACTGTTCACGCCGGCATTCAGGCTGTAACTGCTCAGGCCGTTATTCAGTGTGTCGCTGTAACCCACCGTATTGGTGTAACGGTCGTTGCTCATGCTGCCGCTGTAGCTGGCCGTACCGGTTCCCCACGGCACGGACAGACGAACAAACGCCGAATCGTTATCCCGGTTCTGGTATTTCGAACGGGATGCAGATATTCCCAGCGCGATATTCTTAAAGCTGAACGCATCGAAGTAGCGGTTCACCGACAGCGTGTAATAGTCAGATGTCCGGCGGTCCCAGTAAGTCTGATGGCTGTACTGCAGGTTGACCGATGCCTTCCAGTCCTCGAAGTTCTTGTTGAGTGTGACGGTGTACAGCTCCTTCTCACGTCCCGTAAAATCATTCCGGTAACGGGCATTGAGGTACTGGTCCATCGTCATGTAATTGCGTTCAGAGAAGCGGTAACCCGCAAAAGTGATATCCGTATTCACTTCATCAAAACGTTTGGAATAGCTCAGACGCCAGGATTTTCCCTGTTTTGTGTCATAACCCGGTATACGGGCCACGGACTGGGTTACATCAGCGGAAACAGTGCCGAACTCACTCAGGTCCCGGCCCAGCCCCACAGCCAGGGCGTTATAATCCCCGGCAACAATACTGCCTCCATAAAGCGACCACGTGTTACTGATACCCCAGGATGCCTCACCGGCAGCAAAGACCGGCCCCTCCATGGTGTGCTCATAGTTACGCGAACGACCGGAAACCAGCTTGTAACGAACCTGGCCCGGACGGGTCAGATACGGCACATACGCCGTATCCACCTGGAACGTTTTTTTCTGCCCGTTCTGCTCAATAACCTCGACATCCAGACGACCGCGCACGGAACTGTCCAGGTCCTGAATGGTGAACGGACCTGCCGGCACGGTGGAGTCATAAAGAATGCGTCCCTGCTGCGAAATCACGACGCGCGCATTCGTATCCGCAATCCCTGAGACCTGTGGTGCATAACCGCGTAGTTTGGGTGGCAGCATGCGGTCATCACTTGCCAGACTGGCACCGGTATAGCGCCAGGAGCTAAAAATCTCAGAATTGATATAGTTCTCACCCAGAGTGAGATTTGCGCGCCAGCGCGGGATGGCGCGGTACATGTAGAAACGACTCCAGGTAAACTGACTGTTCGTTCCCTGTGCAATGCCGGTGGTATGATTCAGGTAGCCCTGATAGTCCGCACGCAGACGCCAGGCACCGAAGTTAGCTCCCGCAGTACCGTTATAGCTCAGTGACTGGGACTGTTTTCCCTGATGTGGTTTGTTCACCGTCCCATTGATGTTGTAGTCAAACAACAACCCGGGAATACCGTTATCCCAGCGTGACGGCGGCAGCCAGGAGGCATCGGAATACTCCAGCCAGGCCTGTGGCATATTGATGTTCAACATCCCTTCTGCCGGATTTGGGCGAATCTCTACTCCAGCTAACTGACTGAAGTCTGCACACTGCCCGTTATTCCAGTACGTGACTTTTTCCTGTGACTCCTCAGTCAGTCCCATCCGCTCAACTATCTCTGGAGTCAGGCAGGCCTGTGGCAATGGCTTCTCTTTGTCTGAAGCAGAAAATGGTGGCTCAAGGAATGCTATCTGAAATGCCGACGGTGAAATATCCTGGTCATTAACCCTGATTTCCATTTGATACTGTCCGGGCATAATATATCCAGCCCGTGAGAATCGGGAAAAATCAATATTCTGTCTGTCTGCCGCATCCAGAACATCTGTATTAAAATCGACAGCATAAGCAGGCACACCGGCCAGAGAAAGCATCAATGCATACGTAATAAAATTAATGTTAAAAATAGCTTTATTTTTTTTCATTATCTGCAGCCGATTTTAATACAGAAACTCCACGAACGTGGCATACATAGTTATCTCCTGCATTCAGGAAATATTATTAGCTCTGTCGCTGTATAACAGAATATTCGACTATTCAACAGTTATAGTTTATTCGTAATCTATCTTAAAACGTAATGCAGCATAATAATCTCCGGCCTTTAATGGCGAACCATTACGGACGATCCGAAGAACATAATCCAGCCCATCTTCATTACCCTTGAGTAATAACGGTGGCATAGTTTTTCCTAGCCTTGCCGGATATCCGTAATTATCCAGAATTTGCAGATTTATACCTTCAGCCTGCCCTGTCAGCGAAAATTTATCCGGTGTTTCTCCTGGAATACCATCAAAAGTCACGCGCACCCGGGTTGCCGTATAGACCTGCTTTCCCGTTCCTGCAAGCTCACAGTTGCGTAACCGTAATCGGAATTTCTTCTCAGAACCTGCAAAGCTGTTCTGTAAATCCCGGAGCGGAGTCGTACCCATATCGATTTCCTGATATGCATCCTCCATCGCCAGCGTACAGGCTGGGGCGATGACCTGCCCTTTAAAGTTAGCCCGACCATCCCACCAGACATGCTCTTCTCCCCAATACTCAGACAGGTTCGTTCCCGGAGGGAGAAAAGAGGGTGACGGCAGAGCCTGTACCACCTCACACCAAAAAAACGTTACCGAAAGGATCATGCGCCAAAACATGCAGTATTCCTTATTTATTACCGGTAATCGCGGGGGAAATGCCCCCGCATATCTGATATCCCCAAAAAGAGCTAATGGATTACTCGTAGGTCAGATTGAAGTTAGCAACGGCAGTGAATGCCCCCTCAGTAACACTGGAAGCAGTCGATGCTTTCTGAACCCATGCACTGTAACGCATAGTATTATCACCAGTTTTCAGATTATATGAACCTACAGAGGTTGCACCATCGAATTTAACAAAAGATCCATCAGCGGCTGACATCTTAATAGCAGTGCCAGTATTACCAGCAGTGCCTAATTCAGTCCCGTCACCCAAAGACGTACCAGAGAAAGTAACTTTAACCTTTTTTTCTCCACCTGATAGATCACAGTTAACCAGTTTTATATCCACATCTTTTTTCACTGAAATACCGCTGTTTTCCAAGTGTGTTTTCGAAATCTGTCCAAAATCAATGGTCTGATCTGCAGATTCCGGAGCAATACCACATGGGGCATCAATTACCGTCCCTTTAAAGTTAACAACACCTTGTCCTTGATTGGCTGCATGTGCAACAGCACACAATGAAAAAGCAATAGCAATCCCCAAAGTTGATTTTAACATAAAGATAACACTCCTATTACTAGACTACTTTCTACCACTAAAAATTATCTTCTATAAAATTTGGAAGCCTGAGCAACCGCATTACTTATCTTAATAAACTTTTTTACACTGATTGAAAAATAACTCTGTGCGACATTGTTCCTTTCACATGCTTCTTTTCTGGTCTTGCCATGAACAAAGTAATCTTCCATAGCCATAATGGTTTTTTGACTATTTATTGATGAGATCTCAACAAGGCACCTGAAATGTTCAATAGACATACTACCTGGAGAGGTATATCTATCCTTAGATAACAATCCCATTCCATTACGTAATAACATCCCTTACACCCACACCCATGCAAGAAAACAAATAAATAGAGTTCTTTTTTCCATTTTACACATAAAACAGGAACACAAAAAAAACAAAAAAAAGCACATAATTTCATCAATAAGAAGCAATAAAGATTTTTGTATTGTTTTTTTATTTTTATTAGAGATAAAATCTACATAATGATAAAAATTCAGAATATTAAACCATTTTTTGTAAAAATCAAATTTAGAAAAAAACCGTAAAAACAATAAGTTGCTTTATATCAATTTATTAAAATTAATTAAAAATATTAATTCATACTATCAAAGATAGACTTTTCTTTAGCTGTAGAAACTAAGAAAAATTCTTATATCAATAAATTAAATAAAAATCATTAAAATTAATTTATAATACAGGTAAGCACGTTATGTATATAACTGACCCCAATTAATATTCAGCTTTTACGGTTGTGCCGCATAACCTGCTGAGTGATGAAGGCCTGATATTCTTCCATGGTGCTGAAGGAGTTACTGCCCCGCAGTATCAGTGCCTGACAGATACGCCTTTTTAGATGTCCGTGGGCACTTTCAACCGAGCCATTTTCGTGGCCCCAACCGGCATTATCGTGTACGCCCTGCATTCCGTAGTGCTGACAGAGAGCAGCATAGCGCTCAGTCAACTCGCGGCCTCCATCTTTTGCCTTGTTGTTTCCATGCCGCCCTCAGGCTGTCCGTTTTATGTTCTGCCGGCACTCCCCCCAGTTGTCCGAGGGCTTCCTGCCAGACCTTCAGCCAGAGCAGAGAAGCTCTCACCAGCCAGCACAACTCGCATTCAGCTCCAGTGGCTCCATTCCAGACGGAAGTTATACAACATATGCACCAACAACTTACCGGCGATAGTGACCACCACACCTTTCAGTTTGGTAAAGTCCAACAGGCCTCGCAGACCGGGCTGATGCCACTGGCGGAACATGACCTCCTGCTCTGCACCAGACTGTAATTTCCATTCGCGCCCCCGCCGTTGCATTGTTCTTCGAAAGCTGATGGGATACTGGCCGGGATATTTATCCTGTAGCATCTCCAGCAGAGTTGTTGGTGTCAGAACAGGCCTCTCTTTCAACAGAGGAACAAGCATGCTGTCCCACACTGCTTCCAGAGGATCTTTGCGTGTGCTCCAGTGCCGAACACTATTTTTTGCCCTCTGGCCTTTTTCGATCCGACGACCAGAACGGACTGAGATACCCGCTTTCATGGCCGAGATATGCTGGGTTATACCTTTCTTACGCTGAGTAATATAGTAACTGACCTGAGAAGTATTGAGCGTCACGCCATTTTCTGTTGGATCATGTACATGACACTCCGGTTACAAAACTGGCCAGAATAATCAGCGCCAGGCGAACTGAGTTATTGTAGTCTCATAGTCGAATGGAGGGCGGAGGGCGGAGAGTGGAGAGTGGAGTGAAATATCAACAGATGTAGCCAGTGCTCCACCACTTTGTGAACAAAACTCTGGATGTTCCCCACTCTGGAAGTAATGCTTCGATTATCTGCACTATTTTATCCCTGTTGAAATTTACTGAATCGGTGCAGAAACTTACAGCAGTACCCGGGACTGGTACCAAGACTGGGGGGCTCCATAATTTCTGTGCTGGAGAGACTGATATTTAATTTTTATAATGCTCCTTGCTAAGACCGTATTTTTTCATTCTGAGATAGAGTTTTTTCCGCGGGATTTGTAAATATTCAGCAACCTCATTGATACGCCCCTGATGGATATTAAGCGCCTCTGTGATTATCTGTCGCTCAGCGTCCTCCACTCGCCTGTCAAGCGGTGCCGGGGTTCCGACGTGCATCAACGGGTTTGCTGTTTCTGCCAGCGGTAATATTCCTACAGTAAACAGTTCTGCTGCATTGGCCAGCTCTCGCACATTATTTGGCCACATGCGGCGCATCATCTCTTTGAGCATCTCTTTTCCCACTTCCGGAACAGGATGGTTAAGCCGTTGACATGCCTTACAAAGGTAGTGGCGAAACAGTGGTTCAATATCGTCGGGGCGTTGAGTTAATGGCAGGCAAGCGATTTGTGTCATTGCAAAGCAGTAATAGAGCTCCGCGATGATATGGTTGCTGGCGGCCAGCTCGACCAGCGAGGTGTCTCCAATACCAATCAGGCGAAAAGGTCTGTGTTCCTGGCTTTGTAACTGAACCAGATGGTACTGCTGTTCACGCGTCAGGTGTTCAGGATGGCTAAGCACTAATGTTCCCCCCTGAGCCAGCGCAATGAAATCATTAAGCTGTGGTGCATTGTCTGGTGTCAGCTCGCGGTAGACAAATTCGCCTTGTGCATTACGTCCAAATTGGTGCAGATAACGTGCACCGGTCATCCGTCCTGTGCCAGGGGCACCGTAGAGCCAGACGGCAATATCTGTCTCAGACAACTGCTGTAAACGTCGCCGATACTGATTTATCCATTCACTTCTCCCTATCAACTCCACCTGCAATGTCTGTTGGCAATACTGACGACGCGCAATGATTGATTGACGCTGGCGTAGCGCCTCTTCAACCAGAGAAAGCAATTTGCCGGGATCAACCGGTTTTTGCAAAAAATCCCACGCGCCTTTTTTTACCGCATCAACTGCCATTGGCACGTCGCCGTGCCCGGTGATAAGCAGAATGGGGATCTGTTGATCATCCTGGTGGAATAACATCATCAAATCGATACCAGAGCAGCCAGGCATACACACATCACTTAGCACAATGCCTGGCCAGTCTGGTTGTATCCACACCTGCGCCTCAAAAGGATTGTTACAGGCAAAAACCCGATAGCCTGACTGTTCAAGTAACTGTGTGTAGGCGTCCAGCACATCATCATCATCATCAATCAGCAGAATCGAATATTCACTACTTAGCATCTTCCACATCCGTTAGTCTGAATTGCAGTACCACACAGGCATTCCTGGTCATCGTTGATGCCAGCCGCAATTCCCCTTTCATTTGCTCCATCAACGACACACAAATTGAAAGACCAATACCCAGTCCTACTTCTTTACTGGTGGTAAACGGCTTCAATAACGAAGGCAACAATGCCTCAGGCCAGCCCGGGCCATTATCGCCAATGAATACGTTCAGCGTTTTACCCTGCATTTGCCAGTTAACGGTAATGACAGCGCCTTGCCCACAAACATCAAGCGCATTCGCCAGTACGTTAACCAGTACCTGCTGGGTTCTGACCTCATCGCCTGAAACTGTGGCTGTACCTTGCGGCAGAACAAGCGTAGCTTGCAGAGAGCGATGACGCATGGCTAGAAGTTCCCAGGCCGCACTGAACATCTGTGCTAAATCAACGGCATGGAGTAATGTTTCCAGTTCGGCGCGCCGGGTAAACTGCCGTAGTGAACGGATAATGGCGTCAATACGACTAATCACCCCTTCGGCTTTACCAAGCATCATGCTGGCCTGTTCTTTCTGGGTCTGTTCAATGGCCCTGCGGGCTGTAAACAGATACATTGACAGCGCATTTAGCGGCTGATTGATCTCGTGGGCCAGCGTGGTCATCGTTTGCCCGACTACCGCCAACTTTGCTGTCTGAATCAGTTCATCCTGGGTGGCACGCAGATCGGCTTCTATCACCTTTCGATCGGTAATTTCTTGTTCAAGTTGCTGTTTTTGCACATTGAGCTGCCCGAGAGTATGGCGTAATAATCCTGCAATTCTCCCCAGTTCATCATTCCCATAAACAGGAATAGTCGTTTCCGTGCCTCCCAGACCAATTTGCACAACGGCCTGATTCAGTAGGGTAAAGCGTTTCACCAACCGTGAGCGGATAAAATAATGGTTGAATACCCATGCCAGCAGTAACGCCAGTGCTGTCGCCACTAGGATCAGCCCACCGCTAACGCGAACAATTTGTTCCATTCGTTGATTAAACATCTGCATTTGTTGATGAGTACTGCCAAGCTGCGCTTCTAGTAACGTTCTGAAGCGACCCAGTGTCGCTTCCCTGGTGCGACTGGCATCCTCTAAGGCTTTTTGGGCGGCGACATATTCACGCATCGTATCCGGCATTTTGTTTTTTACGATTCCCATATCCAGCAATTCATCGATAGTCTGCCTCAGGGTAATGGTGCCAGGCCAGTCATCCAGCATACGTATATTTTCATCTGCCGTTTTTTTCAGATTTTCAAAATAACGGAGATGAGTTTCCACCTGTGTATCGTCATCACGTCCTGATTTGAGCTCATTGAGTCTGTCACGCAGATCGTCAACAATCTGATTTTCAATGCGTGCCAGGGTATAAACCTGCTGCTGTTCATTTTGCACTTCACGAGATCGCTTCAGATATTGCGCCGTATCGCCCTGTCGGGAGGCGATTTGATCCAGCAGCGTTCCCTGCTGCCAGGTGAAATCCTGCACCAAAGAATTAAGCTCGGTAGTAAAATCATCGTGTAACCAGTCAATCCGCGCTGATAGCTCACTCACCTTTTCCCGTAGTAAAAACATGTTGTAAAGCGCACGATCCAACTCGGATAACAGTGATCGACTGTCCCGCAAAATGACCGTCAGTTGTTGGCGTTCCCGGGATGACAGTCCCCGACTAAGCCGTTCTATGGTGTCGAGATGCTGAATAATCTGGGTACGAAGTTGCAATCGCACCGTGGTGTTGGGAGCCTGCAAAAATTCATTTAGCTGGTCTACCACCAGATTCAGGTTCCCTTCAATAAGGAAAGCAGAGTGAATACGGGGAAAATACTCATCCAGCGAGTAACGAATTTGTGAGCTTTGTTCATGCCATGAATACAGACTGACACTACTGACAATCAGGGTCAGTAGTGCCCCCATCAGAAATGCGCAACGTAAGCTGGTACTGATACTGACCTGTCTTAAACGCTGCCACAGCGTTATGTTTTTCATTTCAGCTCTTCCAGTTTTTTTATCGCCAGGCGCTGGTTATTCAGAAACCAGAGTTGCCATTTCATCATTTGCTGCTCGGTAAAACTTTTGTTATCGAACTGTGCCAGCCAGACGGGATCTTCACTGCTGGCCGCTGCAACGGGCACTTGTGTTAACAGTGCACGTATTTCTGGTAATGGTTTCTTCAGGCGTGCCTCGGTACTGTGCAGCGCTCGCCAGGCATCTTTTAGCTGTGCTAACCGAAAGCTAATTGCCGTATCAAACAAGCGCTGCACCAGACGCTGACGTTTCAGGATAAGGTGATAATTCAGCGGGGGTTGATTCATCAGGAGCTGTTGTTGCGTTGCCCGCGGATTGTCTGCGGCAAGTAGTGTCACCGGATATTTTCCTGTATTGGCATCGGCCAGAATACGCTGTCCTTTCGGACTTAACAGGTAGTGAATAAAGCGACGGGCTGCATCGGCGTGTGGGCTTTTCTTGAGAATTGCAACGTAGGTGGGAGATACCGCAGACCGGGGGAAATAGGTAAAAGAGAGATGGGGGTCATTTAACAGTAAATTAGCATAGTTATCGATAACGGGGCCGGCAACGCCGAGTCCGCTTTTTATTTTATCGGCTACGCCAAAACTGCGGGAGGAGATTGTCACCAAGTTTCCTGCACTTGTCAGCAACGTTTCCCATCCTTTCACCCAGCCTTTTTGCTGTAGTAATGACTCAACCATTAAATGGTTAGTATCTGAACGCGACGGACTACTCATCAATAAAGCGTCCTGATAGATCGGCAAAGCAAGATCGTCCCAGTCAGCAGGGGCAGGAAGGTGTTTTACAGAAAGCGCAGGACGATTAATGAGCAGACCAAAACCTGATATTGCTACTGCAACGGAGGTTGCACGGATCGACTCCGGCACCAGGTTTTGGCTTACTGCGGGTGCATCATCAAACGGGGCCAGTTTCTGGTGCTCCTGAAGGTGCTGGAGCAGCATTGGTGATGAGGTCAGGATCAGATCGACGTTTTCTACGTTGGCCGTATCAAGCAACTGTTCCAGTGAGGCACTGGTGCGGTTAAGCGTACGGATCATTACCGACTCAGGCTCTGTTTGCCAGCGCTGTATTATCCACGCGGTAGCTCCGGGTGAGAATGTGGTGGCCATCACCAGTTCATTTCGTTGAGCCCTGACGGCCCCGGTATCCATCAACAACAGTAAAAGAATCATGGTTTTGATGCCGATTTCGCACCAGCTAAAAAATCGGTTTGTGATCCAGGTCATAAATATTAATACACCGCAAAAATCGCATTGAGACAAAAATTACCCGTTTCAGACACTTCGTCTGATAACACATCTGCTCAAAGAGAGCGTTAATATATTAATCAGTGATTACCCGATAATCAGCATGAGATTTGTTAATATCCGCACATGCTAACAATAAAACAGATAAAGCATAAATCTACCCTGTCTATGCATCAATAAAATGGGTCAAAAACAGGCTTTGATTTTATTAATTTGTGTCAATTGTGACACATTTTTTCAGTTTGATGTTTCATCTCAATTATATAACTCTCATTGTCAGAATACTCCAGGTGTTCATATCAATATAAAATACAGGTGAAGACATGTTATCAATATTTAAAACGGGGCAAGCGGCGGATAGTGTTCCGGCGGAGAAAATTCAGGTGACATATCGTCGCTATCGTATGCAGGCGTTACTTAGTGTATTTCTGGGGTATCTTGCATACTATATCGTGCGTAATAATTTCACCTTATCGACGCCTTATCTTAAAGAGCAATTAGATCTCAGCGCCACACAAATTGGCGTACTGAGCAGCTGTATGCTTATCGCCTATGGTATCAGCAAAGGAGTGATGAGTAGCCTTGCCGATAAAGCCAGTCCGAAAGTCTTTATGGCGTGTGGGCTGGTGTTATGTGCCATCGTTAACGTTGGCCTGGGATTCAGCACCGCATTCTGGATTTTTGCGGTATTGGTTATTCTGAATGGTCTTTTCCAGGGAATGGGCGTTGGTCCTTCTTTCATCACTATTGCTAACTGGTTCCCTCGCCGGGAGCGTGGTCGGGTTGGTGCTTTCTGGAATATCTCTCATAACGTCGGTGGTGGTATTGTTGCACCCATTGTTGGTGCCGCTTTTGCCCTACTCGGCAGCGAGCACTGGCAAAGTGCGAGCTATATCGTTCCGGCCTGCGTGGCCATCGTTTTTGCGGTAATTGTGCTGATTCTCGGTAAAGGTTCCCCACGTCAGGAAGGTCTACCCTCTCTGGAAGAGATGATGCCGGAAGAAAAAGTCGTCCTGAATACCCGACAGACGGTAAAAGCACCAGAAAACATGAGTGCCTTTCAGATTTTCTGCACTTATGTATTACGCAATAAAAATGCCTGGTATGTCTCACTGGTTGACGTATTTGTATACATGGTACGCTTCGGGATGATTAGCTGGTTGCCTATTTATCTGCTGACGGTGAAACATTTTTCTAAAGAACAAATGAGCGTCGCGTTTTTATTTTTTGAATGGGCCGCAATCCCTTCCACGCTACTTGCCGGTTGGTTGTCAGACAAACTGTTTAAAGGGCGTCGTATGCCATTGGCGATGATTTGTATGGCGCTGATTTTCATTTGCCTGATTGGCTACTGGAAAAGTGAATCGCTGTTTATGGTGACAATTTTTGCTGCCATTGTTGGTTGTCTGATTTACGTTCCACAATTTCTGGCTTCTGTTCAGACTATGGAGATCGTGCCCAGCTTTGCTGTTGGCTCCGCGGTAGGTTTACGTGGTTTTATGAGCTATATCTTCGGTGCATCTCTGGGCACCAGCCTGTTTGGTATTATGGTCGATCATATTGGCTGGCATGGCGGATTTTATCTTCTTGGCTGCGGTATTATTTGTTGCATCATTTTTTGCTGGTTATCACATCGTGGTGCAATTGAACTTGAACGTCACAGAGCCGCATATATAAAAGAACACTGATTACCTTCCCCAGGGCCATTTCCCTGGGGAGTGGAGCATATTATGATTTATAAGATATCTGGCAATCAGAGATTAATATGGAAATTTTATAAAACTGATGACAATAAATGGAGGTGGTATTGTCATGAGAAAAATGGATATCTTATTTCTCAATCAGATAACGCATATAATTCGCAATTGTTATGCATTGAAAATGCTAAAAAACAGGGGTACTCAGACGAATCAGTCTTGCCACTTTTTCTACATATTTCCTACATTCAGGAAAAAGGCTGGAAATGGTATCAATATTATGACTGTGGATATATTGTAAAACAAGCATCTGTTTTCTTTCCGACATACCAAGCATGTATCATTGATGCTGAACAAGAATGTATTGGTATACTAGTTCAAGTGTCTGAAAAAACTTGAGCCGCCCCTTGAAACGCCAGACAGTGGATGTATCTTAAAATAAGAGATAGGCTTGGATATATGTCTAACACTAGTTCTAATTTTGATATAACTGGAACTTTGCTGGGGCAGGAGCTTCGTAAACGTAAAACTCCTCAGAAAAAAATTGCCATTACTCAGCAGACAACGGAGCCTGGCATGACGGTGTCCCATGTGATGCATTTGCATGGTATTCAGCCCAGTCTGTTGTTTAAGTGGAAAAAACAATACCAGGAAGGAAGTCTCACTGCTGTTGCTGCCGGAGAGGATGTTGTTCCTGCCTCAGAACTGGCTGCCGCTATAAAAAATAAAAGAGTTACAGCTCTTGCTAGGTAAAAAAACATGGAAGTTGAGATCCTCAAAAAAGCCGCGGAGTACACCACTCTACTGTAGTTGCGCAAAGTCGGAGTGGACGATAATGTGATCGTCTATAAGGGCAACGCTATCATAGTCTTGTTCTGGCGCGTAAAAAAACGCGCTTACCTTAACGATAAGCGCGCCGCTGTTCAGGCCTTGAGTGGTTATTCAATTCCGGTGGTGACTGTAAAAGTGCGCGTTTGCTGCGGTGCAACCTGAATCAGCGTGCCATTACGTTGCGCGGCAAGATACCCCTCAGGCCGACAGGTTGCAGGTAATGCAAAGGCGGCTACCTGTTGCTCGCCGTTATAAAGGATCCAGCGTGTCACATAATTTAGTTCGGCACTGGAGAAACGAGTAACAAACGTAGTGCCATCGGGAGCGATCATGCGAAACTCTGGCTGATCTGTGTAAGCGTCCAGTTTGTCTGCAAAGAAGACTATTTCTGGATCATAAAATTCCGGTTGATTCAGCGTCGACAGAGAGGCTTCTCCCTGCATAATCCGTTGATTAAACGCCAACCACTGAGCGGTGGGATTAACATGCGAAGGCACTGATTCACGCAACCTTAATATTTCGTCCGGTATATTCTGGCTGAACGTAGCATTTGGTATATATGCATAATTCATGTGGCACATATATTGTAGTGGCATATCTACAGAAGCCAGATTGGTTACGGCCATCTTAATATCGAACAATGTAGAGGATTTGTGAAGGACCACTGTTGGCTGAGCCAGATAATGATGCCCGAACCCCATTACATACTCGTAACGCCCGGTAAGGCGTAACATATCTCCCTCTAATTCCAGCCATGCTTCATCCATCGCGGCACAGGCAATTTCACCGTGTAGCAGATGAGTATCTTCCGCAGATGGGCAGCCATTAGCCAGCAAACCTGAATGAAAGGCAAAACAGCCATAGGTCTCTATCACCTCTGTCGCCGGTTTAGGCTGGCGAAACATATTGCACATGGTGAGACTGTGTCCATCAAATTGCGCATCCCAAATCATCTGCCCCATCCAGGGAAGAATAATCAAATGTCCACGACTGTTTGCAATTTTAAGCCCCTCGACACCGCTGTCATAGCGAAAAGACGTGACAGTAAAATCACTATTTTCCAGCAAGATACGAGGTTTCTCGCCAAAAAGCGCCCGCCACAAATTAATACGCGTACTCATAACGGTTCTCCTCAGGACGCTGTGACTTCAGCCAGTGCGGTACGTACTTTGCTTTCACGCCAGAAGTAGACTCCGACATAGACAAAACAGAGCATAGAAACCAGGAATGAAAGCTGTAGTGAGTGGAACATATCTGCAATATATCCCTGAATTGCCGGAACCACCGCGGCACCGACAATAGCCATAACAATGACTGCTCCTGCCATTTCTGTATGTTCGTTATCAACTGTATCCAGTGTTCCTGCATAGATCGTCGCCCAGCAAGGGCCAAACAAAACACTTACCAGGACGGCGACATAGACCGCGCTGAAACTTGGAGCCAGTGCAACATATGCCAGGAACAGCGCCCCTATAACGGAATAGAGAATCAATACTTTTTCCGGATTAAAACGCGTCATAAGGATGTTGGCTATAAACTTGCCAATAAAGAAGCAGGCAAAGCTGTAGACCATGAAGTTTGAAGCATCACGTTCGTTGATATCGCCCAACTCCAGCGCCAGACGGATGGTAAATGACCATACTGCGACCTGCATACCCACATAAAGGAACTGCGCCACAATACCGCGACGAAAGCGCGGATTTCTAGCCAGATAGCGCAACGTATCCATTGCTGACGGGCGTTTATGGTGACTTGTCTGTGCCACTTTACAGGTTGGGAAGCGGGTTAAAAGGAACAACACCATGACCACAACCAGAATCATAATCATATACTTATACGGTTCAAGGGTGTTCTCTAACATCAGCACCTTAAAGTTGTGAATTTGCTCGGCGTTCATTCCTGACATCTGCTTTTCAAGGCTTTCCCCCTCGGAGAAAACCAGATATTTGCCCAATAAAATACCAGACGCAGCACCAATCGGATAAAAGGTCTGGCTGATATTGAGCCGCAATGTGGCATAGGCTTTTGGACCGATCATTGAACTGTATGTGTTCGCTGCAGTTTCAAGGAAACTCAGGCCAATCGCAATCGCAAAAATAGCTGCAAGGAACATAGTGTAGGTTGCCATATGCGAGGCAGGGAAAAAAAGTGTACAACCACCAATATACAGCGTCAGGCCAATTAAAATTGCCACCTTATAACTGGTCTTTTTAATCACAAGGGATGCTGGTATTGCAATTAAAAAATAACCTCCATAAAATGCGCTCTGCACCAATGCTGAAGCAAAGTTACTTAGCGAAAATACACTTTTGAATTGAGTGATTAATATGTCATTTAATGCAGCTGCGCATCCCCATAGCGGGAATAAACACGATAACAAAATAAACTGGAACAAGGGAGTCTTATTCAGATACCCATCAGGCATCTGAATGATATTTTTATCGTTCATAGTGCTACCTTTAACTGTGCAGGATGATTATTCGTTTAAGGTTAAAAATTCATTAAATTGTTCAATACTCGGATAAGATGATTGCGTACCTTTCCCTGTGACGCTGAAAGCGGCAAAGAGAGCGGCTTTTTTCAAAGCGGCTTCAACATCACCGCTTTGAACATAATAATGGGAAAAGCAACCAATAAATGCGTCACCAGCGCCACTAGTATCAACAGCATTTACTTTGAATGCAGGAACATGGACTTCCTGATCGCGGGTCATCCATAATGCGCCTTTTTCGCTCATGGTAACAATAATATTGTTCAGCCCTTTATCAACTAACGAACGTGCGGCCAAACGAATATGATCATAAGTATCAACCGACATACCGGTTAATATTTCCAGTTCTGTTTCATTCGGGATAAAGAAATCACATTTGCAGGCATAAGACATATCTAACTCACGCAATGCCGGAGCCGGATTTAATAACACTTCAATACCATTTTTCTTACCAAATTCAATCGCGTGGTAAACTGTTTCCAGTTGAACTTCCAGTTGTAAAACGATCAATTTGCATTTTTTCAGATCTTCTGCAGCTCGATCGATATCTTCCGGGGAAAGAAATTTATTCGCTCCCTTAATTATTAATATACTATTGCTCGAGTTGGCATTAACAAAGATCGGTGCAACACCACTGCTGGTACAGGGGACTTTCTCAACATAAGTGGTATTAATTCCCCATGATTCGAGATTACGAATAGTATTATCCGCAAAAATATCATCACCTACTTTAGTCAGCATCAGGACTTTTGAATTCAATTTAGCCGCCGCCACCGCTTGATTAGCACCTTTCCCACCACATCCGATTTTGAAGGCAGGTGCTTCCAGAGTTTCTCCTTCTTTAGGCATCTGATTAGTGTAAGTAATGAGATCCACCATATTGGAACCAATAACTGCAATGTCCATTTCACTACCTCTTATAAACTTTCTCATAACAATGGTATTTAAATAACATTAGCATGTTACTTTTGCATCATTTGTGACTAAGATCGCGATTAGCACATCAACCCGATGTTTATTTAATAGACTTCCAGTCTTATCACTCAGGCCAACACTATCTAATCATAAGCAACATAACAGGATTAATACCGAAAATTCAGCAGTCTATACCCTTTTCATTTCAAAGGGTCGGTCGTATAGTATGGTAACTAAAACAATGTTTACTAATGCCATAATGTTATTTTTATAACATTTTTACGGAGAGAGTTGATGGAAACGAAGCAAAAAGAGCGTATCCGACGTTTGATTGAAATACTTAAGAAAACCGACAGAATCCATTTGAAAGACGCGGCACGAATGCTGGAAGTTTCTGTAATGACTATTCGTCGCGATCTCCATCAGGAAGATGAACCTCTGCCACTGACCCTACTGGGTGGCTATATTGTAATGGTGCATAAACCCGCACCATCCATGCCAGTAATCCAGGACGTTCCGAGAAATCATCGTGATGACTTACCTATTGCAATTCTGGCCGCCGGAATGGTTAATGAAAATGATCTGATCTTCTTTGATAATGGCCAGGAGATACCGCTCGTTATAAGCATGATCCCGGATGCAATCACCTTCACTGGCATCTGTTACTCACATCGTGTCTTTGTTGCGTTGAATGAAAAACCTAATGTGACAGCAATACTTTGTGGTGGTACGTATCGTGCCAGAAGTGATGCTTTTTACGATGCCAGTAACTCTTCGCCATTAGACTCTCTCAATCCGCGAAAAATATTTATTTCCGCCAGCGGTGTACATGATCACTTTGGCGTCAGCTGGTTTAATCCCGAAGATCTTGCCACTAAGCGTAAAGCGATGGCCCGTGGACTACGAAAAATTTTGCTCGCCCGCCACGCCTTGTTCGATGAAGTAGCCTCTGCCAGCCTCGCACCGCTCTCTGCATTTGATGTTCTGATTAGCGATCGTCCGTTACCGGCAGATTATGTTACGCACTGCCGGAATGCTTCTGTAAAGATCATTACACCTGATTCAGAAGACGAATGACTTACTGAAAAAACACCGTACTCTTGTTAAACATCGTCGGATTGGACTGATTACGTTGCACTTTCATCACATATTCCAGCTTATCAATTTGGCTTATCATCTACTCCAGACGCTGGTCATCATTGACCAATAGTCTGATATGGCTTTTGTCGCTGTCCTGAATCGGCAGGCAGAAAATGCCTTCAACGTTAAAAGCGCGACGGGAAAAAGCCCACAAAGGTGAGTCATTACGCCCGGATAATAAAAAGGCGCCTCCCTGTTATGGAAGCCGTTGTATTGTCCATATGTCTGGGTTTTTAATGCACACTGGATAACAACCGGACGAATCTTCAAATATCACTGGCGCTGACAGCCGGTTTGAGTTCATCTCACAACCCTGCATAGAGCGAATCTCCTGCCTGCACGTCACTCCACTCCATGGTATCAACTTCACACTCTTTATCTGCGGCTAGTTTCAGTCACCAGATAAGCATCGACTATGAAAGGTGAGCCATGACAACATAACGTTGGTAACGCTCTGACGCCTTAACGGAAGATGCCTGCCACCACAGGGAATGTAAACGACTGAAGTGTGGCCTTTAATGCCGTGAACGGCTCATGGTCTCCTGGCACGGTTGCCGCCCCAACCTGTAACAACATTCCACAGTACAATGTCTGTCAGAGACTCCCATGCCTGTTGTAGTAACTCTACCAGTTACGAACATCCTTCTTCAAAAGTGTTGTCGTATCTCGTATGGAAGAAAAGATCCTGACTAAGCAGCAACACACAACGTATTGCGGAACCTGCATGTTTTTCCTGTAACTAGTGCATTACGACATATGGTAATAGCTACCTGTGTGGTTTTGCTGGATAACAAGGGGATTTATTCGCAAGTAAAATGCCTGATAAAATACACGAATCTAGTAATCATCAATATTTACTCTGGTCGAATGACGCGTGAAGTGGACGGCCAACAGACGCAGTCAGTGATCTACAGCCTGTTGAATAAAACCCCGGATGCTTCCCCGATTCTGCAAGTAATACTTCGGTTATTTACACTATTTTATCCCTGTTGAATTTGGTTAAGCCGGTGCAGACGCGCCGGGAAACGCACGCCTGAACCGGCACAATAAAATCCTGTTACTGGAGATACGAATGGAATGACGAGGCAGCCTGTCAGTCACAGGGGGGCTGTTGGCATAAAATCAACGGAAAGGCCACCAACACCGGCATTAAGCTCCACAGTCCCCGCACTGGCAATCCATTCCCGGGAACGGCATCACCGCAAACTGCGCCAGAGGCAACCATTACAGCCTCTGTAACGGATTATCAGCCCTGGCATCTTCCGACGGCACCTCCTGCCGCCCCCACGCCCTGCTGTATACCCCGGTACCACAACGCGGGCAGCACTTTTCTCCTTCATAATCTTCGTCACACATCACACAAAACCACTTTCTCACCTTCACCGTATAATCCGGAACCGTCATACCCTGCAGATGCAAACGACGGGCCTCTTTCTCTGCCGGGTCAAGCCAGGTGCATCGCAGCAGGATTTTCTCAGCGACAGTCATCTGGTCATGTTCAAACCACGGTGGTTGTCCGTCATTGCCCCGCTGAAGTGTTAACGGGCATCCACAGGACACACAGCACAAAACGTCCCGGCGGGTTGTGCTTCGCTGCTTCTTTCGCCGTAACAAAATGCCCCTTGCTGTCATTCGCCATATAACAGTTCAGAATTCGCATATTTCCTCCTGAGTTGTCCGGGGAATACTGAAACCTCCGGTCTGGCAGTGTGTGCAGTACTGCTCCCCATAATAATCGTGGTGACATTGTCTGCAGTGCCAGCTGGCTTTACGCACCACGGGTAAGGCATCCGGTACGAATTGCTGCAGACGTTTAATCAACTGTATTTCTCTGCGCTCCGGCCAGACATAAGGGCACTCATGACCGTGCTCAGTCAGCCCTTCGTCAGCGTGTTCAAACCAGGGACGTTCAGTGTCGTATTGCGGGTGGTATCTGAGCGCACTGCCGCAAAGGTGACAGGTGTAGCGATCGTAAGGTGCAGTCTGTGCGCTACGGGCATCGGTCAGACGTCCGTTGCCATCAAGTGCGAGAAAAGATTTTGCGTACATAGTATATGTTCCTTACCACCAGACGACACGCAGGCAACAGCCGTCCCGGTACGGGCAGCGTGGTCAGGGTGTGAATGGGGTTCAGTTAAAATCTGGACTGGGGTTTGGGTAAAGCAGGCTGGTTGCTGTTACAGCACTGTGGTTGTCACACAATGGAGCACTGACGTAAAAAACAGTCAGTGGGCGAGTGGATACATCGTTACCGCCAGACAACAACCCATACTTTTGGTTTGCCGGGTATTGGCTCGCCAGTCGTGCTCAACTCCGGCTACAGCCAAAATTGCGCTCACCGGTGCCGTTGACTTTGGTGTACTCTTTCGCGAGATAAGCAGCACGATCCAGCGCATCCCGTAAACCAACGTCATCACCACGATCCAGCCACACCGCTGGCCTGGACGGAAAATTCGCCAGTGTGGCATAGCATCCGGCATCCACCCCCAGGGCACTGCACCAGGCTTGTTTAATCATCCCGGCCAGTGATCCCGGAGCGCGGTAATCGCCGGAACGACACCAGGTATCCCGGTTGACCAGCAATATCAGGTGATAGTGTTTTTTGCATTTAAGCTCCCCGAATTCCCGGGCCCAGGCGTAATGCAGGGTCGTGGGATGTACGCGTTTACCTTCACGGCGCTTACGCTTCTGGTAAGCGTCGATTCGGGCTTTCAGGGCATTGATGAAGCGGGATATCACAGCTGCGTCCGTTGCTGCCGGTACATCCGGGAGACGCAGGTCAACCCGAAGTGCCGTCAGGCGGGGATGAACATCCAGTGCGCGCAGCACCGTCTCACGGATACGTTGTTGCCAGAAGGGGTTGTATTTGTAGGTCATGGTTAAATCTCCGTATGGTTCATACGGAATAACCACGCCGTAAAAAATGCGTAGAGTCCCTGAAGTTATCCCCAACCGGGCAATATCTCAGGCACTCTGTGATAACCCGACTGTCGTCTCCGGACTGACGGCTGAATTTTCAGCGTTGTTTTTTTAATGCAAAAAGCCGGTTACGGATAAGATTGTGAGGAGGGCGGGTGATATGCAAACGGTGTGCAGGGATTGTAGTAACGCAATTACTCATAATACGGAATGCTGCCCGAGCTGCGCGTCAACAGCTTCCTCAGGCTATTACCGAAATACCGATCTTCTGCTCTTTCTACTGACGTTACTGCCTGTGCTGATTCTGGCTGTCGTTTCAGGCGTCAGTGTATTTGTACTGTTGCAGTAGGTTACAGGGGAGGGATTATCCGGAATCAACGGGGCAGAACGCCCCGCCGCCTCTGCGTTTGCTGTGCCAGACAGTAACGCACCGGATCCCCGGTAAATACGAGAAAACCTCAACAGAGGTCGGTAATGCCCGAAAATCAGCCCATGACCACCCACACCTCCGGACACCATTCCCTTTTGATTTCGAATTCTTTGTTGTCGCTATACCGCTTAACGTTCCCGGTATTATCCTGGCTCCCGACAACAGGAACATATTCAGCTTTTAACAACCTGAGAAGAGCCAAAAAGAATCACAGAGCAAATAACACCTGGCGCAATACCGCTGTGATTGCCGAACGTTCAGGTGACATATTTCCAGACAGAAGCCGGAACGCGATCGTAAAGTTTGTTCATGGTTAGTTCTGCTAGCCGATGATCGACCGCAGAGTTGAAGGCTTCCAGCTCCGCAGGGGTAAGTTTATAACGTGTGTGGGAAATCACTTTTTCCAGCGTCTCCCGGGATGAACAACGACGGAACTGATACAGCCAGTCTTCTTTGGTTTTAACTTCCATTAGCCTCTCATCACTTTATGCTGCAATTAACGTGATACTGTCAGCATACCGCACCAGACTGGCATTCTGGTACCCTCCCCAAACTCATTACTCCCATGCCAGCACTTAACCGGTCTCTCAGATTGTCACTCACCAGGTCGGATACGCTTACCGCTCAGACGGATGCTTAATGCACTCTGTTCACGTGGGTTGCAGGTACGTTTTATATACGCAGGTTATACGCCAGCTATCAGAGATAGCCCTGTGGGTACAACGCAATCTGCTGCTACTGCGTTCTCATGCCCACTGATCGCACTCACAGTGTTTATTTCACATATATGAACTCAAGTATTTGATCTCATGTGTTTGATCTCTCTTATATATTTATAATACCAATCAGACAGTCTTATCCCACCAGTGATACCTGTCGCCTGCCCACAGGTCACAGGCTGATATACCACAACCGCCTTCAAAAACAACTCTGCAATTATCAGAACGCTAGTTTTCCCCTTGTCGCACGAAAGTCCTCCCTCCTTTATCGCGTGCGCGTGCGGAAGCATCGTTTCGCAACAACCACCCGACATACCGGTACGGCTCAGCCACCGCAATCCCCCCGTTTATCTCCTGACGGTCACATTCCCGATTATTTTTTACGTTTCTCCCCGGTTGTTATGCCGGTGAAGGTAGTGCGTTGTTTTCATCACCAACGCCGGTTGAGATTAACAACATCCGGAGGAACATTCTCATGACCACCCCAGTTTCACTGATGGATGACCAGATGGTCGACATGGCATTTATCACTCAACTGACCGGCCTGACCGATAAGTGGTTTTACAAACTCATCAAGGATGGTGACTTTCCGGCCCCCATCAAACTCGGCCGCAGCTCCCGATGGCTGAAAAGTGAAGTGGAAGCCTGGCTGCAGGCGCGTATTGCACAGTCCCGTCCGTAATTTCTGACCGTTATCCGTTCACCCGCAGCAGACGTAATCCCCGGCCTGCCGGCGGCATTCTGCTGCCTGTTATATCCCCGTGAGGAATATGAAAATGAAACAACAGTATCAGACCCGCTACGAATGGCTCCACGAAAGCTACCAGAAATGGCTGACCGGCTTCACCCGGCACGCCGTATCCTGGGGCGTGTGTCATCCGAATATCTACTACTTCCATAATCTGACGCCCGGGTGGGTGTCATTCAATGGTGAAAAACCGGAGATTGCCATCGTACCCCAGAGTCTGCACCGGCTGATTTATGGTCCGGACAAACGGACCACGCCGCCCCTGGATGATGATCTGATAGTGAATTTATGCACCAGTGAACATCTGCTGGTTCATCATCCGATGCTGGAAGGCATTCTCCTGTCTGAATGTGAACGTCTGAGGCAGCGTTCTCTGGCAAATAAACTGATTAGCCTCTTCCGTCAGTTTGGTGGCACGGAGTTGCGCCTCAAACTGGTCTGGCTTTGCTGGCTTGATTTAATGACCGGAAACAGCCTTGAAGACTAGACAGAGAACCTGAAACGGAAATCAGAAAAAGAGCTGGAGGAATGGATCATCGACCGTCAGAAGCAGAACGCAGCACTGACGGATCTGATGGATCAGTACGTGCTCCTGGCATACCGCACAACGGTTGACGATAACCGTAACTGATGCCGGTTGCTTTCGGAAGGTGCGGCAAAATACGGGAATTATGCTCCCGGCCCCGCATGCTCATCTGCAGAGCGTGTTCGTCGTCATCATACTGAGCCATGATGAATGGCTTAAGGGCATCCTGTCATTACTGAACTGGCATGAACACCACAGTGGATGAAAGCCACGGACAGGGATGTTCTTTACAGCCAGCTACACGCCACGTTCTCTACGGACTGAATATGCAGGCAGAGGTGAACCGCCCCGGAAATCCTGGAGACTAAACTCCCTGAGAAAGAGGTAAACAGGATGACTAAAAATACACGTTTTTCCCCCGAAGTCCGTCAACGGGCAGTTCGTATGGTTCTGGAAAGTCAGGGCGAATATGACTCACAATGGGCGGCAATTTGTTCCATTGCCCCAAAGATTGGCTGTACGCCGGAGACTCTGCGTGTCTGGGTACGCCAGCATGAGCGGGATACCGGAGGCGGTGATGGTGGGTTCACCACCACTGAACGTCAGCGTCTGAAAGAGCTGGAGCGTGAAAATCGTGAACTGCGCCGCAGTAACGATATCCTTCGCCAGGCTTCCGCTTATTTGCGAAGGCGGAGTTCGACCGCCTCTGGAAAAAATAATGCCACTGCTGGATAAGCTGCGTGAGCAGTGCGGGGTCGGACCGGTATGCAGTGAACTGCATATTGCCCCGTCAACGTATTACCACTGTCAGCAACAGCGACATCGTCCTGATAAACGCAGTGCCCGTGCGCAGCGCGATGACTGGCTGAAGAAAGAGATACTGCGCGTATACGATGAGAATCATCAGGTATACAGTGTGCGTAAAGTCTGGCGTCAGTTGTTACGGGAAGGTATCAGAGTGGCCAGGTGCACTGTGGCACGTCTCATGGCGGTTATGGGGCTTGCCGGTGTTCTCCGGGGTAAAAAGGTCCGCACTACCGTCAGCCGGAAAGCCATTACCGCAGGCGACCGCGTAAACTGTCAGTTCGGGGCAGAACATCCTGACCAGTTGTGGGTGGCTGATTTTACTTACGTCAGCACATGGCAAGGCTTCGTTTATGTGGCGTTCATCATTGATGTGTTCGCCGGATACATCGTGGGGTGGCGGGTCTCATCGTCTATGGAAGCGACATTCTTGCTGGATGCGCTGGAGCAGGCGTTGTGGGCCCGTCGTCCGTCTGGCACCATCCATCACAGCGATAAAGGCTCTCAGTATGTATCGCTGGCCTACACGCAGCGGCTTAAAGAAGCCGGATTACTGGCATCAACAGGGAACACAGGCGACTCGTATGACAACGCGATGGCGGAGATCATCAATGGTCTTTACAAAGCGGAGGTAATACACCGTAATAGCTGGAAAAACCGGACAGAAGTGGAACTGCCCACTCACGTGGGTGGACTGGTATAACAATCGACGATTGCTGGGAAGGCTGAGTCATATCCCTCCGGCAGAAGCAGAAAAAGCTTATTATACTTCCATCAGAAACGATGATCTGGCAGCCTGAGTACATTGTTGTAAATTAAACGACTGGTGATTTTTAAATTTTTTCTTTGCCACCACCGTGAACTAATACCGAAAAAACAGTAGTCTCAGGAAGCGAGTACTGAAAGTAAGATTTATTAAAATAAGCTATTAGACCTGTTAAATAATGTCAACGAATGAAATGTTATGATAATTCTGGATACCATATCTGTAAGAGTGATTAATGAGGAAAGTGATGACTGTTAATTATTTTATCTCCGGTAGCGTAAAGCCAGGCTTATCGTAAATGAAAATATGCAGTCATCTATTAACTTCATGGAGAGACGTATCAAAATACAGGATGCAATTATTCTCACAATGAAACTCATCGTCCCTGGTGAAATTCATGTAAATATTTACCTTAATAATCTGACGCGGGGTTTAAGGCAAAGGGGAGAGTTGCCCGAAGGCGAAAACGGAAGTAGATTAATAATAACAGGATGAGAGGAGAAAGCGTCCTTTCCTGAAAATAAAAAGAGCGGTTCATTCCTGTGAATGCACTTCAATCTCCCTAGCAGAGAATGTACTTTTATAAAAAGCCCTCCCAGTCAGCAGATACAAAAAGATAACATGAGGTACCTCCCGCCCCCTTAATTTATACACGTGAAATGAACTGAGATTTATGAGAAAATCATGCTAAAGATGCTTTGATTTTACTTAAAATCACGTGTGATTATCCTGACTGAAGGAGAGATACTATGGTTAAGGTTGTGGAAGATGAAAGAAGCAGAATACGATATCTTGAAAGGCGCTTAAATGAAAATGGGTTTTATTTACCATCAAGTCTGGCCGATAAAGATTATTTCTCGTATCAGAAACGGATTTTAAATACTCTTATTTCACAGGGTGTTGACACACTGAAAATAAATAATTTTCTGGCTGAAACAGACCAGCGTTACTTCGATTCCTTACCATCTGAGAATGATCTTAACTGGTATCGTAATGATGCCCGCGCCAGTTTATGGCTGACTTGTGAATTATATGAAATGATTAAGATAAACGGTTATGAAAATACCCTTACCTGTTTATCTCCGGAGTCACTGCCTTCTCACCACAGCGTGAGGGTAGATGCCATACGCAGGTGTATTGACAACTGGCCTTTCATTTTATACACACCATCAAATTACCTGAACCAGAAAAGTATTGAATGGACCACGCTGCTCGAAAAAGATGATATTTTCAGAGAGGTTAAGGCCAGAAATTTTGATATCTGCTCATGGCTCAAAAAATATATTCAGGAAAAGACGAATATTTCCCTGAGCTATGTCTGTGGAGAATCATCTGAAGAGATTATGGCCTGGTGTTATGCCAGTTACTTCACATGGAAAAAAAACAACCAGAATTCACCAGACTCAGTAGAACTGTTTACCCGGAAGTTTAAAAGCGCCTGGGCTACCCAAAAAAACAGAATAAAAAACAGGGTTGATAAAAAGCTGCGCCCCCTGAACGTAAATATTTCACAGGAGGCATATGACAAACTGAGAAAATTATCCATGAACGAGGGTATCTCAAATGATCGGGTTATTGAAAGTGCTCTGGACATGATTTACCGTAGTAAAATTAAAAAATAAAACCATTCAAAATAATTTCAGACAGATATTATCTCCGTGAATCCCCCGCCACCTTTCCGGTGCGCGGG
>ERZ791922.367-NODE-367-length-31181-cov-2.961833_pt1 | contig 31181 bp, 30 predicted proteins | sample MGYA00510134_ERZ791922 | MGnify/ENA primary metagenome ERZ791922 (study PRJEB30046, sample SAMN00792101) | human gut metagenome | study: EMG produced TPA metagenomics assembly of the A metagenome-wide association study of gut microbiota in type 2...
CTAGTGGTCACAAAATGTTAAACTTTTTGTGTCTACGATGTTGACACAAATCCAAGAAAATCCTCTTAGATTAATGTTAAAATAAATATTAATCTAGGTGGATTTTTTATGGCAAGACATGTTAAAAGATTTATTAGGTGCAATGGAAAATCATAGTATTTCTTTTACTTTTGTATACTATTACTTTTTATTGTTTAGTTCCTAATGAATCATAGCCCTGTAAGAACTGTATTAATGTTCTTATAGGGCTATGATTTATTCATTTATTTACTTATTTATTTTTTTCTACTTCAGCCATCTTCATTGCACGAACCTTTAATGAAAGACCAAAGAGATTGATGAAGCCTTCTGCATCATGATGATCATACAACTCACCTGTAGTAAAGGATGCAATACTTTCATTGTATAGAGAATATGGAGATGTTGTACCTTGCTTAATAATATTTCCTTTGTAAAGCTTTAATTTAACTTCTCCAGTTACATATTCCTGAGTGACCTCTACAAAAGCCTGAAGGGCTTCACGGAGAGGCGTAAACCATTTTCCTTCGTATACTACATCAGCAAATTTATTACCAATTTCTTTTTTACAAGAAAGAGTAGCACGATCTAAGATTAATTCTTCAAGCCCCGTATGTGCTTCCATTAAGATTGTTCCACCAGGAGTTTCATAAACGCCACGGGATTTCATACCAACAACACGGTTTTCGACGATATCGACAATACCAATACCATGCTTTCCTCCAAGCGTATTTAGTTCTTCAATAATCTCTGAAACCTTCATCTTCTTACCGTTAAGAGCAGTTGGAATACCTTTTTCAAAGGTTAAGGTTAAGGTTTCTGCTTCATTTGGAGCTTTCTCAGGAGAAACGCCAAGTACAAGCAAATGATCGTAATTTGGAGCATTTGTAGGATCTTCTAGTTCTAAACCTTCATGACTAATATGCCATAAGTTACGGTCACGGCTATAGCTATGGCTTGCGTCAAATGGTAAGTCAATTCCGTGAGCTTTACAATATTCAATTTCATCTTCTCTGGATTGCATCTTCCAAGTGTCATTACATCTCCATGGTGCAATGATTTTCAAATCTGGAGCAAGTGCCTTAATACCTAATTCAAAACGAACCTGGTCATTACCTTTACCAGTAGCACCATGACATATTGCAACCGCATTTTCTTTTCTTGCAACTTCTACTAATTTTTTCGCAATCACTGGACGAGCCATCGAAGTTCCTAGAAGGTATTTATTTTCATAAATTGCACCAGCTTTTACACATGGCATGACATATTCATCTACAAATTCATCAGTTACATGCTCTATGTATAATTTAGTTGCACCGGATAATTTTGCTCTTTCTTCTAATCCATCTAATTCATTTCCCTGTCCAACGTCGATACAGCAGCAGATAACTTCATAATCATAGTTTTCTTTTAACCATGGAATAATTGCAGTAGTATCAAGACCACCGGAATATGCTAAAATAACTTTTTCTTTCATAATAATATCCTCCTTAAACAATTGGTTTCACACTTAGAAATGTATATCCATGCATGAAATTCATCTTATAATTTATAAATATACATCAAACTTAAAAAATATGCAATCCTAAAATTAAGAAAATTTTAATTTAATCTTAGGGTATGTTTAAGACTAATTTAGTTGTTTCGTTTCTTAGACTATGATAGAATATTAACTTGGAGGTTGCAAAATATTAGAAAAAAGTGGCGAAGCAGTTGCAATCTAGAAAGGAACATTAAGAATGAAACAATTTTTTAAGAAATATAATCACGCCTGGGTATTGCTTTATACGTTTATCTATTTAATATGGTTTTTCTATTTGAGTCAAACAAGCATTGATTCTTATCACTTGGTAAAATCAAGTCTAGATGACAAGATACCATTTATTGAATGGTTTATCATTCCGTATTACATATGGTTTCCTTATGTCCCTGTTGTTATCGCTTACTTCTTCTTTACTTCCAAAGAAGAATTTTATCGTTGCACCGGTTTTTTATTTATCGGTATGACAATCTGCCTGATCGCATATACCATTTATCCGACTGGGATTAATTTTCAACATGATTTAGATTCTCTTGGGCGTAGTAATTTTATGATTGATATGACACGTTTTATTTATAGTGTTGACCCGGGAACTAATGTCTGCCCAAGTATTCATTGTTATAATTCTATAGGTCTTTCGATTGCAATTATAAAAAGCAAGCGACTTGGGAAGTCTAAAGTTATTGTTATCGGATCAGTTATTTTAAGTACTTTAATCTGTATGTCAACAGTTTTCGTAAAACAACATTCAATCATTGATGTATATTTTGCAATTGGGCTTGCAGTTATTATGTATCTTATTATATATGTTCCAAATTATGAAAGATTATTTAAAAAATGTAGATTAGAAGCTTTAAAAAATAGACAATAATCATTTAGTGGAGGTTTTATGTATCAGATTGTCTTAGCATCAGGTTCTCCAAGAAGAAAAGAAATTTTATCGCAGGTTGGTATTGATTTTACAGTATGTGTTAGTAATAAAGAAGAAATCACATCTGAAACATCACCTGAAAAGGTTGTAATGGAACTTTCCAAGATGAAAGCAAAGGATGTATCGCAACAATATGCAGCGAATACAATAATTATAGGCTCAGATACCATCGTGGCATATCAAAATCAAATTCTTGGAAAACCAAAGAATGAGGATCATGCAAAGGAAATGTTACAACTGTTATCTGGGGAATCACATGAGGTATATACTGGTGTAACCGTAATTATTAAAAATGACTCAGGCGAAGTGTTAGAGCATACGTTTTATGAAGTATCTAGAGTAACATTTTCTGAGTTAACAAAGGAAGAAATTTTAGATTATATAGCTTCCAAAGAACCAATGGACAAGGCTGGAGCCTACGCAATCCAAGGAAGATTCGCAGTTCATATTTCAAGAATTGAGGGAGATTATTATACTATTGTTGGACTTCCAATTGCTAGATTATATGAAGAGGTAAGGAAGTTAGGGTTTGACATTGTTAGGAATCGTGAGGCGGAGTAGTAGTTTAAATAACGCTAGATAAGATAATTTTAATATATCTGATTGTTATATGGCAATTTATGCAGGTATACTTATATAAAAGGGCATCTATGTAGATGTTCTTTTTTTATGTTTTTGTGCAGTTATATTTGAAATAATTTTTGAAGTTGTATTGCTTACTTAATGAGTATTCTAAATAATATAAGAAGCTGAAAAGATGTTAAGCAACAGTTGTGTAAGGAATAGTATAAGAAAAGATCAAAAACAGGAAAGAAAACAGGAAAAAGCTTTAGGAAAAGTAAAATAATGTCGAAGAATGACTGCTAAATATTGATATATGGTATATTATGGTTTATGATATAAAGAAAAGTGCTTTAAGTGAGGGAGAAACGCATGAAAAAGAAAAAGCTCTTTATTGCTTTCGTAATCATCATTATTTTGTTACTCATTCCGGTTAGTTTTACTATTACTGACAAAATACGTTATGACAACGGAAAAGAAGCAATCTTTGTTTGGGATATTGGGGGTGGTGGAGAAGTTATTATATATAAAGGCATTTTCTACAGTATCCTGTACTTTTATCCGGAAACCACAATCGATGATAATCAGGAAATCTCCTCTGAATGGGTATGGTTTTGGGAGGATTAAAAATGGGGGTATTTAGATGAAAAATAGTGTTTTCTATGACATATGTAACAGGTTAGATAGTTGTAATAAATCTTGTTATAGTGACAGCATTACTTGCACTAAGAAAATATTGAAACATCAAATAGGAGGAGATTATAATAAATTTTTAGAAATAAAAGCTGAATGTATCGATTCAGACTATTCATCTGGAGCAGCGAATTTTATTTCACAGGCAGCTTTAGTTGTGGCAGTATACTCTTTTGCAACGGATATTCTTGATAGGATTATAGATTATGTTATTATTAAAATAATAATTTCATTATTTTATTTTCTTATAGCATCAGTATTTAGTATTTATTGCCTTAGAAAAATTACAAATAAAAAAAGTATTATAAAATGGAGAAAATATATTTTAGTAGTACTTGATGACATGGAAAAAAATTGGTCTACTTATTTCAATTAAGATTTAGAGCTTGTTACAAAAGAGAAAAGACAATTTGCTTTGGTCAATGCATGGTGGTGGAAATACGCACTCACCCTACGCATTCGGTAAGGTGAACTGTATTTGCCTACGCAAAGTGCATTCGCTTCTAAGTTGAAACTTGATAAGCCTAGAGTTGCGAAGCCACGTTGCTTTCGTTGCAGTTCATGAGCGGACAAGTACCATGAGAATAAGTGCAAGTGGTCTTTCAGCAGAAAGATTAAGAATGGACACAATAACATCAAATATAACTAATGCAAATTAATACATAATATTCTAACAAATTATTCATCAAAATTAATAAAATTAAAATATGAAAATCAAATAAAAAGGAAGATACCCTGTACGAGCTGGTATCTTCCTTTTTATTTAGTTATAAGTGCTATAATTTATAATTATAAATTAACATATAAAAAAAGCTTGCATAATATACAATACGGATGTATAATTATGAAAACTTTTGAATAATTTACCTTATTAGTAGTAGAAATATAAAAAGATACAAGAACTGTTTTAATGAGAATACATAAAAACATAAAGAACTTAGGGAAGAGTCTACGAAATGATTCTGCATGATAAAAGTACACAATGCTGTGTCAGAATGGAGGTTAGTATGATTAAAGTGGGTATTATTGGTTCTACCGGATATGCAGGGCAGGAATTGGTTCGTATTTTATTACAACATAAAGATGTTTCGATTGTGTGGTTTGGATCAAAGAGCTACATAGATAAAAAATACTCAGAAGTATTTCAAAATATGTTTCAACTAGTGGAGGAAAGTTGCCTCGATGATAATATGGCGGAACTTGCAAATCAAGTAGACGTAATCTTCACAGCAACACCACAAGGTTTTTGTGCATCTCTTATGAAAGAAGATATTTTATCGAAAGTGAAAGTAATTGATTTAAGTGCAGACTTTCGAATAAAAGATGTGAGTACATATGAAGAATGGTATGGCATAAAACACAGTAGTCCGAACTTTATAAATGAGGCAGTCTATGGACTATGTGAGATAAATAGAGAGGAAATAAAGAATGCACGTTTAATTGCAAATCCTGGGTGTTATCCAACTTGCTCTATCTTATCTATTTATCCACTTGTGAAGGAAGGTATCATAGAACCAGATAGCATAATTATCGACGCAAAGTCTGGAACCTCAGGAGCTGGTAGAAGTGCAAAGGTTGCCAATCTTTACTGCGAAGTAAATGAGAATATCAAAGCTTATGGTGTTAGTACTCATCGCCATACTCCTGAGATTGAAGAACAACTTTCTTATGCAGCTGGGGAGAACTTAACGATTAATTTCACACCTCATTTAGTTCCAATGAACCGTGGTATTTTAATAACGGCTTACGGAAAACTAAAGAAGCAAGTGAGTTATGAGGAAGTAAAGGATATTTATGATAAGTATTATGAAAAAGAATATTTCGTTCGAGTTTTAGAGAAGGGGATGACTCCTGAAACCCGTTGGGTGGAAGGTAGTAATTTCGTGGATGTGAATTTTGTGATTGATCCACGAACCAATAGAATTATCATGATGGGAGCAATGGATAATTTGGTAAAAGGAGCTGCTGGGCAGGCAGTCCAAAATATGAATCTAATGTTCGGGTTACCTGAACAGGAGGGACTTAAATTAGTTCCGATGTTCCCATAAAATTTAATATTAGTATAAGGCCGAGTTACCCAAAATCCTATTTATTATTATATTAAAATAAGGTCGAGTTACCAATATCCTATTTATTACTGCATTAGTTTAAGGTTAAGGTTACCAATATTTCATTTGATATAGCACTCTCTTTCTCAATCTTAAAGCTATCTGAGGATAGAGAATAGATGATCTTTATATAAAATAATGCTTAAAAATTAATGGCATCGTATTGAAAGAAAGGAGAGTATGAGGAGATATTCTCATACGATAACAATTATGGAGATTATACAAGGTGGAGTAACAGCAGCAAAAGGATTTAAGGCGTCAGGCATCTATGTAGGAATAAAGAAAAAGAGAAAAGATATGGCGTTAGTATATAGTACGGTTCCTGCAGTCGGAGCAGGAGTATTTACAACTAATATTGTAAAAGCTGCACCAGTAAAATGGGATATTAACTTATTAAAACAAAACAATGCAATACAGGCAGTTGTTTTAAATAGTGGTGTAGCAAATGCATGTACTGGTGAACTTGGGGATATCAACAACGAGAAAATGGCAAAAGCAGTAGCGGATGCACTTTCTTTACCAGTAAGTTCTATATTAACAGCATCTACTGGTGTGATTGGTAAACAATTACCGATAGAGGTTATTGAGTCGGGTTCCAAAATACTAGTAGAGGAATTATCAGATACGATAGAAGCAGGCTTATTAGCAGCAGAAGCAATTATGACCACGGACACTATTTCAAAAGAATGCGCAGTATCTTTTTATCTAGGTGAGAAAAAAGTTACGGTTGGTGGTATGAGTAAAGGTTCTGGTATGATTCATCCTAACATGGCAACGATGCTTGGTGTTGTAACTACGGATGTGGCGATTAGTAAAGAAATGCTTCAGGAAGTAGTAAGTACTGATGTAGTTGATACATTTAATATGATATCTGTAGATAGAGATACCTCAACGAACGATTCTCTCATGGTAATGGCAAATGGTCTTGCAGAAAATGAGCTTATTACTGAGAAAGGTGTGGCATATCAACTATTTTATGAGGCATTTCATTATGTTACAGAAACCTTAGCAAAAATGATGGCTGGAGATGGTGAGGGAGCTTCGAAATTATTAGAGGTTTCTGTCATCAATGCGACTTCAAAGGAGCAAGCTATCACTTTAAGTAAGTCGATTATAACCTCTAATTTAGTCAAAACAACAATATTTGGTAATGATGCAAATTGTGGAAGATTCTTGTGCGCTATGGGATACGCTGGTGTTGAATTTGATCCGGATAAAGTAGATTTATTTATCGAAAGTAGCTTCGGGAAGTTACAGCTAGTAGAAAATGGTATGGCTACTAACTATTCTGAAGATTTTGCTTCCAAGATACTTTCTGATAAGGAAGTAATTGCGATTGCAGATATGAAGCTTGGTACAGCTTCTGCAAAAGCTTGGGGATGTGATCTTACGTACGATTATGTGAAAATCAATGCAGATTATCGTTCCTAACTATAATTATGAAAAGAATAAAATGCTCATTCCTCCTATCATACGATAAAAAATGAGTACCTATTGTTTGCATCCACATGAAAGTGAAAGTGAACATGTAGCAGAACTATCTATTTCATAATTCACATTTTGTTTGAAACATAAATGCTATCTAAAAATACATCTTAAGGGGATTTCATATGGACCAGTTATTAGTAAAGGCACAAACCTTAATCGAGGCATTGCCTTATATTCAAAAATTTAATAATAAAAAAGTGGTCGTTAAGTATGGGGGTAGTGCAATGCTAGACCCAGAACTTGAGCTTAATGTAATAAAGGATGTCGTTTTATTAAAATTAGTTGGAATGCAGCCAATCATTGTACATGGAGGTGGTAAGGAGATTAGTAAATGGGTTTCCCTACTAGGTCACGAATCAAAGTTTGTAGAAGGGCTTCGTGTAACAGATGAAGTGACAATGGAAGTGGCTGAAATGGTACTTGGCAAAGTAAATAAACATTTAGTACAAATGGTACAACAACTTGGTGTGAAAGCAGTTGGTATTAGCGGTAAGGATGGAGCAACACTTTGTTGTGATAAGAAACTTGCAAATGGAGAAGATATTGGATTTGTTGGTAATATTACCAATGTGAATACTAATTTAATTGATACCTTAATTGCCAATGATTTTATTCCTATCATAGCACCAATCGGACTAGATAAGAATTTCGAGGCGTACAACATCAATGCAGATGATGCAGCGTGTGCAGTAGCTACCGCTATAGGTGCTGAGAAACTTGCTTTCTTAACGGATATCGAAGGTGTCTATCAAAATCCAGAAGATAAATCCTCTCTCATTTCTGTTTTAACTCTTGAAAAAGCAGATGAATTAATACAAGAAGGTTTTATAGGCGGTGGAATGCTGCCAAAACTTAAGAATTGTATCGATGCAGTTAGAAGCGGGGTAGCTAGAGTGCATATCTTAGATGGTAGACGAGAACATTGTTTATTACTTGAGTTTTTTACGAATAAAGGAATCGGAACTGCGATTATCAATGATGAATCGATTTTGTTTGAACATGAAAATGCAAATCAGGAGGGATAAAGATGGAGAATATAATTAACCAACAAGAACAAGTATTGATGCATACCTATCAACGCTATCCTGTTATATTAGATCATGGGGAAGGTGTTTATCTATACGATACGAATGGGAAAAAATATCTTGATTTCGCCTCTGGAATTGCAGTTTTTGCACTTGGTTATGCCAATCAAGAGTACAATAATGCCCTAAAATCTCAGATTGATAAGCTGATCCATACTACGAATTATTTTTATAATGAACCAGCACTAGCTGCGGCTAAGAAACTAACGAAAGCAAGCGGTATGGATCGTGTATTTTTTACCAATAGTGGTACGGAAGCGATTGAAGGCGCAATTAAGCTAGCTAGAAAGTATTATTATAAGAAGTTTGGAAAGGCGGATAGCGAGATTATTGCTATGGAACATTCCTTCCACGGTAGAAGTATGGGAGCTTTATCCGTAACTGGTACAAAAAAATACAGAGAAGCATTTGAACCATTGATTGGTGGAGTAGTTTTTGTTCCCTATAATAATTTAGAGGAATTAAAAAGTAAAATATCTGACAAAACATGTGCAATCTTAATGGAAACAGTACAAGGGGAGGGGGGAATCTATCCTGCTGACCCGGAGTATTTAAAAGAAGTGCGTAAAATATGCGATGATTTGGGAATCTTACTTATCCTTGATGAAATTCAGTGTGGTATGGGGCGTTGTGGTACGATGTTTTCATACGAGCAATATGGTATTTTTCCGGATATTGTTACTACAGCGAAAGCGTTAGGGTGTGGTATGCCAGTAGGTGCATTTGCTGCTAAAGAATTTGTTGCAAATGCTCTAGAACCAGGGGATCATGGAACCACCTATGGTGGAAATCCACTCGCTACAGCTGCTGTAGCTAAAGTTTTTGACCTATTTGAACAGGAACAGATTTTAGTGAATGTGAAAGAAGTAGGAGATTATTTGCAGGAAAAATTACTAGACCTTATGAACGAAAATCAATCCATTATAGCTTTGAGAGGCAAAGGGATGATGTATGGTTTAGAATTTGCAAATCCAGTGAAAGATATAATCTCAAAAGCATTAGAGAAGAACCTGATTTTAATTTCTGCTGGTACTAATGTGATTCGATTCTTACCAGCACTGATAATAGAGAAGAAACATGTAGATGAAATGATTATGATATTGAAGGAATGTATTTCGATGGCAGAATTAATAAGTTGCTAATATTGAGTTGTTTCATTAAGACAAGAAGCCTAATTTAGCTCAGTTATGAGTTAAATTAGGCTTCTTGTCTTAAAAGGAGGGAGTATAAGTATTTAAGATTTAACTTCTTGAGACACTATATAAACGTACAAAGAGACGACATGTAAAACGACTTATCTATGTCATGTTTAAGTAGTTACTCGATGCATAGAAATTCAAAGAATAGGGAAAACTACAGACATTTAAGTGAATTATGCGCGAAGAAGCGTGAGGATGATTAGGAGGTTTTGAAATGATTGGTTGGATTGTTGCATTAATTTCTGGTGCGTTAATGAGTATACAAGGTGTCTTTAATACAGGTGTTACAAAACAAACAAGTGTGTGGGTAGCATCATCTTTTGTTCAATTTACAGCTTTAATCGTTTGCTTAGCTGCATATTTTATCACTGGAAGAGAAGGAAATTTTGGACAGCTAATTCGCATTCAGGATAAGTATATGTTACTTGGTGGAGCAATCGGAGCTTTTATCACCTTTACTGTTATTCAAAGTATCGGTACCCTCGGACCAGCTAAGGCTACGATACTTATTGTGACAGCACAATTAGTAGCTTCCTACCTTATTGAGTTATTTGGTATCTTTGGAACAGAAAAAGTTCCTTTTGAGTGGAGAAAATTAATAGGACTGGCTCTTATGATTGGAGGTATCATTACCTTTAAATGGGAAAAATAGTAAAATAGGAGAAAAAGTACTCTTTCTGAGCTTTTTCTAGTCCTAAATAATCAAAAAATATTTACTTTTTCCCACTTGTATTCACCTTTCTAATTAGGTACAATGGTATTGTGTAGTGTATTGAGACTATTGCTCCTAAAGGTTATCAATGAAAGGATAATCCGATGGAGAAAAAACGAAAAATTGCAGGTTTTTGTTTGATTTTAGCTCTCTTGGGAGCTGGTGGTATTTATTATAGTACAGTTTTTGGTGGAACATCAAATTCTGAAGTAGTACTGTTAGATAGTGAAGATAAGGAGTTAAAGGATCAAAATGTTCAAGAAGATCCAAACAATCGAGAGGATTTAAATAACCCAAACGATACTTCTTTGAAACTAGATAAGACTACTACAGGACAAGGAAATGAAGTAGCCAATGTAAATACCTTAGAACAAGACCAATTACCGGAAGCTGTAATTCATGTCTGCGGAGAGGTTAAAAATCCCGGAGTGTATACACTTTCAGAAAAATCAAGAGTTGTTGATGCAATTGAAGCTGCGGGAGGATTTACGAAGGAAGCGGCAGAAGATGCATTTAATCAAGCTGCTTTGATTACAGATGGACAAAGGATTTATGTTCCAAACAAAAAGGAAGTGGAAACACTTTCCGATGCAGAAGTTGCAGAAGTCGTATTTTCTAACCCTTTAGGACAAGAAAAGAACGATGGAAGTTCTAATAAAACAAAGGTCAATATAAACAAAGCTACAAAAGAAGAACTTATGACTATACCTGGAATTGGAGAGGCTAAGGCGGAAAGTATAATTTCTTATCGCACAGAGCAGGGAAATTTTACCACCATTGAAGAACTTCAAAATATATCCGGAATTAAGTCAGCAGTTTTTAATCGAATGAAAGACTTCATTACGGTAGGAAAATAGCCGTAAGTATCGAACAGGTTAAGGTACAAAATTCCACCAGTTATTATACAGTGGAAGAAGACAGATGCAGAGATGAAAGAGGTGGATTTGTTGAGTAAAAAAGTGCTTGTAGTGGATGATGAAAAATTAATCGTTAAGGGAATTCGATTCTCCCTCGAACAAGACGGTATGGAAGTAGATTGTGCATATGATGGTGAAGAGGCACTTGGTTTTGCAAAACAAAAGGAATATGACGTTATCCTTTTAGATGTTATGTTACCAAGAATGAATGGTTTTGAAGTGTGTCAACAGATTCGTGAATTTTCGAATATGCCGATCATTATGTTAACTGCAAAAGGCGATGATATGGATAAGATTCTCGGTCTAGAATATGGTGCTGATGATTATATTACAAAGCCATTTAATATTTTAGAAGTAAAAGCTCGTATCAAAGCGATTATGAGAAGAAATTCAAGGAAGAATACAGAAGCAGAAACTTCTAAGACTATTGTTTATGGTGATTTGAAGATTGATAGCGAGAGTAGACGCGTATTTATTGCAGAGAAAGAGATTAATCTTACAGCAAAAGAGTTTGATGTATTAGAATTACTAGTTCTTAATCCGAATAAAGTATACAGTAGAGAAAATTTGCTTAACATCGTATGGGGATATGATTACCCGGGTGATGTTAGAACTGTGGATGTACATATCCGCCGCTTAAGAGAAAAAATAGAAGAAAATCCTAGCGAGCCTAAGTATGTACATACAAAATGGGGTGTTGGCTATTATTTCAAAAATTAAAAGTAGTTTTAAAAGTATGCGTCTGAGTTTGTTGATTGCATTGATGGTAGTCGGAATAGTTCCGGCTGCCATTTTAACGACCGTATTAATTCGCTCTTATATGGCTCAAAGCATTAATGAGAAGTTAGATAATGTTCAGGTTTATGGAACTTCTGTTGCGAATAAGATGCTATTTAGCGGATTCTTAACCAATGCAACGTCAAATGAAATTGCAACGCAATTGACTTTGTTAGCAGACCAGTACGATGGTAGAATTCTTGTTGTAGATAATACTTTAAAAATAATTTCGGATACGTATGAAAAAGAAGCTGGTAAGGTACTGTTATCCTCGGATGTGATAAAATGTTTGCGAGGGACAAGCAGTATAAAGAAAAATTCAGGCAAAAAAAGAGCCGAGATTATGATTCCAATCATATCATCGGATCAAACATTACCACTGGGTGTTATTATCATAAATGTTTCTTTGGAAAAAGAATATGCAATTCTTGACAGCATGAGCCAAAAAGCTATGATTTATTGTTGGCTTATCATGATTGTGTTATTTATCGTAGCATTTCTCTATTCCAAACGCATGGTAAAACCACTAAAAGCGATTATAACTTCCATACATCATGTTTCTGATGGTTATATGGATGATGAAGTTAATATTCAAGGTTATACTGAAATCGAGAAAATATCCGATTCCTTTAATGAGATGTTAGGAAGAATGAAGACGTTAGAGGAGTCCAGACAGGAATTTGTGAGTAATGTGTCTCATGAGTTAAAGACACCTATTACATCCATTAAAGTTCTAGCTGATTCATTGTTAAATCAACCAGATGCACCGGTTGAACTATATCGTGAATTTATGGCGGATATAAATGAAGAAATCGAGCGTGAGAATAATATCATCTCCGACTTGTTATCCTTAGTTAAACTTGATAAGAAAACTGGCGAGATGCATATTGCAACTGTAAGCATTAATGAGCTGTTAGAAATTATATTAAAACGTTTAAAACCAATTGCTATGAAACGAAACATTGAGTTAGTATATGAAAGCTTTCGGAGTGTATTAGCAGAAGTGGATGAAGTTAAATTATCGCTTGCTATATCAAATTTAATCGAAAATGCAATCAAATACAATATTGATGACGGATGGGTCCGTGTTTCCTTAAATGCAGACCATAAATATTTTTATATCAAGGTAGCCGATTCTGGAATTGGAATTCCAGAAAGTGCACAAGGCAATATTTTTGATCGATTTTATCGGGTTGACAAAGCAAGAGCAAGACAAACAGGTGGTACGGGTCTTGGACTCTCAATTACAAAGAATGTTGTATTAATGCATAATGGCGCTATAAAAGTTTATAGTCAGGAAAATGAAGGTTCTACCTTTACCTTACGAATTCCGCTCAGTTATATTCCATAAGTAGTAAAATATTTGGTGAAGGATAATCATGATATAAACATAGTTCAAGCTATGCTATGATATTGTTAAGCGATTATTCAGCTACAAAAGAGCATGAATCAAATTGTTGCTCCGTGGAATAAACTTAGTAATTGTTATGTAAATTACCCTACTTTTTCTGTAGGGAAGGTTAGAATATCGCATTAGGAAGGAAAGTATATGAAAAAATATTGCGTTTGGTTGATCCTTTGCCTATGCCTCTTCCTTATTGGATGTCAAAAGAAAGCGAATGAACCAGTTACTGGAATGAAACTATTTTATATCAATAAGGATGAGACTGAAATTGTATCAGAACCTTATACTCTTAAAAGTACAGATAAAAAAGGTCAGGTAGAGGAATTTATAGAAGCGTTAAGTATTGAACCTAAAAATCCAGATTATAAGTTTGCAAAACCAAGTGAAATAACTTTACTCGGTTATGCCTTTGGTGAAGCAGGACAGCTACAATTAGGATTTGATATTAATTATTATAATGTAACTGGTATCTCTGAAGTATTGATGAGAGCAGCTATCGTAAAGACATTTACACAGATTGAAGGGATTACCTATGTTGAATTTCTAGTCAATGGACGCCCTTTGATACTGGATGGTGAAAACTGGGTTAGTATGATGAGTGCAGATCAATTTATTGATAATGTAGGAGATTTAACCTCATATTCTCAAGTAGATCAGGTATCTATTTTTTTTGCAAACGAGACAGGTGATGGGTTATTAGAATCTGTGAGAAGAATTGAATACGATGGAAGTATACCAATTGAACAGATTATAGTAGAACAATTGATTGAAGGGCCACTTGAAGCTGAAGTTGAAGCTGGAATGCAGCCAACGATTCCTAAAGATACCGTTCTTCATAAAATAAGCAAAAAAGATGGGATTTGTACCGTAGATTTAAGCTCGGAGTTTTTAAATAAACTACCAAATGTCACAGAAGCAACAACGATCTATTCTATTGTAAATACACTAATTAGTGAAGAAAATATTGATAAAGTACAAATCTTGATTGATGGCGAGGTTACCAATCTCTATCGAAAGATTGCAATTGATCATCCTTTAGAAAGAAACCTTGATATTATTAAGAGTGAGAAGTAAAGTTTAAGGGCACTTATATTAATGATAGAGTGTTAATGCTCAAAGAAATTAAATATCCAATAACACAAAAAAGATGATATTCAATGGAAGAATAGAGTTATCTTTATTCTATTCTTCCTTTATTCTTAAGAAAAAAATACTTAACATTTAACTTATATAATTTACATTACAATTCTATTCTTACTAGTCATTTTTATCTTTCTACAACTCAATTAATAAAAGTTAGTAAGAGTTCTTCAACAAGTTCTACAGGGTAATAGAAAGATACCATAAGTTATGCCACGTGTCCATTTCGATAAGTTCATTAATATTATTCTATAATTATTTCACTATAGGATAACTTATTAAGATAGTTTATAATTGCCATTCTTCTGATATCTATGATATCTTCTGGAAGATGATCAATTTGAAGACCATTCAAGCTCATAACATTTCTCTGGCTCCATAATTCTAGGTGTTCCTTCATAGGAAACAATTAAGAAATAAATATCATAATAGGAGCAATTTTCATTTCTACCAACACGATGTGATAAATGTAAAAATGTTATATCTTTTATACTAACATAAATACCAAGTTCTTCTAGATATTCTCTGTGTACTGCCATTTGTGCAGTCTCATCTTCATCAACATGTCCGCTTCCAGCAATACCCCATTTACCATCTTGACAACCAGTGTTTTTTGTATTTTATCTCATCTTTCAACGGAAAGGTTGCCCTTTTATGTTATCTAATTATTAATCTACTTGTTTTCTCTTAACTCTTATTGATAGATTTTTTTATCCACAATAACGAATATAAATTAAAGCTTCTCGCATGAATTCTGTAATTAGCAGGTACTTTCGATTGGTAGGTTATGAATATTATTAATTTACATTCTAGTTTTCAATCAACCTCATTAAAATTTAGCATGGAGGAATTATCCTATGATAAAACGTCCCTTAGTATGGATATTATTTGGATTTGTAATTGGAAATTTGATATACCGGTATACCCTAGATACCTATCAATGGTTTGCTATTATCCCAGTGCTTGTTAAAATATTCATACTTTTAGCACTGATAATTAAGGAGAAAATGGAAAAGAAACATAATTCGTCAATAATCTACAGTAGTAGAACAATGGAAAAATACTCTCGTTACAATTATAGAACATTACTAAAAGACGATCTTTTAGATAATGATAAGTTGAAGTCTGGTGTTCGAAATTATAATAGAGTTTTTCTTCTGATTTTTTTACTATCGATTCTTCTTGGTTTTCACTTAATGAAAAAAGAACTAAGATTGGAAAAGATTGAACAGGAAATAACAGAAGCAAAAGAAGTTACTGTATGTGGAAAGATATACGACATTAGTAGAACGGAAAAAGGATTGACATTAACTATTGGTGAGGGCGTAGTTTCTACGAAGGAGGATAAGAACCCTAGGGAGTATTATTTGAACGAAAAGATTCTAGCTTATATCACAAAAGAAAAATATCCGGGAATTATAACTGGAGAAACCTTCAGACTAGGAAATGCTATCTATCTTAAAGGAACTTTAAGTCCATTAACTCATGCAAGTAATCCAGGGCAATTCGATGAATATACATATTATAAGAGTAAAAATATCAGTTTCAAATTTTATCCGAAAGCAGTTGCTCTATACTCGAGTAAAGTTTTTCCTATTTCGAATATATTCTACAAATGTAGACAATGGCTAACGAATCAGATGTTTTCTATCTTGCCGAAGACGGAAGCGAGTGTAATGAATGCGATTTTATTTGGTGATAAATCAATGCTTCCAGAAGATGTTTCAGAGTTATACCAGCAAGGTGGAATTTCACATATGATGTCAGTAAGTGGTTTGCATGTATCATTACTTGGATATGCCATGTATAAACTTCTTACTAAATTGCGACGTTCTGTAAAAGTAGCCATCTTTTTATCTGTGGCATTCTTAGTTTGTTATGGAGCATTGACAGGCTACTCTGTTTCAACTACGAGAGCAGTAATTATGTTTTCAATATCACTCGGATCTATTATCTTTGGGAAAACTTATGATATACTATCATCCTTATCTTTAAGTGCGCTAATTATTCTGATACAACAGCCGAGAGAACTAATTTCACCGGGATTTTTATTATCGTATGGAGCGGTTCTTGGAATCGTTTTGTTATACCCAAAGCTATGTAATCTTAGTGAGTCTATAAAGAATAAGTATATTAAGAAGTTGATGGAAGGAGTTTTTTTGAGTTCATCAACACAGTTAATGACATTACCTTTACTTGCTTACTTCTTTTATGAAATTCCTCTATACTCCGTTCTAGTAAATCTTATATTGGTTCCATTTTCATCTTTTCTTCTTGTATCCTCTGGTATCGCTTGTTTGATTTCTTTTATCTCTGTTAAGATTGCGGGATGGATTATCGGAGCTTCTTATTATATTTTAAAAGGATATGAATTTATCTGTGGAATAAATGTGAAACTTCCATATCATTATATTTTAGTTGGTAAACTTCCCATTAATCAAATTCTTTTCTATTATACTATTTTGTTTGCTGTTTTTACTATTATTCCAATTATAAGAACTAGAAAAAGTAAGGAGAAGACAGTACCAAATGCAAGTACTGATTATTGGGACAAGGAAATACAAAACAACAAGGATATAATAAACAACAAAGATAAAATAATCAACAAAGATATATTAAACAACAAGAAGGAGACCCCTAATATCAATGATAGAAAGAAGGAAGTACGAGAAAAACATTATACTTTTCGTTATATGATTCTTCTTTTTCTAATACCTCTATTAACCCTATGGAAAGGAGAGGAGCTTTTGATAACATGTCTTGATGTGTCACAAGGTGATAGTATTGTAATCGAAAAAGATGAGATAACTTGTTTAATTGATTGTGGCAGTAGTGACGTCAAAGAAGTAGGGAAATATCGATTGCTTCCATTTCTTAAGAGTAGGGCAATTGGTGCTATTGATTATGCATTTATCTCTCATGCAGATGATGATCATTCCAATGGTATCTACGAGATTTTAGTGGATATGCCTATATTAAAAGGAGAAAATTTTCAGCGTGGATATTCAGGCAAGATAGTAATCCGAAATATTATTCTACCAGGATTATCAATGTATGATGAAAGTTATCAAAAATTTATCACTCTTGCTAATGAGAAACGAGTGAACGTACATTATTTTTCGACAGGAGATGAATTAAAGTGGAACGATGTTACAATTCGAGCTCTTCACCCTAATAAGAATTATGTTGCAACCTCAAGAAATGCTCATTCCCTTGTTCTGTACTTAACATACAATAAGTTTCAAGGAATATTTACTGGTGATGTGTTACAAGATGGAGAAATCGCTGTACTTCGAGAAGTTAAGAAAATGAAAGAACTATCGCTAATTGACCCGGAGGAACGTATTGAATTTTTAAAAGTAGCCCACCATGGCTCAAATACTTCTAGTTCGGAAGAATTTCTTGAGGAAATTAATCCTACTTATTCCGTTATTAGTGCAGGAAAAAACAATCGATATCATCATCCCCATCCACTTGTGTGTTCTCGATTTCAGGAAAGGAAGCTTCCCTATGATTTGACGATGGATTTGGGTGCAATTAATATTATCACTGATGGTGTTCTAATGAAGAAAAGTAGTTTCTTAAGGGAGTAAACGAATAGGTAAAATATAGTTTAAAGAAGAATGTGTGATGAATAACATTGTAAAGGAAAACTTTCCAGATAACAGTGAGGTATAAATAGGAAGCATTTGTTGTATTAACTAGGTGAAAATGCTATAATTATGAAATAATAATAAAAGATAGATTGAGAGATAATAAGAAACTATCAAAGCCACGAAAAGATTTAGACAAGGTTAAATTTATGGGTATAGGAAAGAAAGATTTACGAAAGGAGAAAGGATATGTTTTATGAAATATCCAATACTGTTAAGCCAGTAGATTATAAGGAAATCAATAGTAATTCCATCTACGTAGGTATTATTTCACTAAAAGAGCTAGATGAGATTTATGATTTTTTCGATTTTTCGGAATCAACTTTAACTACTTGTCGAAGTGAAAATAGAAACATGCAAAATACGATTGCGGTTTATGATGAATATAGCTTTGGGATTATTAATGTAATTGATAGTAAAGATATACACAAAAGTCCTGACAAAGTAGCATTCTATATCATGAGTAATTTATTTTTGATTGTGGATATATTCGATGAAGATAAAAGTACCGTATCAGCACTTGATATGGTGCTTACACGAGTGAAACAAAATAAAGTTACGTTAGAAAAGTTAATCTATAATTTTCTATCTCGTCTTATCTTTGAAGAAAACATAGAGATAGAAAATCTCGAATTAAAGATTAGTAAACTGGAGAAACGAGTATTTTCCAATGAAATAAAGAACTTTAATGATGAGTTGTTACTTATACGAAAAAAACTATCTACAATGAGAAATTATTATGAGCAGCTTGTTAATATTGGTGAGGATCTAATGGAAAATGAAAATGATATTTTTCAAGAAGAGAATTTAAGATATTTTAAGATGTTTACAGATCGAGTAGATCGATTATCTAATAATATTCAAATGCTAAGAGATTATGTATCGCAAGTTAGAGAAGCATATCAAGCACAGATGGATTATAATCTTAACAACATAATGAAGGTTTTTACTGTAGTAACGACAATTTTTTTACCTCTTACTTTAATTGTTGGATGGTATGGAATGAATTTTCAATATATGCCGGAAATCACTTGGAGATATGGATATTTGGGGGTTGTTATCTTAAGTGTTGCTGTCGTAATCTTCTGTATTATTTGGTTTAAAAAGAAAAAGTTAATGTAGAATTTTATGGAATAGACTGGAATAGTCTGGGGATATGGATGCTTTTCATTGACAAGCACAACTAGAAATAGTATACTCTTACTAATGGATTAATATCTGAAAGTGTGTCTTTCTATCACATTTTCGTAAGAGTGTTAGTTCCACTTGTGTATATGGGGGTTGTAGCATTGCCAAAAAAATATGTGAAATATGTTGTGAACACTGGATTTTTGTTCGCAGTTTTTCTTACAACCTTTTATCTAGTATTCAAAGATAGGGAACTAAACGCTGTGTTAGATTCCATCCATCGGGCGAAGAATGGTTATATCGTTTTAGGAATGTTCTTAAGTTTAATGTTCCTATGTTCAGAGTCCGTAATTATTCAATATCTGATGCATACAGTAAAGCAACAGGTATCATTTTTACAATGCGTGAAGTACTCTTTTGTAGGATTCTTTTTTAGTGCAATTACTCCTTCAGCTTCTGGTGGTCAGCCAATGCAGGTATACTCCATGAGTCGTGATGGTATTAATGTTGCAGTATCTACTGTAGTACTTATGATTGTAACAGCTGCATATAAAACAGTATTAATAATTTTATGTCTGATTGCAGCAATCTTTGAATGGAATTATATTTCGATTCATGCTTCTAATATTTGGTTTTTAATCTTGTTTGGCATAATTGCAAATGTAGGCTTTGTCTTATTCTTAATAATTGCAGTATTTAAACAATCTTTTGTAACCAAAATAGTAGGTAAATCAATTTTATGGTTAGGGAAACATAAAATTATTAAAAATCGGGATAAGTGGTTAAGAAAAACATTAAAAACATTGAAAAAGTACGATAAGAGTGCAGATTATCTTAAGGGAAACAAGAAAGTTTTGTTTCATGTTTTTATTATTACGATACTGCAAAGACTTAGTCTTTTTTCGGTCACTTATGTAATTTATCTAGCATTTGGTCTGCGTGGAGCAAGTGCATTTGAAATTATTGCATTACAGACCATTATTGCTCTTGCGGTGGATTCATTACCACTCCCAGGAGGAATGGGAGCTAGTGAGAGTAGTTTTTTAGTTATATTTTTGACAATCTTCGGAGAAGAATTCGTTTTGCCTGGAATGTTATTAAGCCGAGGTATTACTTACTATGCCCTAATAATTATTAGTGCGCTTGTTACGGTACTGAGCTCCTTAACGCAAAAACGAAAGAAAAATTTAGAGAGTGGTGGACAGCTATATGATAGGATTTTATAATTATTCGGTAATATTAACTTACCTAGGATTAGCATCAGCTATATTCGGCATTTCACAAGCATTTGCTGGCAATATTAATTGGGCTTTACTATGCCTTATAATTTCTGGAACCTGTGATATGTTTGATGGTAAAGTAGCTAGAGCGATGAAAAATCGTACTGAAGATGAAAAAGTATTTGGAATTCAAATTGATTCGCTTTGTGATCTTGTATGTTTTGGTGTATTACCGGGTATTATTGCTTATATGACCTGTCAGTATGAAGCTCTCGGCATAATTAGTGCTACTTTATTCGTTCTTGGTGCAGTGATTCGATTAGGTTATTTTAATGTAATGGAGCAGGCAAGACAGAAAGAAACCTCAGAATGTCGTAAATACTATCAGGGATTACCAGTAACAACGATTTCAATGATATTACCAAGTGTATACATAATACGCCATTTCATTGGAGTAGATAGAGTTCCAAGTACGGTTTATTCTATCGTTTTATTAATTGTAGCATTCTTATTTGTATATGACTTTAAAGTGAAAAAACCAGGAAATTTTGGTTGTATAGTTATGACCATTTATGGAGTTTGCATCTTGGCAGGTGTTATCTTCCTAAAATAGGTTGCATCAATCAATGTTATTGAGAAGACTGGGTAATATAAATCTATAATTTAAGGGAAAATCCTTCGTCTAAATGAAAGTTAGTCGAAGGATTTTACTATTCAATGAAGTTGATTAGTTAAATGTCTGCCTTGTAATGAAAGTTGTCGAAGGATTTTACTATTCAATGAAATAGATTAAGTAAATGTATGCCTTATAATGAAAGTTAGTCGAAGGATTTTACTATTCAATGAAATAGATTAAGTAAATGTATGCCTTGTAATGAAAGTTGTCGAAGGATTTTACTATTAATGAATTTTATAAAGTAAATCTATGCCTTTAGATGAGTGGTTAGTATAATAAAATAATCACAGGTAAAAAGATTATTTAAACATTACTTACTTTAATTAAATAACCATTGCGAGGAGTCATTTATTTTGTTATTCTTAATTAGATTTGAGAATTAAACAATTAGATAGGAGCCTATATATTTCTTATATAATTTCATCCAGAAGAAATATACATCTGTCTATTGCAAACTATTACTAAAAACAAAGGTATGGAGGAAAAGATGAACTATCGTGACCGACAAGGTAATTCTTTTAAGAATTCCACAAACCAAGATAAAACATTAGAAATGATGTATTCCAAAGCACCATTTCGTTTAGCTTTGAAAGCGTTATCTGCGCCCGTAGTATCAAAAATAGGGGGAAGATTTATGGACTCCTTTTGGTCTACTTTTTTAATAGACTCTTTTGTTAAGAAAAATCATATCAAAATGAGCGATTATGAAAAGAGAAGATATCGATCTTATAATGAATTTTTTACTAGAAAGATAAAATCTAAAAGTCGTCCAATTAATAAAGAATCGTCTGTTCTAATTGCACCATGCGATGGAAAAGTTAGTGCTTATCCGATTACACTAGATGCTAAGTTTAAGATTAAGAACAGCTGGTATACAGTTGAATCCATGCTAAAGAATAAAAAATTAGCAAAGGAATATGTAGGCGGAACATGCGTGATACTTCGCTTGACCGTTGATAATTACCATCGTTATTGTTATGTGGATGATGCATCGAAAGAGAGAAATCACTTTATTCCAGGTAAACTATATACAGTAAATCCAGTTATCTTAGACCATGTGAATATCTATAAAGAAAATAGCAGAGCATATTGTTTATTAAATACCAGAAATTTTGGAGAAGTAATCCAGATGGAAGTCGGTGCACTGATGGTTGGTAAGATACATAATTACCACTCTGTTGCAATGGTAAAGCGTGGGCAAGAAAAAGGGCGATTTGAATTTGGCGGATCTACCGTTGTGCTATTATTGAAACGTGATGCTGTAAGTATGGATGAGGATATCTTGCGAAATACTATAGAAGGATATGAGACAATCGTAAAGATGGGCGAGCAGATTGGTACTTCAATATTCTAGATTTGGTAGCAAAATTTTTAGGCATATATAGAGATTATAAAAGGAAATAGAATAATAAGTTTGTGTCATATCATAAACTTTTGATTCATGACAAGGAAAAGTTCGCAAAGAGTACTTTTTCTTGTTTAATAATGTAAGCATAGGCATGGTGAAGAGATGAATACTTTAAAACAACATATTAAAACAAATTCCTATGAACGTTTTTACTTACTATATGGAAATGAAGCTTATTTGAAACGTTTCTATAAAAATAAATTAAAAGCAGGAATCCTTGGTGATAGCGATGAAATGAATTTTACGTATGCCGAAGGAAAAGATATTGATTGCAATGAGATGATTCATATTGCAGAAACTATGCCATTTTTTAGTGAGAAAAGATTAATACTGCTTGAGAATAGCGGATGGTTTAAAAATCAATCAAATTTTGCTGATTATATCAGAGAAATGCCTGAATCAACGTATGTCGTTTTTGTTGAAAATGAAGTGGACAAACGAAATCGCCTCTATAAAGCTGTGAAGGATTTAGGTTATATCAGTGAACTAAATGGTTTAGATGAAAAGAGTTTAAAGATATGGGTTGTTTCCTTGTTGCAACGAGAAAATAAAAAGATTACGGATGCAACATTAACTTATTTTTTAAATAAAGTTGGAACAAATCTTGATAATATTCAAAGCGAGATTGATAAACTAATTTCATATTGTTATGAGAGAGAAGTTATCACCGAAGAAGATATTAGAGAGGTTTGTTCTGAGCAAATTACGGGAAAGATGTTCCAGATGTTAGACTCTATTGCATTAAAGAATCAAAAACGAGCGTTAGAGTTATATTACGATTTGCTTTCTCTACGAGAAAAACCAATGACGATATTGTATCTATTAAATCGTCATATTAATCTTCTAATGCAGTGCAAAGCATTACTTGCAAGGCGTAACAGTAACGCAGAAATAGCATCTAAGATGGGAGTACCACCATTTGCTGTTACGAAATACGCTGCTCAGGCTAGAAATTTTTCGGAAGACACATTAAAGAAATCCTTGATTTTAGGAACAGAAATAGAAGAGCAAGTAAAAACTGGAAAGTTAATTGACCAGATTGGTGTAGAGGTATTAATTATTAAGACTGTATTGGGCTGATAATTATGAAGATCTTGGTGAGTGGGTTATAAAGAAATTCTTGATGAGTGGGTTATAAAGAAGATCTTGGTGAGTGGGTAATAAAGAAATTCTTGATTTATATAATTAAATTATGTTAAACGCCAAACTCGGTATGTATTATAAATACCGAGTTTTTATATTAGTGAATATAATACTTGTTAACTAATTCGTTTCTATTATTTACATTTATGTTTACGAAGAGATGAGTTCAGGTAACATAAATTCAATTAAATTTGCATTGTAAAGGTAAATAAAATTTATAATGACTTTTTATATTCTATATCTTGATAAAAATTATGACTAAATATTTTTTTTGTTTGCAGGATACTTCTAACTGCGAACAATGATTTAATTGGTTAATTTCTTTTGCTATATAAAATAATTTACTACGTATTCCACACGTATTCTACATTTCTTAAATGACCATATTTTCTTGAATTATATTTTACTACCGGTTCATGGATTTCACTGATACTGCATAATTTACCAATTATCAATACTTTGATTGTGACATATTAGACATTCCTCTAGTACTTAGATTTAGAGTAAAATATTCTTTAAAAATCTCTCAATTCGATAATACAAAATTATGGTTTTAATAATTTTCTAATATATTTTTTAACTAACTATATTGCAATGTAGAATAGTAAGTGGTAATATATAGAACATAAAGAAAGATAGTGAACAGTAATATAAGTTTTATCAAAATACTTTCACTTCCTTTAGAAGGAGTTATCTAATTAAAATTTTCATCTGGAACTACGATACATGGTACTGATGAAAGGGTTACGAGATACAAGAAAAAGTATGATATGCGACTTTACTTGTCTTGAATAATTAAGGAAAGGAGTGCAGGGAAATGAATACACAATTAAAAAAAGGTGCCTTAGAGTTATGCGTATTGGCTCAATTGGTTTCAAAGGATCAGTATGGATATGAGCTGACAGAAGCAATATCTACAAAGATGTCGATTGCATCAGGAACCTTATATTTAATCTTAAAACGACTAAAAGATGAGGATTATGTTGAAACCTATTTAGTAGAATCAGCGGAAGGACCGGCAAGAAAGTACTACCACATAACAGAAAAGGGAGTGGAGTATTTTCATAAATTAAAGTCAGAATGGGATAAATTTGTAATTGCAGTTGATGAATTAATGAACGGCTCTTAATAGCTTTCTTTGTGATTCGCATACATTTGGAGGGAGTATATGGAATATAACATACAATATTTTAAGTCATTATTGATACAAGGAAAGTTAAGGCAAGCGGTTAAGTACTTATCAGATTTTGAGGAAAATAAAGATTTGGTCAAGAAATATTATGAAACATTTGAGCAAAAGAAGGATATTATAAGGTCTGATAATGAAGTAATTCAACGAATTGATGCTATCTATCAAGAATACTACCGAATCGTATTTTGGGAGGAGAAACCAGAGGAGTTTGCGTTGCGGTATATATGTGAGTCCTTTTCCTTACTGCTTGGTGACGAGGTTCCAATGCTTAAAACAAAAGAAGCGTTGATTCAAGCAATTGAGCAGCTAGAAGGTAAACTTAAAAAGATTGTAGAAGGCGAAGGGTATCATTATTTAGGTGATACAACTGCTGCATGGTACGGACCTTATATATGGAAAGAAACTGTACCTACCAAGTATATAATAGACTTACCGGATCAAACATACGACTTGGTAGTAAACATGATGGAAGGCTTTATATCAAGAAGTTGGCTTGATTATTTATCCTTTGGTGAGGTTGGTACTGGTGGCTGGGCTGGGGATGAAGGTCAGTTGTATTGTGTGAAACAATGTTATTTGAATAAGATGGATACACCATCCTTTCAATTATCTTATCTGAAACATGAGGCGCAACATGCAGTCGATAAAATGAACTATGACTCGTTAGATTCTGTTGTATTGGAATATCGAGCTAAGTTAGTAGAGCTAATTTATTATCCGGACATTAGTAAATTTCTTGACTTTTTATTAGAGGCAGATAAAACAAATACAAAAAACTCGCATAGTTACGCTTCCTTCCTTATCATGAGTAAGCTTTCAAAAAGAATCTTACATAAGGATTACGAAGAAAATGAGGCTGCATGGCTTCCTTTTGAAAATGAAATACGTAATGTAGCGAAAGAGCTGTATCGAGAGCATCCAGATAAGGCGTATAAGCTAGATAAATAGTATCGTTGGTAAAAGGTAGTAGTTAGACAGTCAGTAGATGAAAAATAATCATTATCAATAAATAGTGATGAAAGAAAATAATTATAAGTTGAAAAAGGTTATTAGATAGAGAAAAAAATCTTTGGAAAAGGAGACTTTTTATATGACAAAGAATGAATATATGGAGAAATTAAAAGAGACCTTAGTTGGATTTGAGAAAGATTTAGCAAGAGAAATATTGGAAGATTATGAAGAACATTTTGAAATGGGTCTGAAAAAAGGTAAAACAGAAGAACAAATATGTGAGGAACTTGGTGATATCAATGAGATCGCTAAGGAATTAGAAGGATTAGAAAAAGAACATAGTTCAAATACGAATGAAGATGAAAATACAACGACTCATACCGAATGGAAACAAGAGAAAACAGAAGGGGTAAACATAAAGGATATCATAGTAGATGCATTATTTGCTGATGTAATAGTAATTCCATCAGGTAGTAATCAAATTAACTTAAATTATGTGAATTATGGGGATCAAAAACAACAATTGATGTATGAATTTCAGTCTTGGCAGGAGGGTGATAGGATATTTGCAAAGGTCATCAGAAAAGAGACGAACTTTGGTTTCTTTAATTACATCAAAACACCTCGTATGAAAATAGAAGTTCGTATTCCTGAGTATTTTCCAAATTTACACTTAACTTCTACCAGTGGCGATATGAGGTTAAACGGATCAAAGAGTAATGAGGTAGTTGTAAGTACAATGAGCGGTGATATTGAGTTACAGAACTATCATGCTAAGTATATGCAATTACAATCACAAAGCGGAGATGTAAACTTACAAAATAGTAATGGTGAAACTCTTCGCTGCAATAGTACAAGTGGCGATTTACGGTTAGCAGCAGTGAACTATAAGGAGTTTAGTTTAGACACCAGTAGCGGTGATGTTCAGGTAAATAGAGTGGAATCACAAAACGTTATTTGTAAAAGTAAATCAGGAGATATTTACTTTCGTGATTCTAAAATTAATAAGGTAGATTCAAAGACGCTAAGCGGAGATGTTACTATCGTAAATGTAATGGCTGATTCATTTAGCATTCAAAGTACGAGTGGTGATGTGAGAGCAGAGAGTTCTAGTATATCGGATTTTTCACTTCAGAGCATAAGTGGAGATGTTCAAGCATCAAGAATTAAAAGCAGTGTCATTCATGCGACCAGTAAAAGTGGTGATGTTCGAGCTGTAGCAGAATCAAAGGAGTGGAAAGCTTCTTCCATTAGCGGTGAGGTATTCATAACAGCAGAATGCGATGCAACAATAAAAGTAAGTTCCGTTAGTGGTGATGTTAACTTGCAACTACAGAACCAAGGGAATGGTTACGTAGCAAATATTCGTACCGTAAGCGGTATGCGAAGTTTAACCTTTGAAGGTAGTAATAGCAATTTATATCGTAATGGAAGTTATGTCTTTGGAAATGGCGGTTGTAAGATTGAAGCAAACACAACTTCTGGTGATATAAGGATTCGTGGATAAAGATAATAATTGAAATGCACCCTGGCGTGGTGTTTCGATTTGTATTGGCCTCTCATGGTTAGATTTTTGTTTAATTCTAGGGGGCATTACAATTTACCAGATACGCTAGGGTGCATTTTGTCCATGTCAAGGACTGTGGATGCTTACTTTCATTTTAATGAAGATAACTTACTTCACTTTTTTAGATCATTTGTCTTTTGGTCCTTATTGGAGCATGTTCTATTATAAACTAAACCTACTACAATAAGTAGAATTGAAAAAATACAAAATGGTATTGCAACGATATCAGGTAGTTTTATAATAAAGCGGTTTATGCCAGTATAGAGAATATAGCAGAGAACACCAATAGGAACAGCTAATTTTAAAAATTTGTCTTTCATTTTCGTACCTCTTTTCTGAGAAACTTTTTTTTGTAAACAAGGGATAGTCTTGTATGCCCATAAGAATTTAGATAAATTCTATTTATATATCTCATATTATTATGTTTCCATAAAATAAATGATTTAATCTATTGTGGTCTAAAAATAGTTGTGCTTAGATAAGATTATGTACGAGTATCATGTTCAAACTATTTGTATAAAGCATGCTTTTTCTAAATGGTTATTACCTATTTCTTGCAGAGTAATTTTTTATTAGAGTTATTTTGAATGATAAGTTCTTCTTCTCTTATTCTTTCTAGGAGAGTTAATGTTTATATCACGTAATTTTAAAATACAAATATTCATGGAAAGCATAGAATAAAGTTACTATTACTATAAAGAACATTCTGATTTTTTAGAAATAGAGGATTGCCAAATTATATTTTATCATGTATAATAAATATCCGTGTGGTAGCGATACCATGAATATTTGGAGATGTATCGAAGAGGCCATAACGAGCCTGACTCGAAATCAGGTTGCCTGCAAGGGCACGTGGGTTCGAATCCCACCGTCTCCGCTCTAGAAAAGCATTGATTTTACTAGTGTTACAAACTCTTACAGAGTAAATTGACGACAATATGACCACAACAAAATTAAAGTTTAAAATAAGCTCATAGTACATCTGTGGGCTTATTTTAGTGTTTAAATAAAATTTCAGCACCTTTACTACCAATATAAGGAATGTTATAATAGATATATTAATTTGTTATGAATTTAAAATAGTTAATAGTGAAGTTATTTATAGCTTATATAGAAAAATACCTTATCAAATAAAAGAAGAAGATAAGAAGATTATTGATGGTATAAAATGATTATCTGTTTTGATAAAATTGAGGTTAAAGTAATGACAGGAATATATTATTCTGATTTGTTTGTAATTAACAATATAGGATGTTTGGTGATGGGGTTTGGAAAATCAAAAACGTGTAGAAATTTTACCGGTGATAACACAAAAGAAATAGGAGTAGATAGTATTAGGTTAGAAAAGGGCGATGGTGATTTATGGGGGTATGCAGATCCTACTATGGGTTTTATACCTTTTAATAAATATGAAGCACAGTTCAGTAAAATTCAGTTTTTATTTCGTATGTTAAACGAAGAAGAAACTAATAGGTTTAAATGTTCTTCTATCACAGAAATAAATAAAGAAGAATTTTATAGATTATGTGAACTTAATATTACTTTTGGGGTATTCGATGAGAATAGTAGAATAAATGAGTTTAAATCTCTTATCGATAGTGTTGATATATCTTGTATTTTGATACCTTGGTGCACGGATATGAAAAGTAAGGGTAAAATGATTTCGCAATATATAAAATGAACGTTTAATCGTGATATAAGCGGAGGATGGGATAGGGATAGATATTTAAAATTATCTTTTGATAATGCGAAAGGGCGGAACTGCGAGCATTTTATGCTAAGTTTTTCAAAAGGTAAGCATAATCATTGTGCAGCGCTAGCAAGCCGTCCGACTTGTCTAGAAGATGGATGCAGAAAGGATTGCCCTTTAATAGAAAACATTAATGATTTGTCAGTGGTTGATGAAAATGATGCCCGATATAATGAAGTTATGACTTATAATAAATGTACTTGTGTTGATTATACTAGAAATGATTACCGAGCTTCATTTATAACCAAGAGTAAAGAAGAGTTAATACAGATTAAGAAAGATATAGAAGATAAAATTAATAATATGCTAGAATTACACAAAGGAATGATAGTGAAGCTTGAAGCCTGCGATGATGTTTTAAAGAGTATAAAATAATAGTTTTAAGGGGGCGAAAGTGGCATTTAATGATTTTATAAATTATAAATGTGAATATAGAAAAGGATTAGTCGCATTTCTAGATATATTAGGGTTTAAACAATTTATATCATGTGCGCATCCATCAGATATATATTCATTGTACATGTTGATATCGACAAACTACGAAATCTCTTTAAACAACAATATAAACATAGCTGTCTTTTCTGATAGTATCATTATCACAAGTGAAGATGTAAATAACACCAATTTTATGTCAGCGTGTTATTTAATAATAAATCAAATATACTGGAATTTTGGTTTGTTTGTAAGAGGAGGGATTTCATACGGGTACTATTATTGTTCAAATAATATTTCATTTGGTCAAGCAATTGTTGATGCGTACTTATGTGAGGAAGATGCAAAAGACATTAAAATCGCCATCGATAAAAAAGCGCTTCCTTTTATCATGAAACATTATTCGTGGTGTCTAGATCAAGAAGATGAAAAATATAGTATAAATCAATTTATATTTCAAAATAAAATCTTAATTGAAATGGGGAAAGAAGCCTTTAAAGCAAAAAATCTTGATATAGAAAAAACATTCAAACTGGATAGAGAGAATATTATATATTTATTAAGGAAATATAGTAATACTAGCTTATATTCGAAATACCTGTGGATGTTAAAATCATTTAATAATTTCTGTGATTACTTAAAACAGCATGAAATATTTATGGAGAAAATAAAAATTGATGAAATCTAAGTTTAATCTGAAGGGGAAGTGAATGATTGAATACAAAACAAGATTATATCATTGCCACAAAATAAAACTGCTAGGAGTTATTAAATAACTGGTTTGTACTATGATACAGGTATTATAACTAGTACTGAGGCCAAAAATTTTTGAAATTTGGAGGCAATGAGATGAAAATTGAGCAAACATGGGAGAATGATGGTTTTTTATTAAGACCAGCACGAACAGAAGATGCTGAAGAATATTTTTCTCAAAACTTCAATCCTTTGGATAGAGAAGTAGCACGTTTGACGGGAAGCAAAGAGGTATTTACGCATGACGAGGTTGTTAATTTCTTTATAAAATGCATAGGTGAAGATGACCGTTATGACTTTTTAATAATTGCTCCTGATGGACGTATAATTGGGGAAAGCGTAATTAACGAAATTGATTGGGATTCTAGAAGCGCAAATTATCGAATAAGTCTTTTTCACTCTAATGAACGAGGCAAAGGGATAGGATCTTGGGCTATAAAAAAAACAAGGGACTTCGCATTTGAAAGATTAAAACTTCATCGTCTGGAATTAGATGTATTTTCATTTAATACACGTGCAGAAAAAGCTTATATTACTGCTGGTTTTAAACGTGAAGGTGTATTACGCGATGCTATCTGGGACGGCGAAAACTATGCTGATGATATTTTGATGGCAATTCTAGAAAAAGAATGGAAGCAAATAAAAGATAACTAATATAAAAGAGCAATTCAAAGCTACCAACTATCAGTATTTAGTTGGTAGTTTTTTTGGCTCTATGTCAAGTGTTGGGGCGG
>ERZ791922.368-NODE-368-length-31100-cov-3.356483_pt1 | contig 31100 bp, 34 predicted proteins | sample MGYA00510134_ERZ791922 | MGnify/ENA primary metagenome ERZ791922 (study PRJEB30046, sample SAMN00792101) | human gut metagenome | study: EMG produced TPA metagenomics assembly of the A metagenome-wide association study of gut microbiota in type 2...
CTGTCTTTATAATTATTTATATCTAAGCTTCTGCCAAATGATTAAGACAGAATCAAGGTGTTTTTTCAGTAGTTAATTTAAAAATTTTTTCATCTATTTGAATCTTATTTATTTCTTCATATAGTTCTTCTGAATGGGTTTCAAAACTTTTTAATACCTTATCATTCCAATCTCTAATAATATTTTGAAATAAGAGATATTGAATTGTTTTTATAACCCTTGATGCTTTGTACATACTTCTATCAGTTACAAGTATTTCACTATTGGATAACTCAAAGCTGGATGGAACAAGCATAAAAGAATTCTGTTCTGAATTTTTCCATTTTATATACCCCGGTAATAAAGAAGGGCTCTTATCTTCTATAAGAGTATATAAGTCTTTATATACATATTTCTCTGTCATATCAATCGCATAATAAGGAATAACACTTCCATCTATTGGATTTATGTAAATGTGATTATAATAATCAATATCTACAATACAACCATGGATATTTCCACTTCCACCTATTTTTTTGATACTACAAGAAACGGAATTAAGAGCTGAAGTGTACTTTTCCATAATTGCATTTAGTTGAGTCCCATACTTCCCCAGATTTTCGTAATAATAATCAATATTATGCCCTAATCTTTTAGAACTGCCACCATTCAATAAAACAAGTTTTTTGCTTGAGTTATAATAAACAAACATATAATAACCAGAACCCTTTAGCATATATATTTGCTTATCATCTCTTTTCTTTTTCAATCTTATATTTTTACCAATGTTAAAATCTATATATTGTTCATAAGTGATTTGGTAAATTCCATCTTTATAATCTTTAAAAGCATCATAAGTCCCTTCTATAATAAAATATCTCAAATCATAGCAATCATCTGAATAACCAACTTGATTATCTGCAAATATTGTTCGCTCTGCAGTCCTTTCAAAATAATCATGGTGTGTATGACCATTTAAATATATGAAGTTAGGATTGTATTCAATGTTTGTCCAATTATCAAATGGACAATGCGTTAATATAATTACCTGTGTATCATTTAGTGCTTCTAAGACTTTTTTATAAGCATTTTCACACTTTATGGACTCCTTAATATCTTCTTCCAAAGTTGGTACTATGTCCCTGTACAAACCCATTTCTGCATTATATAGAATACCTTTTTTGCTACAAATTTTACATACACCAGAAAATCCTATTCCTCCGTATATGATTAACTTTGCCTTTTTTGAGTATTGACGTAATTCTTCCGTACCCATAGAAATCAAATCATTTTCAGAAATTATTATTTTCTTAAAATATGGCAATAATTCACCATTTCCAGTCCTTTCATCAAAGAAAAAAGCTAATTCGTTATGGAGTAGTTCAATATCATATTTCCTACATATGTTACGGTACTCTTCAATTATACAATATAATTCTCTATTTTCTAATTTATCATAAGCCCATATATCATGATTTCCTAAGACAAAGATAATATTACCATCTCTCCGTATACGTAATTGCTTAAAAAAATAATCAACTTGCCACATAAAGCATGATATATCTCCGACGATAAGAAGTGGGTCATCTCCAAATGGGTCTCCACCATTCATCTTTGCAACAACATGGTCAATATATTTTTCATATGTAAAATCTATATATCCCTTTTTATCTTTAAACTCCACATGCAGGTCACTAATATAATAGATTTTTCGTCCATTTAGTTCATTGTTATTTTCATGCACATATGGTAATTCATCAATATATGGTTCAATGCCATAGAAGGCATTAACATCTTTTGTTATTTTACTGATTGTATCTTCCATTCGTTATCCCCATTCCAGTCATATATCTATTTTATCATGTGACTTTTATTTGTTGCAAAGATAGTTTTATTTATCCGTAAGAACAAGAGTAGTATCTACAGTAGATATATCGGCATATCTACCAGTTCTACTTATATGATTATAGTTTGCAGTTTAATTTCGACTTCCCTTAACATCTCCATTTGTGTCTTTTATAACAACATTCCCCGGAGCGAAATTAATCTTTAAGTTTCTCCATTAATAATTTTTAATAATCTGCAGTCGTTTATGTCCAATAATTCATTAACTGTTCATTCAATGTAAAAAAGCCTTTAACTACAACTTAAAATTATTTTCTACCCTTTGAGGGAGGTGTGGGGCATAAGAAGAGGGCAAGTGATTTCATTTGCCCCGGTCTGCATACTACTCAATTTATTCAGTTATTTCATTATTTGAGCCTTCGGCTCGTAACATAAATTCTGGAATTCCTTTGGCCTTACCCTCTCTTACTGCCTTTTCATATTCTTCTTGTGCCTGTGTCCACAGGCTCCCCTCTACAAGGATATCATGGCAAAGGTTTAGGTTCTCATAAAAGCACTTTTGCCTGCGGTCTTTTAGATGCTTTGCTGCTAAAATACCCAACTCATCAAATAATTCCTCAGTTTTTCCGTGGTAATTCTCATATATTAGCATCAACACAAAAGGAAGTATTATATCATTTAAGCACAATATCGCAAGAACATCCATCTTACCCTCTTGGACTATTCTGCGCTTACCTGCATAATAATAATCCAATTTTAGATTTATCAAGGTATCTGCTACTTCTTTGCATATCCATTCCTTATCAAAGTCATCAAGTGGGTATGGTTCTTCTTTTCTACCCTCTATATTTTCCTCATACTCTGCTGTTACCACATAGATTAGATGGTCATATTTACTCTCCAATATATGCTCTATAAGAATAGTTCCTTTCGGGGTTTGAGAGCTTTCTTTACTTATACAGATTAACTTTTGATGATAACTATCTATGTATTCTTCAATATCTTTATCATCAATAATTTTTCCATAAAAGGCTTGTTTTGGCTTACTGTCCTTTCTTTCCTCTATATCCAATACTTTTAAAACCTTAGCCATTGTTAATCCAGCTGACCTCGCTATTACCTCAATACTATACCCCATGAGGTGCAGTTTGTTTAAGGTTTCTAGCATTACTTCATCCGGGACCAGGTATTTGTCTTTTAGTTTAATCATATTACCACCAACGGCATTTAGGATGCGCTTACATTCTTCTATCTGCTCTATTTTATCTATTAATTTCTTGTCTTTTAACATTACCATCACTCTCCCTTTTACTCATGTTAGCGCGTTATACCCAATTACTCAAGCGGGTGCAGGTATTAGATAGCGGGGAGCCGGGTTAGAAAGAACCCGGCTCCCTTGACTGCGATTTGCCCTATTATTGCTATGTAAACAACAACTACCCCTTTATATCTATTCCAGTATATTTAAGCATAACATTTATTATTGGTTTTAATTCTAAATAAAGATTGGTAACTCCCACCACATTTGCTACTCTATTTATTACTAGAGGATTGCACATTGCATTTGCTTTATTACTATTATCGCTTGACTTACTGTATAAAATCATATCAAGGTCTACAAGATTATGTTCAATCTCATTATAGACCTCAATTATCACATAATTTTCTTTGGTTACCTTATGCTCGTAGATGTAAAAATTACTGTACCCCTCATACCCAACGGTTGTCTCTTCTGCTATCAAAGCCAATTCAGGGTTTTCTGATTCCTCATACACTGAGCTGACACCATAAAATTCTTCTGAGGTTAAACCTTTAGGTCTCTTGATACCCACACATAACAAGACCTCTGCTAAAGTAACATTTAAGGCCTTAGCTATTGTTTCAATACTGTAGCCATCCGAATACAGTTCTCTTATAACGTCAATAACATCATTTAGATTGGCTTCACCTTGCCTACCCTTTGATACCTCTATATTAAAGGCTTTTATTATTCTTCGACACTCTTCTATTTTTGTTGCTCTATCTATTAATTTCATATATTTACACCTCTATTTCTATTTGAGTGGATTGTTTATGCGGGGCACCGTAGGTGCCCCCTCTCGTCATGTTGCTTATATTTCAAAGGATTAATACCCTTTATAGTAGTCTTACATATAAGGCATCTTCATCTATTTCAAAATGTTTCTGCAATGTATTACCTAAACTATATAAAGAGCAATAATCCTCACTTAATGTTGTTCTGATAAGCTGAAAACCTCTAAAATCCCTGTTTTCAGGCTCGGCACCATTTTGAATAGCAATATTATAATCATCAAGCAACTCATCAAAGAGAGCTCTACGGTATCCTCCTTGATTTTCTAAGAGTAGTTCAGTCACGAATGGCAATATATCTGCAGGTAACCTCACAAAGTCTAAAATATGTAGACAGTCCCCTTCAATGACCACACCCAAACTCTTTTGACCTTTATATTCTGCCTTTACTGTTAGGTTTACTATAATTTCAGAATCTTCAACATCTTCATATTCTACCCTGACTTGATAATTTATTAACGTTAATAGGTTTAACAGTCTACACTCTTTAATTCTTATGCTTCTGGATAATTTACATTCCCTCTGACTTACAATTAAAACATCCTGAATTCCTTCAGTTCCCTTGTCAATAATATATTTCATATTCAGTGTCCTCCATCTGATTCATATTAATATTGGATTTAACTGCTCACTTTTATGTCCAAGTGTACTCTTTATGTTCATTTTATATAAATTTACCAAATATTTATTATTCGGCTCGCAAGCTCGCCGCCCGGTCTACCCTTCTCATTCACTACTATTTTTGCGAAGTCAACACTGCAATTTACTTGATGTAATAACTCAAATACCCTTTTGGAGCATACTCTCCTTTTTATGATTCATCACCTTTTAACATGCCTAAAACCTTATACAATCAACTCTTTAAGCCTGTCATTTTTGCGAAGAAAAGTGTTGGGAAAATTAGAAATACTATCATTACAAGAAGAAATACCATTTTTATTGGTACACCTTAGTCCAAGTGCAAAATCAATGCTTTTCAGTATACCCTTTCATTACAACCTTTCTTCCTATTTTCGTTGCTCGAATTTACGAAGTTGAGGTGGGGTTTATACTGCAATAATCACTTAAACCCTTGCTCGGAACATACACTCCATTTTAAGATACATTACCTTTTTACAAGGAAAAACATTATTAAATCAACACATAACACCTATTATTTTTGCGAAGATTTCTATTGGGAAAATTACTAACATTAATATCCCAACACAAAACCTACTTCTTACTACCCTGCCTTAGTCCATTTGATATTTCAACCTTTCCCTAATAACCCCGTAGATACTTCATTTCTACCCTCTTTACATACTAATTTTTGCGAAGTATAAGTGTGTTTTATGTTGAAATAATCACTTAAATTAACTCTTGAAATGTTCCTCCCTTGGAAAGGAGATTACATTGGAATTGGCTAAATACCTTATGAATACTGACTTAATACCTTGTTGATTTTGTAAAAAAACCATTGTTACAGGGCAGATTCGTTAGCATTACTGCAATAGTAGAGGTTCAGTACATAACATAGGATGTATGATGCTATAAAAGTGTCTACTATGGCTAAATTTTAATGTTTCTATAAAAGTCATTAATACCATAGATGCTCAATACCTTATTATTGTCTAGTCTTTAAGAAACGGGGTGAATGAAATTCGCCCCGCTATCTGCCTAATTTGTTGCTATCTGAGATTGCAAAAAAAAGAAGGTAAACAATTAATCTGCTTATCTTCTCCTTTTCATTACTATATTCTATTGGCTCGGCTGCGCCTTCGCCCCGGACTACCCTCACAATCAAGGATTACTTCAAATTCTACAAAACCTCGTTCTTGTTCCGCTTCATACTGCTTGTCTACATGGTTTCTCATCCAATTTACAATTGGTGTTACTTCTTCTATTATGTTTGATATTGTTTTAACCTCTGCCATTATACTATACTCCCTCTTTTATATGGATGCGGGGCAGCGAAGCTGCCCCCTTACTACAACATTGCTACCACGTAAAATCCTCGTGAGTTGCATACTTTGGATTATTAAAGATTTCCTCCACAGGAAAGCACTCTGCAAAATAAATTTCTAAATCCTCTAAATACAAGCCATCGATACCCTTACAGTTTCTAAAAAAATCCCATGCGCTACGTTGACCGCTTCGCTCACCTGATATGTAAATGAACCTCTCGCCTGTTTTAAAATGATACTTCGAGGGGTCACATTGATAAAGAAGATTACCTTTGATAGGTTGGTTTAATGTGATTATCTCTACTGGTGTAGCTTCCTCAAAACGGGCTTCACCTTTCTTTCTTATTAGTGCTACTAAGGAATTGAAATCCTTTGATTTATTCATTCTTATAAAACTCTCTTGATGACCCATATACTTATATCCTCCTACTTACTCACTTATTTATTGGCTTGCTCCCAAATCGTCAAATTGTTCAATTAGGTGTAACATGGAAAAGAACAGAAAGAGCCTTAGTTTTATTTTCATCTAGTTCCTTCTTTTAATATCTTTCCAATATCATCGCCTCGAATTTTTTTTAACTTTATCTTCTAATTATTTTTGTTTTTATGTCCCCATTTATGACCAATAATTTTCAAAGTGTCCATCCTATGTAAATTACATTAATATAGCAAGGAAAAATAATTTAACCAAATATCAACTCTCTACCCATTTCTATAATCTCTTTCGGCACTGGTAAATCTTTTAAGACTGCATATTTACAATACAGTGAATCACTAGGCTTATGCCACCATTTTGCTTCCAGACCGTAGAATGCTAACTCTCTTGTATTAAAATCGAAAAACCTCTTAATTCTATAGTCCTCAGTTCCTATCTGACTCCTTAACTTTTTATCATATACTATCTCATATACCAAATCATCACGTTGAAGGGTTATGATTACATAATTTAAGAAATTGCTTTTATCTAAAGTCTTAATACCCTGCTTAACTAACTTATGATTCTTTACTGCCACAACAACCATCCTCTCTTTTAAATATTTAAGGACCTGATACAATTTTATAAAAGCACCAAGTCCTTGGGATAATATTTTCTTTATGCCTGTTTCTTAGCCATTAACTTCTCATAACTCTCTTGTAAATATGTGTCTACAAGGGGTTTTACTTTTGCTACACCCTTGCTTTGGTACTTAACTGCTGGTACTATGTAAATACAACCTATAAAACCAAATGCTACTGTTATAGCACAGGCAGCTAAATTACTAATACCCAAAGTAGCACCAAAGCCTACTACTGCAACTACAATTAACGCTGCGATTAAAACTAAAAACTGTGTTATTTTTAAATATGCCTTCATAATAAATTCCTCTTTCTTTCAGTTATTAATTTATATTTATTGTTCCTATTATTAACCAATTAATAATTGTGCTAATTCCTCGGCTACATAGTCAAAAGTTTCATAACTCATCGGACAATTTTTAGCTGTTTCTCGCATCATATTATCAGATATGCACCCTGTCCTTCTATAATAAGCATTTTCGTACAAGTAATCATCTGCATCAAATGGCTCTGAATTAAAAGGGTCAATTAAGTCTATCTTTTTAGTATTACACCAATCCGCTGATTCACCTACAAATGCATCTTTCCAATATGCTCTATACATTACACCATCTCTATCACTATACCCAATTTGAACTATTAATCGTCCTTTACCTCGTCCTAAATTACTCTGTATACAACCATATCTCCACAATCTTTTTGCTTCCTTTACTGCTTTGGAATAAGCTGTCTCTAAATCTTTTTTTGTAATACCATAATGTCTCAATACTCCTACCGCTTCCTTACTTAACATAATTATTTACCCCCACTAATTCAATTTATCAAATTAACTAACCATACAAACCTTTTTATTATTTAGATTTAATCCACTAGGCCATTGAGAGCCTAGTGGATGTATGCATTATCTTAATGTTTTACAATATCTTAAATATGCTTTTGTCTTTGCAATAGTGCTCTTTACATTAGTCTTTGTCGCTGGACCATAATCATCATAATTACGGTCATCAATATAAAATACCTTTCCATCTTCTACTCTTACACAGCAAGGGAATATTGAGCTATCCCACTCATCTAAATAATCCCCATCTGGTAAAATCTGACCTCTCTTAACCTTTGCTGCCTCTCTCTCTAAATCTCTCATAATACACTACCTACCTTTCATTTTTATAGTGCTATAGTAGCACATATCCTGTTAATTATATTTTAGTACCTCTAAATCTTTCTTATCATATCTTCTACGACCACCACCCGGTGTGAGATATACCCTTATCCTACAATCACCATTAACCAAGTATCGCTTATCATCTTCTGTAACTATTTCATTATTTCTTAAAGTATTCACTGATACTTCAAGAAATTTAGCCGCATAGCCAATACCAACAAACTCTTTATCTGTTTGCATAACCACCACCATCCAATTCATTTAATTTGTTTTACATCTATAATAGTTTTTACTGTCCATAAAACAGCCCGCTTATTAAATTGTATATGTTGGTAGGTACTGGTATATATGAGTAGGTATTGGTATGTATTTGTTTATATGGATTTTATAACTGTCCATTCTATAAAAAGAGAAAGTGTTGAATACCCTTAAAGGTTCAACACTTTCTTTGAATAGATACATTATTCAATTATGAACAAAAACATAGATAACCACTGAATGTTCACAACTTTAACTCTCTCTAAAGCTCTAAAGTCTTAATGATAATATAAAGGTATCTAATTTTTTTGGGTCGTTTAACTCTTGTATGTAATGCAAAATATTTGCAGCTTCAATTACTTCTCTTTGCTCTAAGCCCTTTAAGGCCTCCTTTAAAAAATCCTCCCTCCATTCATATCCAGTACGCGCATCAACACTTCTCTTCAGATAGTGTAATAATTTTGCTTCTTGTTCTGTATCGTCGCCCTCTTGTACTTCATGTAATTCTTTTGTGTAATCAAACATAATATCTCTTTGTGTTAACCCCAACTCTATCGCTTTCTTTAAAAATAATTCATCCCATACTAACCCTGTTGACTCATCACATTGCTCTTTTATATACCCCATCCACTTTGGATTACTTACTGCTTCGAACCTAGTCATAACGATTTCCTCCATATTTCTTTTATTCTGTTTTATTATTTCCCTGATTTACTCTAGTTTCAAACTACATTATCACCACCTATACTTATTATAGTTTTTACTGTCCAAAAAACTGTAGGATTTTAATTGTATATGTTGGTAGGTATTGGTAGATATGGGTAGGTATTGGTATGTATTTGTATGTTTTGCATCTATAACTGTCCATCCTGTAAAAAGAAAAAGTGTTGAATACCCTTATAGGTTCAACACTTTCTTATACTGTATAAATTATTCAATTGTGGATGCGGGACACCGGTAGGTGCCTGATACAATTTATTCAACTTCTACATAATCCATAAAGAGCTGTAGCGCTTGGTCATAGCTTTGGCACTCTTTTAGCTTATCCCAAACCTCTTGGGCTTGGTCTGGCAGGTCATTATCCTTTAATGTTCGGCTTACCTTTGCTGCTAGGTTAAATACATTGCCATCAACACCGATTAATTTGCATATTGGTTTTTCCACCCTTTTATCATGTACCTTAATAAAGCTATCTACACCCGGGATTAATGCAAGGCTACGCCCATTATTCCAGTGCATATGCAACTGCCCAGCATCGTCAATGTAATCTACTTTACCCTGTAAGCCTTTTATCATACCCTTTTCCGGCTTACCATCTGATAGCATATCCTCTGTTAATTCTAGTAGTGTACCTATAGGAAACTCTTGCCTTAACTTCTCTAAATTCTCTTTTCTCATTAAAAACACCTGCCTTTCTTTTGGTCTCCATCTTATCGGATGCGACTTATATTTTCAACGGACGCTTGAGTAATAGCAGGGTTAGAGTTATTATATTTGCTTAACCTAACAATAGCGGGGGATTTGAGTAACAAATCCCCCGCTATTTCTTGTTTTTATAGTAAAAAGTTGTTTTGTAAATAATCTGATACCAAAGTTCCAACATACTCAGCACACTCTTCACAGTAACTAATAAAATCATTCTTACTATATTTGTCTGTAATTGATTTAATATCACTTGCAAATATACAAGGAATCTCTTCTACTTGACGATGGGTGTTTATATAATTTTCTGATATATAATTTCCAATATAAAGTTCTGAGGATAACGGAAAACATTTACATTCTCTCGCTATATTCAGTAACTCCTCTTTCGTTACATTATTATTAACACGGTAATGTAAGTATTGAAATGAAGTAAAATCTATGATGATTCCATTATTATTTGATATATAACTATGTGGATATGGTACATCAGCTACATACTTATGAACAAAACTAGCATCATAATATAACTGTATGAATCCACATAATATATTTGATGCTTCGTGGCAACATCCCGGAAATATGTTATTAAACTTCCTATACAATAAGTATAAATAGTCACCTTCTATTGATTGAATAAATTCTTCTATTTTCATTATGAACCACTCCAGTTTTATATTATATACCCCAAATGTTTCTTATCCGATATTATTGCTCTTGTTGCATTGTTCAATATGATTCTATTAAACTTCCGAATGACCTCATTAGTAGCCATTCTAAAATCTACTTTATTCAGACTATGTTTTTCCCCACGACCCATAAATAATAAATACTGTGGAGTTAATGGACAATATATCGCATTCATATTGGTGGTATCCAAACATGATTTATATTCAAAGGCTGGTTTATCAGATGTTATAAAGCTACCTTGACCGTCATAGCACTTATATAATATCAATTGTAAGTTACTCTGCGCTGCTGTTTTCAGTAAATGGAAGTACCCTCTTGGAACACCAAATAAACCATTGTATAATTCACCTAACCATACAGCATCCTCTTGACTTCTCTTAAATTCCTCTCTTATAAGTTGCTGCTCTGTTTCATCCTCTGCTTTAGGTAAGAAATCAAATATAAAATCAACTACCCTTGGCAACAGCCCATTAAAGTCAAATTCAGGATTTCTACAGATAAGGTATATTACCATTTCTACTACATCTGAAACTGCATTCTTTTCTATCTCTCTTAACCCATTTCTCCCATTTATAGGTACCGTTGTTTCCATTAGACGAAGAAAATTAGTTACCCTTTCTTCCCACTTACTTTCAACCACTGAGTCAAAAGAGTTCTCAATTACATAACTATTTATATTATTTATGTCATTAATTACAGCCTTTTTGCTGATTGTGTCTTCGGGGTTCTCTTGGTCAATAAATTCCCATTCATTCAATTCATTAAAATTCTCTGCAAAATCCTGAAATGTATTCAACTGTTTCCCTTGAAAGAAGGTATCTACTTTTCTTCCACTCAGTTTCATCATTACCTGATTAATTACATCTTCTTGAATTTTAGGATACTTATGTATCATGAAAAATAATTGAGAATTAATGTTATATAACCTTGGTAAGTACAGGATTGAATCCTTATTTCTTCCATCCCCAGTCTCTAAATCTTTCTTATCATAATAATACACACCTTGGAATGGTTTCTTTGGCTCTCGCTTTGATACTACCCTTGTTTCCCAAGCCTTTAGATATACCCTTGGTACATAATGTTGATTTTTAGTTGCCATATTCTTCTCTCTCATCTCAATTTGCTTCGATTTGTCTTTGTTATACAGATTACTTAATTCTTGGAAATTCCTTACCATTCTCATATAAATAATATTTTCTTAATGCATTGCTATAATTATCTGGTCTTGGTACTTTACTGTTTTTAATAATGCTCAGAGCACTTTGCATTAAGTCATCATCTTTTACAGCTTTATCCACGTCAATACCAAATATAGCATCAATGTTCTGTAATCTGCTAATTCTTGATTTTACACCTTTTTCACTCTTTATATTTTTATCATTTGTAAGATTTTTGCGGTATGATTCAATATCCATACATTCTCCTTCTCTATCATACTGTAATAATTATTTCAACAGGTCATATATAACTTTAGGTAATAAATCCGCAGTTGTATTAATTTGCTTACCTTGTAGAATATTCAAACTCATAAATGGACCTAATAATAATTGTGCATATTCCAAAAAAGGATATGAGTGCTCTGCTATCTTCCCATTGCAATCTTCTTTATGTCCATAATTCTTGTATATCCAACAGGAAGTTGGTCTTACTTCATATACCCTACATGAATTATTATCATCTAATAAAGAACAAGGCATTTTTAATTTCATATACTTTTTATTTATTGTATCAAGCTTATTTGAAGCCATGTCCAATTTTAGAGGGATATTGTTTTCACGGACTACTTTCATAATTTCATTATTCTTTTCTCTTACTTGCTCTTGCTCTTCCTTTGACAACAGACTAAGTTTTTTCTTTACCACTTCTTTTTCGGTTTCTGTCAAATATATTACCTGTTGGCAACAATAGGAACATCCGTTAGCGCAAGCCGGAGTAACATTACATCTTCTTTCTAATATATCAATCTCTTTACAATAAGTAACTATTCCATTCTTATAAATTTCAAAGCTATTATCGGTTTTCAGATGCTGAAACACAGACATGGCAATATTTTCACCATATTTCTGGACATATACTCCTGACTCTTTACTCATATGTTCAACTTTATCCCATGTTTCTTGATTAAACCCACCTACGCACTGATGCTTTGGTTGTGGAACTGATAAAGTTTCTTCTTGTGATTTAATTTGTTCCTTACTCACCTGTACCTCGACCGCGGTGTTCTGTTCATTACCGTAGGATTTTACAGTATTACTTTTCTTCCCAAATAACTTTTGTAATATATTCATTGTTTTACCCCTTATATTCTTATTATGCTTTATTTTCCATTGGACTTTGCTGCTTAAAGGTAATTGATTTGGTTGGTCCACCTGTCCGTTTAACCAACTCATCCGGTCCAATTACCTTTACCAGATTAGTTATCTTTTTCCCATAGTCAACATTATCTAAATAATATATTGTTGTTTCAGCATAAGGGCTTAAAATCAAATCCCTCAATACATCCTTATCAGTGACATCTAAGGAATGCCCAAATATATAAACCTCATGATTATCTGGTATAAGAATCACATCGCCTTTTCCATCCTTATATGTTGGACCCTGTAATACTTCTACCCAATCTTTATAAAGGCTACCTGTTGATTTAAAGATGCGCTGATAATACTTTTTATAAGCAACAAACTTTACATCCTTGTCTTTCCTATCATTAGGCAAATACTCATCTACCCCAAGAACCATATTATTAGTTTCTAAAGTACTGGTACTGCTCGCTTTACCATGTATAAAATCATATTGAACAGAGTTAATAGGCATATAGACTTTGTTATATGTATCTGTATAATTAAAACTAAGAACTTTAGAGGGATTAATACCCTTTATATCCGGCGATACTACATCTACTTCTATATTACCCACATAATCCACAAGATAAAGTTCCAACGCACGAATTAGTTTATTTAAGTCTTTATATAATTTGTCACAGGCATCATCAGTTAATTTATCCGGGTAGCAACTTCTCGTGTTCTCCAGTTTCAAAATAATCTCTTTTACATATTTTACTTCTATATCCTCTGTTTCTATGTTAGGACCTATACTAAAATAAAGATTCAATCCGTTAATTAAATCAGCTTCTATTTGTTGAATTACCTTAGATATTTCACTTTCAAAGTCTATCCACCCATCATTAATATAACAGTTTTGAAAATGAGTAAACCAAAAGTTATTATCTATTAAATCCAGCCAAATATCTTTCTGCGAATACAGATTGTTCCTCTTATTTCCGGTGTTTTCAATGATTACTTTTTTAAGCTTAGGATTAATACCCTCCCAATTAACATTTGAAAAATCACCGTTAAGTAATTCTAATACTACCCTTGTAAAATGAAGAAAATCTGTATATTTAGTTGGCAATTTGTGTGCCAAATCAAATCCATTACCCAATACTAATATTTTCAAAACCAACACCTGACCTTTTCCTACATATTTCTTCCAGTATATCAGATATACTCTCTATAATAAATCCCTTTTATTACTTATTTCACTGAATTGTATGATGACATAGAGGGGTGTTTGTTATTTAAACGCCCCTCTATTTTTATGTATCTACATTATTCCAATTTAGGTTGATAGTCTGTTTTACTGAGTACCCCTTTATAAAGCAATACTCGCCTTTTCCTATCTTTCTCATCATAATAGTGTAATTCTATCTTATTTGAACCTTCTACTAAATCAATATACTCATCACTTACATACCCTGATTGGTCTAATACTTGAATTTCTCGCGGTATTACATTAGAAACTTCCATCTCCTCTATCTTATATGAATAGGTAGAAAAAACACGTGTAGCCTCATTATTAGGAACAAATGAATATACAATCTTTTTATCTTTTATAAAGACAACTTTGAAATTTCGCATAATCTTTGTTGTGTCACTTCTGTTATATACTTGAATTTTATATTTTAAAGATAAATACATTATTTTATCTTTTTCATCTTCTATTGGTCTTATTTCACCCATAGCATTAGTATAATATATCCCCACATATTTCATTAGGTAGGTCTTTAAAATACCCTTTTTTCTTAGAAAATCAGTTACAATTAAAGTTGATACACTACCCAATATGGCACCAATTATCCCCTCAAAGTCCTTCATTATTTCTATTATTTCTACTGTGTTATTCATTTATATACTCCCTTTGTTTAAGTACTGCTAAAATCATCTATTTACACAATTTTTACTTCTTTATTAATCTTTCGCCCACGCTGGTTTTACCCTTGTATAACCAAAGAAATATACCAACTTTATCTGATTCACCATCCATTATTCTGCAGAATAAATCATTTATAAACAATCTATATATTATATCCTCTTTAATTTTACTAAAATACTTTTCAAAGTTTATCTGAAGGCTCGATACTTTCTCATGATGTCTACCAAAGCACTCATAACATCCATTAAAATGCTCCTTAATCTCTCGGCCTGTCATGTAAACCTCTTCATAACCATTGTATACTTTTGTTTTTTTCATCATAACCCTACTCTCGTGATAATGTCATATTAATTGAAATATCATACATACAAACCACAAAATAACTGTTACCAATATAAGCATAATACCCTTATTGTAAAACCACATTTTTTTCTTACATATCTGAGAATTAGTATGTATTTGCTCTATCAAATCGTCCTTTATATGTTCTTCTTCGTAACCGTTTATCTTACTCTTATAATCCTCTAATTTCTTCGCTCCTATTGTTCCAAAGAAGAATAGCGAATCACCATTTGCCTTTGTTCTTGCTATCATTCCAAATAATAAAAATACTAGTGAGGACAGACTTGTAAGATACAAAAGGGATACAATCAAAACAGATATTATATCTCCACCTGTTATTAAAGACCAATTACCCTTATCAATTACAGTCTGAAATGCTGAAGGTAAGCCTCCTTTAAATACAAAAGCTGATAGTACCCCAACCAACGCCAATGCAAAAGATATTTTTGCATCTACATTTCCTACCCATAAATTTGTTAATTCAAGAGTTCTGTAGGCATCCTCTTTGTCAAAATACTTCTTATTATCATTTCTCTGTGACATTTTTAGTACCCCCTTATTCTTTTTATTCTATCTAAATAACCTTCAAAATCTTTTCTTCTATCAGGTTTTACTCGATAATTTACCAAGCCTCTTTCAATTGCATTATATAATGTTCCTAACTTATACTGTTCTTTTGCCCACTTTAAAGTACCATCTTCGAGGTAAACACTAAAATCACTGTTTTCTGCCATCAATACCATTACATCAAAAGATTTTTCATAAAGCTTAAAATAATCATAAATACCAATTAAGTAAAAATCCAAATCTAGTGTAATTACCTTATCTTCTTTTCCGGCAAGCCTTCCTACCCTATATATTTCAGTAATTATTTTATTCCACATATCCAAACCAATTTCGTCCATATAGAGATACTTTCTACAATGAACTTTAGCTAATATACTCTTTAAGAAATCATAATATCTGCTGTATTCGCTTCTTAACTTTTCATTAGCACTATTTTTCTCAACCAATGCTCTACTACTTGTTGCTTTTTCATTATTCGCTTTTGTTATTAAATCTTGATTTTCCTTTTTTAGCTTCTCTTCCAGTACTGCCAACTCACGCTCACGTTGGATTAACTTATTCTGCAAAATCTCAAGTTCTTTTATACCCTCTGCAAGCTGTTGTGATGTATCACGTCCTGTTGTGCTATCGTCCTCAACTTTTACTGGATGACCTAATTCTTCTGTAAAATCCAGATAATAAGCACTAGTTACATACCCTTGAAACAACTTACTACCTTTATACTTTGCTGATTTAGTCCATACCTCTTTATAATCTTCTGATAGACCTTTATATACACTATTTGAAATGAATATTTCTCCACCAGCTGCTAAATCTGAATATTTACTTGCATAATTAGTTGTATTTCCTACCCAGACACAATCTACTTCATCTTCCTTATTAGCGTCACTTTCAACACCATACATTCCTACTTGCGTTACTAATATCCGACCATAGTCTACACCTATTCCACAATCAATTATCTTCCCGTTTACATTATTTTTAAGATGTTTATTCAGGCTATAATCTATTACAGTCTGTAAACTTCTAGCCGCATTTATAGCCTTATCCACAGCTTTTTCAATGACTTCATCATTTTCATCTTTTGTATCAATAAATACTCCCATTATTCTGTCGCCAAGGAATTGCCTTGTTACCCCGCCATTCTTTCGCACACAATCTACTGCCATCCTCATAAAAGCACGATATATTTTAACCATGCTTTTTGCCTGACTATTTTCAGTTAGGTAGGTAGACTTTCTTATATCAATAAATAGAATAGATGCCATAATAGCATAAGTCTTATTATTGTCCTCCAATTGTTCAATAGTTGGAGGTAAGTCTGTTTTTACTTCAATCTGTTCAACTGCTTTTTCTGTAATGCTTTTTAACCGTTCATCTATTTTATCAAAATCCGATTTATTTAGAGCCATAATATCCCCTTCCCATACCCTAATCCCGACCATTCTCGACCTTTTCTTTAATTATACCAGATAACTTCCAATTAACAATTATATCTTACATTCTTTTACTCATTATACTTTTATCATTAACAACTCTGGTGCTAATGAGTAACGGGGTACCTTGTTTACGATGTATAGATTAAGAATAGACGGACTCATTAATCCTTTAATACCCACTTACTTACACCTATTTACCTGTAAACTAGTTAGATTTGAAATTATACAAATTTACGTAAAAACACTACCTTTTTATTTACATATTTCCTTACAATTGCAATGCAAAGTGGGTTTCGTTTTTACGTAAAATTACTACCTTTCCCACCTAGTCGAAATAATGTAAAAAGTGTCTACTACATTGTAAATTCAACATTACTTGTGCTAATCACTAACTTCGGGGTGCAGCGGGGTATGGATACATAATAGACAGTAGGACAACGAGAGGGTGGCCCAGAAATGGGCCACCCTCTACCTCTTGATTATGCTTAGAATTAAATATTGTCCAATATAAAAGATTTATATCGTTGCATTACATCTGATACAACCTGCTCTTCTATATCCAATACCCTTGCTATTTGTTTGGTTGATAACTGTCTCGATAGTACATAACTCAATATCTTACTATCATTAGTGTATCTGTAAACATACTGTCTCGATAGACCCATTGACTTTGCTACTGCTGAGGGTTTTAGACCCCATAATAGATAAGTCACTATCATATCCCGTGTTTGTTGTGATTGGGATTGTCGTTTTGTGGGATTGGTTTCTACCACTTTCTTTTGATTTTGAGGCTTCTTATTGTCCTCAATAAATCCTACTCGCATAACTATTCCTCCTTTAAAATTGTTTGAATGATGTGAAAGAGCCAGAAAGGGATTCTGGCTTTTTCTTAACTAATTAATATATTGGGAAACAAAAATAGAAAATAATTTCTATTAGTCAATTGGCTTATTGTTGCATTGTTGCTTAGGATAACGTCATGTGGACGATACTCACACGACTTACTGTTGGTTACTGCTTGAGGAATGAGGCATTGTGATTAACCCACACATTACTACACACACGCCCATTAGGCTATCTTGCTCATTCTGAGAAATATACATAGAAAGCCTCTGGAATACACATTTTCTGAGACATTATAACAATATTTCCTTTTATGTATACCATCTTTTTTATTACCTCTACTTTATATAGATGTATCTCCTGACTTTTATGCCCAGTTTTTCTTCAACTGTCCATTTACATATAAAATACCTTTATAATTCAACATAAAATATTTTTCTGCATGACTACAATTTGGTTTCGGTGAGTACTTATTACAATTACTCTGTGGATAGCTTCTATTTTTAAGGGTGTTACCGGGATGCCGGGGCATTTGAGAATCAAATGCTTAAAAAGGATGTTAAACATCAGATTTCTATAAAATTGAAGAACAGTTGAAAAATCAAGTAAATCTAGTACTGTATATTATTAGGTGTTCTATGGATAATAAAACCTCATAAAATCAATGTTATTGAGCATTTTACTTTTTGGTTTATATAGAATTTTTACAGTTAAGTGTTATCTAAGAAGTACCTCGTGTAACCTTTATGGTTAAAATATATTAGGTCTTAATAAGCAAAAAAAAAATGAGAGGGCAGAATAAATGCCCACTCAAAGTATACTTAATTTGAATTTAATCCAAAAGCACGAGTACCCAGCTTTTGCTTATATAGTTTTTCATATTTTAATACATCATCCTTTACCAATGTAGTTGGCAGTATTTTAAGAACTGAATACTGAAAATTATTATACCTGTCAGGAAAGTCTTCCAATAATTCTACCAGTTGCAGATTACCACCATGACCTGTTTTAGAGTAGTTTGTCCATCGTCCTAGGATACCCGTTTTTCCATAAGCACTACCTACATACTGCATACCTGTTATTGTATCAAGGATTAGGTATACTCCTGCAACTGATGAGAGTTGACGGTGCCATTCTCTATTAGCATCTTTGTTATTTACTATAGTTTTAAGGTCAGAGTAAGAAAGTATAAGGTCATCAAATCCCGGAAATTCTTTTACATACCCGGCTGGGAGTATTTCCACAATTTCCTTTGGAGCTAAATACTGATTCCAAACCACCTGAGCACCACCCCATTTTATTATGAGTCTATCTTTGAGGTCTGGCATAAACTCAATTTCATGTAAGTCATAATAATTCTTTGTATCTTGGTAAAAGTCCGGCATACCAAGGTCTGGGAATTCTTTATATTTCCTTGCTTCCTCGAAAGTTGTTTTATCGCCCACTTTATATGTACCCACATATACACAGCAATCCCCGTCTGTAGCGATAAAAGACATTATGTAATTACACTTATCAAATACAGGATTACTTTGTACACTTTGATAGACATCAAATAAACCTTGCTTATATAGTTGCTCTATATCCTTACCCTTTTCTCTTGTATGACGAACCAGCTTAATTTTACCTTGGGGTTTATCCTCATAGCTATTCACTAATTGTTCTAAATCCAATGTTTTATACCACCTTTATATAGACTTTAAAGCGATTACCTTCACACCTTGATATTTTTTCTTTATATTTTCAACATGGATAGGTTTTTGTTCTGATGAATAAAAAACTACATACTTATACACAGCATTTACATTATTAAATACTCTACCTGCATCCTTGTCTAACTTACCATTGCTATCTGGCGCGGTTGCAGCAAAGCACTCACAAATCACTTCGCTATCTTCCGATTCAACATCATAACCTGCCTCAGTGCCAAAACAAACATTAAACCGTTTTGTTGGATACTCTTTTAGTAAGTATTCTACTGCATCAAGGCATACCAAATAAGTAAATGTCTGGTTGACCTGCTCAATAAAATTGGTTTCATGCTGAAAAAGAGGGTCATATCCTGATTGTGTGAATTTAACTTTACGAAGAAACTCCATGCCTGACCCGCTTTTCAGCAGGTCATCCATGTGCTTCTCTGTGATACTCACTATTTTATCTCTGTAGAGTTTTACTTGTTCTACATTGCTAAATAATACTTTTTTGCTAATACCCATAAGTATCTCCTAATCATTATGCAAATCTTTGAAAGTGACTTGTTCATTTATCAGCATTGGTAAGAGCCAATCTCTTAGACCAGTTAATTCTTGATTTTCAAATCGTTTTTGAGTAATCATTTTAAAAATATCATTAGTTACATTATTAAAATAATTCAATATATTCTCATTGTAAACAAATGGTATATTCCTTAAGCTACCCAACCCTATATATTTCTGTATACTTCCTGCCATCTCTCTTTGTATAAAATTAGTCATCACGGTTGACTGCAAAAACATATATACATAATTTTTATATTTTGGCATTTGAGAAGTTTTGAACAATGCTACATTCTTAATTGCAAAATTAATGTCCTCTTCCTCAACCTTATACAATATTCCTATTGTTCCAATCATAGAATATAGTATATCTCCCGTTTCAACAGCACTTCTTTTATTTATGCTTAAATAATCTTCATCAGATATATATTTAGCAGTATTGAAATCTAGTCCTGTTTCAAGTAAATGTTTCGATGTAATTAATGGGTGACCCTCATCAACATACTTAGGTGATTCATGTGTCCCGTCTCTTACTTCTATTACTTCACTAATAGCTTTTATCGTCCAACCTTGTGGTATTTCTCTTTTCAATTCTACATTATAGACCATTTTACCGCCAGATGATTTATATGGTTTCCCATCTTCATCTGGAAAGTCAAATTGTACAAACCAGTAGTCATATATTGTTTTTGCTAATATTTCAAGTTCTTGGATTATTTTGTTGTTCACTTCAATTTTTTTATCAATATCCTTCAATTTTTTTCCAATACTTTTTTGAATCTTTTTGCTTGGTAATGTTAAGTCTATATTCCTAATATAATTCATTGGAGGAAAATTTGGTATTGTTGAATCTCCTGTTCCACCTGTTATTACTTTAACAATATAGCTAATATAATAATAGTAAAAATAATCATTTTCAATAATTTCATTATTTAACCTAATTCTTAATAAAGCCTGATTTATTACTCCTTTTTCGATTTTGTCACCAAGTTGGTATATTGCCCCATAATTAACTCCTGAACAAGAAATTAAAAAATCCTTAGGCAACACTTCAAACTTATACATCTTAGCATCAAAATAACTCTTACTTATATAATATTCCCCAATACTATCATCCTTCTGAAGTACCACTCCTTGTTCATAAACTTTATATGCATCTTCCCCTTTTGGTACAAACATAGACTTTTTTAAGTCCCCACCAAAAGGACCTCTTAAAAAACCTTGGTCTTCTTTAACAACTTCACTAAATTTATAAGTTTTTCTCATATTTTAAGTCCTCCAAACCTTTTAATATATCTTCCTCTAAAGACTTGGATTCTACAAAGTAATCAGATAATCTACCCTTTATATCAGCTATCTTGGTGTCAAACTCTTCTTGTGTTATATCTATATAATCTATTCTTACATCAAAATACTGACCGGCTGAGAAGCTATATTTTTTTTCAATGATATCCTCATATGATACAACAACTGAAAGGCCATCGACTTTATTTTTATCTATAAATGTTTCAATGATTATTTGTTCTTCTTCCTGAGATAATAGGGTCCTTTGGTTTTTGCCATCTTTAACCTTTGTACCCATTTTAGAAGCATCTACAAGTACAATATCACCTTCTGTATTAGCTCTATCTAGAAATAGGATTGACACATTAGTCCCAGTATTCGCGAAGATATTACTTGGCATACTGACAACACCCTTCAGCATCTTATTTCCTATAAGTTTTTTTCTTATATTTAACTCTATTCCAGCCTGCGCTGTAAGAAATCCGGTTGGTACTACAATTGCAGCTTTACCGTTCTCATTCAATGAAAAAATAATATGTTGTAAAAATAAGAGATATATTGACATTGATTCTTTCTTTTTATTTGGTATAGTTGGGATACCTGCAAAAAATCTTTTCTGTCCATTTTCATCCGTAAAATCAGACCACTTATTATCTATCAAATTGCGAGTACTGGAAAAATCCATCTTAAACGGAGGATTTGATGTAATGTAGTCAAACTTCTTTAACCCAGATGTCGCATCATGCTCTCTATTAAAATGTGATGGATAAAGCAAAGTATCACCCTGAATAAGATTTTGTAAACTTTCAGTCAGACCATTTAAGAGCATATTAATTCTAAGAAATCTTGAAGATTTCTGTGAAATATCCTGAGTATAAACTAATGCCCTACCTATACCCTCATCATCACCTAGTTCATGTGCTAAATGTAATACAAGTGAGCCGGAACCGGCTGAAGGGTCATAGATTTCAGCTGCTTGCAACTGTTTTGTACTACCAACAAGTATCTTCGCAATAATTTTTGATACAGCCTGAGGAGTGAAGTACTCTGCATATACACCACTTGCCACGTTATAATCTTTTATAAGGTACTCGAAAATTGTTGAGTAGAAGTCAAAGTTATGCTTAAAGGCATTACTAAAATCAAACTTTTCTGCTGATATGATACTAAAAATAGCCTTTGCAAAATTGTTTCTGGCAGAACTCTCGACCACTTCTGTAATTGGCTCAAACAACGGCTTTCTTGAACCATCTGATGTTTCAACTGCAAATATATCATTCTTCACGGAGTTCGAAATTCTTACCAAAGCATCATCAAATTCCTTATAGAATGTATCAGAAGAAACCTTCGTCATAAGGAAATTTATAGTATCCCGATATTCAAAAGCTACATCCTTTGAATGTATAGAATAAAAAGCGTCCAATTCATCATTTTCATTCTTCAAAACTTCATCAACCTGTATTCCCATTTCTTTTGCAAAATCTTGCAGGTTATACATAAACTTATCATTAAGGAACTTATATAAAAAAACAGAAGTAATTACCCTTTCCTCTGATGCTTGATTACCCAGTCCATTTGTAGTGCATAAACCCTTTAGCTCATCAATCATCTGTTTAATCTTTACTTCTAAGTCAAATATTGCTGTCATTTGTTTTTCCTCACTTTATTTATTTGTATATCTGTAAATTAACGTATATATCACCAATTAGCTGTTGATACCATTCTTTGAGATTTAGCTTTTTATATAAGCCAGACTTCAGAAGTTCAATGGTAGTTTTTTGTTGAACATTGGTAATAAAATTGCTTCTACCCTGTATAATGATTGCATTTCTACTCATTATCTCTTTTAAATTACTATGAATACACACAAGCACGGCTTCGATATCAGTTCTATCATATTGTTGGTATGCAGTACAGTAATCATTATAGGTTTTTACAAAACCAAAACTACCACCATAAACTTCCGACAATCTCCCATTCTCTTGATTTATTCTTTCAATTTCTTCAAGAACTCTCAAAAGTTCATCATCAATCTTGCTTAAGTCATTAAGGTCTATTATTTCTAAGGATTTGAATATCTGTTCCAACAATTCATTAAGCTGTACTATTCGGATATCATCCTTATGTTTGTTATTTTTGATACCTGTTTGTATTCTCTTGATTTTATCTACAAGTCCGTCAACAGCAGGTATATTCTGATATTTACCTAAATCCATTATAGATACTCTTACCTTAATAAATTGATAGATTATATCAACTACTTCCTTATTAGAAAGAATAGCCAAAGTATCTACTGCTCTATCCTTTAAATTTAAGAAATCTATTCTGTTTTGAACTAATTTAATTACTTTCTTTACATGGTCTATATCTATCTGTTTTGCATAATCTATTGCTCTGGATAATAATAGTTCTGTATGGCACTCTCGCACCTTATTTAATAATCTACGTACTGTATAAAGCTTTTCCTTACTTAACTTGGTGAGCAATTTTGCTACTTCCTCTAAGTTTGAAGTATCTATGATAATATCTAATTCTTCTTTACATTTCAAATACTTCTCATAGATTGTATCTTTATCAACTACTAAACCATCAAGAGAGGTTTCGCCATCTTCTGCCTCTTTTAACTCTTCTTCCAATTCCTCTAGGTACTGCTTTATTGTTCGGTCATATTCTTCCTCAACATCTACAAAGTCTACTATATATCCATACTTGTAAACCTTACCCTGCTCATTTTTATATGGTCGATTTACTCTTGATATTGTTTGGAGCAAAGTATGTTCTTTTGCGTTTCTTAGCAAATACATTTTTTTCAGTCGCTTAACATCATACCCTGTCGTTAACATTTGATGCACTACTAACATATCTGGGACCAGGGTTTTCTTGAATGAAAGCTGCATATCTTTATTAGCCTGCGTTGGTATACTTTCATCGGTAATAACTAATCCCGTTGTAAGGTCTGAATTGTTTTCAAACCAAGCCTCAACTTTTTTGGCCTGAGGATTACTATTGCAGACTATCATACCACCAATAGACTTATCATTATTCATGTATCTAAAGTCTTTGAAGTCATCCTGAATAAACCTACATAATGCTGTTATATAGGCATCAGATTGATATATTGCATCTTTATCAACTTCTGGGTCTTCGATTGCTAAATTTCTTTTTATCTCTGCTTTTGCTAATGTATCAATAGTTTCTTTCTTAATTCGTAAGGTATATCCATCCATTATACTCTTATCATAAAAGTACTTATGTATGTAATCACCAAATTTCAAGTTACTTCGCTCTTTCTTTGAAAGCAACGGTGTACCCGTCAGTGCAATGAATATTGCATCTTGGTCTACAAGCATAAGATTTTTAAAATATTCACCTGCCTTGGCGTAAGAACGGTGTGCTTCATCTATGAAAAATACTCTCTGAATTTTAGCATTATAATCATTCTTGGCTTCTGGTAACTTGTCTGTAAACTTCTGAATATTGGCAACCGTGAAGTCTCCCCATGATTGCATATTAGTATTAGTAGAAAGAACTTTGTTCAGTTCTTTTGAAAACCCATCCTTATCAGATACATTAATTGCATTATACCCTCTTATTGTAAACTCATTACTTGCCTGTGTTAATAGGTCTAAGCGGTCTACAATGAAGAAAAACCTTGTGTTAATGCCCTGTTTTGAAAAATAATCTTTAATTACTCTATTACTAAAAGCTGCAAGTGCGGTCTTACCGCTTCCCTGTGTATGCCAAATAATTCCACCCTTACCACCATTCTTCAGTTTATCAGTTATTCTCCGGGTAGCAAAGAACTGAGGGTAGCGCATAATATGCTTTTCTGGTACTTTCTCATCTACATATACAATACCATAATGTAAAAAATACATTAGTCTCTCAGGAGTAAAGACTGAGGTAATAAAGGAATTACATGGTGTATCAGGTGATAGATTAGTTTGGAACTCTGCTGTATCATATTCAGATGCTGAATATTTATTATCCTTTATAACAGCTTTGATTTGTTCTTCCGATATATCCAAGAGTGAAGCAAAATCCTTTTCCTCTTCCCTGAAGAAACTAAATGAAGTCTTAAACCCATTTGGAGTAGTATAAAAACTACCTGCTTTTGGGTCTTCATCTGTATCCTCTGACTCATATTCCATGTTATTTGAAAAGGCAATAAACTGTATCATATTGAAATACTTCTTGTGTTCTTCCTTTTCAAACCTGTCATTTATCATTCTTTTAAACTCTACCTGAATACCACCCTCATTGCTTGGTTTTTTCACTTCAAGAAATGCCAAAGGTATACCATTTATAAGTACATTTATATCAGGTCTAAAAGAACCATCGTTTGATACTCCAAATATTAATTCGGTGGTAACTGCAAAGTCATTATTGGTAATATCATCAAAATCAATAAGCTTCACTCTATCTATTGGGTTAATCAACCAATTATAAAATTCTTTACCCAAATCATGGTTTTTCAGAGTTTTTAGTATGTCACCCAAAATTAATTGTACCTCATCATCTGAAAAAGCTCTATGATTTATTTTTTCAAGAGCTTTCTTAAATCTATGTATGAAAATCTTTGTTTCTGCATCTATTGTTACATTTCTTAATGATTGATAATCATATCCTAATCTCAAAAATTGTACTGTTGCAGGTAGTTTTACTCTAGTATCCTCATTAAACATATTCTTATTACATCCCCCTTACATTTTTAATGTTTCAAAAAATACCAATTAAAATCATTATAGAAGAGTTTACACCATTTTACAATGCTCAAATGTTTCCGACTTCCTTATTATATAGCAAAGAGACACCATATGATGTCTCTTATTAGAAATTATTAATTGGTTATTAAAGAAATATCGGTAAAGGGTTCTAATACTGTTGAAGTGAGAACTGCATTTAATAATGCATCCTCTGTATTTAATAATTGTTCTGGTGTAATTTCATTTTTCACTAATTTTGTAATAAGTGGAACATATTCTTTAATTTCACGATAAGTCTCATTATCTAAAGTACCACCATCAACAAAGTCTTCACCAATGGTCACACTATTTTTTCTTTTAAAAAGTTCCTGTGCTACCTCAGTAAAATCATTGTATTGTCCAACACCAAAATAAACCAATGGTACTTCATAACGTTGATATATTAAATCGTCAAGCACATACTTTTTTCCAATAAGACTGGCTTTTACTTGGACCCCAGCAACTATACCTTCCGACATTTTCTTGCTTATCATCAATAGTTCTTTGCTTGGGTCATGTCTATTCAACCACTTTATATCCCGTTGTGTATCTCCCGGATTAAACTTATGACTGTATAGTCTCTTAGTAGTATTTAGTCCTGTACCTATAGCAAAATAATTATCTGACTTTCCACTTAACCTAGTTGCTCTTCTAGCTATTTTAAACCATTCTTTATTTACACCCGAGTCCTTGTTACAATTCTTGACAATAACAGCTTCTGCCACTCTTCCTAATATTTTCATAGCACTAGCGACGACATCCTGAAATATAACAAAACTAAATATCATTTTATTATTCTCAACCCTAATATACCCCAACTCATCAGCCAATATATTATAAAGATTATTACCATACTGATAGGTTAACAACCCCATATTTCTTTCACCATTATTATATTCGTCCAATGTTTGAACCGGAATAAATTTCCCTCCACCATCTGGTACACATATAATAGCTTTATTTAATGTTTCAAGCATAAAAAGCACCTTCTATTTCATCATAATCAGTAAATTTTCCTTATATCATATCATTATAATTAATATTTCTTATCTTTACAATTCCTAATCACAATACATCTTTTCAATAATCAAAGAAAGACACATGCTTAAGGTGGATTTACCTTATTATTAATATAATACTGTCTTTAATAGATTTTCCATATAGGCATAAACCTCTGGTGCTTGTGATTTCTACTTAATGCCATACAAAAGATAATCTTCAAAGGTTGTCGAAAAATTCTGTAGTTTGTCCTGTTGCATACCCAGCATTTGCCCCACTTCCAGATTATTTATAAATGGACTTATATTTTCGAAAAGTGCTTGGTACCATTTGAATAAATATAATTCATAAAATGCCCAAACTCGTGAACAGCGTTCTGTTGGCTGAATTATCTTATACCCATTCGAAAGTTAATAACCTTGTACTTATAGTTACAGAGAGCTCAGTAATAATCCACATTGCTATTATCAATAATAATTTCATTGTTCTAATAATTGTTTTCCCTTTTCTCTTAAATCCTAATCTATTTCCGAATTGTCTTTAATTGTAAAGATATTTCTATAAGCTGCGTTTGCTATATTTGCCAACTGTCTTACATCCTCAATTGTTAAATGGTTTATATCAAAGGCTTCATAATCTACACCAAATATAGCTTTATACATGGGATTAGCTACTGAGATAAAATATTCTAAAATCGCTTTATCTAAGTTTTCAATACCAATATGACCAAATACCTTCGGAACCTTTACAATCTGGTCATATTGTGCAGAACCACTAGTACTTTCGATATTTAACTTTTCTACTACTCTCCTTCCTCGCATGATTACTGGGAAAGGTACTAACAAGCAATCCGTACATTGAGGGTTATAGACCAACCAAAATGGTGTTACCTCTTGTGTAAGTAGTTTTTGCTTGCGACCGAAAAAATTGAATTGGTTATACCCAATTTCCCTATCAAAATGTGTTCTGATTTCAAGCTCCAATTTAAAGATTGGATTTTTCTTAGCTATGAAATCTTCTTCCGTTAAATAAGCGTCACAATCTATATTGTAATCTTCTGGTCTTAAGTCAATATAAAATCTCTTAAATTGTTCCTTTGCTGCTTGATAGGCCTTATTATTGTTTACCTCATATAATGATGTTTCAAAATGTTTTCCTGTAAACCCTTGAGCTACACTTTCTAAACCTGTTTGTATCATGATAATACCCTCTCTCTCTTTGCGATTATGACATCGCAGTTATAATACAAATAAAAAAGTGACATCGTTAAGCATGTAATCCTGCTTATATGATGTCACTTAACTAATAACTTCTTTAACCTAACCTACCCGGTCTTTTTAGGGTTGATGTCACTTACCTATTTCCATCCCAGTTTTTTATACCTCAAAACAATAAATATACTGTTTTTTTTTAATATAACATCCCACACACCAATTTTTTGTCCTAGACCACTCTGTAAGGCTCAAATTTTGATTTTTGACCACCTTTTGGGCCATGAGTGGGGGAATTTTAACCCTTAGGGTATATTTGCGAATGCGGTCGTTTTACGGCTTTGATGGAGATAATATCCAAAACACTCTTTTTTGCAGATACCCTTCAAGTGACATCATAGTGCATTAAGGTTGGCCCTAGATTGATGTCATTTTGCACTTTACTGATGTCAATTTAGGTTCTATGACATCAATAATGGTTTATATGATGTCAAACTAATTGCTGTGATGTCACTTTGACTTTATGATGCCATTTCTATTGTGTACTGAAAAATTTCTGACAATGCTGTAAAACAACATGGATTTTTTATTACATAGGTTATTATTTCTTCTAAACGAAGAAATTCTTTTGTTATTGCTCTTAATTTTGAATGAGCTTTCTTATCGTCCCGCATACAATGATTTAGCAATATCCAAATATCGTTACCTTTCTCCAGATTAATGTAATCCCACATGTCTGTAAAGTTCTCTATGTAATATTGCATATCTGCACTTTCTTCAACTGTATTAAAATCCAATTCTGCTTTAGTATCCATTATAAAATCTAATTGGATACCTTCATACCCCATTATTGTTTCATTACTGTCAAGTATCGCAACTTCGTTTTTTTTGGCTCTTTCTAATGCAGATACACGTTCACAAACTTCTGCATATGCAGATAACCCAACAGGTCCTACTTCTTTTTTACCCTCTACTATCCTTAAATAAGCATCACTCAACCACTTTCGCTCAATTTCCTTTGTAGGATTCAGATTTAACTTTGTTACTTTTGGCATTACCTTATATATGTCTTTATTTACACTAAATGTCACCATTGCAAAACACCCTTTCTTATTAAAAATACCGTTCTCATTACTTCATCTACTCTTCATTTAAAATAATACCTTTAAGCGGGTACCCCTCATAATCACTATAAAAATCTTTTACCACTACTTCACTATCCTTATTAATTAGTAGATAACCTTTCTGTTCTTTACCCTCTGCATCCTCATATGTTACTTCTACAACTGACATATCTGCAATATTAAAACTTGCAGATATACTTGAATTACCCACAGATTCAATTACCTTACCTTTGACTGTCTCTTGCTTTATGGTAGTAGTATCTGGGTCACCACCATAGGTCGTTGCCAACCAAGCTAACCCACCAAAAGCAGTAGCAAATAAAAATAATAAAAAGAAAAAAGCAAAAACACCCTGTACTGAAAAAACTATAAAATCAATAAAATCCTTAAAATCATCAAACATTTGAATTACCCCCTCATTGTTGCCTCGGCTTACATTCCCAACTCACGAGCCATTCCATCTATTATTCTTTTTATTACCTCTGTCTTTGTAATCCCCCATTTGGTTGCACAATTTTCAACTTTCTCTGCTTGTGCTACTGTTACTAAAAAGCTCGTCGGTGTCTTAGTACCCTCTACTCTTGTTACTATCCTTACCTTATCGACTACCCTTAGATTATCTATCTTTTTTCCGATGACTATATTTTGACTTGATTTGTATTTAGCCGCATATGCTCTAACTACATTCAAATAACTCTCACTTAACTTTACTGGTATCCTCTTTTTAGCTGCCATAATTTCCACTCCTCTTCTATCTGATATCTTAAATTTAACGTATAAAACTGATTGTGTCAACATGAATGTATACATAAAACAGTTGCTCAAAGCCTTTATTTTACAGGGTTTCTTAAATCGCTTGTGTGGGGAGGTTGAGATTTCAATATGCAAAATATTACACAAACTTTTAGATAGTTTTCTGGTCAGATTTACCAGTTAGGAAGAGAAGTGTTGAATTATATGGCTAGAAGGTTGCGGGGTTCCTGTGAAAAAGATAAAAGGTGCAGGAAAAACCTGCACCTTCATAATTTTGATAAATTAATTTTTGAATTTATACCCTATATTACTGATTACTATTACTTGATACCTCATTAGATGTTACCTTAATTTCAAGCTTTGCTTCATCCGTTTTTTTATAAATAGCACTTGTGGAAAAGTAATCTGTACCTGATACTGCAGGTATTCTTGCTTGTTCTGATAATCCTCCATCTATAGGTGTATAACCATATTGAGCCATTACAACTTTTATCATTCTTCCTACATTCTGTCTAGCAGTTGGATTTTTGTCATCACCCAAATAAACTACAGGGAAATTGGAATGTTCATCGAACATTATTTCTAGCTCTTTACCAATTAACGTAAGAACTGGTAACCCCATTTCTGATGCAATTATCATTTTATTAACACTTTCAGGCTTAACCAAGAAGTCCATGACCTCATCAACACCTATTTTTGCTCCATATGCATTAAGCATCTTTGTCTTTTCTAAAAAATCTTCTCTAAATCCCATAATAACAACCCCTTTCATAATTTGTGTTTAATACTACATATATGCAGTATTAATTTGTATCTTGTGATTAATATAGCATATGTGTAGTATTAATGCAATACTTATTTTAATATTTTTTTAAATTTATTT
>ERZ791922.369-NODE-369-length-30957-cov-10.585334_pt1 | contig 30957 bp, 32 predicted proteins | sample MGYA00510134_ERZ791922 | MGnify/ENA primary metagenome ERZ791922 (study PRJEB30046, sample SAMN00792101) | human gut metagenome | study: EMG produced TPA metagenomics assembly of the A metagenome-wide association study of gut microbiota in type 2...
TTTTGCAAGTTTATAAGGGATTATTCATTTCACCGAGAACTATTTTACACTAAGCATACAACGTGCGGAGCCCCATATCCATACTATATTACTGTATTTTTATTTCATTATTTTTCTGTACCGAACTATACAAAAACAAAGTTATGAAGTTTTTGTATACTGTATATTAAATTCATTATCTTGACGCTGGAATCAGATGGTGATAGCATCTTTTAGGATTGATTGAAAGGCATCAAGAAAAAGATGCCTTTGGGGGAGGTTTTTAATCATGGAATACAAATTTGCCCAACGGATGGCCGGGATGCAGGCCTCTGCTGTACGGGAAATCCTGAAAGTGACCCAGCGTCCGGAGGTCATTTCATTTGCCGGAGGGCTGCCTGCGCCGGAACTGTTCCCAGTGGCAGAAATCGGCAAAGTCTGCGAAGAAGTCTGTACAGCAGAAGGCCATAAAGTCCTGCAGTATGCCACCACAGAAGGCCGGCCCACCCTGCGGGCCAAGATTGCCGACCGGATGAACCGGAAATACAGATCCCATTTGAAAGCGGAGAACATCCTGATCACCACCGGATCCCAGCAGAACCTGGATATGGCCGGGAAGATCTTTTTCGACCAAGGAGATGTGGTCCTGATGGAAAGTCCCACCTACCTGGCTGCCATCAACGCTTTCAAGGCCTATCAACCGGTTTTCAAGGAAGTCCCTACCGACGAAAAGGGCATGATCCCGGAAGAACTGGATAAAATCCTGGCAGAAACGCCCCGGGCCAAGCTGATTTACGTGATTCCGGATTTCCAGAACCCCACCGGCATCTGCTGGACCCTGGAGCGGCGTCAGAAATTCATGGAAATCATCAACAAATACGGAATCCCCGTGCTGGAAGACAATCCCTACGGAGAGCTGCGGTATGAAGGGGAAACCCTCCCCTCTCTCCAGAGCATGGATACCAAAGATCTGGTCATGGCCATGGGGACCTTTTCCAAAACCTTCTGCCCGGGCCTGCGGATCGGCTGGCTGGCTGCTCCCGCCGCCCTGATGAAGGAATTCGTCAAGGTGAAACAAAGTGCCGACCTGCATACTTCCGCCTTCGACCAGGCCATCATCGATCGGTACATGGATGAATACAGCTTAGATGACCATGTAGCAGAAATCAACAAGCTGTACAAGCACCGCCGGGATCTGCTCTTGAAGACCATGGAGGAAACCTTCACTGACGGGACCACCTGGACCCACCCGGAAGGAGGCCTGTTCCTGTGGCTGACTTTCCCGGAAGGCGTCAGTGCCCGGAAAGTCTTCGACAAATGCATCGAAAAGAACGTAGCCGGGGTGCTGGGCGAATTCTTCTACCCCAACATCAAGAACGATCGGCACATGCGTATCAACTATTCCAACATGCCGGATGACCGGATCGTAGAAGGAGTCAGACGGATGGCCGAAGCGCTGAAGGAGATCAAAGAAGGAAAATGAAAAATGGGGCTGTGAAGAAATGAAAAATCCATTTCTTCACAGCCCCATTTTATTCCTGCAGCAAACCTACTTTCTCGGCCAGCAAGGAGTCTCGATGCCCAGCATCTTTTTCCCGTCAAAAGGTTCGGAGCTGCCGCTGACGAAATGGCGTTCTGCCTTCAGCACATACTGGAAGCCTTTGTACAGAAGGGGTACGTTGCAGTACACCATGATGATGTTGGCCAAGTCAGAAAAAGCCCACAGGTTGCTCAGGTCGTAGCCGGCAATGTTCACCAGGATCCCAAATGTCGCCACCAAAAGGCAGAGACACCGCACGGTGACGATCACCTGGGGATTTTTGCTCAGCCGAGCCGCGGCAATCTCTGAAAAGGAGACCATACCGATCAGACAGGTATAGGCAAAGAGACAGAAACAAAGGGTCAGTGCCAGGGTCACTGCCAGGTTGAGCCCAGGCGTATGGGTCAGCTGGGTCACGGCCATCAGATATTTGGGCAGTTTCCCCGCTGCTTTCCAGGCTGTGGGATCTTGGGTCCAGGAATGGGCCATGATGACGATGAATCCGGTCATGGTGCAGATGATGTGGGTATCCAGGAAAACCCCGGCAGCTGACAAAAGTCCCTGTTCACAGGGATGTTGATCGTCCGCAGAAGCTGCCGACATAGTAATGGTCCCCTGGCCGGCTTCATTGCTCATAAGGCCCCGTTTGACCCCCTGGACCAACACCGTGCCGAACACACCGCCGAAGAAGGCTTCCGGCCGGAAGGCCCCAGCAAACACAGCCTGGAAGAAATAGGGCACCGAATCCGCATTTGCCACAATGAGAAGGACCGTCGTGGCCACATAGACCACAGCCATCACCGGCACCATGGCATTGGTGGCCTGGGTAACTTTCTTGATGCCCCCAAAAGCCAGGACAGCTGTAAAGAGCAGGACAACAGCCGCCGTCCCATAATAGAAGAAAGATTTGGTAGGGATTTCCGCTCCCGTAATCATGGAACCGATGGCCCCTACAGAAGAAACCACATTATACCCCTGGGCAGGCAGGCATCCCAGGGCATAGAAAATGTACAGCAGGGAAAGGAAGATTCCTACATTCCGGCTGCCTCCGAACAAGGCACGGCCATAGAAGGGCAGGCCGCCTACGAACGCTCCTTGGCGTTTTTCCTTGAAAAGCTGGGCCATGGTCCCTTCCACAAAAGCCGTCGCCATACCAAAGAAAGCTGAGACCCACATCCAGAACAGAGCTCCCGGTCCTCCTACGGAAATGGCGCCCGTCACCCCTAAGATGTTGCCAGGCCCCACCCGCATAGCAGAACTGAGCATGAAGGCAGCCAGGGGAGAAATCCCCGTAGCTGCACTGCGCCGGTTCACCAGCAGCCGGATGGCCTCTCCCATATGGGTCAGCTGGATGAAATGGAGACGCAGGCTAAAATAGATGCCCGATCCGACCAGGACAATAATTGCGAACGAAAAGCTTCCTAACAGAGGTAAATTTTTGTACCAGGAAAACTGGGTAGGGATGTCCCAAAAAAAGTCAGACAGAGGGCCTACAAATTTTAGGACGGAGTTGATCCATGCAAACAAATTTTCCATAAGCATCTCCCTCATTCGTATTTTATTTCTTTAACTATACCACAGCCAGGGAGATTTTCAACAAATTTCGTCAATACTGTGAAATACCAGAAGAAGTATGATAAAATAAAACATATTTTTTCGATTTTCAATCTGTTTCTGTAAGAAAAGGAGTACATCATGGAACCTGTAGACGTAGGGATTCTTTCCCTTCTCCCCCCTATTATCGCAATTTCTCTGGCCCTGATCACAAAAGAAGTCATTTCCTCACTGATGCTGGGGATCCTTTCCGGAGGACTGCTCTATGCAGCCGCTTCCGGTGGCGGCCTGGTGGATATGAGTTCGGCCGCTTTCGAAATCATGTCCAAGACCGTGGGCACCCCGGATAAATTCAATATCATCCTGTTCCTGGCCCTTTTGGGCGCCCTGGTCTGCGTGGTGAACAAAGCCGGGGGATCCCAGGCCTACGGAAACTGGGCCACCCAGAAAATCACCAGCCGCCGGGCCGCTGAATTGGCTACCAGCATCTTGGGGATCCTGATCTTCATTGACGATTATTTCAACTGCCTGACCGTCGGTACGGTCATGAAGCCAGTCACGGATAAATACCGGATTTCTCGGGCAAAGCTGGCCTATATCATCGATACCACCGCAGCCCCGGTCTGTATCATCGCTCCCATTTCCAGCTGGGCAGCAGCAGTGGGGTCCACCCTTTATGAAACCGGTGCCTTTCCCAACGAAATGGCGGCTTTTTTTGCCACCATCCCTTACAATATGTATGCCATCCTTTCCATCCTGATGGTCACCATCCTGTCCGTCACCGATCTGGAATTCGGTCCCATGGCCAGTGTGGAATACCAAGCAGAAGAACATGGAGATCTGGGTGCCATTGACAGGAAAATGACAGAACAGCAGCAGCCGGTGACCTCCAAAGGGACGGTCTATGATCTCTTGATTCCCATTGCGTCCCTGATCGTATTCACCATCCTGGCCATGCTGTACAATGGCGGTTTCTGGGCCAAGGGTCTTTCCTTCCAGGAAGCCATCGGCAACTGCAATTCCTCTGCGGCCCTGGTGCTGGGCGGTTTCTGGGCCCTGGCGGTAGCCTTTTTCCAATTCGTTCCCCGGAAGCTCATGACCTTCCGGCAGTTCATGGACAGCATCGGTGCAGGGATCAATACCATGGTCCCTGCTTACATCATCCTGACCCTAGCCTGGACCATTGGAACCCTGTGCCAGAATTACCTGGGCACCGGAAAATACATCGGCATGCTGGTGGAAACCAGCAATCTTCCCATGGAACTGCTTCCGGCCATCGTATTCCTAGTGGCAGCAGGGCTGTCTTTCTCCATTGGCACCGCTTGGGGCACCTTTGGGCTCTTCATCCCCATTGTGGTGTTCATCTGTCAGTCCGCCACCCCGGCCATCATGACGGTGACTCTTTCCGCGACCCTGGCAGGTTCCGTTTTCGGGGACCACTGCTCCCCCATTTCTGATACCACCATCCTGTCTTCTTCCGGAGCCGGGTGCAGTCACATCCAGCACGTGGGCACCCAGATTCCCTACGCCTGTTTGGTGGCTGCCTGCTGTTTCGCCGCCTACCTGGCCGCCGGTTTTTCAGGCGGCAGTGTCCTCTTGACCCTAGTGACCGGGATCGGCCTCCTGCTCCTGGCCCTGTTCACCCTACACAAAAGAGCCAAGAGAAGACTGGAAAAAGAGGCTGCTGCGTGATGCGCAGCAGCCTCTTTTTATTACATCCTTTGGAGTTTGTGGTCAGTGTGTTGTTTGTCTTACTTCACAATGGTCACCGGGCAATTGGCACTCTGGGATACCTTCGTGCTGACACTGCCCAGGAAGAACCCTGCCAGGACACCCATGCCACGGTTCCCCATGACGATCAGGTCCACTTCATCCCGTTCAGCCTCGGCACAGATCCGTTCCGCCGGATCGATGTCCACGACCTTTTTGAAAGTGATCCGTTCATAAGATACTTTTTTGGCCTCTTTTTCCGCTTCTTCCAGCGGAGTAGGAACAGCCGCCTCTACAGGGATCGGATTGCCGTTCTTGTCTTTCCGGGGAGATTTGATCCGGCTCAGATCATAAGGGACATCAATGTTGATGACAATGATATCCGACCCAAATTTGCCGCCGATTTCCATGGCGAAATCCAGGGCACGGAGGGCAATCTTAGAACCATCCACAGGAACCAGGATTTTGTTGATCATAAGGACTCCTCCTTCTGCCGGCACTGAAAGCCGTTACTTCACTTCACAATCAAGACAGGAACATCAGCATACTGGGACACTTTGGAGCTGACGCTGCCCAGGAAGAATTCAGCGATACCGCTGAGTCCCCGACTGCCGATGACGATGGCTGTACATTTCTTCTCTTTGCAGACCGCCAAGACCCGTTCGGAAGGATGGCCCACTTCCAGATCATAGGAAGCCGTCCCCTTGAATCCCTTCAGTTTTTCCTTGGCCGTATCCAGCACACTGTTGCCGATTTTGGTCAGTTCTTCATTCCCCTGGCTGATGGTAGCTTGATCCAGAGGAACCACCAGCATGGCTGAATTGTTGTAAGGCTGGATCACATTGACCACCAGCAGTTCCCCTTTAAAGGCCTCTGCCAGTTCCTTTGCTTCTGCCAGTGCTCTCCAGGACGTTTCAGAACCGTCTACAGGAACCAAGATTTTTTCAAACATACAACCACCTCCAAAGTGAATCCTTTACATTTTTCCTTTTCCTATAGGATATATTCACCGTAAGACTGTAAATCCCTTCTTATTTAGAAAAATTACTGCTGCTGCCGTATTTTTTATTTCACCACCACTACCGGAACTTTGGCATATTGGGAAACTTTGCTGCTGACACTTCCCAGCAGGAATTCTTCCACGCCGCTGAGCCCCCGGCTGCCGATGACGATGGTATCACATCCTTTGGATGTGCAGACTTCTAGGATCCGTTCTGCCGGATTCCCGATTTCTTCCAGATATTCCACGTCACCCTGATATCCCTGCAATTTTTCTTTAGCCATATCCAAAGTGGCATAGCCTGCTTTTTTCATGATGGCATTGTTCTGATCGATGAGGGTCTGGTCCAGAGACATCTGGAGCAGATTTCCCACTCCGTAGGGAATCATCACCGTAATGACGGTCAGCTTTCCGCCATACTTTTGGGCCAGGGATTCTGCCGTTTCCAATGCCTTCCAGGACGTATTCGAACCATCTACCGGTACCAAGATCTTTTGGAACATAAAATCTCCCCCTTCATTTCACCACGAATACAGGTACAGCCGCATACTGGGAGACTTTCGAGCTTACACTCCCCAGCAGGAATTCAGTGATCCCGCTGAGCCCCCGGCTGCCGATGACGATGGAATCACAGTCCGTCTCCCGGCTCTTTTCCAGGATCTGTTCGGCCGGATTGCCCTCGCTTTCTTCAAAGGAAGCTTTTCCCTTGAAACCATATTCCTGCAGTTTCTCTTTTGCCATATCCAGCACTGCCAGACTGGCTTTTTTCATCTCCCGGTTGCTGCGGTCCATCAGGTTTTCATCCAGTGTGATCTGGAACAGGCTGAGGCTGTTGTAGGGTTCCATCACGGTAAACACCCGAAGCTCTCCCTGGAACCGCTCAGCCAACGCAGCTGCCGTTTGCAGCGCCTTCCACGCCGAATTCGACCCATCTACCGGTACTAGGATTTTCTGGAACATATCCTCATCCCCTTCCTTGCTCTTTAGGGATATTATTCGCCATTTTCCAGAAAATCCCTTTATTTTTTGCTTTTTTTCTGATTCTTTTTCTGGTACCGGCGCATTTTCCGGTCCATGGTGAACCCGTTCTGCTTCCGGGCCAGTTCCAAGGGTTCCGGATCCTCCGCATACTTCTTCCGGGCATAGAGGAACAGGATGCCCACCACTGCAATGGGCAAAAGGCCCAAGACCCAGCGCAGGGTCTGTTCCTGGATCACTACCAGGAAATCCCACCCTACCACCAGAAGGGGCGTCAGGATGTACCGGGCTAATTTGGATCCGTTGAAGAACCGCAGGGTCAGGCCATAGCAGAGCACCGCCATGGAAAAAGATACCAGTGTCAGCAGCAGGACAAGAAGAAAAAATTCCATATCACCATAACCTTTCTAGTAGATCTCCAGTCAGCTGTACGGGCTTCTTGGGAGAGTGCCCCATCTCATTTGTTTACGATCTCGTTGAAAAACTGGACAAAAAGCGTTTGTTCGTCGCTGGGGGGCATATCGGCGATCACCACATCCTGGGGCATCAGGATGACTTTGCTGTCAAAAGTTCCCTTGGCGGGAATGATTTTCTCACATTCCTCCAGGGCAAAGCTCCCTGTAGTGGAAACCAGACGGTCTGCAGTAAGCAGGAAGCCCTCTTTGGCACTGCCGAACAAGGTACAGTCACAGAGCACCAGCACATCCTCCGGACGGATGCCGCCCTGGGTCCCATAGCTTGCCATGGCGTTACTCAATTTCTTCTCCGGGATATCGGGAATGCAGCGGAAATAGAAGGGACGGCCAGAAATCTTTTTTGGGAATTCCCGGCAGAAAGCCAAGATGGCTTCCCTGCGGCCATTTCCAGTCTCCCCCTGGTCCTCTTTTATTGCAGCCGCCTGGGCAGCCACAGGATTCCCGCACTGACCACAGAACAAGGCCCCTGGCTTCAAAGAAGCGCCACACTGAGGACACACTCCAGCCTTCCCGGATCCGGGATCCTGCAGGTTTTCAGACGGTTCTGCCGGTTCGGCCGCAGGCTGGGCAGGAGGCATTTCCGGTGCCCGTTTTTTCGGATGGGGCAGCAAGACGATTTCATTAAGCAAACTGCAGAAATCCTGATCCCCCAAATCCTGTGTCTTGAATCGGGCCAGCACTGTTCCGGAAGCGGCTTCCGCCATGTCTTCACCACTACATTCCACCGTCCCCAGCTGATCCAGGGAGATGCGGATTCCCTGAGAACTCACCAGTTGCCCGTCCCTGGTAATCAGGAACCCCTGCTCTCCTTTCCCCCACAGGATAGAATGAGTGGAATCGCAGAGGAGCACCACCTGGTCTCGCTGGACGCCGCCGCTGCTCCCATAGGTCTTCATGGCATTGTCCAAAGGACCGGAGATCCGGTCTCCTGCATAATAGTAAGGAAAATCCTCTTTGTTTCCCGCAACTTTTTTTGTCAGGCAGGCCACCCGGTCTGTTAAAGGCACCTGTGCCTTCCGGCCGTCCCATTCTTCCTGTATGGCATCCGGCTGTGGGGACTCCCGGATTGCCTTCCGGTACCAATCCAGAGCATGCTCCAGATCATAGGTCTCTTTTTGGGGATCCACGCAGAGACGGGCGGCCTGGATCCGAGCTTCCTGGCTGCCCAGTTCCATGGATTCCTCATAAAGGGCCAGAGCATCCTGATCCTGGCCCCCCTGTTCCCTTTCTTTGCCCAGAGCCAGAGACAGGTCCCTGACTTTTTCCATGGCCCCATCCTGTTCCTGAGCCTGGGCCTTCCGGTAATATTCCAGAGCCAGCATTCTGTCTTGGAAGGCCTGATTCCCAGTTCCATTCCCGGCTTTTTCTTCTGCCTGCTGTCCCAGGGAAAAGGCCAGTTCCCCCAGATTCTTCCTGGCATCTTCACAGCCGTATGCCACGGCCTTCTCGTACCATTCCACGGCTTTTCCGGCATCTTTTTCCACGCCCTCGCCCTGGCTGGCCATCCAGCCCAGACGGAGACAGGCTGTCCCGTCTTTTTCTTCCGCAAGCTTCCGGTACCAAGCGATGGCTTCGGTATACTTCTCGTCGATTTCCAGATTCCTGACCGCCTCCGCTGCCAGTTTCAGGAAGACCCGGCTCTGTTCCGGCTTGACTTCCTTCAGCATCTGGTACACCTGCCAAGCGGCTTCCTGTTCTTCCAGCACGGCAGCTTCTACAAAAGCCCATTCTGCCGCTTCTTCCTGTTCCTGTTCCTGATAGAGCAGGCCAGCCTGATAGGCAGCTTCGCCGCTTCCCAGTTCCCGGGCAGCATCGAAGGCAGCCAGGGCTTCCTCTTTTTTCCCGGCTTCCAAGGCTTTTTGGGCTTCCTGGAGTTTTTCCGCCTGCTCCTGTTCTGCCCATTCCCCGGCTTTACCGGCAAAATCCACCAGATGGAAATGGACGCCCTGGCCGGCCCAATCGGTCTTTCCCGGCTGTTCCAGTTCCAGGACGGCACAGCATTTTTCCATGCCCCAGAAATCCACCTGTTCCGCCCAAGAGGGAATCCAATAATGATCCGGGGTCCCTATGAGGGCGATATCCACCCTGCCATCAGCGTTTTTATCGAAATCTCCTGGGGCTTCACGAAGGAGGATCAGCGTGGCTTCCAGCATGCCGGGGCCATAGACGGGATACATGGTCAAGGGAAGATTTTGGGGCATCCAGTCCGGGAACTGGAACTTCTTCACGATTTCCTGCTTGTCGATATATTCGTCTCTGATCCGGCGGGCCAAGGACAGTTCATACCCTTCTGCCGCCGCCATCTGGAACACATCCCTGGCCGCTTCCGGATCCAGGAGGATCATCTGTTCATAGACGGGCAGCGAATCCCCGGTGATTTCCAAGCAACGGCAGAAGCCCTCCATCATCTCTTCCTGAGTGATTTTTCCCCCGGCAAACCGTTCTAACAGATTTTTCCGCCGGCTGTCGGCCTTATGGCTCTCAAAGTGGGTGGCTGGGATACTGCCCTGGTCTACCAGCATCCTGTGGACCAAGGCGAACAAGTCATACCGGCAGATCCCGCTGATGAAATCCCAAGCCATAGCCGGATAATCCCGCTGGCTGCTCCGTTCCCGGATGAACCGCTGGAGCCGGGCAGAATAAGTGTTTCCGGTGATGCTCCTTCCCAGAGAACTGAGGGCGTCCTGGGCCGTATTGAGCATCTGGGCCTTGATGGCTCCCTTCACCGCCCCAGTGATGCCAAAGCCTCCGCCCTGCCAGTTGGCCTTATTGGCCTGGGCTTCCACCGCCAGCTCATGCTGGTATGCCTCGATGGCTTCCTGATCCTCCTGCATGGCCTGGACCAGATCCGTTTTTCCTATCTTGTCTGTCAGTTTGTTGCGAAGATCCTCTTTGGTGACATAATCGATGCCGTATTCCAGGAGCAGGTCCACCGCCTTTTCAAAAAAAGGATCACAGGCTGTCAGGCAGTACCCCAGCAGCTGGGAAGAAAAATCCACCGGATTTTCCACTTCGTGTTCCTTCAAGTGCTCTTCCAGTTCATCCTGGGCCCGGTCCGCCGCCCACAGCCCTTCCCGGTTAAAAGGTGCCCACAGCTGGTTGTACAGCGCCGTGGCACGGGGCAGCTCCACCTGATAGGTTCCCAGCACCGTGAAATGGCTGCCTGGGACTTCCGGAAGGGTTTCCTGCTGGGCTGCCGCCGGCAGGGCATTTTCCGCTGCTGCAGGAGCTTCCTCCGGAGCTGCTGCGGCTTCTGCTGGAGCAGTGCTTTCCGGAACAGAAGGCGCCGATGGCTTTGGACTTTCCGGGGCGGCCGCGCCCTCCGCTCCCAAGCCTTCCGGGATCTTCGCTCCGCAGTTATAACAGAATTTGGCGTTATCCGGCAGTTTGGTGCCGCAGTTCATGCAAAACATAGGATCATCCTTTCTCCATCCGGATTGGAAATTTACAGCTTGATATTGTGGGCAGCGGCATTTTCGTGGAGGGCCTGCATTTCTGTCAGGACCAGGTTGGCCAGGTCCACATGGCGCTGCTCCTTGAGATAATCATGGTAATGGGAAGGCCGTCCGCCCCGTCCCGTATTCAGCATCCCCGGGACCACCCGGCCCTCTCCATCAAAGGAGTACTGGGCATAGATGGGGAGCACATGGCTGGTCCCATCCCAGTATCCTTCCTTTTCATCATCTCCAGGCTTCTCATTGAGGACCCGCATCTGGAAGGTCACTGGCGGCTGGCTACCTGTACGGTTGTCGATGAAACGGTACAGCTGGGGAGTGGCATCCACGAACGCCTTTTGGTGGTTCTTTTCATCGATGACCAGCAGACGGCGTCCCTTGCCCCCGATCAAACTCAGGCTGCCATGGGGATCATGGCCATAGGAAGTGGCCATCACTTTCCCTGGGAGGCCTTCCTGATCCAGGATCCCCTGGATGGCAGCGATGGGATCTTTGGTTTCCTGCTTGTCCGCTGGTTTTTCCTTCTTTTCCTGGCTGGCTTCCTGGGCCGCTATGGCTGCAGCCTGGGAAGCATCCCGTGATTTCTGCTGCTGGAGATAAAAAGCGCCTCCCCCCAAGAGGATCAGTACGATGAGCCCACCGGCTACCATCTTGTTCCTGGCACCAAAAGGGGATTTCCCTCCGGCCGGTGCAGCCGGCTGGGCTCCCCCCACGTTTTCGCTCTTTATTTCCGGAACCTCTTTCCCACAGGAAGGGCAGAACCGTACCCCTGGCTCCAATTCCTTCCCGCAATGAGGACAGAATCTGATCATCCTTTCCAACCTCCCATCTTTTCCTATCCTGTTTATTATAGCAAAAAAATAGGAGCTGTTGCATACGCAACAGCTCCGTCACTACCCCAAAATCACCAACCCGATGGGATAGCCTACGAAGGTCATCACCAGGATGGCTAGGAGGGCGAACACACCGCCCCAGATGAACATATCCTTGGCCGTGGTCCAGCCGGACCCGATGGCCACCGTATTGATGGTGGACTGGCCTGCAGGTGTCATATTGCAGATCCCAGCTCCAAAACCGATCAGACAGACCACGGCTCCCACCGAAACCGTCCCGGCAGGCAGAGCTTGGCAAACAGACAGGGCCACAGCACTGACCACCGTGGTGGTCACGATATTGGAAGAAAAATTGGTCTCTGCCACACACCAGGCAAAGAAAAACAAAATCAGCCCCAGTACGGGGAGCCCGCTGGCAATGGGTGCCAGCATCCCGCTGAGCCAGGCTTTGATGCCCATTTCATTGTGGGTCAGGGCGGACCCCAGCATGGTGGCCGCTCCTGTCATGACGATGGACGCCCACAGTACCCCCTTGGTCATGACCTCTTTGAAGTTCATGATGGGTTCTCCCTGGTGGCGGGCAATGAACAGGATGATGCAGCCCAACAGAGGCGGCATAGCCGTGGTCCACCGGCTGACCATCTTGTACAGTCCTGGATCGAAGCCTTTCACCAGGCTGGGACCCACCCACAGCAGCACCGTCAGGGCCATGGTCCCCAGGATGATCTTTTCCTGGGTATCGGCCTGGGGGACCCTGCCCCGCAGGCTCATGGCTTTCCCTGGTTCGATGGTGCCGATGTCACTGGGCCGGAAAACGAACCGGAACACCAGGAGCAGCAGCACCACCAGCAGGATCCCGGCCGGGATCCCCATGGCCATGTACTGGAACTGGTTCACATCCCGTCCGGTGGCCGCCGTATAATAGCCGATGGCCATGGTGGGCCATACATGGCCGATGGCCGTCATCCCAGAGGACAGGCTGATGCAGAAAGCCGTCCCCAGCATGATCATATTGGCAGAAGGGCTCCCCTTCTTCAGTTCCAGTACTTGGAAGATATCTTCCAGGAAGGGCATGAAAGCCACGAACAGCACTGAAGGAGAAATGAACAGCCCCATGAAGGTCACTGCAAAGAACAGGAAGCTGACAAAAGACCAAGGGCCCCGGCGGGCAATGGCATTGGTGATGAAGGTCACCGTGCAGCGCCGGACGAAATGGGTCTTGGACAGCGGGTACACCAGCATGAAGGTGAAAAGCAGGAAGGCCACAGTGGTATTCCCGAAGGTCCCTTTCAGGGTGTTCCCGAAACCGAAATGGGGCAGGAAGCCCAAAAGGAAAATGGTGATCAGGCTGGGCCAGTCGATGGAAATGGTGATCCACATCATCAGGGAAGTCAGGAAGATCCCCAGTACGGCCAACCCCTCCTGGGTCAGAGGCGCCGGTGCCGGAAGCAGCCTGACGGCGAATCCTGCCGCCAGGGAAAGGATCAGCCACAACAGATCTTTTTGTGATTTTGTCATGTTTTCCCCTTATTCGTTCCGCAGGATCTGGAAATCCTGGCTTTCCTTGGACAGCTGGAACATGAGTTTCTGCATATTGGTTTCGCTGAGGTCCCCCAAGATGGTCAGATCAAACGTAACGGTCTTTTCTGGCTTGTTGAAATGGAGCAGCTCCATATACTGCATATTATAGCCGTAATCTCCCACCATGTTCAGGATGCTGCTCATGGCATTGGGCTGATCAGGGCGGGTCAGGCGGACCACCACCCGGGTCCCCCCTGGATGGATCTCGATATTTTTGGCCAGTTCAGCGAACAGTTGGGGATTCCAGTCAAAGAGCATACCATACTGGTACATCCGGCTGGTTTCCATGATTTTCCGGACCACTGCCAGATATTCGGGCAGCCGGTCTTCCGGCACCCCCTGGGACAGTTTCTGCAGGATCACCTGCTCCCGGTCCGGGCGGTAGATATTGGTCTCCCCGGCAGCCTGTTTCGTCTCGGCCACAAGCCGGGAACAGTCCAGCCGTTCCATCAGCAGTTCTCTGATTTGAGGATCGATGGCATCGATTTTCTGGCGCACTTCTTCCAATTTCATGATTTTTCTTCCTTTCTACCTTGCTTCTCAGATTTTCCATCTATTATAGCAAAGGGGCTGTCGCTAACGCAACAGCCCTTTCTTTTATACTGCCGTACAAGGTTCTGCTCCCAGCAGTTCCTCCTGTTCTTCTTCCACCTGCCGGGCTGGGACTCGTTCCAGCCATTTCAAGTCATAGGGCTCGAATTTGCAGTGGGCATAGGCATCCACATCCATCACCGTACCATCCCAATCGGAATCGATCCGGCCGTTCTGCTTGATCAGGATATCGTAAAGGATGGCATAGGTTTCCCCGTCCTTAGGATCCTTTTCTACAATGGTACTGTAAGGCAGGGTCTTGTGGTATACCAGTTCCAGGTCCTTGTATTTGAAATGGAATCCGCAGCGCATCCGGCAGCCGTCCAGTCCAGTATAACAGGCCACTTTCTTCAAGTCCCGAAGGATCTGGTCATGGGGTTCATCGTACAGATTTTCCGGCGTGGTTTCCGTATAATCGAACCGGAACTGGATGGAAGGAGCATGGACCTTCCGGAACCGTTCCATAAAGGGAATCAGCTGTTCCCTAGGATATTTTTTATACAGCACACAGTTGATCCGGAACCGGACTGGCAGCTTGGCCAAAAGGCCGTCATTGGATTCTTCCACATAATGCTGCATGTGCCGGGAGATATTCAGACAAGTGATCTTCTTCCGGTTCTTCTGCAGGAAGGCCAGCACCTCTTCTTCCGTCTGGTCCCGGCTCACCGGCAGGGTGGTATTGATATAGATCTTATGGGTCTCCGAAACCTTGTCCAGCATGACCTGCAGGCTATGCAGATTGGCCAGCGGTTCCCCCCCGGTGAAGACAAAATCACAGTAGGGAGTCAGCGCGTCCATTTTTTCGATACTGCGGCAGATGGCCTCCAGGGAGAACCCGGTCATATCGGCGTATTCTTCCTTGTTGACACAAAACGGACAGTGGTTCTTGCAGTCGTAAGGTACAAAAACCGTTACGGTCGCACCGCCGGTCCGCGTCTTGTATGGATGTACTGCCGCTTCTACAGCACTTTTTTCTCTTTTGATCATGACAATCCCCTCGAACTTCCACTCCGGCCCCGCCTGGAGCCGAAAGCTAAACTCTCACAATAATCTAGTCTATATTTTACCATAAACTGTGAAAGTGTTCCAATTTTTTCAGTGCCCCATCCGTGTTATAATGGTTCCATCTACAAAAAAGGAGCGGTCAGCCATGATTTCCATCATTCCGGAAGGATTCAATGATTTCTGCTGCAAAGGAGGAGCCTGCCGCCATACCTGCTGCCAAGTGTGGGAAATCGACATCGATGCAGATACGGCGGAATATTACCAACAGCTGCCGGGAAAATTGGGGCAGGACCTGCGCCGGGCCATGGTGAAAGAAGGAGACACCTGGCATTTCCAGCTGGATCCCAGGGGATACTGCTATCTGCTGGATCCGGATGGACTCTGCCGGGTGATCAAGGAACTGGGAGAAGATGCCCTGTGCGACATCTGTACCGTCCATCCCCGTTTCTTCACTTATGTGTATGAATACATCCTGTGTGGCACCGGGCTCTGCTGCGAAAAGACCTGCGAGATCCTAGCCGCCCTGCCAGGCCCTCTCCACTTCACCCAGGAAGAGACCGGCGTCCAGCTGACCTTTCCGGAGCTGCTGGCAGAAATGGGTCTGGAGGCATTGCCGGAAGAGGAACTGCATTTCTCACCGGACCTGACCCTGGACGAACTGACCCAGATCCTTCAGGATCTTTCTGTGACAGAACCCATCGATGCTGCCTGGACCCAGGATCTCCAGAGACTCCTGGCTGCCCTGCCGGAAGCCCTGGAACAATACCGGAGCTACCGGGCAAAAGCTCCCCTGGCTTTCTTTGACCGGCTCTATCAGTTCATCTTCTACCGGCAGCTGGATCAGGAAGCGGCCTATGGCATGGAAACCTTGGCCCGCTACGCCCGCCAAAGCACCTGTTTCATCTTCCTCCAGGCGGCCCGTACTGGAGATGCCCTGGAAGCCGCCCGCCGCTGGTCCGAACAGATTGAATACGATACGGAGAATGTAGGTCTGCTGCTGTCGCAGCAGATCTGACAACAAAAGGGGGTGCTGCACGTGCAGCACCCCCTTTTGTCTCACTTCTTATGAAATTCTTCCAGCTCCAGGGACGTGTCCGCGTGGAGCATCTCTTGGGCCAGCTTGTCCGGATAGGGATTGGCGTACACGATCCGTTTGATCCCGGCATTGATCAGGATCTTGGAACACACCACACAGGGCTGATGGGTGCAGTAGAGGGTGGCTCCCAGGGTGGATACCCCATTCACCGCCGCCTGGATCACCGCATTCTGCTCTGCATGGATGCCCCGGCACAGTTCGTGGTTCTGGCCGCTGGGTACGTGGAGTTTTTCCCGCAGGCAGCCCACCTGTTCACAGTGGGGCAGCCCTTTGGGCGTGCCATTGTACCCGGTAGCCAGGATCTGCCGGTCCTTGACCAGGACGGCTCCCACCTTCCTGCGCAGACAAGTGGACCGTTTGGAAACCACCTCGGCGATTTCCATGAAATAACTGTCCCAATCAGGTCTGTCCATGATTCATTCCACCGTTCCGAATACCCGGTCCCCGGCATCGCCCAGGCCCGGTACGATATATCCGTGTTCATTGAGATGGTCATCCAAGGCTGCCGTATAAATGGGCACATCCGGATGCAGTTTGTTCACCAGTTCCACCCCTTCCGGAGCGGCCACCAGGCACATGAACCGGAAATGCTTGTAGCCATCTTCCTTTAGCATGGTCAGAGCTGCAGCGGCGCTGCCGCCGGTGGCCAGCATAGGATCGATCAGGATGATTTCTGCATCCTTGTCTTTGGGGATCTTACAGTAGTATTTGATGGGCTGGAGGGTTTCCTCATCCCGGGTCAGGCCGATATGCCCCACCCGAGCTTCCGGCACCAGATCCAGGACCGCATCCAGGAAGCCCAAGCCGGCCCGCAGGATGGGCACCACTGTAATGCCGCTGATGGCCAGTTCATAACCGGTGGTTTCCGCAAGAGGCGTAGTGACAGGGACTTCCCGGATGGGGAGATCACGGGTCACTTCGAACAGCAGCAGCTGGGCGATTTCATCCAGCAGCCGCCGAAAATTCCGGGGAGCTGTCTTTTTGTCACGCAAATGGGTCATTTTTTCTTTGATCAAAGGATGGTTCACAACATGGACTTGCATGGGTTACAGGGCTCCTTTCCCAATTACAGATTCGGATAGAGGGGATGTTTTTCACACAGGGCGGCCACCCGGGCAGCCGCTTCTTTCTGGGCTTCTTCTTTCCCAGGATTGCTGAGCACCAGCCCGATGATCTTGGCCACTTCCCGGAAATCTTCTTCCAGGAAGCCGCGGGTGGTGGCTGCAGGGGCACCCAGCCGGATGCCGCTGGTCACAAAGGGGCTGGCAGGATCATTGGGGATGGTGTTCTTGTTGCAGGTGATGCCGATGGCATCCAGCATATGTTCCGCATCCTTGCCGGTCAGGTTCTTGGACCGGGTATCCACCAATACCAGATGGTTGTCCGTGCCGCCGGAAACCAGCCGCAGACCCTGTTGGGTCAGCTCATCCGCCATAGCCGCCGCATTCTTGATGATCTGTTTCTGGTATTCCTTGAATTCCGGTTTCAGGGCTTCGCCCAGGGCCACGGCCTTGGCTGCGATGATGTGCATGAGAGGACCGCCCTGGGTACCGGGGAATACGGCCTTGTCGATCTGTTTGGCATATTTTTCCGGACACAGGATCATGCCGCCCCGAGGACCCCGGAGCGTCTTGTGGGTGGTGGTGGTCACCACATCTGCGTAGGGAATCGGGCTGGGATGGAGCCCTGCAGCCACCAGGCCGGCAATGTGGGCCATGTCGATCATGAGCACCGCTCCCACCTTGTGGGCAATGGCCGCCATCCGTTCAAAATCGATGATCCGGGGATAGGCGCTGGCCCCGCCGATGATCATCTTGGGCCGGCATTCCTCGGCAATCTTTTCCAGTTTGTCATAATCGATCCGCTCTGTTTCTGGATCCACGCCATAGGGGACAATGTGGAAGTATTTCCCGGAAATGTTCACCGGAGATCCATGGGACAGATGGCCCCCTTCGGACAGATTCATGCCCATGACCGTATCCCCCGGCTGCACGAACGCAAAGAATGCCGCCAGGTTAGCATTGGCGCCGCAGTGGGGCTGGACATTGGCATGTTCTGCCCCGAACAGTTCGCAGGCTCTCTCCCGTGCCAGTTCTTCCACTTTGTCCACGAATTCACAGCCCCCGTAATACCGGTGGCCAGGATAGCCTTCCGCATATTTATTGGTCAGCACGGTCCCCATGGCTTCCATGACAGCCGGAGACACGAAATTTTCCGAAGCGATCAGCTCGATCTTATGGCGCTGTCTGCCCAATTCTTCCCCGATTGCCGCTGCAACCTGGGGATCTGCCTGACGCAGTTCCTGTTGATTCATCTCGATCCTTCCTCCTTGCTGGATTGGTCTGGGACAGCCTGTTTCCAGGCTCTCCGTTCCTTATTTGTAGACAGCCCGTTCCCCGCCGATCAGAGGCGGACGGGTCCGTGCTGCTGTCAGCACTGCATTGCCCAGGGTCTTTCGGGAAAGGCGCACCGGTACAGCCACCCGTTTCAGGTGCATCCCGATCAGGGTCTGGCCGATATCCATTCCCAGATCTGCCTTGATTTCTTCCACTACCACCGGATTCTTCAATTCATTGTAGGCCGTAGCGGCAAAAGCCCCCCCTGCATGTTCGATGGGACGGACCGTCACCTGCTGCCAACCGAATTTTTCCATGGCTTTCTGATCCACCACAATGGCCCGGTTCAGGTGTTCGCAGCACTGGGCCGCCAGGATCAGCTTGTGTTTCCGGCAGACTTTCCGCAGGGTGGTATATAGGACCTTGGCCAGTTTCATGGAGCCGCCGGTGCCGATTTTATTCCCCAGCACTTCACTGGTGCTGCAGCCCACCACCAGCACCTGCCCGGATTTCGCGCCGGCGATGCCGATCAATTCTTCTGCGTCTTCTTCGATTTCTTGTGCGATTGCTTCCAGATCCATCGTATCACCTTATTTCTCCAAGTCCATGATTTTCTGGACTCTCTGGGTATGGTAACTGCCCAGGAAAGAGGCTCCCAGGTAGGCATCCACGATCTGTTCTGCCAGGCCGGTGCCCAGGACCCGTGCCCCCAGGCAGAGGATATTGGCATTGTTGTGTTCCCGGGCCTTTTCCGCACTGTAGCAGTCTCCGCAGACCGCTGCCCGGATGCCGTGGATCTTATTGGCAGCAATGGACATGCCCAGGCCAGTGCCGCAGATCAGGATGCCCTGTTCCGCCTTGCCGGCAGCCACCGCTTCGCCCACTTTTTTGGCATAGTCCGGATAGTCCACCCGGTCCGGGGTATAAGACCCAGCATCTTCCACTTCATACCCCTTATCCGCCAGATATTTTTTCAAAACTTCTTTCAATTCAAAACCGCCGTGATCACAGCCGATCATGATCTTCATGAGTTTTGCCTCCCTAATCAATAGTCCGATGCGTCCACCGCATACCTAATTCATTGTAACACAAAGGGGGAAAAGAAAAAAGGAGCCGTTGCATGAGCAATGGCTCCTTCTTTTCACTCCACCACCATCCCCTGCAGGAATTCCGGCACCTGTCCGCTCTGTTTCCGGAACAGGCCTCGGTCGTACACCAGGATATTGTGACCGGCGCTTTTCCGCATCCGGTTCATGATGGCAAGGCCCAGGCCCTGGGTGGGGACCCCTTCCCCCAGGATCACATCCACTTGCTGCCGGTCGAATTCCCGCAGCTCCGTGTATAAGTTCTCTGCCAGAGCTGCCATGTCCTTCCCTGCGTCGCAGATTACCAGGCGGGCCGTATGGGGCAGATGCTGGACCGTTTCGTCCAGGGCCAGCACCCCCACTTTCAGCCCCCAAGCTTCTGCCATGACGGCGGCCCGGATCACCCCCAGGCCCGCTTCCGGTCCTTCGACCAGGAACATAGGTGCCTTAGGGGCATAGTGCCGGTATTTCATCCCCGGAGCTTTGGGTTTCTGGTCCGGGCTCACCAACCCTGGATCCAGTTCCACAGCCCCCATCACCTCCTGGATCATCTCTTCGGTGATGCCCCCGGGACGGAGGATCACCGGTTCTTTTCCGGTGGTGTCGATGATGGTGCTTTCCACTCCGATATCACAGGCACCGCCGTCCACCACGCCGCCGATGATGCCCTCCATATCCTGGAGCACATCCTGGGCGTTGGTGGGACTGGGTTTCCCAGATTTGTTGGCAGAGGGTGCTGCCAGAGGCCGCCCGGTGAGACGGATCAGGGCCCGGGCCACCGGGTCGCTGGGGAACCGGACCGCCACTGTTTCCTGTCCGGCGGTCACCACTTCTGGGATGATCTCCGATTTGGGTACGATCAAGGTCATGGGACCGGGCCAAAAGGCGGCCATGAGCTTTTCCGCCATGGGAGAAAGGCCGGAAGTGAGAGGCCGGATCTGGTCCATTTCACTGATGTGGAGGATCAAAGGATTGTCCGCCGGCCGTCCCTTGGCGGCAAAGATCTTCCGGCAGGCTTCCCCGTTCAGGCCGTCCGCTCCCAGGCCGTACACCGTTTCCGTAGGAAAGGCCACCACTTCGCCTTGGCGCAGCAGCTTGGCCGCCGATTCCAGCTGGGGATCCAGCGGTTCATCTTTCTTTAATTTCCAATATCGCGTTTCCATAGCCCGTTCCCCCTTTAGCAGCAAAGACCATCCGGTCGATGTCTCCGTAATCTTTCCGTACTTTCACACAGTCCAGGCCTGCTTCCCGGCACAGTCGGGCCACAGCTTCCCCCTGCCCCTGGCCGATTTCAAAGGCAGCCATCCCTTCCGGATCCAAATAATCCCACAGTCCCTTCAGGATCCGCCGGTAAAAGTCCAAGCCGTCCCGGCCTCCCTCCAGGGCCCGCCGGGGTTCCCGATGGACTTCCGCCTGGAGCCCGGCCAAGTCTCCTTCCGGGATGTAGGGCGGATTGGAGACCAGCACCTGGAATTTCGGTTCCTGCGGTACTTTATCATACAGATCTGACACCAAAGTTTCCAGCCGTTCCTCCACCCCCAGGCTCCGGGCATTTTCTTGGGTCACAGCCACTGCCCCAGGGCTGATGTCCACTCCAGTACCCCGAGCTTCCGGCAGCTCCGCAAGCAGCGAATCGATGATGGCCCCACTGCCGCAGCCCAGATCCAGGATCCGCACGGCTCCCCGGTTTTTGTTCAGGCTCACCAGCTGTTCCGCCAGCAGCTCTGTTTCCGGCCGGGGGATCAGGGTATCCCTGGTCACTTTGAAGTCATAGCGGAGGAATCCTTTGTGGCCCAGGATATAGGCCACCGGTTCCCGGGCCGCCCGCCGGGCCACATAGCCCCGGTACTGTTTCAGTTCTGCTTCCTCCAGGGGCTCATCGAAATTGGTGTACAGCTGGATCCGGCTTTTATCCAGCACAGCACAAAGCAGCACTTCCGCATCCAGGCGCGGATTTTCCACGCCTTTGGAGCTGAAGTACTGCTGGGTCCACTGAAGGATCTTCAATATGGTCCATACGGTTTTCTGTTCCTGCATCTTATTTCACCTGCTGGAGTTTCTTGGCCTGTTCTGCCATCATCAGGGCATCCAGGAGTTCATCCAAGTCCCCATTGATGATGTCCGGCAGCTTGTGGAGTGTGAGCCCGATCCGGTGGTCGGTGACCCGGCCCTGGGGATAGTTGTAAGTCCGGATCCGTTCACTCCGGTCGCCGGTGCCTACCTGGCTCTTCCGTTCCGCAGCGGTGGCGGCCCGCTGTTTTTCCTGTTCCGCTTCCAGGATCCGGGACCGGAGCACCCGCAGGCACTTTTCCCGGTTCTTGGCCTGGGATTTTTCGTCCTGGCACTGGGCCACGATCCCGGTGGGGATATGGGTCATCCGGACGGCAGATTCAGTCTTGTTCACATACTGTCCCCCCGCTCCGCCGGCCCGGTACGTATCCACCCGGATATCCGCCGGGTTCAGTTCGATGTCCACTTCTTGGGCTTCCGGCATCACGGCCACAGTGACCGTGGAAGTGTGGACCCGGCCCTGGGATTCCGTATCCGGCACCCGCTGGACCCGGTGGACCCCGCTTTCAAATTTCATGTGGCTGTACACATCTGTGCCGGACACCATGAACACCACTTCCTTGAAGCCGCCCAGGCCCGTGGGGCTGGCATCCATCAGTTCCACCTTCCAGCCCTTCTGTTCTGCATACCGGTTGTACATCCGGAACAGGTCTCCGGCAAAAAGGGCCGCTTCATCGCCCCCGGCCCCCGCCCGGATTTCCATGATGATATTTTTCTCATCATTGGGATCCTTGGGCAGCAGCAGCAGGGTGAGCTTTTCTTCATAGGCTTCCAGCTGGGGCTGGAGCTCCTTCATTTCCTCTTCGGCCATAGCCGTCAGTTCCTGGTCTTCCCGGGCCTTGGCAATGGCTTCGTCATCTTTCCAGGCATCCACCAGCTTCTTATATTCCCGGTACACGGTGACGATTTCCGTCAGTTTGGAATGGGCCTTGGTGTATTTCAGCCACTCTTCCTGCCGGGCGATCACCTCCGGATCGCTGATCTTGGCTTCCAGATCCAGATACCGGTCTTCCAGGTCCTGGAGTTTATCCAAATTCTCAAACATACGCGTTCCCCATCATTCAATGATTTCTTCCGGCGGCAGCACCGCTTTCAGAGAAGCGATGGCCACTTCGATCTGATCGTCATCCGGCTGCCGGGTGGTCAGTTTCTGGAGCGCCAGCCCCGGCAGGATGGCAGTCCGCACCCAGGGCTTGTCCATATGCTTTCCGGCAAAGCGGATGATTTCGTAGCTGATCCCGGCCACTACCGGCATCAGGAGGATCCGGGAAAGGATCCGTTCCCACAGGCTGGGCCAGCCCAGGAAGGTAAAGATAAAGATGCTGATGAGCATGACGATCATCAGGAAATTGGTGCCGCAGCGGGGATGGAGAGTGGAAAAAGGCCGCACATTCTCCACCCGCAAGGGCAACCCATGTTCATAGGTATAAATGGTCTTATGCTCCGCCCCATGGTACTGGAACACCCGCTGGATGTCCTTCTGCCGGGAAATCCCCCAGATGTAGAGCAGGAAGATCCCCAGACGCAGGAGCCCCTCGCACAGATTCAGCAAGAGAGGACTGGCCCCCTGGTTCTGGAGCAGCTTCATAGCCCCCGTAGGCAGCACCACGAAAAGCAGCACTGCCAGGCCCACGGAAACGGCAATGGTCCCGGCCATTTCCAGGCTGCTGAGGGTCTCTCCCGATTCTTCATCCCCGGAAACCTGGGCGGAAAAAGACAGGGCCTTCATCCCGTAGCCCAGGGATTCTACCAGGGAAACCACCCCTCGGAGAAAGGGTTTCTTCAGGATGGGATACCGGTCGCTGATACTCCCTGCCGGTTTCAGGTCCACGGCGATTTCTCCGTCAGGTTTGCGCACCGCTACGGCGATCTTCCCCGGTCCCCGCATCATCACTCCCTCGATGACCGCCTGGCCACCGACACTTAATTTTTTTGCCATAAAATGACTCCCTGGATACAAGAAAAGGAGTGCTGCAATGTCTGCAAGTCACTCCCTGTCCGTGCGCATTTTTTATTTTGCGTCTTTGCCGTACCGTTTGTTGAACTTTTCGATCCGGCCTCTGGCAGACATATCACGCTGTTTACCAGTGAAGAAAGGATGGCATTTGGAGCAAACGTCCACGCGCAGTTCCTTCTTTACACTGCCAGTTTTGAATGTATTCCCACAGCCACAAATCACGGTGCATTCACCGTAGTTAGGATGGATTCCTTTTTTCATTCTTGAAACACCTCTTTCTCATATTGCATTAATATATCCCGACATTAACGCTTGACAATTATATCACACTCCCCGGGTCCATGCAAGAGTCCTTTCTCCTTTTCCTGGAAATCTCCCCGTCCATCTCTTCAGGATCCGGAGGATTCTCTTTCACCGCCAGCTGGAGGAACACTTTCATGGCTTGGGTCTGCCATTTGTCTTTGTGATAGAACAGCTGCCGGTACATGTGCATGCGGAACTTCTTTACCCGGAGGATCTGCAGCCGATCCCGGTACGGGCTGTTCTCTACCACATACTGGGGCAGGAAGGAAAGGCCCAGGTTCCGTTGGACCATATCCAGGATGAAACCGGTATCACTGACTTCCAATAAAGGATTCAAGGCCAGCTGCCGGGCTGCCAGGTGCTGGTCCAGGCTCAGCCGGTAATTGTCCGCCTTTTCCGTAAGGAAAAAAGGCTGCCGGAGCACTTCTTCCAGCTCTACTTCCTTTTTCCGGGCCAGAGGCGAATCCAGGGAACAGACAAAGACGATATTCTCCCGTTTCTGGAATACCTTTTCCCATTTGACATCATATAATGGCTTATCCAGCACATATACCAGGTCCACCTTGTTGTGGTTCAGGGCATCCAGGAGCACACTGGGGGAATCGATGGTGATGGTAATGTGGAGATCGGGCAGATTCCGGCACACATAGTCCATTACCTGAGGCATGTGGGCTTTGCACAGGCTTTCGATCATCCCGATCCGCAGGGCTTCCACCGGGGGCCGGTTGTGCATCACATTCTCCACTTCTTCCACTTCCTGGAGGATGGGCAGCACCCGCCGTGCCAGCTCTTTTCCCGGAGGCGTCAGGGCCACCTGTTTCCCCAGCCGGTCAAAGAGCCGGACCCCCAGTTCCGTTTCCAAAGAATGGATTTGTACACTGAGAGCGGACTGAGAGTATCCCAGTTCCTTCGCTGCCCGAGAAAAACTTTCCACTTCCATAATTTTCAGAAAGCTTTTTAATTCTCTTAGTTCCATTTTGTCAACCGCCTTTTGAAAATATTAAAAATTTTCATCGTTCAAATCGAATTTATTAATTTGATTTATGGGCACACTCATAGTACACTGAATAAACAGAAAAGTCAAACGCGTGATTCCCAGCCGGCGGGGATCAGTTTGTCAAGTTCAGGGGAGGTTTTTTCATGAAACTCGGTCTTGTACCAAAAATCATCATTGCCATCATCATCGGTATCCTGATTGGGCAGTATCTGCCGGAAGATATCTGCCGTACCGTCGTCACTCTTTCCGGTATCTTCAGTAACTTCTTGAAATTCGTCATTCCTTTGATGATCCTGGCCTATGTGACCATGGGGATCGCTGATTTGTCCCAAGGTGCTGGGAAGCTGCTCTTGATTACTGCCATCATCGCTTATGGATCCACCTTGATCGGGGGAACCTTCTCCTTTGCCGTAGCAGATACCCTGTTCCCGTCCTTCATCAGCGCCGGGGTGCTGGAAGAACTGGCCAAGACTGCGGGCAAAAGCCTGCCGCCCTTCTTCTCCATTTCCATCCCGCCCATCCTGGACACCATCTCCGCCGTGGTGCTGGCCTTCATCGTAGGCCTGTGCCTGTCTTCCCTCCGGGGCAAGGAAATCGGGGATACCCTGTACAACTGCTTCAAGGATTTCTCTAAAATCATCGATCAGGTCCTGACCCATGCCATCGTCCCCTTCCTGCCTCTGTACATCTGCGGCACCTTTGTGGACATGACCCGCTCCGGCAAGACCTTCGTCATCCTCAGCGTCCTGTGGAAGGTGTTCCTGGTGGTCATCGCCATGCACCTGATCCTGCTCTTCGTCCAGTTCATGGTAGCCGGTTCCTTCAGTGGGAAGAACCCCTTCACCCTGATGAAGAACCAGATCCCGGGCTATACAACGGCTCTGGGGACCCAATCTTCTGCTGCCACCATCCCTGTGAACCTGGAATGCTCCAAGGCGGATGGCGTCTGCGAACAGATCCGCAACTTCGTGATCCCTCTGTGCGCCAACATCCATATGTGCGGCTCCATGATCACCATTACTGCTTGTGCTACGGCGGTCTGCCTCATGTACCAGATCCCCATCCACCTGGGTACGGTCATCCCCTTCATCATGACCCTGGGGGTTGCCATGGTCGCTTCTCCGGGGGCACCTGGCGGTTCCATCATGACGGCCCTGCCCTTCCTGTGGATGATTTTCGGGAAAGAACAGGGAGACCCCAACGGCCCCATCTGTGCCCTGATGGTCGCCCTCTACATCACCCAGGATTCCTTCGGGACTGCCTGCAACGTATCCGGGGACAACGCCATTGCGGTCATCGTGGACAAGATCTACAAGACCTGGATCAAAAAATAATTTTGTGAAAAACGTTCCATCTCCATCTGCACTCCATTTGCAGCTGTCTGCCTGACAAAGTTCAGGCAGCGGGGTCTACGCTGTCTGGGATATCCAACAACTGTCTCAATCCTTCCTTTCTAAAACCCCTTTTCCCAGCAGCGCAGCCTCTGCTGCAGCCCGATTCAGAAAAAGGAGCATGGAACGTTTTTTATATCCATCCATTTATCAGGAGGTTCACCATGAACATTTTCGATATCATCGGACCGGTGATGATCGGTCCCTCCAGCTCCCATACAGCCGGTGCCGTCCGTCTGGGACGGGTGGCCAATAAACTGCTCCAGAGCAAACCCAAGGACATCCGGATCGAGCTGTCCGGCTCTTTCGCCAAGACCTACAAAGGCCATGGCACGGACAAGGCCCTTCTGGCTGGGATCCTGGGCTACCACAGCTATTCTGAAGAGATCCGCAGCATCTTTTCCATTGCGGACAAACAAGGGATCCACTACACCTATATCCCCACGGACATCCCCAATTCCCATCCCAACACCGCCCGGATCCAGGTAACCTGTGAGGACGGCAGCCAGCATACGGTCCAGGGGGCCAGCATCGGGGGCGGCAACATCCGGGTGGACTATGTGGACGGCATGAAGGTGGACTTCACCGGAGAACGGAATACCATCCTGGTGCCCCACTACGACCGTCCGGGGGTCATTGCAGCCGTCACCAACATCATGTGGCAGAAGCACAAGGACATCAACATCGGCAGCTTCAGGCTCACCCGCCCTGTGAAAGGCGGCATTGCCATGATGACCATCGAAGTAGACGGAATGCCCCCGGCAGATGTGATCGATGCCATCCGTTCCGTCCAGTACGTCACCAACGTGATCCTGATCCGGGCCATTTGAGGAGGAAAACCATGTTTACCTATACATCCATTGCTGAACTGGTGGAAGCCGCTGAAAAAAGCGGAAAGAAAATCAGTGAACTGGTCCTGGCTGACCAGGCGGAATCCATGGAACAAAGCCAGGAGGAACTATTCGACCGGATGTCCACGGATCTGGACGTGATGATCGATGCCGTGAAATTCGGAGAACAGAAAGACCAGAAATCCACTTCCGGCCTTACCGGAGGAGAAGGCTGGAAAATGAACGACTATACTGGCCGGACCCAGGGAGGGCTTTCCGGCACCATCATCGGCCATGCCATCGCCCGGGCCCTTTCCGTGGCTGGCTGCAACGCCTCCATGGGCCGGATCGTGGCCACCCCCACAGCTGGCAGCTGCGGCATCCTGCCCGGTTGTCTCCTGACCCTGATGGAAGAAAAGGGCATGGACCGGAAAGATGTGATCATGTCCATCTTCACCGCCGGTGCCTTCGGTATGGTGATCGCCCAGAACGCCTGCATCGCCGGAGCCCAAGGCGGCTGCCAGGCAGAATGCGGCAGTGCTTCCGGCATGGCGGCGGCAGCCCTGGTAGAACTGGCAGGAGGGACTCCCCAGATGGCGGCGGACGCCTGTGCCATAGCCATCGCCAACCAGTTGGGCCTGGTATGCGATCCGGTGGCAGGCCTGGTGGAAATCCCCTGCATCAAGCGGAACGCCAGCGGCGTGGTCATCGCCTTCTCTGCAGCGGATATGGCCCTGGCAGGCATCCATTCCTGCATCCCTGTGGATGAATGCGTCGAAGCCATGCGGGCGGTGGGCAGTGCCCTTCCCGCTTCTCTCCGGGAAACCGCCGGCGGCGGCCTGGCTGTCACCAAGACCGGGAAAAAGCTGAAAGAACAGGTCTTCGGAAAAGAAGAATGAATAAAAAATAAAGAAGGTGCTGCGCATTTTGTGCAGCACCTTCTTTATTTTTTCACCATGAACAGGGGGATTTCGTCCTTCCCCACCATGTTATGCTCTTCCCGAGCCACTTTCTCGATATACTGGATATCTCCCAGGTTCTCTTTCTCCTGTTCCAGGGCCATGTTCTCTGCTTTCAGCTGCTGGACTTTCTTTTCTGTCCGTACACTTTCCTGATGGAGCTGGAAAATCTGGTATCCCTGTTCCGCTGCGCTCTTGAGCAGAGGCAGGGAACATGCCAGGATCAGGATCAGGAATCTCTTATTGATTTTGTTTCTGGACTTCATATCACTGCGCCTTTCCGTACCATAGTCCCTGAGGCGGAAGAACCGGGAGAAAAAAGCAACCTGATACCGGGAGCATCAGGTTGCTGAATCTGCCTCTTATTTGTTTACGGCATCCTTGAAAGCCTTCCCAGCCTTGAAAGCGGGAACGTTGGCTTCTGCAATCTTAATGGTTTCGCCAGTGCGAGGATTCTTACCATTACGGGCATTACGAACGCGAGCTTCAAAAGTACCGAACCCGATCAGTTGAACCTTGTCCTTGTTGGCAACGGCTTCTTTTACGGTATCAATGAAAGCGTTCACAGCCTTTTCAGCATCTTTTTTGGGCAGTGCGGTTTTGGACGCAACTTCAGAGATCAATTCACTTTTGTTCATAAGAAAAATCCTCCTAAATAGGTATTGCGCCCTTTGTGTGGCGCCTGACTATGGTCATATTAGCACAAACATAGGAAAAATGCACGTGTTTTTTGGAAAAATATTGAAAACAACCGCATGGACAGTGGCTTCCAGCCTTTTTGTCACTTTTCAGACTGCTGCTGGAGGCATGTTTTTGCCCGGTTCCATCCTGCTTCCCATTCTTCCGCAGAAAGATCCTTCCATTCTTTACCGGCTGCCCGGACTTGTTCTTCCAGGAGCTGGAACCGCCGCTGGAATTTGTTGTTGGCCCGGTTCAGGGCTGTTTCCGGTTCCAGGCCCAGCTTCCGGGCATAGACCGCCAGCGCAAAGAACAGATCCCCCAGTTCCTCTTCCGTCCGATCTGGATCAGATGCCTCTGCAGCCTCCTGGAGCTCTTTTTCTTCCTCCTGCACCTTCTGCCATGCGGAGGAGGCGTCGGGCCATTCAAAGCCGGTTTTTGCGGCTTTGGCACTGAGTTTGTACGCCCGCATCAACGCCGGCAGCCCCTTGGCGATTCCATCCAGAGCATGGGTCCGTTCCGTTTTCTCTTCTGCTTTCAGTTCTTCCCAGTTCCGCATCACCTCTCCAGCCCCGCTGACCTGGGTATCTCCAAAGACATGAGGATGGCGGTGGACCAATTTCTTCACCACATCGTCGATCACGTCCTGCATGGCAAACAGGCCTTCTTCCTCTGCCAGACGGGCATGGAACACCACCTGGAGGAGCACATCCCCCATTTCTTCCCGCATGCCGGCCGTATCTCCGTCATCGATGGCTTCCAGCATTTCATAGACTTCTTCCACCAGTTCCCTGCGCATGCTGGTATGGGTCTGCACCCGATCCCAGGGACAGCCCCCCGGTTCCCGCAGGACCCGGACCAGTTCGATCAAAGGACGCAGATCCAGTACGCCCGGTTCATGGATTCCTTTTTCATGGAGTGTTTTCATGGTATCCCCTCATTTCCTTTTCTTCAGCTCACTGTATTTCAATTCTCCGGTCAGGAGCAGGCAAAGGCCATAGATCAAGGCTCCCGCCAAGATTTCCAGCGCCAGCTGGAGGAGCAGCGAAGGATGGCAGCTGGAGATTGCCGTCCCGGCGCCGTACACACCGGCACCCATGACAGCTGCCGACAGGAAGATCCGCAGACAGCTCTTCAAAGGAAGCCCCAGTCGGTCACTGTGATACATCCACAGCAGGTTCCCCAGCCCAGCCATGGCCAAGTTGGCATCGGTGGCCCAGGCTGCCCCCTGGATATTCCATTCCGGATCAGCTGTGAGGGTCCACAGGAGTCCGATCTTGACAAAAAGGCTCAGCAGCATGTTCACCATGGGAACCCGGGTATGACCCAGCCCCTGGAGGATGGCAGTGGAGACCTGATGGAGCCCCAAGAAGAAGATGGCCGGGGCCAGGGCCGTAATCACCCTGCCGGCTTGGAAAGTCCCGTACAGGACCCGGGAAATAGGAGTGCCCAGGAGCCAGACCCCCACCGCAGCCGGTACATTCAGCAGCAGGAAGAAACGGAAAGCCCGGCGGGTCCGGCTGACCATCTCTTCCCGCTTTCCCAGGGCCCGGGCTTCCGCAACGGCCGGGACCACAGAGGCAGCTAGGGAGTTGGTGGGGATGGTTCCCATATTCACCAGAGGCATAGCCATCCCGGAAAGATAACCCAAGGCCCGGGTGGAGGCGGCCACCGTAAACCCGGCAGCCAGCAGCCGGTCCGGCACCAGGATCATCTCGATGCCGCTGACCACAGGCACCATCAGATTGGCACAGGTCACCGGCAGGGCCAGGGCGATCAGCTGCCAGGCCGTTGCCCGGAGAGAAGGCCTTTCTCCCTCTGCCTGGGGAAACGGATCCCTGCGCCAGCGTTCCTGCTGACGATGGACGAACCACAAAAGGAGCAGCAGGCTCACCACCGCTCCCGGAACGGCTCCAAAGGCGGCGCCGGCAGCGCCCCAAGGAAGGCCCCAGGGCAAAAGGGCCCAGGCCAGGAGCACCATGGTGACCACCCGGGTGAACTGTTCCATGATCTGGGAAACTGCCGTGGGAGTCATCTCCTGGAAGCCCTGGAAATATCCCCGGAAACAAGCCACCGGGATGGAAAGGCCGATGGCAGGCACCAGGGCCAGCATGGCATACCGGGCCCTTCCGTCTTTGACGATCCCTCCGTCAATGAGCCAGGGGATCAGGAACCAGGCCAGTCCGGCAAAAAACACCCCAGCCAGGGCCATGAGCCCGGCAGAGATTCCCAGGATCCGCCTGGCTCCCTGCCGGTCCCCGGCTGCCGCCCGACGGGAGATCAAGATGGACATGGCAGCCGGGATTCCCGCAGAAGACAGGGCCACCAACAGCAGGTACAGCGGATAGGCGATCTGATAAAGACCGATGCCCTCCCCGCCCAAAAGGCGGGAAAGGAGGATCCGGTTCACAGATCCCAGGATCTTGACCAGCAGCCCTGCCGCCGTGAGGATCAGGGTCCCTTTCATAAATCGGTCTGCCATCACAGCCTCCTTCACTCTTCACTCTTCACTCTTCACTCTTCACTCTTCACTCTTCACTCTTCACTCTTCAC